>Ga0190336_1000026_pt1 | contig 32982 bp, 30 predicted proteins | sample 487204910_MG_FD_161651 | JGI IMG/M metagenome (GOLD analysis project Ga0190336, IMG submission 161651) | Hydrothermal vent sediment bacterial communities from Southern Trench, Guaymas Basin, Mexico - 4872-04-9-10_MG | ecosystem: Environmental > Aquatic > Marine > Hydrothermal vents > Sediment ...
AGGGAACTTCTATCTTATCTTGTTGGCTAGGCGCGCTTTTTAACTTTGTCTGAAGATATATTCCTCCCTGGGGGTGGTCAGCTACATCTGTAAGGGGCTGAAGAGAAGAGCTCGATTTCCAAAACTGAGATGGGCTCGCCGAATAGGCTCTTTTATCACTTGAGCCTCATTATTTTACTCAGGGGAAAATGCTTGGTTTCCATTTAATTATGCCCCGAGAGACAGAACCAGAAACAAAGGGCTCTTTCTTAGACGAAGAAGAAAATTTTTTTATTATCTTTTAGTTAGGCTAGACTCAATTTTAATCTAAAGCTTTGGTATAAATTGTCCGAGTGGGAAAGGGGATACCAATGCCAGCGGCATTAAGAGCCCGGTAAACTTCTTCGGTTAACTTAAGTTTTGTTTTAAAAGCTTCAGTATAGCTGGCCACCCAGACCCGGGCCACAAAATCAAGGGAAAAATCGGACATTTGAAGAAATTGCACATCAGGCGGAGGGTCAGCCAACACACCCTCGAGGCGACTGATAGCTTCGAGAACCACTTGGCGGACTTTTTCCGGATCGGACCCATATTCAACGCCAAAATTAACATTAACTCTTACCGAAAGATCAGGCTGAGTAAAGTTTTTGATTTTAGCATTGGCCAAAGCACCATTGGGAATATAAATTACTTCATTATCAAAAGTCTTGAGTTTGGTGCTGCGGAGACCTATATCCAGAATAACCCCCATCTCGCCTGAATCCAACTGAACCTTGTCGCCGACCTTAAAAGTCTTATCCAAGACAAGCTGAATACCTCCCAAAATGTTGGTTAATGAATCTTTAACCGCTAAACTGATAGCAATACCAGCAATACCAGCAGTAGTCAGTAAAGGACTGATATTGACATTCCAAGCGTTGAGCAAAAAGAAAATTCCTAAGAGCACGGTAACCACTTTTAAAATTTTCTTAACCAAAGGCAGCAGGCGCTCATCTATTGAGCTCTTGGTTTTATCCTTCCATTCGTTCAACCAATAACTGGTAAAACTGTCAATAATTTTTAAGACCATCACCGTCACCACAACCACCAGAGCGGATTCAATCAGGTTCTGGTAGAAAGCCGAGGGTGGCTGTAAATAATCTAACCCCACCTTCAAACCGAGAAAAAAGACAAAATAAAAACTGGCCGAGGCAATGCTGCGAATGAGAATATCGTCAAGATGGGTTTTGGTTTTTTGAGCCAGGGGTTTCAGGACCCGGTGCATTACTATTCTCACTATCCAGGCTAAGAGTAAACTGACTAAAGTAATAAATAAAAACCTGAGATAGGGATTCCCGAAAATATAATTTAGTACTTTTTTCACCAAGTCCATTTGACCACTCCTTGAAAATTATCTCCATATATAACGTAACTTAGGCTAAATTGCAATTCCTGAAGGATTCTTTTCTCCTTTACCGCCTCTTGGGGCTTAAAAACTCTCATCTCCTCCAAAAATTGTTTCCAACTAGTGAAAAAGATAATTCCAAAGGTTAATCTACTTTTTCCCTTTGGTTAGGCCGAAAAAGAATTGTTTAAAGAGCCAGAAGATCAATAGCGCCGTTCCTCCCTACCAAAAATTGCCATTTTCCTTAATAGACTTTATATTAAAATAACAATTATGGTTAAAAACAAAAATCGGATTATTTCTCCTATTAAAAACTGGCGCCTTTATCTTATCATCGACCCTGAACTTTACCCCCAAATCAACGTCTTTGAAGTAACCAAGGAAGCCATAGCCGCTGGCATCTCGGCTGTCCAGCTTCGGGTTAAACAGGCGCCTTCTCGAGATTTTTTCCACTTAGCCTCTCAATTAACTCTCCTTCTCCAGGCTGCTTCTATCCCCTTCATTATCAATGACCGGGTGGATATTGCTCTTGCCTGTGGTGCAGACGGTGTCCATCTTGGTCAGCAGGACTTACCTCTGGAGGTTGCCCGGAAAATACTGGGGCCAAACAAAATCATCGGTCTTTCAGTGAACACTGTGGCTGAGGCCTGGGAAGCGGAAAAGAAAGGAGCCGACTATCTGGGTGTGGGCCCAATTTTCCCCACCTCTTCTAAAAAAGACATCCGAAATCTTTTGGGATTGTCGGGATTAAAAAAAATTCGGGAGGCCACATCCTTACCTCTTATGGCCATTGGCGGTATAAATCTTGACAACGCCGCTGCTGTTCTTCAAGCCGGAGCTGATGGTGTAGCTGTTATCTCAGCCATTCTTGGAGCAGCCAACCTAAGTCTTCAGATCAAAAAATTTCTCCAGGTATTATCCTAAAAAAATATATCCAAACCCACCTAAAGGCTCTTTCGCCAATTTAATTCAATCCGCCGCTTCGAGTTTCCTAAGATAAACATCTTAACTTCAATGCCGGCTAACTCAAGCTTCAGTTTCTCAGCCCATTCAATCACAATAACGCCCTGTCCGAGAAAATCTTCCCAGCCAAGTGTCGCCAGGTCATCCATACTATTAACCCGATATAAATCTAGATGAAAAATCGGACATTTACCCTGGTATATATTAATTAAAGTAAAAGAGGGACTGCAAACCTGATTAATGTCCTCAACACCTAAACCAACGGCCAAACCTTTAGTAAAAACCGTTTTACCCGCTCCCAACTCCCCAATCAAATAGACAATTTCTTGGCCTTTTAAGGTAGACCCCAAATTCTGGGCAAGGGCGATAGTTTCTTCAGCCGAGTTTGTCTGGTAAATTCCGGGCACGCTGATTTTACTCAAATTTTTTCTCTTAACCATAGTCTCTCTAGCCTCTCTTAGAAATTTTATTATATCAGAAGTAATCTTTGGTCTTAAATCTAATTTCTAAAGAGACAAATATCCTTATTTCCGTGAGAGAGGGAGCAGATACTGGGTTAAAAGTCAAACAACAGAGTTGGGTGATGGGAAGTGAGGGTAGAATTTTTCGGTGTCGAATTTCTCGGTGTCAGACACCGTCAATATTAATATTTGTGTCGCATAATTTTTGGGTGTCAGACACCGTTATGTTTCAGACACCGTTATGTTTAAGTGTCAGACACCGTTGTCTATAAGTGTCAGACACCGTTGTCTAGTGTCGCATAATATTTGGGTGTCTGACACCCTGCTCCCAGTGTCACCCACTAGGGAATGACAGACACTGGGGAAAAAGACACTATAGAATTGCCAATTGGGCTTGGTGTTGGGTACTGGATTAAATCTCTGGCCCTTATATTCTCATTTTATTTCAACATACAAGGTCTTCACCTTTGCCTTAGTCTCTTTGCTTAATGAATTGGGGAAAATATTTGCTTCTGGCCACAAGGGAGAATGAGCCTGCAAGTTTTAATTCCACCAGGAGAAATTAAGGCTTGATCACTAATGGTTTGACTTTTTCTCCCCAATGAATAAATTAAGTCTCTTGGGGATGTAAAGGGATAAAAAACAGTGCTTTCACAAACATTTTTTCTCCTTCTTCTCGGTTATGTTGTGGGTTCCATCTCTCCAGCTTATTTTCTGGGAAAACTCCTTTACAACATTGATATCCGGGAAAAAGGCACTGGTAACGCCGGAACTATTAATACCTACAAAGTCTTGGGATTGGCGCCGGCAGTAGGGACCGCCTTATTTGATTTAGCCAAAGGTCTCCTGGTGATGCATCTGGCCTACCAACTGGGAGCCACCCCTCTAGTCAGCCATTTAACTGGATGCGCAGCTATTGCTGGTCATGTTTTCCCTTTTTATCTCAATTTCAAAGGAGGCCAAGGGGTAGCCACGGCCACCGCTATGCTGCTTTATTATTTAGGCTTATTCCTTTTCCGAGGCTGGTTATCCTGGGAATCTCTTCTTTATTTAGGAGCCGCTGTCCTTGCTTTGAGTTATATCACCCGCACAGGAGAATTGGTAGGGAGTGTCATTTTACCCCTTCTAGGCATTTTTATTATCCTTCTTTCTCCCACTAATGAATATAAATTTTATCTTCTCTCACTCGTAATTTACATCACCTTCATTAACCTGCTGAATATAGCCCAACAACACCTAATTCCTCCCCCTCGGGAGAAAAGAAAACAGCAGGAGATAAATTGGCGATTGTTTATTCGCCCAGCCGCTTTGGTCTTAGTAATTCATTACTTCCATACCAACCGCCCCTCATCTCTAGTTTTAGTGGGAAGCATCACTCTCTTCTTTCTTTTACTTGACATTTCCAGATTATTTTTCAAAAACGTCAACTTTTTTCTCTTTCACCAAATTAGAGAATTGTACAAAACTAAAGAATACCAGACTTTCTCCTCGATAACCCTTTTTCTTCTAGGAATTTTTCTCTCTTTTCTCTTTTTTGAAAAAGACATAGCTCTTTTAGCCGTAACCTATCTAATTTTCGGCGACTTTTTTTCCAAGTTTTTTGGTATTCATTATGGCCGAATAAAAATTTTCGACAAATCCCTAGAAGGTAGCCTGGCCCACTTAACCGCCTGCCTCCTGGTGGCTTTCCTGGCGACTCATTATCTTGAATTTTCCCGGCCTATTGCCCTCTTGGGAGCTTTAGTAGCTACTTTAGTCGAACTCCTTCCCTTAAGGGTTAATGATAACTTTAGTGTGCCTCTCCTCAGCGCCGCGGTAATGACTGTCTTTAGAGTTTTTTAACTCCAGAACTATCGCCCCCAATCACACTTCCAAGCAAAAAAATCTCTTAGTTAATTTCAAAATATAAGAGAATGAAATTCAACCGGGCCGGGCGCAAAGCCTTCTCTCCAATCGCTGTAACTTAATAAATATAGAAAAGATACTTGAGGTGGCTTTGACTCCTTACAATTGGGTCAGGCTCAAGGCAATTCAAGAGGATTTAATTCAGTTTAAAAGTGGTTATCTCCTTTTCATAGTCCAAGGCAAGCTTTTAAATTTTTTCTTTGTCCTGAGTAATCATCTTATGGTCTGATTCAAAAAAGGCTGAATTTTAACCCGGTAACCCAGTTTATTCCCCCGAACATCTACTCTCTCTATCTTTAAACATCTGCCCAGTCTTCCTTTTCGTCCCCTGCCCCAATTCCTTCCTTAACTTGGAAGCAACCTTATTTCTCTAAAAAAGGGTGGCCCCTTCTCCCATTGGACTTTTGATTCGAATTTAGTGGAAGCCGCGGTAAGGAATTTTTGGTGCTTATGAAATTGGTTTTTCCTTCCCTAATTTATTGATAATCCTACTTGATAGGGCAAAGCACCAATTAGAACGGGTATTTTTCCTTTAGTCTGTTGGAGAAAGAAGACAGAGCTCTTCTTGCAAAGTTAAAGGTGAAAAGATATTCTCCAATTTCTCCGCCAGCTTGATCATCACAGAATTGAAGATGATTACCCTCTCTTTTATCAGGTTGATAATCCCTCTTATTTATGTTATTTAAATATAACTCTTTATTAAAATTCCTTGGAGGTTGAAATCATGAGTATAAAAGTTGGGATTAACGGCTTCGGTCGAATCGGTCGTAATTTTTTTCGGGCAGCTTATCAGGACTCTGAAATTGAGATTGTGGCCGTCAATGATATTACTGATGCTAAAACTCTAGCCCATCTTCTTAAATATGACTCGGTGATGGGCCCTTTCCCTGCCGAGGTCCAAGCCACCGACGAAAGTCTTAAAGTTGACGGCCAGGAAATAAAAGTCTTAAGTATCAAAGATCCAGCTCAATTACCCTGGAAAGATTTGGGCGTAGAGGTGGTCATTGAATCCACCGGGCTCTTTCGTAAACGCCCCGATGCTGAAAAACACCTTCTTCATGGGCAAGCTAAAAAAGTTATCATTTCTGCCCCAGCTACTGACCCTGACGTCACCCTTGTCTTGGGAGTCAATGAAGAAATTTATGATGGCCGTCAGCACCATATTATCTCCAATGCTTCCTGCACTACCAATTGTTTGGCCCCGACAGCCAAAGTTCTTCACCAAAGTTTCGGAATTGAAAAAGCTTTCATGACCACCGTCCACGCTTATACTAACGATCAACGGATACTCGACCTTCCCCACAAGGATCTGCGGCGGGCTCGAGCCGCGGCTGTTTCTCAAATTCCCACAACTACAGGAGCGGCCAAAGCTGTGGGAGTAGTTATTCCAGAATTACAAGGTAAAATCGATGGCATTGCTATCCGCATTCCCACCCCCAATGTCTCCCTGGTCGATCTGGTGGCTCTGCTGAAAAAAGAAGTTACAGTAGAGGAAGTCAATCACGCTTTTCAAACAGCTGCTTCGGGAGAGTTAAAGGGCATTTTGGCCTATACTGAGGAACCACTTGTTTCAGTTGACTTTGTGGCTAATCCCCACTCAGCTATTGTCGATGGCCTCTTTACTCGGGTCACCGATAAAAATTTAGTTAAGGTGCTGGCTTGGTATGATAATGAATGGGGCTATTCCTGTCGTCTGAGAGATTTGGTTAAATTCATTATGAAATGAAGAAGACCATGTTCTACCTCAAAGATTTTAACTTCAAAAATAAGACTGTTTTTCTCCGAGTAGATTTCAATGTTCCTCTCGAGAAAGAAAGCGGCCGCATCAGAGATGACACCCGGATCCAGGCGGCTTTACCTACTCTTGAGTACCTAATCGACCAGCAGGCAAAAATTGTTGCCGCCTCCCATCTGGGACGCCCCAAAGGTAAATTTAATCCCCAGCTTAGCTTACGACCTGTAGCCCAACGACTCGGGGAAATCCTGCCGACCCGAGTGACCTTGGCTCCTGACGTTATTGGAGAGGAAGTGGAAAAGCTCAAACTATCCCTCCAAGCAGGGGAAGTTCTTCTCTTGGAGAATCTTCGTTTTTATCCCGGAGAAAAAGAAAATGACCTCTCCTTTGCTCAAGCTCTGGCTTCAGGAATTGACATTTACATCAATGACGCCTTTGGGGCCTGCCATCGGGCTCACGCTTCCATCGTTACCTTACCCCAGCTTGTTCCCCAAGCAGGTGCGGGCTTTCTTCTGGAAAAAGAGCTTAAAAATTTAGAAAAAATCATCCATCATCCGGCCAAACCTTTAGTGGCTATTCTGGGCGGAGCCAAAGTAGCTGATAAAATTCCTGTTATTCGCAACTTGCTAAGTAAAGCTTCAGAGATGTTGATCGGCGGAGCTATGGCTTACACTTTTCTCGCCGCCCAAGACCATCAAGTAGGCCGTTCTCTGGTCGATGAACAGAGCCTTCCCTTATGTCAGGAACTACTAACGTTAGCCCAGAAAAACAAAGTTGCTTTTTATTTGCCGGTTGACCATGTAGCAGCTCCTTCACCTGAGGAACCTGAGAAAAGACAGATTTTGACTGAATTTCCTTTTCCTGCTGAGCTGATGGGACTGGATATCGGTCCCCAAACCCAAAAACTCTACACCGAAAGAATCAAAAAGGCCAAAACGATTTTCTGGAACGGCCCTATGGGAGTTTTTGAAGTTCCTGAATTTGCCCAGGGAACTTTGGTTGTTGCCCAAGCTGTAGCTGAGTCTGAAGCTTTTTCTGTCATCGGCGGCGGTGATTCAGTGGCTGCTGTCACCCAGGCTGGAGTAGTCCAGGCTATCTCCCATATTTCTACTGGAGGTGGCGCCTCATTGGAATACATTGCCAACGAAACTCTCCCCGGTATCGAAGCTTTAAAGGAGAAAAAATAAATGAGAAAAAGCCTACCTTTTATTGCCGGCAACTGGAAAATGCATAAAAACATTCCCGAAGCTGTTAAGCTGGCTCAGGAAATAAAAGACAAAAGCCTGCCTCTCACTTCTGGAACATTGGTCCTTATCCCGCCCTTCCCGGCTCTTTATCCGGTCTACCAAGTTATTCAAGAAACTCCTCTAAAATTAGGGGCTCAAAATGTTTTCTGGGAAAAAGAAGGTGCCTACACCGGAGAGGTCTCACCGGCTATGCTCGAGGCAGCCGGATGCCAATACGTGATCATCGGCCACTCGGAAAGAAGACAGTACTTCAAAGAAACAGACGAAGACATTAATAAAAAAATAAAAGCTGTTCTTCAGACTCAACTAAATCCAATCTTTTGTTTAGGAGAATCCCTGGAAACACGTCAGGCTGGTCAAACTCTGGAAATAATCCGTCAACAATTGGAAAAAGGATTAAGGAGTTTGCAATCTGAAGATATTCGGCGGATAATCATCGCCTATGAACCTATCTGGGCTATAGGAACCGGCATGACAGCTACCCCAGCTCAAGCTCAGGAAGTTCACGCCTTCATCCGAGACTTCATTGCTCAAAATTATGGAAATTCAACAGCTGAATATGTTATAATTCTTTACGGTGGTTCGGTTAAACCGAATAATGCCTTTTCCTTAATGAGGGAAAAGGATATAGATGGAGCGCTGGTCGGTGGCGCTTCTTTAAAAGCGGACAGCTTTCTGGAGATTTTTCAGGAGGCACTCAAAGCATACGAGGAGAAAAAGTGAGCGGATTATTAACAGCAATTCATGTGATTGTCTGTTTGGTATTGATTATTGCGGTTTTATTGCAATCAGGGAAGTCAGCTGATTTAGCTGGAGCGTTTGGGGGAGTTGGGAGTCAGACTGTCTTCGGTCCAAGGGGAACTTCCTCAATTCTGACCAAAGTAACCACTGTCTGCGCTATCTTATTTATGGTTACCTCCATGGGGCTGTGGATCCTTTCAGCTAAAGGAACGAAATCTGTACTCAAAGGCGAAGAAGGAATTTCAACCAAACCAGCTGCCACCCAGACCCAAAAGAAGGAGACATCGACTCCCGGCCAGAAACAGAAAGAAACTACCCAGAAGCAAAAAAAAGACACTTCGACCACTAAACAATCAGAAAAAAAATAAGTAAAATTTAAATCTTTCTCCGAGGGAAAGATTTAAATATAAATTGTGCCGAAGTGGTGGAATTGGTAGACACGCTAGCTTGAGGGGCTAGTGAGCACATTTCGCTCGTAGGGGTTCGAGTCCCCTCTTCGGCACTCTTTTTTTTCTGGATTTTCTCTGATTTTTCCTTTCTTTTTCCCAATTTTCCTGATTACTCTTCCCTCTTAAAAAGACTCCTCATCAATTACATTAAAAGGAGAACTTTGAAATGATCTCCCCCCTGTCTTTCATAGCTTAACTTTCTTATTTTTATCTCCAAAAACAAAAAAATGTTTACTTTCTCTTCTTGGTGGATAAGATATAAACATATCTCTTCTCAAAAAAACTTAGCCGGAGGAGGCAAGCATGAAACTCAAAGATTTATACCATAAAGTAATTGAAATCGGTATCAAAAACGACCTTCGTCCTCGGGAAGAAATTGACCACCTCTTGGCCGAGGAAAAGAAGAAATTGTCCCAACTTTCTCCTGAGGAAAAAGAGTATTATGACCTAGATAGGCTTTTCAATCCCTATGCTGACACCCGGATCCTCTACGGAGATGGGGAAAAAGAAGTCAAAAAGGTTATTGTGGGCATAGATATGGAAATTGGGGAAATCCTCTTAACCTATCTTCTCAACCAAAAAGAAGAAAAGAAAATTGATTTAATTATTGCCCACCACCCCGAGGGACACGCTTTGGCTCAACTTCATGATGTCATGAAATTACAAGCTGACCTTCTGGCTCGTTTCGGAGTAACTATGAGTGTGGCCGAACAATTAATGGAAAAGAGAATTTCGGAAGTGGAACGACGGCTGTTGCCAATAAACCACAGTCGGCACACTGACATTGCGCGAGCCCTTGACCTGCCCATGATGTGTATTCATACTCCGGCGGATAATTGTGTCACTAACTATCTCCATCGCCTCTTTGCTGAAAAAAAACCGGCCCGGTTGAAGGACCTCTTAGAAATCTTGAAAGAAATTCCCGAATACCGCCTTTCTCAAAAACTTCAAGTGGCTCCCAAAATTGTCAACGGTTCCGAAAATAACAAATGCGGAAAGATTTATATTGACATGACTGGGGGAACAGAAGGATCAAAAGAAATCTTTACCAGTTTAGCTTCCAGCGGAATCAGTACTCTTGTGGGGATGCATTATAGTGAAGAACACTTAGAACAAGCCAAGAAAGCTAATCTTAACGTGGTTATTGCAGGCCATATCGCCAGTGATGTCCTTGGACTTAATCTTCTCTTTGACGAACTAGAAAAAATAGAGAAATTAGAATTTGTGGAGGTCTCGGGCTTCCGGAGAATTCGGCACTAAGCGTGTTTCAGAAAAGGGTGCTGGCTGTCTTGGGTATGGGGAAATAAGCAAAAAGGGGATATGAAGGAGGGTTATTATAAAAACCTTGCCCAGCCAGCACAGCAAGGTTTGGTTTTATTATACATAAAGAATCTTATTTTTCAAGTTTTCGACTATACTTTTTTCTTAATGACGATGTAGATCTCGATGGAGAATTTTGCGCACATCACCTCCTCTTTCCTCAGTTATTACAGCCAAATCTTCTTTTTCTAAAAGTTGAATCATATAATCAATAATCTCCGCAGGAAAGACGCCATTTTTCTCCAAATAAGATCGTTTTTCTTTCAGCAGTTGAGCGGCTTCACTACAGCTAGTGGGCAAAGGAGGAAATTTGTCTTCAAGTGGCTGAGAAAGCCCTGACTGGGGCAAATAAAATTGGCTAGCTATTTCGAGAGACTTTTCTTCCTCAAAAGCCCATTGAGCCGCTAGAGCAATAGCCGCTAAAAGGGGATGAATTAAAGCACTACCGTCCGGACTCCTTAATTCTACTGTTTGTCTGGAAGTGTTCTGCCCTACTCCTCCCGAAGTCTTTGGGGAAAAAGATAAAGGAACTCTAATTAAAGCTGATCGATTATGATCACTCCAAAATACTCGAGTTGGAGCCTCATGATTGGGCACCAGTCGATGATAGGAAGAAGCTTGGGTATTACCAAAGGCTAGAAAACAATCACTAAATTCACATAATCCGCCAATGATTTTTAGAGCTTCCTCAGCTAGTTTCCCATCTGGATTAATCATCATATTCTGGTTATCCTTTTTTAATTCCAGATGAATGTGAAGACCATTCCCCGCTATTCCTTCATCCAATTTGGGGGCAAAAGTCACTAGCATCCCCCGTTTGGCGCCCAAATTACGCAAAATCCAGCGGGCCAGCACCAAATAATCCGCTGCTTTTATTAGAGGGGCTGTGTCAAATTCAATTTCTAACTGTTCCACTCGCTTTCCCGCTAAAAGAGGATTTTCGCTCTCTAAAGCAGGTGAAAAGCCCACTTCACTGTGAACATATTTAACCGAACCAGTCAACCTCTGTAAAATTTCGGCCGCTTCTTTTAATAAATCCAGCCCAATAATGAAAGGGGATGACTCATGATAACCTTTCTGCTGGTCAAGAGTATAATTAAAACCCTCTACCTGATGAATCAAATAAAATTCGAGTTCTCCTCCCGCCCATATCTCCAGATTAGTTGTCTTCTCAAATAAAGCCGCAGCTTTCTTCAAGATAGTATCCAAAGCAAAGGGAGCTGGTTGACCATTCTTATCTCGATAACGACAAATAAAGGCAAGATTTTCCTGGTCAAAGGGATCAAGAAAAGCAGTAGCTAAATCAGGAATAACATAAATATCAGAATCATAAGCATTAATAATTCCTGGATATAAAGATGAACCATCGACCCTTTGACCTTCTATAAATATTTTTTCTAATTCTTTTCGGCTTAATCTCTCCACAGGAATAATCAACTGCTTTAAGCGCCCATCAAGTGCTAAATAGCGAAAGGAAATTCTCTTTAATTTATAATCACCAATAAATTGAATAAACTCATCCAGAGAAAATTCTTGAAGTTCTTGAGGGGCTATTTGACCTCGATTAATCAGCTCTTCTTTCATCTGATGTTATCTCCTTAAGTAAACTTAGAAAGCGTATTCTATTTTACGCATCATCTTTTAGATAAGCAAATTTTACCCGAGAAAATTTTTTGATAAAACACCACTTCAATCGCCATACCTTTATCTTCCATCTCACTAATTCTTGGCCAGAAAGAGTTTCTTTAAATCGGTAGCTCCTCTAAAACCCCTCGAGGTTAAGGTGGCTTATTTTAAAAAACTTTGCTGAGGTTATTGGGAAAGCCTCCTATTTTCCGTGATGATCGAGTTGCTTATCGGACTAATTACTCAGTCGAAACTGGGGGCCAGCTCTTCACCTTTCACCTTGGATTAAAAATTCCTGTCTCCTCCCCGCCAGGCTAATATTGAGGCACCTCCTCCACTGGGGACTTCGCTTTATCCAATGAGACAGTCGATAAGATAGAGGAAAAACATCAAATTTCAAACAAACCATAAATCCTTTTGGTTAGTTTTTTACAAATTCAGGCCAAAGGTAAAAGGTTAAGACCTCGTAGGTTAAAAACAGAAGAGATAAGAATATAACCGCCACAGATCTAACCCACTGTCCGAAACCAAGCATAACTTGCAATTATTGGGTGTCTTTTTGACCATCGTCGGCACTGTCAACTATTTTGTGTAAATTCATTTAAAACAGTTAGTTGAGGGAGGAACATAGATTTGAGTACTTTTCCTAAAGGGGTTTCTCTCCAATGTAGTTCCATTTTTAAACAGATAAAGGCTAAGAGGTTGTAACAGGCTCTTTCTCCCGCAACGATTTCCATTACCTTTGTTCTTCGTTTAAATTCCTTATTCAATCGCTCAATAATGTTGGTTGTTCGCAGTGAGATCCACTCCTCGGGAGGAAATTTAAAAAACGTTAGGCAAGACTCAAGCGAATTGGCCAAGCATTTCACTGCTGAAGGTATCTCCGGTTCCCACTTCTGTCTAAAAACTTGGAATAATTGCTTGGCCCTTTCTTTGGATGGAGCATAGAAGATGCCACGCAGATCTGAAGCTACTTCTGCCTTAAGTTTGCGAGGAACCTTGGCTAGAACATTCCTGCTTACATGCACCGTGCAGCGTTGGACCTCGGCCTTGACAAACTCTTCCCGAAAAACTCTCTCTAAGGCTGGTAAACCATCCATTATCCCCAACTTCACTAACTCCGCTCGTAAACCTCTTCTTTTGAGATCCTTAAAAAATTCTCGCCAGGTGCTGGCCGATTCCTTGTCCCCAGCCTGAAATCCCAAAACCAACCGTCGCCCATCCTCCCTCACCCCCACTGCTACTAATACAGGTACATTCTCCACACTATCAGTCACTCTCATCTTGAAATTCACTCCATCTAGAAAAAGATATTTCACCTTCTCCGCCGAAAGATCCCTCGTCCTCCATCTCTCGACTGCTTCTACCAGTTCCTTACTCACCCGGCTAACTTCTCCCGCCGAAATCTTCCGACCTAATAATTTCTCTGAAATCATGGATAATGTCCGCGTGCTTATCCCAGTCAAATACATGACACATATGTCCTGGCGAAGTTCCTCCTCATATCTTTTGCTCCGAGGTAAAACCCGAGGGCGAAACTCTCCCAGCCTGTCTCTAGCCACCCGCATCAACACCTCGCCTATCTTCTTGAGAGTAAACCGACGTCGGTAAAATCCATTACGATAGTTCCGCCTCCCTCGGCATCTCTCATACCGCTTCCGCCCTAAAAAATCAGTTAGCTCCATCTCTATCATCTCAGATAGATACTGGCCTATGGTCTCTCGTATCTCTTCCCGCATCACCTTAAATAGTTCCTCAGGCCGCCTCTGAATACTCTTGCAAAGTTCCTTAAACTCTGTTAAGCTTAATTTGATTTCCATTGGCTCTTTCTCCTTTCTTTTTGGTTTCTATTTCACCAACTATTTTAGGAGAAAGAGCCTTTTTCTCCCTCTCCAAATTTACCCAAAAAATTTTACACTGCCTCCTTGTGGGTGTCTGACACCATACTTGTGGGTGTCTGACACCAAAATGTTTACTGCTTGACTTTTAACCCAATATCTACCCCTTAAGGATGCTGACGTTATTTGTGTAAAACTGTTGATTAGTCTATAATGTAGTTTAATAGGGAAATAACCCTCCTCTTTTCGAGATAATATTTCCCCTTATGAGCGCTTGTGAAGGAGTTTTTTATGTCCAAAACCCTAATTGCCTATGGCACAAGATATGGGGCTACAGCGGAAGTCGCTCAAGAAATCGCCACTATTCTTCGAGAAATTTACAACCTTGAGGTTGACCTAGTTGACCTCTCTACCAGCAAAATAAAGGACTTTTGTCTTTATAATAATATTGTGGTGGGGAGTGGGATTAAAATGGGCCGGTGGACAAGTAAGGCCAGAAGATTGCTTCAGCAATTCCGGAAAAAAATCCTGTGGGAAAAAAATTAGCTGTTTTTGTCTGTTCCGGACGGGCTGGTGAAGTCGAACAATACGAATTGGCTATCGAACGTTATGTCCGCCAAGTAATCCTTAAATGTTTAAAAACAATTAAACCAGTCGCCTATGAAGCTTTTGGCGGACGCAAACCTCTTCCTGACCGAACTTACCAAGACAATCGAGACTGGGGCAAAATCCGGGAATGGGCTCACCATCTAGGCCGGATCTTTTCTTCTGAATAATAGCTTTACCTTTCCTTCCTAATTTCTCACCTAATTTCTCAACCTTAAGCTGAGCTTCTTCCTGAAGCCATCTAGAAATTTTGTTGATTGACTTTTCTCCCTGCCTTTGTTAAAGAAAAATCGATGAGCCGGTGAAATTAACCTTGAATAAAGAAGGTTGTTCCAATGAGTAGAAAAATTAATCGACGAGAATTTATTAAAACCGCGGGTTCCGGACTCCTGACCCTGGGTGCCCTCTTAAGCACTTCTAGATGCCGGGCCTCCCAGGAACGGCCTAACATTATTTTTATTCTGGCTGACGATTTGGGTTATGGTGAACTCGGATGCTATAGACAATCTAAGATTAAAACTCCTCATCTTGATCGAATGGCTCAAGAAGGGATGAAATTTACTCAGCATTACTCTGGGAGCGCTGTTTGCGCTCCAGCTCGTTGCACTCTCCTTACAGGTTTACACACCGGACATGCCTATATTCGGGATAATGACGAAATGCGAGAACGAGGCGACGTCTGGCACGATCCTAATCTGGAAGGACAGAGACCTATTCCTGAATACACAATAACTATAGCCACCCTTCTCCAGAGAGCCGGTTATCACACCGCGGCTATTGGCAAATGGGGTTTGGGAGGTCCTGACAGTCCAGGCCATCCTAATAAACACGGTTTTGACCTTTTCTTCGGTTATCTCTGCCAACGGGTAGCTCATAATTATTACCCCACTCACCTCTGGAAAAATAACCAAAAATATATTCTTGAGGGCAATGAATATTTCTTCCCCCACCAAAAATTCCCCCCCGACAAAGATCCCTATGACCCCCAAGCTTACCAAGCATATCGAGGTAAAATTTATTCGGTTGATGTCATGATGGAAGAAGCCCTTCATTTCATCGAAGAAAATAAAAGCCATCCTTTCTTCCTTTATCTGGCCCTGCCTCTGCCCCATGTAGCCCTTCAGGTTCCTGATGATTCTCTTCAGGAATATCAAGGCCAGTTTCCAGAAACGCCTTATCTAGGGGAGAAAGGCTATCTCCCTCATCCCACTCCCCGGGCGGCCTATGCGGCCATGATTTCCCGCCTGGATAGAGAAGTGGGGCGAGTTATGAACCTTCTCAAGAAATTAGGACTGGAAGAAAAAACATTAGTAATTTTTACCTCTGATAATGGCCCCACCTACGCCGGGGGAGTTGATTATGAATTCTTCAATAGTGCTGGCCCTCTCCGGGGACTTAAGGGTTCTCTCTATGAAGGCGGTATAAGGGTGCCGTTGCTGGTTAAATGGCCGGGCCAAGTAAAACCAGGGACTGTTTCTGACCATGTTTCAGCCTTCTGGGATTTTCTGCCTACTTTCATAGAAATAATCGGTCGTCCAACCCCTGTGGAAACTGACGGGATCTCCATGTTGCCTACCTGGCTGGGTCATCCTGAAAAACAAATTACCCATGAATATCTGTATTGGGAACTCCACGGCCAGCAAGCTGTCCGTTGGGGCGATTGGAAAGGAATCAGGCGCTCCCCCGAAAAAGAGATCGAGCTTTACAATCTCCGCACTGATATAAGCGAAGCCCACAACCTGGCCAACCAACATCCTGAAATTGTGGCCAAAATCCAAGAAATTATGTCTACAGCCAGAACCGAATCAGAGCTCTTCCCTCTTATTCGCAAAAAAGCCAAGCCATCTTCCAAAAATTCTTAATTCTCAATCGAAGCCGAATTAGCTGACTAAAGAAAATCTTCAATGAATTCTAGAAAAAAGTTAAGCCGTCAACCAGTGACTTCAGTCTTGATAAAACCAGCCGGTCCCGACTGCAATATGGCTTGTACTTATTGCTTTTACTTGGAAAAAGCCCACCTCTTCTCTTCTTCCCAGCGCCATCGAATGACAATCGATCTTCTCGAAACCACTGTCAAACAGGTCCTTACTCAGGGGAAACAAGAAGTAACTTTTGGCTGGCAGGGAGGAGAACCCACCTTAATGGGGCTGGACTTTTTCCGGCGAGCAGTAGAATTTCAACAGCAGTATGGACAGCGACAAATCGTCGGCAATGGATTACAAACTAATGGTCTGCTTCTTAACCAACAATGGGCCAAGTTCCTTCGGGAATACAATTTCTTGGTAGGTTTAAGTCTTGATGGGCCTGAACACATCCACAATCGTTATCGTCGTCTTCGGGGAGGTCAGGGCTCCTGGGAAATAGTGGTCGATCGAGCTCAACTTTTATTGGAGGCTGGAGTAGCCACTAACGCTCTGGTAGTCGTTAATGATTACTCTGTCAAGTTCCCGGATGAAATTTATGACTTTTTAAAATCTTTGGGATTGACCTATATGCAATTCATTCCTTGCCTGGAGCGGGATCCGAAAAACCCTCAATTACCTACCAGTTTTTCAGTACCGGCCTCTGCCTACGGTCGTTTTCTCATCCGTCTTTTTGAACGTTGGCTCGCTGATTTCCACCACGGTCAACCTACTACTTATATAAGATACTTTGAATCTCTTTTTTATACTTACGTCGGTCAAACTCCTCCCGAATGTACTCTACTTAAAAAATGCGGTGTTTATGTGGTTATTGAACACAATGGGGATGTTTTTTCCTGTGATTTCTTTGTCGAACCTGCTTGGAAATTGGGCAATATCAAAAAGCAGAAAATAATTGATATGCTTAATTCGGCGCGACAGAGGAAATTCGGTCAGAGAAAGGCGGACCTTCCCTTAGAATGCCGTCGGTGCCGGTGGTTAATTCACTGCCGGGGCGGCTGCCCCAAAGAAAGAGGTTTTCTGCCTCATCCAGAAAGAAGTTATTTTTGTCCCGCTTATCAACAATTCCTTGAATACGCCCACCCGAGCTTTTGTAAATTAGCTAAAGAATGGCAGGAACGTCATCATTCCTCTCCCCATAATTCTTCCTAAATTAACCCCAGCAAATAGAAAAAAGTTCTTCCCTTCCAGCAGGAGGTAGGGAACCACTCTCTATTTATTCCAAAAATTGTTTCACTACTCACTTTTCCTCTCAGAATAAAGAGGCTATTTTTTCTCTTTTTCGGTAAATTTCCCCTGGAAAGTTGATCCAAGAATTATTCTCTCTCCAGAAAAATTTCTTCAAGGATCTCACTTTCCTGGTGGGGCAAAAGAGGGAAAGAATAACAACGGCAATCAGCCATTGATTTCCCCATAAGCACCAGACTCGTGCCTCGAGAAGAAAAGGAGTTAAAAAGCCCGTGAAGATCAATCCAAATTGGGAATTCAATTTGATGAGACTGTCTGAACCCTCTTAATTTCTTTTTAATAATTTGTAATCGGTGATAATCCAGATTTTTCTCCTTGACCATAAGAATGCCTAGAGTTTTCTCTTGGAGAAAAGAAGGAGGCAAACTCTGACAGAATCGGGAAAAGGCCATTAAGCAATTGAAACACATCAGGTCATTAAGATCAATTAGCATTATTAATCGAGGCTGATAGGCAACTCCAGCTGAGGCTTCCGCCACGCCTCCCCTGACGACCAACAAAGTTATTAAAAGAAAAAATAACATTTTGGATTTAATTGACTTTATTTTGGCCACCATAACTTTCTCCTTAAAAAAAGCGGCAACCTGGACCTTACCCAGGCTGCCGCTTCCCCTCTCAGATTTCTTAGATTGATTTAGGCTGAGTTTCTAAAATCCAGGATAATTTTAATCAACTTGGTAAATTATTTTGAATTTACGCAAAGAAACGCCATCATTGCCTCGACTATAGAGAAATCCCTGCTGATCAATGTAAATGGCATGGCTTTCTTCTGGCAGGGTAAAAGTCGTCAGATAACGACCCTGAGCATCAAGCACATAGATATCCCGACTTTGATGTTTAGAATAATGTCCACCTAATACAAATACTCGTCCCACCGGATCAAGAGTAACATCTTTGTAAACAACGCGAGTCGGCACCTCGAATCGATTAATCTTTTCCTTAGACACCGATTTCACTTTCAATAAACGATTAGTCCATAACTTTTTGCCCTGGAGATTGTATTTTTCTATCCGATCTTGAAAGGTAAACACCAAATAAATATTACCTTCTTTGTCACTACAAATGGAGGCAAAATCAAGCATCATTTTTTTAGTTTTTTCGTAAAAAAACTCGGTGACTTCCTGGCCATCAAAATCAATTATCTTCAGTCGGCCTGCTCCGACGCCAACAATTGGAATTAAAGCAATAGCTTGAGGACCACAGACTCTCATATCCAAAATTAAATGGGAAAAAGGAATCCTTTTGATAAAATTTAAATCCCGATCAAAAACCTGAATTCCCCTAATATTTTGGTCAGTAACTAAAACATAGTTCTGGAATATTTGAACTTCTCGAGGCGCCATAAATTCACCCGGTCCTTGGCCCCGGCCACCCGCTTTCTTCACCAGACGTCCTGCCGGACTAAATTTTTTTAGTGAATAATCCAAAGTATCTGTAAGATAAATATGGCCACTCTCATCCACAGCAATGCCCACCCACATGTAAATCAAATCATCATCCAAATGTCCCAAGGTCATTTCTTCTCTCAAGCTGATCCGGAGCGACTTGGCCGAAGATGCCGTAGATAAAGTGAAGAGTAAAAAGAAGACAAAAAAGAAACTCAACCAATGAACTTTTCTCATCTTAGCCTCCACTGGAAAGAGACGAAAATCAGCCCAGTTTCATCTCAGAAAATTAACCTTTCTTGACATACTTGACACAAAAAGCATAGCCGATCAGACAATACAAAGCCGTTGCGCTGTGAATTGAATACTGAAAATCAATCATGCACCTAGCTAAAGCATCCCGACAAATATCCTCTTCATTTTGATCTGCCCAAAGATGGAAGCCTACCCCACTCCAAAGTAGACCAATAATCAAGCCCAGGACAAAAATTCTTTTCCCGGCCAATATCCAGCTGCTTCTCATCCTTTTTCTCCTTTTAACCAGTAATAATATAGCGAACACAAAAATCGTACCCGGCTAGACAACCACCCATATAAATCATTCCAACTCCAAGCCCTCCACTGACCAGCGCGATAACCGCATCAATCCCACATCTTTTAAAAGCATCCAGACAATCCTGTTTAGTCAACTGTCTAGCTTCCCCCGGATAAACTGACATCAAAATCACCAAGCCGATTAAAAAACCAATGACCCAAAAACGCTGTTGCTTAAAAAATTTCATGTTAAAACCTCCTTTCGCCTCCTTTTTATGCAAAATTCGCACCAATCAATTTCAGCTTGCGTTCTTCCTAACTTGCTCATATAAAATTAGTTAATTTTTAGAAGCTCATCTTCATCTTTTTCAACTGCCAACCTTAGTTACCCCTTCTCTGGCTCGAGTTAACTTTAATTAACTTTTCTAGATCTAATCCAGAAAGAAAGACACTTATTCTTGAAAATATAATTAATTAAAAAATGACCCTCCATCTGGCTTTACATTAAGAATAAAGTAACTCTCGGGAAAAAATGATTCCATTTCTGGAGTGAATTAATTAAGACAGGATATAAGGTAGAAAGAAAGAAAGAAAGAAAGAAAGAAAGAAAGATAGATAGATAGATAGATAGATAGATAGATAGAGTTCTCTTATTTCCCTGAACCTAGATAAATAACTTATTAGTTAATTCGCTAACTAGGATGTTTGTTATTGGGGCAAAATTTTTATTAGTTGAATAAACAGCTCTGTCTCCAGCAAAATTTACAATCTCTTTCGCTGAATTAATCTACCTCAAAAAAATAAATAACTTCACCCCATTCAGTTTTTTGGAGAAATAAAATAAAAATATAATATTTATAATAAAACTATTTCCTACCTCTCACTGCCAATAGGGAGGGCTCTAGCTTCTCCTTCTCCTGGGAGAAATTTAACTACTTTAACATAGGCACTTTAATCCCTTTTTCTCGGGCAAATTTTATGGCTTCCTCATAACCAGCATCAGCATGGCGGGCTATTCCTATACCCGGATCAACGGTTAAAACTCGTTCTAGCCTTTTGTCAGCTGACTCAGAACCATCGGCTACAATCACCATCCCGGCGTGGATAGAAAGGCCAATGCCAACTCCACCACCATGATGAACCGAGACCCAAGAAGCTCCACAAACCGCATTGAGTAGAGCATTTAATATGGGCCAATCGGCAATGGCATCAGAACCATCTTTCATCCCTTCGGTTTCTCGATTAGGTGAGGCCACGGAACCCGTATCTAAGTGGTCGCGACCAATAACAATAGGAGCACTTATTTTACCCTTTTTCACCAAATGATTGATTACAGCTCCAAAACGAGCCCTTTCTCCATACCCCAGCCAACAAATTCTAGCCGGGAGTCCTTGAAATTTAACCTGCTTTTGGGCTTTGCGAATCCAGCGATGGAGAATTTCATCTTCGGGGAATTCCTGTAATACGGCCTCATCAGTGGTGTAAATATCTTCTTCTTTGCCAGAAAGAGCGGCCCAACGGAATGGTCCTCGCCCGTGACAAAACAAGGGTCGGATATATTCTGGGACAAAGCCGGGAATATCAAAGGCCTTCTCCACCCCGGCCTTTTGAGCTTGACCTCGGAGATTGTTACCATAGTCAAAGGCAATAGCTCCTTTCTTCTGCAATTCCAACATGGCTTCCATCTGCACGGCCATCGATTCATAAGCTCTCTTAATATATTCCTCTGGATTTTCCCGCCGCAGTCTCAAAGCCTCTTTATACGGTATCCCCCGAGGAATATAGCCATTGAGTTCATCATGAGCGGAGGTTTGATCCGTCAAAACATCAGGGACAATTCCCCGCCGGACGAATTCTGGTACTACATCAGCGGCATTCCCCACTAAAGCAATGGATAAAGGTTCACCCTTATCTTTGGCTTCAAAAGCTAGCCTGAGAGCCTCGTCAAGATCAGTTACCACGGTATCCACATACTTCGTCTGGAGCCGCCGTTGGATTCTCTCCTCATCCACCTCAGCTATGATAGCTACGCCCTCATTCATCGTCACGGCTAGTGGCTGGGCTCCTCCCATACCACCCAAGCCGGCGGTCAGCACTAATTTCCCTTTTAAAGAACCACCGAAATGCTTTCTGGCCACGGCCGCCAGAGTTTCGTAAGTTCCTTGAAGAATACCCTGAGTTCCGATATAAATCCAACTCCCAGCTGTCATCTGACCGTACATAGTCAATCCCAGAGCTTCCAATCGGCGGAATTCATCCCAAGTAGCCCATTTGGGCACAATCAAAGCGTTCGCAATCAAGACCCGGGGAGCTTCAGCATGAGTCTTAAAAATGCCCACAGGTTTTCCTGACTGGATAAGTAGAGTTTCATCATTTTCCAGATTTTTCAAACTCTCAACAATCGCCCAAAAGCAATCCCAATTACGAGCCGCTTTACCGGTTCCACCATAAACAATCAACTCTTCTGGTTTTTCAGCTACTTCTGGATCCAAATTATTCATTAACATTCTTAAGGCTCCCTCTTGAGACCAACCTTTGGTGTTGAGAGTAGTGCCTCGTGGTGCCTTAATCACCTGAGGAGGACGGTCTTCTTTCACTGGCATCCCTCCTTTTTTAATCTCTTATATTTTTTCCCTCCAGGCTTCTTTGAGAAATTACTTGCGCAAGCCGACTCATCCGCTGGAGGGTACGATCCCGACCCATATATTCCAGAACATCAAAAATGCCCGGACTGACTCTCATGCCTAAAAGCAATACTCGGAGAGCATGAATTAAAACAGCCGCTTTAACGCCTTCCTGCTCAGCCCGTCGCCTTAAAGCTCTCTCAATTGAATCTGCTTTAAAATTCTTCAGTTGGCGAAAATCATCCGCCAATTTCGACAATAATCCTGGGAGGCGGGGATCAGTTAAATATCTGGCCACAGCTTCAGAATCAAAAGGAAACTCATCACTGAGAAAAGGACGACAATTGTTTACCAATTCGACCAAAGTGCGGGACCTTTCCTTAAGCAAATCCAATAATCCACTAAACCATTGCTCCTTTTCTCTTTCTAGCTCATCTCGCCAGAGCGATTCTTGCAACAATCTTTCCTTGATTAAGGTCAAAAGTTCTTTGCCTGGAGTTTGACTGATTAACTGACTGTTTAACCATTCCAATTTAGATGGATTATAAACCGGACTGCCTTTACTGATTTTCTCAAGAGAAAATTTTTCAATCATCTCCTCAAGAGAATAAACCCTTTCCTCCTCGCCAGGGGCCCAACTCATCTGGGCCAAAAAATTCACCACAGCTAAGGGCAAAAACCCTCGTCGGTGATACTCCAAAATTGAGCTCACTCCATGCCGTTTACTCAGCTTCTTTTTATCCGGTCCTAGGATCAAAGGTAGATGACCAAATTGAGGGCAAGAAACTCCAAAAGCCTGGTAAAGAAGAATCTGCTTAGGTGTATTAGAAATATGATCATCTCCTCGGATAACATGGGTGATTTTCATGGCCATATCATCCACCACAACTGAAAGATGGTAAGTAGGTTGGCCATCACTGCGAAGAAGGACAAAATCTTCAATGTTCTGGCTTTTTACTTTAATCCGGCCATGAATTAAGTCATTAAATTCAATTTCCTGAGCTTCCGGTACTAAAAACCTTATAGCTTTAGCCCGACCTTCAGCTTCAAAATTACGTTTATCCTCCTCGGCCAGGTAATAGCAGCGCCGGTCATAGCGCCAAAATCCTCCTTGGCTGATTATTTTTTCCCTTCGCTCCTTTATTTCCTCTGGGAGGCAGTAGCAAAAGTAAGCTTTCCCCTCAGCTACCAAAGCTCGGGCTTTTTCCTGATAGAGATTTAAGCGGTCTGACTGAAAATAAGGTCCTTCATCCCAATCCAAACCTAACCAGCGAAGTCCTTCAATTATTCCCTGCGTCATCTCCCGACTGGATCTTTCGACATCCGTATCTTCGATTCTTAATATGAATTTTCCTCCGTGGTGGCGGGCAAAAAGCCAATTAAAAAGAGCCGTTCGGGCAGCTCCCAAATGGAGATGCCCGGTAGGACTGGGAGCAAAACGAACTCTCACTTCACTCATCGATTAAATCTTATCACAACAAAGAAAAAAGACAACTTTAAAAGTTGACTTATCTCAGGGAAAGTAGATAATAAAAATAGAAGTTGCAAAAGATCGTCAATTACGATTAAAATAAAAGTGGCTAAGGAGCAGGCTAAGGTTGGGCCCTCCCAAAAATAAAAAATTTAGTGACCCAAAAGTGAGTGTAATTGTTGAACCCCAGATTAATCTTCTTCTTATTCTCACGAACCAGGAAGATCAAGAACTGGTTCTCCCTTTAATGCGCCCTCTAGGCCAAACTTATTCAGCCTTATCCTTAGAAAAAGCTATCCAATTGATCCAGCAAAAAAATTTCCAAGTAATTGTGGTGGATTACACTCTGGGTCGCTACTCCTTGCTCAAAGGAATTGTCCCCCGGGAAACAAGTGTAATTATTACCGGCAATTCCGACCAAAGCGTCAAACTTTGTCTTCAAGACTGGCCCCCCCGGCGTTACGTTGACGCCCAACCCTTTCCCTATTCCGAAAGATCTACTATCGCTTTTAAAAAGGCTCTCCAGCGAGCTATTGATCATGCTCTTCTTTTGGAAGAAACGAATCGTCTCCGCCGTATAGTTGAGCGTCAGGAAGTAGAAATTCAAGAAACATATCACCAGATCAGAGAAATAAAGGAAACGATTAACGAATATATCGTTAAAGAGATAGAAAAAAGAGTCGCCCTCGAATCCCAATTCATTTGGTTTCGCAAAGAAAAACAAAAAATAGAAGAAATTCTGAAAAAACTCCATAAGGCCCATGATGTGACTGACTTATTGGACATCGTTTACGACATCAAAGAAATAATCGGCTCTCAGGGAATTTCCTTGTATCTGGTGGAGGAAAACGACTCCTACGGAAAATTCCTTAAGCCTCTAGTTTGGAATAATAAAATCCTGTCTTATCCTGATATTTCCTCTCATATCGTCCTTCTGGAAACTATGGATTATGCTGCTTTTACTGCCAAAACAGGCACAGAAGTCAACTCTCACTCTTCTGAATTCGATAAAAGATTATCCACTCGGTATAAAAATCAATTAGGTTATGAATTAAAAAACCTGCTTAGCGTGCCTATCCGTCATGATGAAGAAGTTATCGGCGTGTTAGAAGTTTATAATAAGCTGCCCTCTCCTGGAGACAAAAGCAAACATTTTTCTCGCGAAGACGAAGAAATTCTAGCCCGGCTTAGCGAACATATTGGTATTGCTATAACTAAACTCAACCTTATTCAATATGACGCTCTCACAGGTTTGCTTCGCCCTGAGCCTTTTTTTGATAAAATCATTCAAAAAATAAAAACCGAAAGTAAGCGGCGTCAAGAAAATTCCGCTTATGCTCTAGTCATGGGAGACGTCGACTGGTTTAAGCACTATAATGACCGAAATGGTCACGAAGCCGGCAATCGACTATTGAGAGAGCTCTCCCGAGTGTTAAAAACTTCCACTCGAGACGAAGACCTTCTCTGCCGATACGGCGGAGAAGAATTTCTCTTCTTTTTAACTGGAATAAAAACTCCCGAAGAAGCCTTCTCTTTTACTGAACGTATTAGAAAAAATGTTGAGGAATATTATTTTGATAACCAAGAGTTCCAACCCAATCACAATCTCACTATGAGTTTTGGCATTACTTTTTTCACCAAGGACCGATTTCCCAACCCCCACTTAATTACCAAACAAGATTTGATCAAACTGGCCAATGAAGCTGATGTAGCCTTAGCTCAAGCTAAGGGCAAAAGAACCGCCCTATCTCCTCTCTCTCCTGGGGAAAAGCCAGGACCGCCTAAAAATAAAATTTGCCTTTACCAACCTCCCCACTCCTCTTCTAGCGAACCTGTTCTTCTCCAGACGATTGACTCCACTGTGGAGCGAGAAAGACGACGTTTTCCCCGTTATTACACCTCTACTCTGATGATTTTCAAAATGGATGGTTTTCAAAAAATTTCTAAAACAGTCAATCTCAGTTTAGGAGGGGCGAAAATTTTAACTGATATTCCTTTGCCCGAAAAGAAAGAAATCAGCCTCATTTTGGTTCTCGGCAATAAAGCTTTTCAATGTGGGGGAAAGGTCATCTATTGCCAGCCTGGCAATCAGAATTTTACCCATCAATATCTGACTGGAATTGAGTTCCTTGATCTTTCTCTAAAAGATAGGCATTCCCTTGAAGAATACTTCAACTCTCTTAACTTGACACCGTCACGTTTCTCCTAAAAGTGATCCTTTTCTTTTCTCCTGCCTAAATATCCTTCGAAAGAAATCGCTTTGCTGGAAATTTAACGGGTCAATTCCCGATGAATTGCTTCCAAATACTTCTCAGGAGGAGTCAGCACACTATTAAAAGCATTTTTGATTTCTCGAGCATACATATCAAAAGCAGCAAAATCTTCTTGATTACTCCAATTCCCTAAAGTCACTCTTTCCAAAATGTCCTTAATGACTTCTTTATTAATAATTTCGCTGGTGAATTCTGGTAAGTTACAAGATTCTTTCTCACAAAGTTCGACCACTCCTAACATCATCTTTCGGAGTTCTTCTTGAAAACGGATTATATCCTGTTTAACAAAAAACTGTTCCCGTGGAGATTCAGTCTGTGATAATTTTATATACAACTTCTTAGCTTCTTCCACATACTCACTCATCTTGGAGACTAAATACTCACTGTCAACGATTATCTTGCCCTCATTTTCATAAAAACTGATGGTGCCGTTTCCCTCAATCTTTTCTTCTTTGCGATATTTTTCCAATAAATTATAGATATCTTCCAATCCACTACCCTGAGCTGGTTTCTCTTCTTCTTTAACTTCTTCAGTTCCTACTTCTTCTCCTTTCTGCTCTTTGACCTCAGCAGAAAGTTCGGCCTCCAGAACCTCCTTTTCCACTTCAATCTTTTCTCCCACGTCTTCCAGAACTACCTCCTCCGCTCCAGCCTTTACTTCTTCCTCTTCCTCCTCTTTTTCTTTCTCTTCACTTTCTGCGGCCAACTTAACCTCTTCATCAGCTTCAAATTCAGTTTCCACTTCTTCCTTTACTGTTTCTTCCCTCTCCTCACTTGTAGATTCCGGACCTTCCTTTTCCAGTGGTTCCAGATAGACTTCATTTGACTCTAACAATTCCTTGATTTTCTTCAACTTCAGCAATTCCCTCTTTAAATCAACCCCAACTTCAGTATCACCATTACTTTCTGGCAACTCAGCCACAATGCCGTATTTTTCCTCAAGAGTTTTCTTTAAAGAAGTAGCCTTCTCCAAAGCCTCATGATGAAGCTTCTCCAACTCCTGATTCAATTCGCTGACCACTTTTAACTCATTCATTGTCTGAGCCGTCATATTTTCAATCTGGCTCTGCAATTCAATAGCTCGAGCTAAGTGGTCTTTGATCTGAGTTTTTATTTCCTGCTTCTTTTCCTCAAATTCAGCAAAGAGAGCTCGATAAGTACTTAAAGTTTGTTTTTCCTCACTCAATTCCTCTTCAATGGCCTGAATTCTCTTCTGAGCCTCTTCTTTTTCCCGTCTAATTTTCTCTTCCAACTCTTTCTCAATTGATTCTTTCTTTCTGGATAAGATTTCTTCTAATTGATTCTCTATTTCTTCAATAATGGAAACAGATTCAAAAGTAGTTTCTTTTTCTTTTTTCATGACTCAATTCTCCTTCCCCCTTTAGGGTTAACCTCTTTTTTTCTTATTAATTATTTTAAATCCATTCATTGCGTTCGACAACATAATTACAGAAATCAACTACCTAGACAATCGCCTCTCCCGAGGAAATAAAGGGGGGATTTTTTTCAGGCTTAACTCACCCCAAAGGGTGAGATATGGTGAAAGTCTAACTCCTTTTGGCTGATTTTAATAAGGATTCATAATCAGGCAAAAGACGGGTGGTCTCAAATCTGATCTTTTCCCATTTATCTAGCTCAAGGGAACAGAAAGCTTCTACTACCTGGGGATCAAACTGCGTGGCCTTATTCTTAAGGATTTCTTCTTGGGCCACTTTAAAATCTCTTTCCTCTCGATAAGGGCGATAAGAAGTAATGGCATCTAAAGCATCAGCTAAAGCAAAAATCCTGGCTTCAAGAGGTATTTCTTCTCCTTTAAGCTTCTTAGGATAGCCTCTCCCATCATAACGCTCATGATGATAAAGAATTATATTCCCTACCTCAGGGACAAGTTTTATTTCTTTTATCAAGCCAAAACCAAGAGAAGGATGCAATTTTATTTTTTCCCATTCTTCGGGAGAAAGAGAGCCTGGTTTCTTCAAAATAGCATCAGGAATGGCAATCTTGCCCACATCATGAAGGAGAGCTCCTTTCCGAATATTATCTAATCTTTCTTGGTCACTTATACCCAACAATTGAGCCAATACTTGGGAATATTTAGCCACAGTTCGGGAATGGCCAAAAGTCTCTACATCTCTTAAATCAAGAGCCGTCATCAAATTCTCAATAGTAGTGTCATAAATTTCTTCCAAAACTACAGCTCTCTTTAAATTCTTTTCCTGTTCTAATTTCAATTTTTTCAATTCGCTCAAGTACAAATCATTTTTCTGAAGAAGCTCCCTCTTCTTCTCTTCATTAATAAGAGCGGCATAAATTCCTGAAAGGTTATCAGGCTCAGAAATATGGTCAACCAATCCCTTTTGCAGAAGTTCGACTCCGATAAAGGGTTGCTCCAGCCGCGTTAAAAGAATAATACTCAACTGGGGATTGAAAGAATGGATTGATCTTAAAAGACCGGCTTTATAGCCATCCAATCTCTCACAAGCCAAAATTAGGCAAAAAAAGTTATTTACTCCCAGCAATCTATCTGAAGCTCGTTTAATGTCAGGGACTTCATCTATTTCATAAGCAAATTCCTGAAGAAACTTGACTAATTTTTTCCTTCTCTCCTCCTGAAAATCAACGACCAAGATGCGGCGTTTATTCATTAAAAGGCCTCCTTTTCCACTCACTAACCACTTAGAGTTCTTATACCTTATTTCTCTGACCTATTCAAGAATTTTAATTATCCCCATATTTTTGCCTACTGAGACTAGAGTTAACTAAATACCCAGAAAACTTGCCTTTTTCTTGCTCCGGCTGATTTATAACAGGTTCTAAAAAATAAATTGGGAATTGCCAAAACGAGGTTCATGACCTGAGAACAGCTCGACAGAGCCGGGGAATACCCTGATAATCGGCTCGGAAGGTAATCTCCGCCCATTGAGAATCAAATAATTCCTCGACTTTTTCTTTTTGATTCCAGCCAATTTCCAACAATAAAACTCCTCCTGGCTTAAGAAGAAGAGGGGCGTCTTTAATAATTTTAGCTATCACTTCTAAACCATCTTCACCAGCCAACAGAGCTGCCCGAGGTTCGTAATCTTTAATCGAAGAAGAGAGATTTTCCCATTCATTTTGGGAGATGTAGGGGGGGTTAGAAACAATGAGATCAACTTGACGCCGGGGAAAAGAATTTTGTAAAGGGGCTAATCCATCTCCTTGAAGAAGATGAACATTACCAATTTGATGAAATTCCAGATTACGCTTAGCCCAACCAATCGCCTCTGAGGAAATATCCGTGGCCAAAATAAAGGCTTCAGGTCTTTCCTTAGCCAAGGCGATGGCAATATTGCCACATCCTGTGCCAATATCAACTACCACAGCCTGTTGATTATTGCTCGTCACAGCCAACGCCTCCTCAACCAACAATTCGGTCTCGGGGCGAGGAATCAGGACTCCTTTTCCTACTAGAAATGGAAGTGACCAGAATTCTTGGCGCCCCAGAAGGTAGGCCATAGGTATGCCTGAACAACGAAGAGCAATCAAGCGATAAAACTTCCGGCGCGAAGAGAGGGGCGGTATCCACTTCGGGGAAGTATAAAGTTGCTCTTCGCTTAATCCAGTGGCGGCCAGCAAAAGGAGTTTGGCTTCTAACTCGGGATTTTCGAAATGGGCCAAGTTATCTCGACCAAAAATAAGAAGTTTAGCTAAATTTGGCATTTTCCTCAGCCTCTTTAAGAAGCTTTACTTTGGGCCTCATCCAAAGAAGCCAGCATTTGAGTCTGATAATGAAGAGTTAAAGTTTCAATCAATTCATCCAATTCTCCGTCTAAAATGCTTTCCAATTTATGTAACGTCAAATTAATCCGATGATCAGTCACCCTTGATTGGGGGAAATTATACGTTCTGATTTTTTCGCTCCGCTCACCTGTTCCCACCTGGGCCCGTCGATGCTGATCAATTTTTTCCTTTTGCTCTCTTTGAACTAAATCAAGAAGACGGGAGCGCAGAATTCTCATGGCTTTTTCTTTATTGCGATGTTGCGATTTCTCGTCTTGACAGGACACCACTATGCCCGTGGGTTTATGGGTAATTCTAATGGCAGTATAATTGCGGTTGACATTCTGTCCTCCCGGTCCTGAAGCCCCAAAAGCTTCAATACGCAAATCCTTAGGATCAATCTGGACATCAACTTCTTCAGCCTCAGGTAAAACGGCCACAGTGACAGTTGAAGTATGAATTCTTCCGCTGGCCTCGGTTTGAGGAACTCGCTGAACCCGATGAACGCCACTTTCATATTTAAGAAGCGAATAGACTCGCTCCCCTCTAATATTAAGAATTACCTCCTTGAAACCTCCTATAGGGGAATAGCTGGCCTGCATCACTTCATATTTCCAGCCCTTCTTTTCAGCAAATCGCGTATACATCCGGAAGAGATCTTGAGCAAAAAGAGAAGCTTCATCTCCTCCAGCGCCGGCTCTAATTTCTAAAAAGACATTTTTCTCATCATTTGGGTCCTTGGGAAGAAGCAAAAGTTTTAATTCTGCCAAGATTTGCTCTTCTTCCTTTTCTAGTTTTTTCAACTCCGCTTCCGCCAGCTGCTTCAATTCTTCATCAGCCTCAGGGTCATTTAAAATTTCACGCGAACCCTCAATATCCCTTCTCACCTTCTTCAATTGTTCATATTTCACCACCACAGGTTCCAACTCAGCTCTTTCTTTGGAAATCTCTTTGAGTTTTTGGGGATCAGCTAAAAATCGACTGTCGGCCAGACACTGGGTAAGTTTCTCGTACTTTTCTCTTATACTCTCTAACTCCTGGAGCATCACACCTTGCCTGTAAAATCTCCATACTTCTTGCGAAATTTTTCCACCCGACCGGCGCTATCTACGAACTTTTGTTTGCCAGTAAAAAAGGGATGGCATTGAGAGCAAATTTCGACTCTTATCTCTTTTTTAGTCGATCTAGTTTTAAAAGTATTGCCACAGGCACAAACAACTGTGCATTCTACATACTCAGGATGAATTCCTTTTTTCATTTTTTTTCTCCTTTTTTCTGAGGTCAAATTATATCAGATTTACTCCCGGCCGACAATCTCAACTCTCCCGCCACTCCCCTCTTTCCATTTTCTGCCAAAAGCAATCCCAATCGATAGAAAAAGCATATTTCGCTTCTGCCTCTTTAACTTTTTGTCGATACTCATGGCTTAGAAAATATCTTTTTAATTCTTTATTTAAAGGATACAATTGCTCTGAGGACAACCATTCATAGAGACGCCCATCCTCATAGCGCAGGCAGCCCCAATGAACCATCCAGGCCAACTGTTTTATGGGCACAGAAACAGCTGTTTTACGAATTGTTCGTACTTCAGCTTCCTTGACTGGATTGATAAATTTAAAATACCGGGAAAAGAGAATCGCATTATGAAAGTAGGCTGGAAAGGCCATAATCCCATCAGCCTGAATTAATCGAGCTACATAAACAAATAAATCCATGACTTTCCGACTGAGTTTTAAACCCGGGTGTTTCTGGCCAGGTAGAGGTAAATCCTTATTGGTAAAATCTAATCTTGGATTCTGGAGAGTCAACCATTCTAGGAAAAGAAATCGATATCTTTTCATCTTTAATTTGAGAGAAAGGGGAGGAGTAAAAGAGAAAAATCCTTCTCTTATCTTTAAATCTACCACTAAATTTTCCGGTTTAGCCGAACGGTAGAAAATTTGAAACCGCTGGAGAGGAAAATCCGAAGAGTCAACCTGAAAAACCAGGGGCCATAACTTTCTTTTCTGAGCTTCTTTTATGAAATTTTTTTTTCTTAAAACCTGAAGAACTTCAGGAAGTGAATACCTGCCTAAAAAAAGAATACTCCCCCTTGCCCGAGAAAAATCTAGAGAAATATCTTCTTCCTTTAGGATTGTTTCCGCCAACTTGGTCTTCTTTTTCTTGAACAATATTTTCTCCCTATTGACCTTCATTCTAGGGAAAAAGGCAGCTAAATTCAAATTAAAGCCCTAAGGAATTTTAAAACTCACTTGATAAACACAACTTTCTCTGGTTCATATTTACAATAATACTTGAGATTAGGGTCAGGTCCTCACCTTCCCCATATCTCTCTCCTCTTCCAATATTTATCATCCTCTTACCTGGCTCGTATCTATTTTTAACCATACAATGTCTTTGCTTTTCACTTTTGACCAAAAGGAAAGCCCTTTTGAAGAAGCTGTTCTGGTTAAATTGGTTCAAATTATCTCCCTTTTCTCCTGTCTTATTCGATAGTCTCCTGGACTCCTAGCAAGAGTTAGCGAAAAAAAAAGAGTTTAATTTAGATTAAGTAACAAATGAGGAATAATTTTGTTCTTCAACGGTGAAAGAGGAAAACATAATTCTACTGAGGATCGGGAAAAAGGAGAGACTAACCTCCAACTCAACCACCCTTAGCTATCCATTAGGATCAAGAACTTCTTCACTCATCTAAGTTAAAGAGCTGACTTAGTCTTATCTTTCTAATATTAAACACCAGTCATTCGTTGCTAAAAAACCTCTCACGCCAGAAATATCCAAAAGAAATTTAACCCCTTAATAATCTAATCTTGTTAGGGAGTCACCCTAACCCTCCCGAGGGTGTCCCCTATTTAAACTTTATCTTGCCCAACCATCTAAAGGATGCCCAAAAAAATAAAAATTTTTTCTCAAAGTGAGAAAAAATATTTTTTTCTTTCGTCTTTTCTAATGGGTGCGCTGGCGCGACCCTCTCCTAATAAGGATGATCTCCTGGTAGTCATCCTTATCTTCTTCCAGGGGAGTAGGGTCGCGTCAAAAATTATTTTAAATTTAGGCACCAGTGGCAGCTACGAGAGCAATGATTAAAATTGAAAGTAGCCAACTTTATTCTGTGCGGTGGGGCTATCGGAGAAAACTTAGTTCTCTCATTAATCCATCTCTCCTACCTCTAATTCAAAACTTCCTCCAAGAGGAAATCCAGCGGAGAGAAAAAAATGGAGAAATTCACTGTTTCGATATTAAATTCCATCATCGCCAGTTTGAATTGCATTTCTCTTTGGAAAGTAAATATTATCCCGGTCCTGACCAATGGATTGAGGAATTTTACCTCTATACTTCCATTTTAGCCCAAGAAAAATTCAATTTACCTTCTCTCTGGGAATAGAAAAAGTTTTCCTGGTTCCTGCTCATATCAATTGCCTGGGAATGACAAAAAAGTTTAGGAAAATTTGAGGTCAGATCTTTACCTTTTCCTTCTGGGCTGAAAGAAAGCGAAGAAAAAGGTCTAGATA
>Ga0190336_1000027_pt1 | contig 32669 bp, 38 predicted proteins | sample 487204910_MG_FD_161651 | JGI IMG/M metagenome (GOLD analysis project Ga0190336, IMG submission 161651) | Hydrothermal vent sediment bacterial communities from Southern Trench, Guaymas Basin, Mexico - 4872-04-9-10_MG | ecosystem: Environmental > Aquatic > Marine > Hydrothermal vents > Sediment ...
TGACTAAAGCCAAAGCTTCGGTAAAAGTTTTGCCCTCCACTAATTCAGTGGCCATACTACCGCAGGCAATGGTGGTGCCACAACCATCTGTAAAGAATGAGGACTCAATGATGCGGTCATTCTGAATTTTCAAAAACATTTCCATCGTATCCCCGCAGCTTCCTGTTACTTTGGCATAGCCATCAGGATTTTCAAGACGGTAGAAATTATGGGGGTTTTGCCAGCGTTCAATTACTTGGGGAGAATATTGTTGTCGGAGTTGATTCATAATTTGTTCTTGAAGTTCGCGAGCGAATCTTTCTAGATCTTGATCATTCTTCTGGGACATGCTTCAGCCTCTCTCGCCAAAATTAATTTGTCCAATTGACAACTCCTCTGCCTGGGGATTATGACACGCCCTTGGCCAGGCGAGGAGACGACGTTTAATTATACTGGAAAAAACCAGGAAGGAAAAAGAGAGGGGTTTAATTAAATTTTTTAAATGAAAAGGCGCTTTTTTATTTATTGGCCAAGGAAGAATCAAACTTCTGGACTGTGTGCAAGAATGAGTTTGGGGGAGAGGAGCATATTGGGGTTTTCTAAAAGGGATGAGCTGGAATTTTTGCCGGTTTGTCCTTTTTCCTTTGTTTCTTGATTTTTTTACTTGAAAGATCATCTCCGTGAGCTGGAAAAAGTTTTAGGAAAATAATTCTTTTTTTGTATTTTCCCAGAGTTGCCGCAAAGGAGTGGCCGCTTGTCCCTGAGGATATAATTCCAGATAGGGTTTACCTTGGCGGAGGGAGTCGATGACTTCTTCAGCAAAGGGAATGCGGCCCAAAAGAGGAATGTTTTCCTGGCGGCACCACTGGGTGATTTCTTGGGAACGAGTAGGATTTAGATCATATTTATTGAGACAACAACCGACTTTAGCTTTAAAATGACGAGCTGTCTGAACAACACGCTCCAAGTCATGAATACCAGCTGGGGTCGGTTCAGTAACCACTAGGACTAAGTCACTTCCAGAAAGAGAAGCGATGACCGGGCAGCCAATTCCCGGTGGACCGTCTATAAGAATAAGTTCCGCACCTTTTTCTTCCGCCAGTTGGGAAGCTTTTTTTCTAATTTCCGTCACCAATTTACCAGAATTTTCTTCGCCGGGTAAAAGACGGGCATGGACAAATGGTCCGTAGGGAGTCTCAGAAATATACCAGTCCCCAGAGTGATTTTTTTCCATTTTTATGGCCCCGGGGGAACAGACATAAGAACAGATTTTACACCCTTCGCAGGAGAGTGGTTCTATGACTACCTGGCCGGCACTATTTTGGGAAATAGCCTGAAAGCGACAAACGGGTAGGCAGTCCAAACATCTTGTGCATTGGTCTTGTTCAATCACCGCTTTGACTCCGCCAAAGAAATTATGGGTTTCTTTGATCTGAGGAGATAGAAGGAGAAAAAGATTAGCTGCGTCTACGTCAGCATCGACCAAAATCTTTTTCTCAGCCAAAAGAGCCAGGGAAGCCGTGATGGTTGTCTTACCTGTGCCACCTTTACCACTGATAATAGTTAGTTGTTTCATCGGCTTAATTCTTTTATTTTTGTCCAAAGAGATCTGAATTCATCCCGGAGAGATGGTTTATATTCGACCAGTGATTGTCCCTCTGAATAGGCATGAGCAATGCCGCGGTCAAAGGGAATTTTCATTAACACGGGTATTTTTTCTTGATGACAATATTCTTCAATTAGCCGATCATGAGCCGGCTCGGAGCGGTTGATGACTACTCCAGAGGGTAAATGAAGTTTTTTTAAAGTGTCAACGGTTAATTTTAAATCATTGAGTCCAAAGGGAGTGGGTTCGGTTACCAGAAGCACAAAGTCACTGCCTTTCATACTTTCTACAGCTGGGCATGATGTGCCTGGTGGAGAGTCAATAATGACTGTTTTATCAGGAGAGATGAGTTTCTTTAATTCTCGAATTACTGGGGGAGAAAGAGGTAGTCCGACATCCAGTCGTCCTTGGAGAAAATCTAGCTGAGGAAGACGACCTTGATGGATGAGGCCTATTCTAAGTCCTTTCTCTCTAATTGCTTTTTGGGGGCAGAGCAGAGTACAGCCACCACAGCCATGGCAAAGTTCTGGAAATACAAGAACCTGATCAGGAAGAACAGCTAAGGCATTATAAGCACAAACCTCGGCGCACAAGCCGCAGTGAGTGCATTGCTCTTCGTCGATTTCTGGCACGGGAAGGAAAACTTCCTGGGAGGAAATGATGTCTGGTCTAAGAAAGAGATGGGCATTGGGGCCTTCGACATCACTGTCAATAAATTGGACAACTTCTTTTTCTTTTAAGCTAAGGGCTAGGCTGACCGCCACCGTAGTTTTACCGGTGCCTCCTTTGCCACTGGCTACACTACAAATCATTGTATTTCTATCCGTTCGCCCACGGAGATTCGGATGAAATCCTCCTGGTATTCTTGGGCTATAAGCTCTATGGCTTCTTCACCAGTACAATGAGCCGGGGCCACTCGTTTAACTTCCTGGAGCCGGAAGTTTTGAATTATTCCCACAATTTCGCGTGAACTGAAACCCGCCAGATGAAATCCACCCAGAAGGAGAGTAATAGGTTGAGGGAAGTTTTGTTTAACCTTGGAGATAATATTGACTATTCGAGGATGAGCACAACCGGTGAGAACAATAGTGCCAGAATTAACTTCTAAAATGAGAGATTGTTCTTTTATCCAGCCTTCAATGATGCCTGTCGAGAAAGCATGCGGGCATATTGACTCTGGTGTAGTGATTTCATGGAGAGTAGCCCCTTGTTGGCGCCAAGCAAGCTTGTCTTTATCGGGAAAAGAGGCTGGTAACCAGAGAGTTAGATTAGGGTTGACCTCGAGGAGCCGGTCAAGTCCCCCGGAGTGGTCCGTGTGGTGGTGGGAAAGAAAAACACCGTCTATTTCCTGAGGAGAAAAGCCAAGTTGGGCCATATTGTGGAGAAGAATTTCGCCTTTAGCGCCGGTGTCAAAGAGAATATTTTTTTCCAGTCCTTGAACTAAACAAGCAAACCCCCAATCTGCTTTTAGCCGTTTATCTGGAGAAGGATGATTATCGTAAAGAACCGTTAATTTAACTAAAGGGCCTTTACTTTGAGAATTTTCCATCTTGCTTTACTCGCTAAGTTATTTTTATTTCTTTTTAAACTTTTTTCCCTTACCTTGGCTCTCTTTCTTTAAACCTGAGAGAGAGCTTGTTCTAGGTCGGCTTTTAAGTCTTCAAAGCCTTCGCAGCCTACAGAGAGGCGGATAAGGTCATCAGTAATGCCGGCTTGCTCTTTTTCTTTTTGAGGTACCCCGGCGTGGGTCATACTGGCCGGATGTTGAATGAGTGATTCGACGCCGCCTAAAGAAACGGCTAATGTGGCTATTTTGACCGAGTTGATCATTTTTTTGCCGGCTTCATAGCCTCCTTTTAATCCAAAACAAATCATGGCTCCGAAGCCTCGCATTTGGCGACGAGCCAAGTCGTGTTGAGGATGGCTTTTTAGCCCGGGATAATTCACCCAGGCTACTTGAGGATGATCAGCTAAAAATTGAGCCAATTTGAAGGCATTTTCCTGACTTTTTTCCACTCTTAAGGCTAGTGTTTTAATGCCCCGCAGAACTAGCCAGGCCTGATGGGGGTCCATATTTCCACCAAGAAGCGGCATGATTTTCCGGAGTTGTTGATAGATGCTTTCTTCCCGAGGGACGATGACTCCCCCGACAACATCGCTGTGCCCATTGAGGAACTTAGTAACACTGTGGATAACAATATCAGCGCCGAGATCCAAGGGATTTTGGATGATTGGAGAAGCAAAAGTATTGTCCACCACTAAGAGAAGGTTGTTTTCTCTGGCTAATTGGGCACAGGCGGCAATATCCGTAAGCACTAAAGTGGGGTTGGCCGGAGTTTCAATAAAAAGCAACTTTGTTTCCGATCGGATAAGTCGGCGAATATTGTCTATTTTTGAAGTATCAGTGAAATCAGCGACCACATCAAAGCGGGAAAGAATGTTTTCCACCATGACTCGAGTGGCTCCGTAAACTGAAGCTGTACTGATAAGATGCGATCCTTTCTCTAATAAACCAAAGAGAACTGTAGAGATGGCTGACATTCCAGAGGAAGTAGCAATGCCTCCATAACCGTTTTCCAGGGCAGCCACACTGTCTTCTAGAGCTTTTATCGTGGGATTTGCAATGCGAGTGTAAATATATCCTTTTTCTCGGCCAGCAAAACGGGCCGCACCTTGTTCAGCATTCTGAAAAGCAAAAGTTGAAGATTGATAAATAGGTACTGATACACCACCGAAGAGTGGATCCGGTTCTTGACCGGCATGGATGACTTTTGTTTCCATTGTCTTATATTCTTGTTCGTCCAAGTTATTCCTCCTAATCAAAATAAAGATTATCTTTCGCAGGGGAAAGTCCCCTAATATTTTTAATTCATGTCTCTCCTAGAGGCCAGCCCGGACATGCTTTAATTTCGACGACAAGAGCCACCGGTGGTACAGGGAGGGGTCTCACATCTCTCGGAACGACCACAGCAGGTTAAACCACTAGGACGGGTGGAGGAGAGTGAAACTCGAGCTGGGGTAGAAAAAATTTTCGCTGTCCTCTGGCTCTGACATTGAGGGCAAGCCTGATGAGTAAAATCTTCTCTTGATTTGAAAAAGACTTCAAATATATGTCCGCAGTCCTGACATTTAAATTCATAGATGGGCATGGTTATTTATTCCCTAATCATAGGCGTTCCACATTTAGGACAACTTATTTGAGAACAAGGAGTTCCTCGGGGGTGGGGGATTTTATGACCACAGGCTGGACAGAGGCAATTACCTCCAGGGCCAGCGCCGCCTCCTCGGCCTCGGCCCTGATTGCCCCAACCTTGACCATAGCCTCCTCCCCGGCCTCTTGCTTGATACATACTTACCTCCTCTTATTGTTGAGTTATTATCCTTAGGCTGAAGTGGATTTTAGAATCTGATCGACTATTTTTTGAAAAGCCTGGGCGGCTGCCGATTCAGGCCGGGCAGCTACAAAAGGTTGCCCTTCGTCACCCAAAGCTACAATCTCAGGGTCAATAGGAATACGGCCCAAAAATGGAACTCCTAATTCTTTGGCTGCCACTTCCCCTCCCCCTTCTTTAAAGAGATTGATTTTTTGTCCACAATGAGGACAAATAAGACCACTCATATTTTCCACAATGCCCACAATTTTGAGATTGAGCCGTCTGGCGAAAGTTACTGCTTTTCTTGAATCAAGGAGGGATATTTCTTGAGGAGTAGTGACAATAAGGGCTCCCGTTGCTGGAATTAATTGGGCCACTGAAAGTGGTTCATCACCTGTGCCAGGTGGAGAATCAATAATTAACCAGTCTAGCTCCCCCCAGTTAACATCTCCCAAGAATTGCTGAATAGCTTTCATTTTCATTGGACCTCGCCAAATAACTGGAAGATTGGGGTCTTCCAGAAGAAAAGCCATTGAGACCAATTTTAAGTTACCATTAACTTCTACAGGGGTGATACCTTCGGGGGAAACATCCAATCGCTTATCTTCAACCCCCAAAATTTTGGCCAAGTTAGGGCCGTGAATATCTACATCTAATAGCCCTACCGTCAAATTCTTTTGAGAAAGAGACAGAGCGAGATTAGCCGCCACTGTACTTTTGCCCACCCCTCCTTTACCGCTGAAGACTAAAAGGCGGTGTTTTATTTTCTTTAAATTTTTTTCTACTTTAGGGTCGACTTGAACACTCATTTGTTTTCTCCTGAATGAATTAAATTCAAGGCTTGACTGACTCGACCGGAGACTCCAGTGACCACTTGAATTCCGGAAGAGGTCAAGACCTGGTAAGCTTTAGGCCCACATTCGCCAGTCAGAAGAAGACGAACTCCTTGTTGGGCTAGAAATTGAGCACTTTTTATCCCCGCTCCCTGAGTAAGCTCACGGTTAGGATTGGCATAAGTTTGCCAACTCAGAGTTTGAGGATCAATAATGATAAAGTAAGAACAGCGACCGAAACTAGGATCAACTTCGGCCTCCAAATTGTCTCCTTGCGCTGTAATGGCTACTTTATCTCCGGGAGCCAGAGAAAATGTAGAGAGGCCAGAGGGGATGGTTTCCTCGGGTGGATGTTGGTGGTGCTGGTGATCGCAAAGATCTTCTCCTGCCTCCAATTCTTGAAGAAGAAATTTATTGATCACTTCTTCTACTGAACCTTGAATTCCAGTAATGGCTTCAATATTGTATTGAGCAAAAAGATTTTTAGCTCGAGAACCCATGCCGCCAGTGATAATACAATTTACTCCTTTTTGGGCCAAATAGTTGGGTAAAAAGCCAGGACGATGTCCAGGGTTAGGGATTGTCTCTCGACTAATTATTTGACCTTCCTTGATTTCAACAATAGTGTAAGCTGAGCAACGACCAAAATGGGCTGAGACATGATTACCTTCAGTGGCAATAGCTATTTTCATTAATTTACTCCTTAAAAATGGAACTAAATTCTTTTACTATTTTATATCTTATCTAGAAAACTATTTCTACTCCTCTTTTTTTTACCTAAACTGATATCGGGGCTGGTTCATTCGGGGCGAACCAGCCCCCTCTCATTTCTTGAAGATAATTTAAGATTTCGCTCTTACTTTTTATGAAGATTGAACTTTTGTTTTTAATTCGGCAATTCTCTTTCTTATGGCCTCGAGCTCTTTTTCTAGATATTGAGCTTCTTCCTCCAAAAAAGCCAACTCATCTTTTTCACTATAACGAGGTATCCAATAAGGCATCCAAGGATAGCGATAATAATAAGGATAGTAAAGAAACCACCAACCTGCTGGTCCCATTCCAAATGGCATAGCCAATACCTCCTTATCCAGAGTTGGTTACTTTCTTTTGAACGCGCTTAGCCTATTTTTTTGATTTCGGCTCTGTCGTTGGTTCGGTCCCGGCTTCAGAATAAGGGTAGTAATAAGGATTTTCATAAGGATATCCCCAATAAGCTCCAGGTATTACTGGAGGATAGGGATAACCGAAGAAGTAACGCCAACCACGACCTCGGCCAAGTCCCCATCCTCGACCCCGGCCGAAACCGCGACCGAACCAGCCGCGGCCAAAACCAAAGCCCCAACCCCGGCCGAACCAGCCACGGCCAAAACCCCAACCTGGTCCTGGATTCATAAACCCAGGGGTGGGGAAGCCTGAGCAATAACCCATTCCTCGGCCAGTTCGGGGTCCTAAACCTAAAGGTCCTGTTCTATCTCCAAAAGGCATAGTTGCACCTCCTGTCTTAATTTTTTTAGATAATTGAAATCAATTAATCTTTCTGACATTGTTGACATAATCCATAAAATTCAATGTTATGGTCTTGAACCAGGAATTTATATTTTTCAGCCAATTGTTTGGCTGATTTTTCAACTAATTCGAGTTCTTCTTCAGCAAAATCACTGTAATCAATTATTTTGCCGCAACTAGTACAAATAAGATGGTGATGATGAGGTCTTTGCTCGCCCGCGAATTCGTAACGATTTTCTCCCTGGCGGAAATTGAATTTTTTAATCATGCCCGTTTTTTCTAGCAAATCGAGGGTACGGTAAATGGTGGTTAGTCCAATTCCCGGATAGATTTGCAGAAGATTGGCATAAATTTCTTTGGCACTAAGATGTTTAGTAGTCCGGCTCAAAAGATCAAGAATAGCTTCCCGGGGCATTGTCCACCGACAAATATGACCTTCAAATCTTTTCCGCCAGCGATGTGGTCCAGGCATTTTCTTTTTCCTTTAATCTTTTCTGATAATGATAATCATTTTCAATAATAATTTAAGCTTAATTTATATCTTTGTCAAGTTGAAATAATTTATTTCAAGAGAGGATTAATTCTTTTTGATTGGGGAGAGAATCTTCATCCCCAAGAAAGAATTAATTTGTTATAATTGATAAATAAATTGAAAAATGGAAATAGGTGAAAGATGAGTCATCAAAACAAAGCTTATGGAGAAAAAGAGGCCAAAGCCGGGTTAGATGTTACTCTGCCCACCCTGGAAACTTTCCCCAATCAATTCCCTAATTACGAAATAACTATAGAAATTCCAGAGTACACTTCGGTTTGTCCCAAAACTGGCTTGCCTGATTTTGGCAAGATTACTATTTGGTATATCCCAGATAAATTATGTTTAGAATTGAAATCATTAAAAATGTACATCTTGGCCTATCGTCAGCTGGGGATATTTTACGAAAATGCTGTTAATCGAATTTTAGAAGATGTGGTGGCGGCCTGTCGACCCAAAAAAGCTCGAGTAGTGGGTGAATTTAATCCTCGAGGGGGAATAAAGTCTATCATTGAGGCCCGTTACCCGCGGGAGGAATAAAACTCTTCCTTTTTACACGTCTTGGTCATATAATTCACTTTTTTCTCGGTTTCAGGAGAGTGGTTTAATTGGCAGTGGATAAGGTTTGGCTTTTTAGAAATATCCCTCTGAAGAAGGGGAAATTTGGGTTAATAGAGAGAATTAACCCGGCCTTAGGTCTAGTGTTTAAGGGGGTGGGTCTTTTTTGGTCAAGTAAGAGGAAGGGACCAGATGGATAAAGCCCAGTCTCAGTTAGGATTAACCGATTTATACATGCTCCTGGCCGTGGTGCTTTGGTCCTTGAATTTTTCCGTGATCAAGATTGCCCTTCGGGAGTTCTCACCTCTTGGTTTTAATGGAGTTCGTTTGCTGTTTGCTTCCAGCCTTCTTTTTATATTTCTAAAGTTTAGAAAAGAAAAGATTGGCTTGCCCCATCGGGATTGGGGGGTTTTTCTTTTTCTGGGAGTGATCGGGACAACTTTTTACCAACTTTTTTTTATTCATGGATTGAACTGGACCACTGCCTCCAATTCAGCTTTAATTATCGCTTTGGCTCCAGCGATTATAGCTCTGGTGAGCACTGGATTTCGGCATGAACGTTTGAGCTGGCTTACTTGGGGAGGAATTGTTATTTCTTTTGGCGGACTTTATTTAGTCATTACCCAGAGAATAGGTGGCTTTGTGTGGTCTTTGGAATATTTGAAGGGAGATCTTCTCATTTTTACAGCCAATTTTCTTTGGGCGATTTATACGGTTAAGGCCAAACCGCTCCTTGGCCGATATTCACCTTTGAAATTTACCGCTTGGACAATGGCTCTGGGAACAATTTTTTTCTTGCCTTTTGCCGCTCAAGATATGAAACGCCTGGTTGGCGCCAAGATCAGTTTAGTCGCCTGGGGAGCTTTGGCTTACTCAGGAGTTTTTGCTCTGGCGGTTTGTTATGTCATTTGGTATTCCTCGGTTAAACGTGTGGGCAATAGCCGGACCGCTATCTATGATAATCTGATTCCTCTTTTAACTATCCTTTTTGCCTTTTTTATTTTGCAGGAAAGACTTTCTTTGGGACAAGCTCTGGGAGCAGGGATAATCATAATCGGAGTAATTATGACCAGATTGGGCAGAGTGGAGACTCGCCAAAAAGAGATGATTTGAATCTAGAATGACTAACCTTGAAATTATTTCAGTCGGAAAATTTTATGAAGTTGGAGGCCAAGACGGAGGGAGGTTAATCCAGCTTCAGTAGCTTCAGCCAGAAGTTGCCAAGCTTTTTTCCTGCTCCAAAGATAATTCGATTGAGGTTGAAGAATTATTGGAGTAGTAGAGGGGAAGGCCTCACGGATGTTTTTGATGATTGGCAAATTAAGTTCTGAACTAACCACCAATTTGATTTCTTTCGCCTTGGTCAAAAAGGAGTTTTGGAAAAAATAGTCAGGCGGTTTGGGAGAAATAGTCCACCAGTCTATCGCCAGATTTTGGTAGAGAGTGGCGTTTGTTTCCAATTGAAGGCAGAAACCAGCTTTTTTAAGGACCAAAACCAGGTCTTTGATATCTTGAAGTAAAGGCTCTCCCCCGGTCAAGCAAACCCAATTTATGGGCCACTTCAGGTGGAGTTGCTCTATTTGATGGAGAATTTCATCAACTGTATATATTTTCCCTCCCCGCCAGGCATATTTTGTGTCACACCAAGGACACCGAAGATTACACCCGGCCAGACGAATAAAAAAGGTAGGTTCCCCACAACGTAAACCTTCCCCCTGAATAGAGGCAAAAATCTCTTTAATCTTCAGAGTAGGTGGCTGAGGCATCTTCTGATTCCCAAACGGTGACTTCTTTAATAGGGAGAATTTTTTTGAGCTCTCGATAAAAATGCCGGGCCAGGTTTTCTGCTGAAGGGGGGAAGTCATAAACTTCATTAAGGAGAGTATGGTCGGGAAGAATGGCGGCCAATTGGGCCTTTAACTGAGTAAAGTCGAGACTTATCCCTGTCTGGTTAAGTTGATTGGCCCAGACACTAATCTCCACAACAAAAGTGTGACCATGGATTTTTTCGCATTTTCCTTTGTAGTCTTTAAGAAAGTGAGCCGCTTGGAATTTATCCCTGACCTTTAGTATCCAACTCATTAATATCTTCCTTTATGGTGGTTAATTTTTAATTTTACCCTCTTTTTTTAGGCGGGTAATTAAATGATCTTCTTGACCGATTTCCGACCAGGCTTGGGCCCGCAAAAGGCAGGCGGCACATTTTTGGCAGGGAACTTCCTGGCCGGAGTAGCAAGAAAGGGAATAGGAGTAATCAGCTCCTAGAGCTAGGCCTGTTTGGATAATCTCTGATTTTTTTAAGTCAACAAAAGGGGCTAAGATTTTAATGTTTTGGCCTGCCTGGCCGACTTTAGTGCCCTCTTGAATTGCTTTCTCCATGGCCTGCACAAAAGAACTTCGTGTGTCGGGATAATTCGGTGAGTCAATGGTGTTGAAGCCGCAAATAATAGCTTCTATACCTAATACTTCTCCCCAAGCAGCCGCAAGAGACAGGAAAATCCCGTTGCGAAAAGGCACATAAGTCGAGGGGACGCCCGATTGAATTTCCTCAACGTGGTGGTATTGAGGCAGTTCTTGATTAAGGTCGGTCAGGGTAGAACCCCCGAATTGAGTGAGATCTACCCGGAAAATTTTTTGTTGAAGACCTAGCTGACGACATATCTTTTGGGCAAATTCAATTTCTAAGCGATGACGCTGGCCATAGTCAATTGTCAGGGCCCAGATTTGGGAAAACTTGCTTTTAGCCCAATAGAGAGCAGTGGTGGAATCCAATCCTCCAGAAAAGAGAACCAGTGCTTTCTTCATTGTTCTCGGCTTAAGAATTTATCCTAATTGAGAGCTGGCAAATTTGCAAGGGGCCTTCCCAACCGTAATATTCAGCCTAATTTTGAAGCAAATTAATTGGAGTTGTTGGAGTCCTTGGCTCCTCAGGCTTCCTATTTGGAGGGAGGTACTGATTGCTTGGGGATAAGATGGAGGCCTGGTGAGGTCAAGAGATTTGTCTGGCCAGGAGAAATAATCACTCCAAAGAGTTCGGTGTGAAATAAGGCTTACTTACTCTTGACCTTTTGACTTAAATTGAGGATTGTGAGAAGATTTATACCCTTTAATCCCAAGAAGGAGCTGGTCTTGATGGCCGAAGAGACAAAAAACATGAGTCATGCTTCAAAGAGTCAAACAGAAGCTTTGTTTCCACAATCACCTGAGAATCTCACCGGGTTTGAGCTCCTTAACCGAGTGGAGGAAGTCTCGCCTCTTGTTGTCCGAGATGACCAATATGAGTTTTCCTGGCTGGAAGAAGCAGTGAAGAAAGCTAGACGGTTGGGAACCAGGTTTAGTTTGGTTGACACTGGCTTCTTATCTCAAGAGAAAATAGAGTGGTTAGCTGAAGCTGGAGCTGATGTATATTCTTCGGATGAGGTTAACCGAGAGTTACTTCAATTGGAATTTATCCAACTTGCCTGTCGACGGGGTAAGAGCATCTTGGCTTATTTCTATCGGGGGGATTTGGTTTCCAATAGCGAGTCCTCGGCCACCCAGAATTTAAATAGTTTAGCGGCTCAAGGGGCCTTTCTTCATCTGGCTGATCGGTCACCAGAAGAGATGGAGATGGTGTCTCAATTAGCTTTGGCCTGCCGACGAGCCGGGAGTTGGTTGGTGTATTATCATCGAGGTGCCCTAGAGAACTCTCTGGTTTCCGTAGCTGAGGCAGGGGTTTGGTTGCATCTTTCTTCTCGAGCAATTGAGGACGAAACAGGAGAAAAGTTCCTTTTAGAATTAGTCAATCTTACTCAAAAAAGAGGCGGGAATGTTGTGCTTTATTTGGACAAAGAATTGTCTATCATTTTTCTAGATGATTTTCTCCGGACTAAAGCTTTCCTTATCTTTCCCCATCAGATTTATGATTATCGCTCGCCTTATCGTCCTCTTCAAGATAAAGCTGGGCGCCAGAAATTAGACTGGCGGGCTTATTATCTTTATCCTCGACTCTGGAAATAGAGCGGGTAAAAAGGTGTAAAAAAATAAAAGAAAATTTCCTCTAAAAAAAAGAAAAAAAACGAAAATCGTCATATGACAATATAATTCTAATCTGTCATTTAGAAGAAGATTGTGAAGACTAGCTTTTCAGGTTAAGAAGCCAAAGTCAAGAGTTGAGATTGAAAATTAAAAGGAGGGGAAAGCTTCTGTAGAAATATAAATAGTAAAGGATGTTTTGGTGATTTTTGACCAACATTAAAAATTTAATTTTTTGAGTAATTATTTTTAATAATTGGATTATAATATAACGGAAGGATAATTAACTGAGGTCCGAAATGAAAAGGCAAAAAGTCAAACCAACCCAGCTTCCTTCAGAAAAACTACCTGTAGAGGAAGCTTTGGCTGAGGTGATTCAGGCTGAACAGGCTGCCCAGCAAATGATAGAAGAGGCCCAGAGCCAGGTCAAAAGGGTAATTTTGCCCGAAGCTGAGAAAAAAGCCGAGCAATATAGAGAAAAGTTTATCAACGAGGTTAAACAAGAAATAGAGCAGCAGCGCCAAAGGCTGCTGCAGGAAGCTCGAGAAAAAGCGGCGGAAATTGAACAGCAAACAACCAGAGAGGCAGAGAGATTAAAGCAACAAGCTGAAACCAATTGGTCACGCGCTGTGGCTCTCGTAACTCAAGAAATTATGAAAATCCTTCAGGAAAGGAGTTAGAAAGTGGCTGTAGCTGAGATGTTGAAGGTAGAGTTGATTGCTCCCGCCCGATTAAAATCTCCTCTTTTGAAAAAGTTCCAGCAAGCGGCTCTAATTCAGATTGAAGAGTCTGCACGAGAGCTGCCTCACGAGGAAATGTCAATCAATGAGATTGATAAGCTCCATACTTTAGAGGAAAGACTTCATCAAGCTATTGTCTACCTGAAGGCATGGAGTGGCCAGTCAGGTTTTAAGAAATTATTAACTCCTCGACCGACCCTCAACAAAAATGAGATTGAGACTCTTCGCCATGATTCAACTTGGCTGAAGATTTTACAAACATTTGAAGCCTTAAAAAGAAAAAGAGATGAGATTTCTGCCCAGATTAGACAATTGGAGAGAGAAAAAGCCCTTCTCCAGCCCTTAGCCAGCTTGGCTTTGCCCTTGGATAAGGTGGAGAAATTTAAAGAAACAGATTTCATCTGTTTTTCTTTAGGCACTCTTCCCCTCGCTTCTCTTGAGGCCTTAGAAGAGCATCTTCGCCACGAGCCTTTCTGGGCTGGAGAAGTAGCTTTAATGGCCAAGCGAATTGTTATGGGAGTTATTTATTTAAAAGAAAAAGAATATGACGTGCGGGAAGTTCTCGAAAGACTAGGTTGGGAACCTTATTCTTTATCTGAATTTGTTGTTTCTTTTCTAAAGAAAGGGGAGACTGCGGCCCAAGTTATGAAGCGGTTGGATCAGGAGAGAGAAAATTTGGCCAGAGCTGGAGCCGAAATCGACCAAGAAATCAAGAATTTGACCGGACATCTCGAGCAACTAATGAAAGCAGCTGATATTATTACCAATGAACTCAGGCGCCAAGAAGCTTTCCAGCGCTTAGGTAGGACTCAGAAGACAATTTATCTTAAAGGCTGGGTTCTAGCGGAAAATAAAGAGAAACTTATTTCTCTCCTCCAACCTTATCAACAGAAGATCTATTTAAATTTATCTCAACCTAGTCCAGAGGAGACGCCGCCCATTGCTCTGGACAATCCGCCATTGTTTCGTCCTTTTGAATTAATTACTCGATTGTATGGTTTACCTCAACCCCGCTCCCTCGACCCAACTGTTTACCTCAGTCCTTTTTTCTTCGTTTTCGTGGGCTTAGCCGTAAGCGAAGCTGGGTATGGCTTAATCGTAAGCTTAGCCAGTCTGGCCGCCCTTTATTTTCTCAAGTCGAAGGGAGGACTGCGGACTTTTCTCAAGCTACTGGTTTATCTGGGAGGGGCTAATATCCTCTTCGGTAGTCTTGTCGGCGGCTGGTTTGGTTATCCCTGGCGTAAAGTCCTGCTGATTGATCCTCTCCGCGACCCTCTTTCCTTTCTCCTTTTAGCTCTGGTTTTGGGTTTTCTTCAGGTTTGGTTTGGCACCTTGCTTAATTTGCTTCAGGAAATAAAAAAGAAAAATTATTCTCGAGCTATTTTTGTTGACGGGGGATGGCTTCTCCTTCTCCCCTCCTTAATTGGAGCCGGTCTTACCGGCCACCGGCTGGGTTGGCTATTAGCTGGCTTAGGGGCTTTAGGTATTATCTTTTTCTCTTCTCCCGCCCGGAATCCGGTGGCTCGTTTTTTTGGCGGTTTATATAACCTGTATGATATTTCTCGATATTTAGCTGATGTGCTTTCCTATTCACGTCTATTAGCTTTGGGATTAGCCACCAGTGTCATCGCCATGGTGGTTAATACCTTGGCGCGAACAGCTTGGGGAATTCCTTGGTTAGGGTGGCTGATAGCTGGGTTTATTTTTATTGGCGGGCATCTTTTTAACCTGGGCATTAGTTTTCTCGGCGGCTTTGTGCATTCAATGCGCTTACAATTTGTCGAGTTTTTCAGCAAGTTTTTCCGGGCTGGTGGCCGTCCCTTTCAGCCACTGGCTCTTGAAGGAAAATATATTGAATTTGAATAAGAGAAACAATGGAGGTTAGGTTATGGCATTAGGATTGACCATCGCTCTTTTAGGGGGAGCCTTAGCTGTGGTTCTCGGCGGGATCGGTTCGGCCATTGGGGTTGGCCTGGCTGGCCAGGCCTCAAGTGGAGTTATGAGTGAAGATCCTGAGAAATTCGGGAGCTTGTTGTTATTGGTGGCTCTGCCCGGGACTCAGGGAATATACGGGTTTTTGAGTGCTTTTCTAGTTATCCTGAAATTGGGTTTAACCGGAGGTTCTCCGGTGGCGGTGAATTTTTATCAGGGGTGGCAGATTCTAATTGCCTGTTTGCCTGTGGGCTTAACCGGATTGGTCTCGGGAATCCATCAAGGGAAAGTTTGTGCTTCCGGAGTCTATATGGTGGCTAAACAGCCCAAAGACTTGATGAAGCCGGTGATTATGGCCGCTCTGGTTGAGACGTACGCGGTCTTGGGCCTGTTGATTACTATCCTTCTTCTTAATGGGATTAAATTATGAAAGATTGGTTGAAGGATGAACAGTCATGGGTTTAGAAGGAATTCTGGAAGAAATTCACTCCACTGCTCTCCAAAAGAAACAACGTATTCTAGAGGAAGGCCACCATCAGGCTGAAGCTATTCTGGCTCGAGCTCGTCGGGAGGCAGAGCGGGAAGCAGCCAGATTAAGAGACAATCTTTTAGAAAAAGCTAAAATCGAAGCTCAGCAAATTGTCACGCAAGCCCGACTTCAATCGAAACTTCGCTTACTGGAGTTGAAGAAACAACTTATTCGCCAGGTTTTCGAGGCCGGCTTTACTCAAATTAAAGCTCAGGTTTCTCCTCCCCAACGGGTAATTGTTTCCCCGCAAGGAGAAGAAAAAGTCGATTTTGACGAAGAAAAATGGCCAGAAGAACTCTTGGAATTGCTGGAGAAAAAAATAAGTGAGGCTCTTTGGCCATGAAAAGTGAGTTATTGGGCAGAAAAGTCAAGTCGACTGATTATGCTTATTCCCTAGGAAGAGTTAGTGCCCTGGAGAAATATCTGCTTCCCAGTCGATATTTTCGGGAGGCGGCGGCTCTGCCTACAGCCAAAGAGGCGGCCCACTTGCTCCTTGAAACAGGGAGGTTCACTTCTTCTCTTGATGAAAATTTTGACCGAAATGATTTGGATGGATTTCTCCAAAAAGAAAAAGATTATTTACTCCAAGAAATGAAGAACATGATGCTAGTTCCTCTCATCTGGAGTATTTATCAACAGGAGGAGAAACCAGAGAAAGCTTTGTCTTTAGCCTGGGAGTTGGGTAATGAATTTATTTTGAGTTATTTAAGGTTAAAAATAGATCTTCTTAACTTGAAAGTAATCAGCCGCGGAGCTTATCTAGCGTTAAGTGAGCCCCAGAGAGAGTCCTGGCTCTTGCCTGGGGGGTGGTTGTCTGGGGCCCAGCTTAATGAATTACAACAAAGGTCTTTCTCTGAATTTGGCCAAGTTTTAGAGAAGACCTCTTACCGAGACTGGTGGATGAGGAGTTATGATTTTTTTAAGAAGGAAGAAAGTTTTCTGGCTTTGGAAAGAGAGAGTGAGAATTTACTAATACAAAAACTTAGAGAAGCTAAATGTTATGTCTTTGGCCCAGAAAGAGTTTTTGCTTATGCGGTAGCTCGTCGACATGAATTAAAATTATTCCGCCTGGTAGTAGCCGGCAAACTCCAACAGCTTCCCTCAGAAATGATTCAGACAAGGATAAGTTTGACTTATGTGGATGGTTAAAAGGCAAGGTGTTAAGAGAGATGAACACAGAAAGAGAAGGAAGCTTGAAGGATTCATTGGCTCAGGCATATTTAAGGAAGACCATAATTTTTCGGAAAGAAAGAAGGAGTTGGTAGGAGTCAAGCTGTGAGAGAGGCAAAAATAGCGGTTATCAGTCCTGAAAAGAGTGTTTATTTTTTCCGTTTGTTAGGCTTTAAAGTTTTTTGTCCTCAGAATCAGTCTGAGGTTAGAGAAAAACTTAGAACTTTAGAAGAGGAGAAAGTAGTTGTTTGTTTGCTTCATCAATCTTTTTTGTCAGAAACAAAAGACATAATTGAGGAACTTAGGTCGAAGACATTTCCCATAATTCTTCTTTTTTCTTCTTATCAGGATGCCCTTGATGCCCTTCGAGAATGGGTGGTTGAAACGACCCTCAAAATAACTGGCTCCCATGAATTAATAAGGAAGAGGCAGAAAAATGAGTCAACCTAAAGTTATTCGAGTCGCCGGGCCCCTGGTGGTGGCTGCGGGATGCTGGGGGGCCCGGATGTATGATATGGTGCGGGTAGGCCATTTGGGCCTGGTCGGGGAAATTATCGAACTCCGGGAAGACCTAGCTTATATCCAGGTTTATGAAGACACTACCGGGGTGGGTCCGGGTGAACCAGTTGTGTTAACCGGTCAGCCATTAAGTGTCGAATTGGGACCAGGGTTATTAGGTTCAATCTATGATGGGATTCAGCGTCCTCTGGATTTGATTAGAGCTCAAGGAGGAGATTTTGTGCCCCGAGGGATAGAAGTACCGGCCCTGGATCGGCAGAAGAAATGGACTTTTCAACCCCAGGTTAGCCAAGGTGATATGGTTCAAGAAGGTGATATCCTGGGTCTAGTTCAAGAAACCCCCCTCATTGCCCATCGTATTTTGGTTCCGGAAGGGGTGGCCGGCCAAGTGGTGACTATTAAAGAGGGTGATTTTAGCCTCGATGAACCCGTGGCCAAAATAGCTACTTCTCAGGGAGAACTGGCATTGAAGCTCTATCAGGTCTGGCCGGTCCGCCGTAATCGCCGGGTAAAATCTAGATTGATGCCGGATGAGCCTCTTATTACTGGGCAAAGGGTTCTGGATACTCTCTTTCCTCTGGCTAAAGGCGGGACCGCTTGTGTGCCGGGACCTTTCGGAAGCGGGAAGACAGTCGTCCAGCATCAATTAGCTAAGTGGTCGGACTCTCAAATAATAGTCTTCGTGGCCTGTGGTGAGCGAGGCAATGAGGTAGCTGATTTGCTTTTGAGTTTTCCCGAATTAACCGATCCTTATTCTGGTCGGCCTCTGATGGAGCGCACGGTGATTATTGCTAATACTTCCAATATGCCTGTGGCAGCCCGGGAAGCTTCAATTTATACCGGGATGACTATTGCTGAATATTTCCGGGATATGGGGTATTCGGTAGCTTTGATGGCTGATTCGACCAGCCGGTGGGCTGAAGCCCTCCGTGAGATCTCGGGTCGAATGGAGGAAATGCCCGGAGAGGAAGGTTATCCGGCTTATCTGGCCAGTCGAGTAGCCGAGTTTTATGAGCGGGCCGGCAAAGTTATTTGTTTGGGAAGCGACAATCGAGAAGGAGCTTTAAGTGTTATCGGGGCCGTCTCCCCGCCGGGAGGGGACCTCTCTGATCCAGTGGTCCAGGCAACCCTAAAAGTAGTTAAGGTGTTTTGGGCTCTGGATGATCGCCTAGCTAACCGACGTCATTTCCCGGCGATTAATTGGCTTTTAAGTTATTCTTTGTATGTGGACAATATGAAGCATTACTGGGAGAAGGAAGTGGCCGAGGAATTTGCCGGTCTGAGGCAGGAAGCGATTAAACTTTTAGCTGAAGAAGCAGAACTTTTGGAGATCGCTCGTTTGGTGGGTCTGGAGTCTCTTTCTCCTCGAGAAAGAATGGTTCTCGAGACGGCTCGTTCGATTCGAGAAGATTTTCTTCATCAAAACGCTTTTCATCCGGTGGATACTTTTTCTTCACTGCGCCAACAATATTTGATGTTGAGGACAATTATTCATTTTCACCATCTTGGCTTGGCAGCTCTGGACAAAGAAGTGGATTTGGAATTAATCATTAATCTCCCGGTGAGGGAAGCCATCGCTAAAATGAAATACTGGCAGGATGAAGCTGAATTGTTGGCTGTTTATGTTCAAGTCGAAACAGAATTTAAGAAATTAAGCCAGAAAGAAGGGGGCTCTTCCTGGCCAGAGGAGAGCCAGGTGATAACCGGGAAGATAAATGATGAGGGGGAAGCTGATGTATCGTGAATACTTAACGGTCTCGAATATTGTGGGGCCTTTAGTTATCGTTGAGAAAATCAGGGATGTGGCTTATGGGGAATTAGTTGAGATAGAGAGCGGAGATGGCCAGCTCCGGCGAGGCACAGTCCTTGATGTCTCCACGGAAAGAGCTATTGTCCAGGTTTTTGAAGGAACGGTGGGCCTTGATATCCGTCAATCTCGCGTCCGTTTCTTGGGACGGACTCAACAATTGGGTGTTTCTCCTGAGATGCTTGGCCGTATTTTTGACGGTTCGGGGCGGCCCAAGGATGGGGGGCCACCTGTTATTCCCGAGAAGAAGTTGGATATTCAAGGAAATCCCATTAATCCCGAAGCCCGCGATTATCCTTCTGAGTTCATTCAAACCGGGGTTTCGGCTATTGATGGGATGAATCCCCTGGTTAGAGGACAAAAACTACCTCTTTTTTCGGGTAGCGGCTTGCCCCACGCCCGGTTGGCCGCTCAAATCGCCCGACAAGCCACCGTCCTGGGTAAGGAAGAAAAGTTTGCCGTTGTTTTTGCCGCCATGGGCATTACTTTTGAGGAAGCTCACTTTTTTATCAATGATTTTCGCCGGACAGGAGCTCTAGAGAGAGCCGTACTTTTTTTAAATCTGGCTAATGAACCACCTATCGAGAGAATTGCCACCCCCCGGCTGGCTTTAACCTGTGCCGAATACCTGGCCTTTGACCTGGAGATGCATGTCCTGGTGATTATGGTGGATATGACTTTTTATGCTGAAGCCCTTCGGGAAATTTCTGCGGCCCGCAAGGAAATTCCCGGCCGCCGGGGATACCCGGGATATTTATATACTGACTTGGCCACAATTTATGAACGGGCCGGACGTCTTAAAGGCAAGAAAGGTTCCATTACCTTAATTCCCATTCTGACCATGCCCGAGGATGATAAAACTCACCCCATCGCTGATTTGACCGGCTACATTACTGAAGGTCAGATTATGCTCAGCCGTGAACTCCACCGTCAGGGGATTTACCCGCCGATTGATGTTTTGCCCAGTCTTTCCCGATTAAAAGATAAAGGCATCGGTGAGGGGAAAACCAGGAAAGACCATGCGGACGTCTTGAATCAGTTGTTTGCTGCCTACGCCCGGGGCAAGGAAGCCCGCGAATTGGCTTTGATTCTGGGAGAGGCGGCTCTTTCGGATTTGGATCGGTTATACTTAAGTTTTTCCGATGATTTTGAAAAGCGATTTGTCCGTCAGGGGGAACATCAAACGCGCTCCATAGAAGAGACCCTGGAACTGGGCTGGGAACTTCTCCGCGGCTTGCCCCGTCAGGAATTAAAGAGGATTCGGCCGGAATTCCTGGATGAATTTTATCCCCAGGAGAAGACGCCCTCATGAGACTTCCGGTAAATCCCAACAGAATGGAACTTCTCCGCCTGCGCCGGAGATTAGTCTTAGCTCAAAGAGGGCATAAGTTGCTCAAAGATAAATTGGAAGAATTAATGAGACAGTTTCTAGAAATGGTTCGACGCTTTGAAGAAATTTACCCAAAGTATCAGTCCGGCTTTCATCGTCTGTTGCAAGCCTGGGGAATGGTCAATTCCCTCCATGATCAGCAAGAATTGAATCAATTGATTCCTCAAGGGAGATTGGAATTACATAGTGAAGTCAGAAAAGCTTTAGCTTTACCCTGGCCCGTTTTAAAAATCATCTCTTTGGAAACTCCTGCCTATGATTTGAGAACCACCGAGAGTGAATTGGATGTGGGGCTGAAAAAGGCCCAGGAATTTGTTGTCCAATTGGTGGAATTGGCCTGCTTGGTGAAGACCATTGATCTTTTGGCCCAGGAGATTGAAAGAACCAGACGACGGGTTAATGCCCTGGAACATATTCTGATTCCCAATCTGGAAGAAACCATTAGGAGTATTGCCGGTCGCCTCGAAGAAATGGAGAGGGCTTTTCAGGTCCAATTGATGAGGGTAAAGGAAATAGTCCGGGCCCGATGAGAAGCAGGCTAATTTATTAGTGGTAAAGAAAATATTGGCGGCGTTTGAGGTCAAATTGACGCGTGTCGTCTTTGATTTGCTTTATCAAAGAGTCGAAGGAGAGTTTATTTCTTAAATAATCATAAAGCAGGGAAGAGCCGAAGAGGCGATTAAGGCCAGTGGGGGTGGGATTGAGCTTATCAGGATAATATTTCTTCAGGACTTTAATGAGATGGAGGGTGAAGTTGACTGGCTCGATTAAGGAGGGCTCCTCGACCTTGATCTGCAGGCCGTGACAAAGTCTATTTTTAAAAGGAGGTGTCAGCACTTTTCCCGGGAGGGCCTGAGGAATATAATCTACCGGCTCCAAACTCAGCCCGGCGGCTGCGGGCAGGGAAGATAATTCCTTTTGGAGAAGGACAGGGTCAAGCCAGGGGGCTCCCAGACGGAGAAAGGGAAAATCGCTGCCCAGACCCTGGTTGATTCTGAGACCACCTAGTAACCCTAGACCAGGAAAGAGATAGGCGTTTTCGGGATGGGGAATGTTAGGTGAGGTGGGAATCCAGGGTAAGCCGGTGTCAGACCAGAGGTAACTCCTTCGCCAGCCGTCCATGGGAATAATTTCCAGTTCAACCTCTTTCGGAATCCAGCCTTCTCCTTTCATCATTAAGGCCAATTCTCCTGGAGTTAAACCGTAACGGATAGGCAGGGGTAAGGCGCTGATAAAAGATTTGAATTGGGGTTGCAGAAGGGGACCTTCAATTTTTTCGCCACCCAGGGGATTGGGGCGATCACAAATGATAATTTTCTTCTGATGAAGGGCGCCGGCTTCCAAAATATATTTCAGGGTGGTGATGTAAGTGTAGAAGCGGGTGCCCACATCTTGCAGGTCATAAATGAGCACATCCACAGCCGCAAGTTGCTGGGCTGAGGGGCGATAACGATGGCCATATAAGCTGTAAACAGGGATTTCTCTCCAGGATGAATTGCCCACCGCCCGGCCGGCTTCGCTTTTCGCCTCAAGGCCGTGTTCGGGAGTGAAGATAGCCTTGAGCTCCAGGTTGTGGCGTCGCATAGCTTCCCAGAGTGGTTCGCCTTGGGGTAGACGGGAAGTTTGATTAACCACCAGACCGATGCGGAGTCCTTTGAGTTTAGTTAGAAAGGAGGGAGTAAATAGTTTTTCATTGCCTAAGATAACTTTTCGTTCAGCCTGGTGGGCTGATAGCTTGTTTGAAGGAAAAAATTTTATATTTTCTAAGATAGGCCTTGGCAGTGGTGATGAAGAACAAAGGGAAGTACCGAGGTTCGAGCTCACCGGGCTTTTTTGGGGTAAAGATTCAAGGGGAATATTTGAAGGATGAAGTTTATTGAGCCCGAATATTTGGGAGGACGAGAAGGACAGAAGAACTCCACTGAGCCAACCTAACAGCCCGAGTCCAAGGGGGATAAATTTAGCTAGACGCTTTTTGGAAATGACCAGATTTTTCATTATATTTGTTTTTGAAAGAACTTTAGAGAAAAAATCCCTGGGGGGAAGGAAGAGTCAAGATAATTTTGTTCCTGGATCAATTTATCCATATTGATGTTTATCATCGATGATATCTTCTTTCTGCCACTCTTTTACCCAGTCTTCGACCTTGAATATTTTAAATTTGCCATCAGCGGTGGAGCAGATAACTCGGTTTAAGCCGGCATTGATGATCATTTTTTTGCAGATGAAACAGGGGAAGGCGTTGATGGGTTTTTTGGTTCGATAATCTGAACCAAAAATATACATGTCGCCCCCCAGCAAACTTACTCCAGCCCGGGCGGCATTGATAATGGCATTTTGTTCAGCGTGGACACTGCGGCAGAGTTCGTATCGTTGGCCATGAGGAATATTTAACTTGTCGCGGAGACACACGCCGTGTTGGAAACTGTCCTTGGTTTTTCGAGGGGCCCCGACATATCCGGTGGAGATGATTTGGTCATCACGGACAATGAGAGCTCCGATAGAGCGGCGCCAGCAAGTGCTTCGCCGACTTACTTCCCGAGCAATACCTAAATAATATTCCTCTTTAGATATTCTTTTTGGTTTCATAGGAACCTCGCTAGTTTTTGATAAAATTCTTCAAGAGTTCCATCATTTATAATGAGATAATCGGCCAGCGCCAGACAGGCCTGAAGTTGTTGATGATTGGGATTAGTTGATTTTTCCTGGTCTTCTTTAGCTTTGAATTCGGCTAAAGTCTGGACGGATTCGGCCCGGCCGCGGTTTAAAATCCGTTGAAACCTTATTTCGACCGGAGCGTCAATAGCTAGCAGAATGAATTGGGCTTGCCGGCGAAAAAAAGCCACTTCTCCTGGATTGCGGATACTATCGATAACAGCTTGGCTTTTTATCCGTGGCCAGGTCCGGCGAGCTAGGATATCGGCTCCATATTTTTGGCGGAGTTCATTACCGATTTTTATCAGATTGTCCCGAGTGAGAGCCAGTCCGCGTCGGTTGAGTTCTTCGCGGAGAATATCGGAAAGGGAATAACTTTCGTAGCCATGACGGCGAAAAAAAGCCGCTGCTTCTCCTTTGCCAGCGCCATTGGTGCCAGTCAAGCCAATGATTTTTATTTTTTTCATGGAGAACGTTTTTAACCGGCCCGTTCAGGCGGTGAAGACCGGGAAGATTTCTTTTTGCCAAAAATAAAAGCGATGAGAATCGAAAGACCATAAAGTCCGAGCATGGGGAAGGCGATGATACTTTGGGTGATCATATCGGGAGTGGGCGTAATTATAGCGGCGATGGTAAAAACAGCTAGAACAGCATATTTGAAATTCCTAATCATCCAACGGGGTGTAATCAGGCCCATCCGGGAGAGGAAAAAGACCAAAGTCGGCAATTCAAAAACTAGAGCTATGCCTAAGAGGACTCTCAAAGCCAAAGAAAAATACTTATCGACAGTGATGACAGCTTGAAAATCCTTACCCATGGAGAGGAAAAAGCGGCAGGCCCAGGGAAAAACAATGAAATAACCGAAGATAGCTCCCAGAAGAAAAAAGATGGAGGTAAAAAGAACGAAGGGGATGACATATTTTTTTTCATGCTGGTAAAGGCCCGGAGCAATGAAATACCAGAGTTGAAGAAAGATAAAGGGGGAGCTGAAAAAGATGGCGGCCAGAAAAGAGACTTTGATATAGAGCATAAAAGGGGCGGTGAGGGTGGTATAAGCCAGCCTTTCTCCTTCCGGCAGAAATTTGGTCACCGGTCGGGCCAAAATATCGAAAAGATCTTTACTGAAGATCCAAGCCGGAATGACAGCTACAACGATGAACACAGCCGAATAAAAGATGCGCTTGCGGAGGTCCTCGAGATGTTCGAGGAAGGTCATTTCATCCGGAGACTTTTTTCTCTTCTTCATCCTCCCTGGTTTCCTCTGGAGTTTCTGGAGGAACTTCGGGTAAAACTTCTTCTGTTTTTTCTTGACTCTCTGATGAGGGCTTTTCTTGAGAGGGAGAGCTGGGGTGAGTTTCTGCCTCAACCTCTTTTAATTCTTCAAGTTCGATTTCCTCCTCGATTTTTTCCCTGATTTCTTCTGAAGTTCGGCGGAATTCCCGGATGGCTTTGCCGATAGAGCGACCAACCTCGGGTAGTTTTTTCGGGCCAAAAACGAGTAGGGCGATAGCCAGAAGGAGAATAAGTTCAGGGAAACCGATGTTGCCAAACATTTATTCCTACTTTCCTTTCAAATCACTTGGAAAAAATCTCGGTTTTACGCCTCGAGCCAGATGGAAATATAGCCTTTAGATGGCAGTAAGTCAAGCTAGAAGAGAAAAATTGGCTCGGTTGGGGAAGAATCTTGTCTTTTGGTAGTGAGCAAAATTTAGACCCAGCTCTTCCCCCTGCACTTTCAAGTTTATGGGAAAGAAAAAAGCCGGTTAATTCAAGGTAATTATCTTTCTACTTGATCGACTCAGGCTAGATGTGAGATGTGGGGACGTAGTCTCTTAAATTTCCTCAAGAAAAAAGATGCTTTTATGATGATTTGAGGTAAGCCATTTATTTATGCCACCTTTCTTTTTTCTCTTTTTAGGTCTTGTGGGCCATCTTTACTCATTCTGGTGTAGTCTTTACAAGCTAAGGGGGCTTTGCTAGTATTGATGACAGCGTGAAAATAATGAGAAAGAAAATAGGCCTGATAATTTTGGTATTAAGCCTAGTGGGACCAGGTCTGGTCGCTTCAAAAGATGATCTCTGGAAAGATGGACTGACTAAGATTCGCGTCATGACCGAGTTTATCCAGAAACAATATCATCAGCCCGTCAGCTTAAAAAAGCTGGAAGAAGCGGCTATCAAGGGCATGTTAAGAACCCTCGATCCTCATTCATATTTCCTTGATCCACGTGGATTTTCCCGCCTTACAGAAGAGTATAAGGGCAAATATTATGGTCTGGGGATTATGATTCAAAAACAGGGTGAAAAACTGGTCGTGATTACTCCCCTGGAGGGCACCCCAGCTTGGCGACTGGGAATTCAGCCCGGAGATGTTATTTCCCACATCAATGGCGAAAGCACCAAACCTCTCTCGAGTTATGAAGCTATGCAGAGATTGAGGGGCAAAAAAGGCACTTCAGTGACTATCACTATTGTTCGGGAAGGCCTGGATAAACCCTTTGATTTGACGATTGAAAGAGCCGAGATTCCTCTGAATTCGGTTCGATATGCTTTTATGCTCTCCCCGGATGTTGGTTATATTTTTATTAATAATTTCGCCGAAACCACAACCCGCGAATTTGAAGAGAAAATGAAGATGCTAACCAAGAAAGGTTTACGGAAATTAATTCTTGATCTGCGGGGCAATGGTGGCGGAACTTTTGTCCAAGCTATAGAAATGGCCGACGAATTTCTTCCCCGAGGGACAAAGATTGTGTCCATTAAAGGCCGAAATCCTTATTATAACCGGGAATTCCGGGCTTTTCGCAACAATCAATATGAAGATCTTCCTTTAGTAATTTTAATAGATCGAGGCAGTGCCAGTGCCTCGGAGATTGTCAGCGGAGCTATCCGAGATAATGATCGGGGATTACTTGTTGGCGAGCGTTCCTGGGGGAAAGGGTTGGTCCAAACTGTTTTTCCTCTAGCCCCTGATGCCGCCGTCTCTCTTACCACCGCTAAATATTTCACTCCTAGTGGTCTGTCTATCCAACGGGATTATTCGCATCTGGAAGATTATCTTTTTTCCCGCAATGTCTCTCGGGAGAATCGTGAAGTCGGCTACACTCGCAAGGGTCGGAAGGTTTACGGACAAGGGGGGATTGAACCCGATTATGAAGTTAAGTTTAGTTATAAGCCTTTAACTGCCCGGATGTTGTTACGCGGGTTGTTTTTCAGTTATGCTCGGAAGTTAGTCAAGGGAGAAACATCTTTAGGTCGAAATCCTGCTTGGAAAAATCAGACCTTTGACATAGATTTTCAGGCTGACGAGAGAGTTATTCAGGATTATCAAGTTTATCTCCAGTCCATGAAGTTTGAATATAAATCTCAAGAATTTGCCGACTCACTAGACCAGATTAAAAGAGAATTGGAAAGGGAAATCGCCTCAGCTCTTTTTGGATTAGAAGAAGGGATGAAAGTCTACAGGCTTTCTGACCCGGTGGTTCTCAAGGCCCTTGAAGTCATGCCTGAAGCGGAAAAAATGGCTTCCGAAAGTAATAATCAATAGTTGATTTGCCCCTCGCCTTAAGTTTTTTAGAGGAAGCATCTTTTTTTGTTTGAATATTTTTTTTGTATGTGTTAACAAAATTAAATGAGTTAGAATACTTTTAAGCTTAATTATTATTGTAGTTTAAAGTTGGGAAAGAAAATAATTTTACTTTTCCTTCTCTCCTATATTTTCTATATTTTTTTCTATATCGGAACACACAAAAAGGACTATCAATGGGATTTTAAAACCTATTACTTTGCATCTAAGGCACATTCATTGGGATTAAATCCGTATGGTCTGAAGAATCTATCAAAAATAGCAAAAGAGAAAATCCGATTTAGATTTATTTATCCCCCAATTACCCTTTGGTTTTTTAAAATATTCTCTCAATTTAACTATTACCAATCTTTCTTCCTCTTTTTATTTTTTAAATTATGTTTATTAATTAGTATTTTACTTCTATGGAGAAAAGAATTCATAAAGACTGATAATCATTTATTTTTCTATCTTTTTTGTTTACTGGCTTTTAATTCTACAATTTATCTCGATATTTTAGCTGGCAATATTTCAATCATTGAGCAATTTTTTCTTTGGTTTGGATTTTATTTTCTTTTGAAAGATAGGCTTCTTATCTTCTGTATTTTCATAGCCATCGCTTCTATTTTCAAAATTCTACCAATAGTATTTCTCTTATTAATATTAATTAGTAAAAGACATGACAAATATTATTATCTATTCAGTGCAGGGGTGGCGTTTTTCGGAGTCCTGATGCTCTCTTATTTTCTTGAACCTCATCTTTTTGAAGATTTTATTTATTTCGCTCGCCAAAGTTTTGAAGCCAGAGGTTTGATAAATCCTTCAACTTTTACCTTTGTTAATGATATATTTTCTCCACTTTCAAAGAAAATCGACTATAATATTTATTCGATGATTTTAATAATAACATATTTAATTATTATGAGCCTAATTATTGGAATAAGTCTGAAATCATATTATTTACTAAAAAACTCAATGTATAAAAGTAAGAATAAAATAGTTATTTTCTTATTTTGCTTGGTTTACGTTTTAATACTGCCTCGTTTTAAAGATTATTCCTATATTCTCTTAATAGTGCCTACTTATTATTTAATTGAAAATTTAAAACTAAAGAGAGGAAATTATTTTCTATTTATCATTTGCATTCTCTCTACTCCTTATAACGTTGACCTTCCAGGTCTTAAGACGATTTTCCATTATTTATGGACTTATTATCCATTAGTAATTGCCTATATGATTTGGATTTTATATGTGATCTGGATATCCAAATTAAAAAATTCAAATTTATATAGAGACGACGTTCTATTATCCTGACTACCCATTTCCAGAAGCTTCGCATCCAGATTGAAATATAACGATAAATATTATAGTTGTCCCCACTTCTTTCCCAGTTCTTTCAATGTCCCCAGTTTTTTCAACACACCTTTATTTAATTTAGAAAGGCAACAGGTGCTAAAGAAAACTTTCGTTATTTAATTTTAAATTATGAGATATGTATATGGGAGTTTTTCTCAGCTCACGTTTCAGAGAGAGGAAAGCACCAAATCTTTACCCTCAAAACATCCCCCTATAGGGAAACTAAAGCTTAAAAGGTGCAGAAGGTTAAAATTAATTGGCATCATTAATTAACTTGGATTATTCATAAAAAAAGCTGTTTCCTCTCGTAACGTATTGTTTTATAATACGTTAGAGTAAAAATGAGGAGGAAACAGCCTTGAACAAAAATAATCATACCAAACAGTTGCTTCTTTTTAAAGATATTGGTGGAAAAAAAGTGGAAGCAGACTTCCAAGGGGGTGAAGTCAGTTCGGATGCTGGGCTTATTCTCCTGCGTGAAGTAGAGAGACAAGTAGGGCTTATCCGCCGGGTAGCTGAGGTTCTGCGGGATCGCCGACATCCCGGATATGTAAAACATCAGTTTATCGAGCTTCTCTGTCAATAGGCACTGAAAAATGACCCCTTTTAGGCACCGAAAAATGACCCCCCTTGTTAATTTTATTCATGAGAGTTGTGCCTCTCTTTCCTTGACTAAACCGGCTTTAACCTTTTCTTTGAGCCGGTAAGAATTACCCTTGATGTTGATGGTGGTGGAGTGATGAAGCAGTCGATCAAGAATAGCCGTAGCAATGACCGGATCACCAAAAATTTCGTTCCATTGGGAGAAACTACGGTTGGAGGTGAGGATCATGGCTCCTTTCTCATAACGGCGAGAGACAAGCTGGAAGAAAAGATGAGCGCCGTGACGGTCAATAGGAATGTAACCGATCTCATCGACGATAAGGAGTTTGGGTTGGCAGTAGAACTTCAGCCGCTCTTCAATGCGATTTTCAGCGTAGGCTCGGGTGAGGTTAGCGATAAGCGGCAAGGCTTGGGTAAAGTAAGTGCGATAACCTTCAGTGACAGCCTTTATTCCCAGGGCCACGGCCAGGTGAGTTTTTCCCACTCCTGGCGAGCCCAGGAAGATAACGTTCTCTCCGTTAGCGATAAAACGGCAGGTAGCCAAATCTTTGATTCGTTTTTTATCGATGGAGGGTTGGAAGGAAAAATCAAAGCTTTCCAGCGTCTTGATAAAAGGAAACTTGGCCAGCGCGGTTCTCATGGCGATATTCTTTTCTTTCTTGACGGCAACTTCTTGGGTAAGCATTTGATCCAGAAAATCACTGTAAGAGAGGTTCTCCTTTGATGCTTTTATGATGATTTGATGCAAGCCATTTATTTATGCCTCCTTTCTTTTTTTCTTTTTTTAGGTCTTGTGGACCATTCTTTTATCCATGCCCTTAACTCTCTAAGTTAAGTCCACACATACTGTAATATCAGGTCGCGGCCCCTTAATCTTACCAAAGAACGCAGCCTTAAAGGCTCGTTCAGCATTTCAGAAGGCGGCCGATTATCTCTTATGCCCTTCTCTTCTATAGGGGAGATAGGGACGATCTTCCTTGAGAAGCTGATATATGATCGAGAGAAGTCGTCTGGCTGTGGCTACTTTGGCCACATTGCTTTTTTTCCTCTTCTTTAACTTCTCATAATACAGACGCAGGTCAAAATCAGCTCGAATCGCAGGCCACACAGCTTCCACCACTGCCCATCTCAACCATTGGTTCCCCTCTTTGATGATTCTTCCCTGGTAACTCCGCTGGCCAGAACTATAGGTAGAGGGAACCAATCCCGCATAACAATGAAGACTCCCTACCTTTGTGAACCGCTTGATATCGGCTATCTCTGTGGCTACCAACACGGAGAAAAACTTCCCAAACCCAGGCACTGTCCTGATCAGGCGAGCTGGCCTCATCTGCCGGTAGAGCCGATGGACAAGCCTATCAGATTCTTTTATCCTGGCCTCCAGGTGTTTATAGTTCTTCAACAAGCTCTGCAACAAACTCTTATCTGGCTCAGCCAGAGGAAGCTCTCTCAATAGCCTCTGGCCGGCCCGGCTAAAAATATTTCTAACCTGACTCACTTCAGACTGAACTTCTTCCCCCTGCTGGGCCAGAAGCGCTCGAATGCGATTCTTAACCCTGGTTAAGCTCCTGACAAAAAACACTCGCTGCCTCAACACCCGCTGAGCCTGACGGTTCTCCTCACGGCGCTGATACACCTCAGGGATTAAATCCGCCCGCAGTAAATGAGCCAGAGTCTCTGCACTCCTCTTGTCTGTTTTTATCTTCGCTGCCGCAATGGCTCTTAACTCCTTGGGATGAGCCACCTTAACCTCCACCCCCAGCCCCTTCATCAAATCCACCATCGTATAACTGGAACAACCCGCCTCAATAGCCGCCACTATCTTTCCTTCTACCCCCTTAAGAAATTCCTCTACTTCCCGCCGAAGGTTCTCCACCCGACCAGATTTAATCTCCTGCCCTCTCTCGTCCACTAAGGTGAGGTGGGAGTATTGCTTATGATGATCAATTCCCATATAATTCATCTGAGCAACTTCTTTAATTGATTTTTTTCTCGATGGGTAATTTATCACAAATATTCACCCATCTGGAGGTGCATCAAATCATCATGTTATCTTACTTTTTTAGAATTCATTTTGGCTAATAGGGGGTGAGTTGATATAATAAAAACTCATTTTTCATTTTGTCTGGACAAAGGAGAAGCTAATGAAAATTGCCCTTGCTTCCGATCATGCTGGTTATAAATTAAAGCTTGGTCTAGCTGAACATCTCCGACGGCGCCAGATTGATTACATTGATTTCGGTTGTTATTCAGAAGAAAGAGTTGATTATGTAGATTTCGCGGTAAAAGCTCTTGAGGCCATGACCCGGGGAGAATGTGATCGGGCTATCCTGGTTTGCGGTACGGGTATTGGCATGGGTATTGTGGCCAATAAGTTCAAAGGTATACGAGCCACTCCTTGTTGGGATGAATATGTGGCCCAGATGAGTCGCCAACACAATAATTCCAATTGTCTGACTCTAGGAGGCAGAGTGCTTCCTCTTGATGAGGCGATTCTTATTGTTGACACCTGGTTGGATACCCCTTTTGAAGGAGGCCGTCATAAGGAAAGATTAGTCAAGATTTCTCAGATAGAAGAACGTCACTTTAAAATTTAGGAGGGAGATCATGGATTCATTTGTGGCGAAAACCCACAATTTGGTTGACCGGGTGGTCCGGAATAATATCTGGAGACAAAAAGAGTGTTTTAATCTTATTCCTTCAGAGTCCACACCCTCTCTTTTGGTCAAAATGTGTGAAATAGCTGATCCCTGTGGACGTTACGCTGAACATCGGACCATGAAAGGCCAGGAAATCTATTTCTATCAAGGAACTGATTTTATCCGCGAGGTAGAAGAGGAAGTGCAGGAGGAACTTCGTCGTTATTTCAATTGTACCGAAGTGGAGCTTCGACCAATAAGTGGGCAGATGGCCAATGAAGTGGTTTTTAAGGCCATGGTTAAATTTATAAATCGTGATCGGGACCCGGGCCAACCAATGAGGAAAATGCGATTGGTCATGAATAACGACCTGAATAAAGGAGGCCATTTAAGTTCTCAGCCAATGGGGGCCCTTTTTAATTATGTAGAAGAAGATCCGGCCACAGGGAAAGAGAGGGTGGTTAATTTCCCAGTGGCGGCCGATAATCCTTATAAAGCTGATTTGGATAAGCTGGCGGACCTTCTAGAAGAACATCGACCTGAATTAATTGTCTTTGGTAAAAGTATGTTTATTTACCGGGAGCCGGTTGAGTTTGTCTATAACCTTATCAAGGATTGGCCCACCCGGCCGGTTTTGATGTTCGACATGGCTCATGTCTTGGGTTTGTATGGAGCTTTTCAAGCCCCTTTTGAGGAGGGAGCTGATGTGGTCACTGGCAGTACCCATAAAACATTTTTTGGGCCCCAGCGGGGGGTTATTGTCGGCCGGTTTCCTAAGGGTAGTCATTACCGAAAGCTCTGGTTGGATATTAAGAGTCGGGCTTTTCCTGGTTCCACCAGCAACCATCATTTGGGAACTCTACTAGGTTTATTGATGGCCGCTTACGAGATGAATGAATTTAAAGAAGAATATCAAACTCAGGTTATTCGTAATGCCCAAGCCTTCGCCCGGGCTCTAAAAGAAGTAGGCATTCCTGTTGAAGGTGAGGAAAAAGACGGCTTTACTGAGACTCACCAGGTTCTTATCCGGGTCAGTGCTTTTGGGAATGGAATGGACATAGCCAGAAGATTGGAGGAGAATAATATTATTGCTAATTATCAAGCTTTGCCTGATGATGAAACCTTTCTGGAACCAAGTGGGATCCGCCTCGGGGTTCAAGAAATGACCCGGTTTGGGATGAAGGAAGCTGATTTTCAGCAATTAGCTGAGTACTTGGCCGCTGTGGTCAAGGAAAATAAAAACGTTAAGGAAGAGGTTAAAAAATATCGAGCCAACTTTCTGGAGATGAAATACTGTCTCCCAGACAAAGAAGCCATTCCTCTGGCAGCTAGAATTCTTGGCTCCCTCGGTCATAACCATGG
>Ga0190336_1000029_pt1 | contig 29949 bp, 28 predicted proteins | sample 487204910_MG_FD_161651 | JGI IMG/M metagenome (GOLD analysis project Ga0190336, IMG submission 161651) | Hydrothermal vent sediment bacterial communities from Southern Trench, Guaymas Basin, Mexico - 4872-04-9-10_MG | ecosystem: Environmental > Aquatic > Marine > Hydrothermal vents > Sediment ...
TATAGATGTTGGCACAACTGATGCACTTTATTACGTGGAGGGCATTATAAATTAGCGGTCTTTTGCTCTAGTGTCCTTAGGCGAGTCAAGATATCTGAGGTAACACTTTCTTCTCTTTTAATCCGCTCCATCTCTTGAGCTATCTTTCCTACCTGGAAGGTTAATTGGTCAATTCTATTGTTGGTAGCATCAATTCTGCCAGTTAGATCAGTTCTTACTTCATCAATCTTATCAGTTAACTCAGTCCTCACATTATCAATTTTGCCAGTTAATTCAGTTCTTACCTCATCAATACGATTGTTTGTTTCGTCAATCCTTCGGCTTTGATCAACTAGATGCCCATTTATGTCAGAAAGGCGCTTTTCTACAGCATCAAGCCTTATACTCATCTTTGCCTGATTATCTTTTATTTCTTTAAGTTCAGGTAGGATAAAATCCTTTATAGCAGTGACAACATTTTCTTTATCCATACTCCTTACCTCATACACATTTAAGCATAAGTTTTATGGATAGTCAAGAATTACCCAAAATCCTTGTTAAAAATACCCTCCTGCCTGTCCCCGCCTGCTTGCGTGCAGGCCCGCCTGCCTGTCGGCAGACAGGTATCCAAAAATCAATCGCGGATTTTGTAAAGATAGGGGTGACAAATATATACAGGCTATGTTATAAAATCCAACCAATAGTGATATTTTTCTATTTTGCCCTTTACCACATCAAAATATAACTTTTGAATTTTTTGAGTAATAGGACCTGGTTTTCCTTCTCCAATTTGTCTGTCATCTACTTCCCGAATAGGAGTAACTTCTGCTGCTGTACCAGAGAAAAACGCCTCATCGGCAATATAGAGTTCGTCTCTGGTAAAACGTTTCTCTTCTACTTTATAGCCTAAATCTTGAGCTAAAGTAATAATGGAATCTCGGGTAATACCCGGTAAAACAGAAGTTAAGGGTGGTGTTTTTAATACTTTATCCCGAATAATAAAGATATTTTCTCCAGTGGCCTCACAGACGTAACCTTCTGTGTCTAACATGATAGCCTCATCATAGCCTGCCTTAACTACTTCTAATTTTGCCAAGATAGAATTCACATAATTGCCACAGGTTTTTGTTTTGGTCATCATAATATTTACATGATGTCGGGTAAAAGAGGAAATTTTCGCCCTAATGCCTTGTTTTAACCCTTCTTTTCCTAAATAACTCCCCCATCCCCAAGTAATGATAGATACTCTGATGGGATTCTCCCCAGGATAAAGACCCATTGTCCCATCACCAATAAAGACAATAGGGCGTATATAGGCTTCTTTTTGTCCATTGGTTTTTAAAGTTTCTATGACTGCTTGGTAAATTTCGTCTTTGCTAAAGGGGATTTCAAGCATCATGGCCTGAGCAGAATCAAAAAGCCGCCGAATGTGGTCTTTTAAACGAAATACGGCTGAACGCTTATCTTGGCATTTATAACAGCGAATGCCTTCAAATACTCCTAATCCATAATGGAGAGTATGAGTGAGGACATGAATTTGAGCCTGGTCCCAATCTATCAATTTGCCATCCAACCATATGAATTTGGCTTTTTCATCCATTTTGTCTCCTCCTAGATAGTCTGTTTATAGCTTTTTTAAAAGGTGGCTCTATAACTCCTTTTTCTGTAATAATTCCAGTGATATATCTAGCAGGGGTCACATCAAAGGCATAGTATAGCGCATTGACCCCCTGAGGGTAAATACATTTTTTACCCAAATAAGCCAGTTCTTTGCCAGGGCGCTTTTCTATTGGAATCTGTTGACCATTAGCAATATTCAAATCAATAGTAGAAAAAGGAGCAGCCACATAGAAAGGGATATTGTGGTGTTTGGCCAAAATCGCTAGGCTATAAGTCCCAATTTTATTAGCAGTGTCTCCGTTAGCGGCAATCCTGTCTGCTCCCACAATGACCAAATTAATCTTTCCTTGAGCCATAAGGTAACCTGCGGTGCTATCAGTAATAATAGTTACAGGAATGCCTTCTTGCTGTAACTCCCAGGCAGTAAGCCGAGCGCCTTGAAGATAAGGCCGGGTTTCATCGGCTATGACTTTAAATCTTACTCCACTTTCCCAGGCTGCTCGCAAGACTCCTAAAGCAGTGCCATAACCACCAGTGGCCAATGCTCCAGCATTACAATGGGTGAGCACAGTTATACCCGCTTTGATTAATCTCTTTCCATTCTCTCCAATTTTTCTATTAGTAGCAATATCTTCTTCCAAGATGTTTTCTGCCTCTTTCTGCAAATATCTTTTTAACTCAGGCAATGAGCTATTTTTATGAGAATAAAAACGCTTTTTCATTCTCTCAATAGCCCAAAAAAGATTATGGGCCGTAGGGCGAGTGTTAGTTAAAGTTTGACAGATTTTTTGAAACCTTTCTTCAAGCCTTCTAGCAGATTTTAATTTCCAAACCCCGAGTGCCACACCCATAGCAGCAGCAATACCAATGGCTGGTGCTCCCCGAATGGCCATATTTTTGATAGTCTGGGCTACTTGTTGATATCTTTTACATCTTATATACACTACCTTTTCAGGTAAAAGACGCTGATCTAAAATGGCTACTTCTCCTTCTACCCAGAAAATAGGTTTTACTTTCAAACAATGCTCCTTTTTGTTATCTCTTGAATAGTCCTTTCAATAGGCTGGCCAGTATCTACAATTATTTTGTTTTCGTCTCGCAATGGTTCAAAGCTCTTTTTAAATGTTTCAAATAAGCCCAGATAGGCATCTGATATATCTTCCCCCTTTTTTTGTCTTTGTTGTAAGCGATTTTTAATTATTTCTTCTTCACATTGACAATAAAGAAACAGATAAGGACAACCCATTTTCTGTGAAAGTGCTCTTACTTTTTCCCGGTATATTTCTTTATTAAAAGAGGCATCTAAAATAACGGGGAAACCATAACCTAAAATTTCCTCTGCTAAAGAAATCAAGCTTTCATAAACACGCTCAGTCATTTCCTTTGTATATACGCCCTTCCCAAATGGTGCATAAAGATGGGTATCTGGTTTTGCTCCTACTAAGTGTTTGCGTACGGCGTCAGAACGGATGACAATAGCACCCAGACGAGCAGCCAAAGCCAAAGCTAAAGTGGTCTTACCACTTCCCAAAAGGCCAGTAACCGCCAAAATCCGAGGGCTACAAGGTTTAGATAAATAAGAATAGGCCAATTCAAAATAGACCCTAGCTTGCCTGGTGGCCGCTTCCTTTTGAGCAGTGGAAATACCTGGCATATCGGTTTCAAAACTCTTGATTTTACCACGCACATAGGCCCGATATATCTTATAAAAGGTCAATACTCCTAAAAGAGAGAAGTCATTAGTTTGAGCTAAGAAGGTATTAAGAAAATTATTTCCCCAAAAAGAAGCCTGACGAAAATCCAAATCCATTAATAAAAAAGCTACATCTGCTGCCACATCTGCATATCGAAAACGTTTATTGAATTCAATGCAGTCCAATATATACGCCTTTCCTTGATGCCAATAAATATTGGCACAATGAAAGTCACCATGGCCGTCTTTTATCTGACCAGCAGTGATGCGTTTTAAAAAACGGTCTTTCTCTTTTTCCAAAAAGGAAAAAGAATATTCTTTTAAAGCATTATAGATTTTTTCAGGAATAGTGCGGCTGGTATAAGAAGCAGTTTGGTCAAAATTTTCTTTAATATTTATCTCTATCTTTTCTGGTAGTCCATAAGTGGCAATCTCTCTGTTTGTTTCGGCCTTAAGATAGAAATCCGCCATTTTCTTGGCAATGGCTTGCATGATGGTTGGGGTAATTTTGTCTTTTTCTAATAAATGAGTAACACACGCAGTTTGAGGGAGTTGTTTCATCTTCACAGCATAATCAACGATTTTACCCTCGCCGTCTATAAAAAAGGCATTATTCCTTTTTACTATGGGCACAACGCTCAAATAAATCTCAGGCGAAAACCTGCGGTTGAGTTTTATTTCTTCTTTACAAAAAAAGTGCCTTTTTTCTAAGGTAGTAAAGTCTAAAAAGCCAAAGTCCACCGGTTTTTTAATCTTATATACAAATTCTCCTGTCAAAAATACCCAAGAAATGTGAGTCTGAATGAGTTTTATTTGTTTTACTGGATGGGGATAGGCCTTTGGTTTTGACAGGAAATCTATAACATCCATAAGCACATTATATGACATGTTTTTCTTTAAAAGACAAGATAAAATGAAAATTTGAAAGTTACATCTGGTCGGGGCGAGAGGATTTGAACCTCCGACCCCCTGCTCCCAAGGCAGGTGCGCTAACCAGTCTGCGCCACGCCCCGCTATTGAAATTATTAACACATCCTTTTAAAAGAGGCAATATTTTTAATTGAAACCGCAGATATTACACACTTATTCTTAAATGTTTCCAAGTTCACCTACCCCTATGGAACCTCTGTTCGCCTTTTAGGTGAAGCTATTTTTTAAAATTTGCTTTATTTTGCTACACTTGCCTGTTTCCTGCCCGCCGGCCATGTCTGCCGACAGGCAGGCGGGGGCAGACAGGTTTGTGCTTTTCTTCTGAAGTCACTATGGATTTTTAAATCCGATTATTGACTTTGAAAACAATCCAAGGTAAGAAAAATACCATATATGGGTGTCCTTAGGGGACTTAATAGGGAAGCCGGTGAAAGTCCGGCGCGGTCCCGCCGCTGTGACCGGGGACGAAACCCAAATATAGCCACTGGGTGCTTTTAAGTACCTGGGAAGGTATGGGGAGTAGGAAGAACCGGGAGCCAGAAGACCTGCCCATATAGATAGCTTGCCGTTTGGCGAGGATTCCGGCCGGCAAGAGGAGGAAGGACGAAGAAAACTGGGTGCAGTCCTTAGTCCTTTGGGCTAAGGACTTTTTTATTGCCTTCCTTCTCCCCGGTAAAAAATCTTTTAGGGGAGGAGAGAAATGAAACAGAAATTCATGCTTTGGTTTATGGTTTTATGGTGTTTTTTTTGTTTTTCTGCCTTTGCCCAAGAAGAGCCTGTGAAAATTAAGGAGATCGTAGTTACTGCCAGTAGGGTTGAAGAACCAGCTTCCGAAGTGGCCAGTGCAACCACAGTATTGACCTCCAAAGAGCTAAAAGAAAAGGGTATTACCAATGTTGTAGATGCCTTAAGGGAAGTGCCAGGGGTGCAGATTGTGCAAACAGGTGCATTTGGTGGTTTAACCACCCCTTTTGTTCGTGGTGGGGGAAATGGCCAGGCACTTGTTATGATTGATGGTGTACCTGTGTGGGACCCAGCCGCCCCTGCTGTAGGGGATCTTACTGCCTTTTTGCCCCATCTCCCTATAGAACAAATTGATAGAATTGAGATTGTAAGGGGACCACAGAGTGTGCTCTATGGGCCAACTGCCATGACAGGTGTTATAAATATCATTACAAAAAAGGGAAAAGGCAAACCAAAGATAAGGGTTTTTAGTGAAGGAGGCTCTTATAGCAGTTTTAGGGAAGGCGCAGAATTTTTAGGAGAGACTAAACACCTAAAATATAATCTTAATTATATGAGATTAGATAGTAGTGGCATATCTAAGGCCACTGGATTCCCAGAAAGGGATGGTTACCGTTTTCATAATTTTTCAGGAAATGTTGAAGGGAAAATAGGTAAGATAAAAATTGGTACCTCTGTAAATTATAATTCTGCAGCTAAAGATTTAGATGGGTGGGATTTTGCTACATCTACTACTACCGATGCCTTAGGCTATAAAGAAGAAAGTGACTTGGTCTCTGTAAAAAGCTATTTTGAACATGAAATTTTGCCATCCTGGAGGCAAAAACTTGTATTTTCTTATACCAATACAGATAGAGATTATACAAAACCCTATGAAGGACATTATGATGGAAGGCTATATTATATTAGCTGGCAAAACAATCTTGAATTTGAGCCTTTTACCTTTATAACAGGCGTTGACTATCAAAGGGAGACAGCAGCCGAGGGTTCAGGTATAGAGGGGAAAAACTTTGACCATATATCCTGGTTTGGTGAGGGTATTCTCAGATGGAAAGGACTCTATTTTTCCTCTGGCATTAGATACTATCATCACGAGACCGCAGGGGATAAGGTTACTTGTCGCATAGCCTCTGCCTATATCTTTCCTACAAAGACCAAGATTCATGCCAGTTATGGAACAGGCTTTAGGGCACCAAGTCTCTATCAAATTCATGCTGAATTTTATGGTATGAAAATTGGGAATCCTGATTTAAAACCAGAGAAAAGCGAGGGATACGATGTGGGAGTTACACAGGGTTTTTTTGATGGAAAGATAGAGGCAGATATAACTTATTTTTCCAATTGGTTTGATAATTTGATTATTTATGATTTGGAAGAGTGGAAATACCAAAATGTGGCTACTGCCCATACAGAGGGTATTGAATTTACCTTAAATACCAGACCTGTTTCTTGGCTTAGATTGTCAGCAAATTATACCTGGCTCAATGCCATTGATACTACTAACAATACCTGGCTCCCTAGGAGGCCAATGCATAAAGGGAGTGGTACCATAGTCTTTCTCTTCAAAGACAAAGCTGATTTTGGCCTAACAGGTACTTATTTTGGAAAGAGATTTAACTCTCAAAATAACAAAGATTCTCTAGGTGGCTACTTTACTGTAAATCTTTCAGCAAGATACTATCCAACCTCCTATTTGACATTGAATCTCCGCTTCCAAAACTTATTTGATAGGGAATATGAAGAGGTAAAAGGTTATAATGGGCTTCCCTTTATGGCCTTTTTGGGGGCAGAGCTTAAGTGGTAAAGAAAGATGGAAAGAAAATTTATATTTATCCTTGGAGGGGCAAGGAGTGGTAAAAGTGGTTATGCAGTGGAATTAGCTAAAGGTTTTAGTAAACCCCCACACCCAAATTCTAGGTGTGAGGGTAAACAGGTAGCCTATATTGCTACATCTATTTGGATAGATAAGGAGACAGAAAAGAGGATAGAAAAACACAAAAAATTGAGGCCTTCTTATTGGAGGGTATTTGAGGAGGGAAAAGATATCCCTTCCTTGTTAAATAAACTGAAAAAGGGATATGAAGTGGTCTTAATTGATTGCTTAACGGTTTATATCTCAAATCTTCTAATAGATAGATTAAAAGACCAGGAGATAGAAGAGAGAATAAGGACACTTTTGTCCTTTATTTTAGCCATGAAGGAAAATTGCCACATAATTTTGGTCTCTAATGAGGTTGGAGAAGGTATTATACCTAAAAATCAGTTGGCAAGAGAGTTTCGAGATATAGTAGGATTTGCCAATCAAATAATGGCAGAAAAGGCAGATGAGGTCATTTTTATGCATGCAGGCATACCGATGAAAATTAAATAAGATGGAGAAGATAAAGGGAGTTATAAATGCCATTGAGGAGATAGATTATAGTTTAGCTAAAAAGACTCAAAGGAGACTTGATAACCTTACAAAGCCACAAGGAAGTCTAGGTAGACTAGAAGAACTTGCTAAACAAATAGTAGCCATTACCAGAAATGAGAATCCTCAATTCAAGAATAAAGTCATATTCACTATGGCTGCAGACCATGGTGTTGTAGAAGAAAAAATCAGTGCCTTTCCTCAAGAGGTGACTGCCCAGATGGTCTATAATTTTCTAAAGGGAGGAGCAGCCATAAATGTCTTGGCAAGGCATGTTGGTGCAAAGGTGATTGTTGTAGATATGGGGGTAAAAGAAAGGTTAAAAGTAAAAAGTGAAAGGTTAAAAGTAAAGAAGATAGGGCTTGGGACAAAAAATATGGCAAAAGGGTCTGCCATGAGTAAAGAGGAGGCAATTAGGTCTATAGGGGCCGGTATAGAGGTATTTGAGGAAGAGTTTAAAAAGGGCATTGATATAGTAGGGATAGGAGATATGGGCATTGGTAATACTACTTCATCAAGCGCCATTGTAGCTTCAATAACAGGTAGGCCAGTAGAGGAGGTTGCAGGAAGGGGAACTGGCATAGATGATAAAACCCTCTCTCATAAGATTGGGGTAATTAAAAGGGCGCTTAATATAAACAGGCCCGTTTCTAATGACCCTATAGATGTCCTTTCTAAGGTGGGCGGATTTGAAATAGGTGGGCTTTGTGGCATAGTGTTGGCCTCAGCCTCTAAAAGTGTCCCAGTAATAATTGATGGGTTTATCTGTGGTGCAGCCGCACTAATGGCATATAGTCTAGAACCAAAGGTAAAAGATTATATGATTGCCTCCCACTGCTCAGCAGAACCAGGTCACAAGGCTGTTTTGAAATATATAGGACTTAGGCCCATTTTGGATTTGGGTTTGCGTCTTGGAGAGGGCACAGGTGCTGCCTTGGCAATGGGCATAGTGGAGGCAAGTATAAAGATATTGACTCAAATGGCTACATTTAAGGATGCCTCTGTTTCAGAAAGGATTAGGGGGTGAAAAAAATTCTCATTGCTTTACAATTTTTAACTATTTTTCCTGTGGAAATCAAATCTATAAAAGAAGAGGAATTTGGTAAATCACTTCTCTATTTTCCTATAGTAGGGGCATTAATAGGTATAGTATTGGCCTTAGCCCTATTTGTCCTTGATTTCTTGCCAAATTTAATAAAATGCAGCTTAATTCTAATAATTTCAATAGTTATATCAGGTGGGATACACCTAGAGGGATTTTCTGATACCTGCGATGGTCTTTATGGGGGAAGATGCAAAGAAGAGATATTAGATATTATGCGGGATAGCCACATAGGGGCTATAGGGGCAATTGGGCTTGTATGCATTTTGCTTTTAAAACTTTCTTTATTTTTGAGTATTCCCAAAGAAATTTTATGGAGGTCGCTAATCTTAATGTGCCTATTTTCCAGGTGGGTTCAGGTCTTGGTGTGTTATATATCTAAATATGCAAGGAAAGAAGGAAAGGCAAAGTATTTTATAGAATATGCTAGTAGAAAAGAATTTTTAATAAGTAGCCTATTTACTTTGGCTGCATTTTTATTCCTGTTGAAGATAGAGGGAATTGTCTTATTTTTTATTTCTTTATTGCCTATATGGGTATTCATAACCTATGTAAAGAAGAAGATAGATGGGGTGACAGGGGATACCATTGGGGCAACAAGTGAAATAGCAGAAGTGAGCATTTTATTTTTTATAATCTCTTTAAGGTATGTACATATTAATTTTTTCTTACCTAGCTGACTTAATCTTCGGAGACCCTGAGGGGTTCCCCCACCCTGTAAGGGGCATAGGGAGGCTAATAGGCCTATTGGATAACCGATTAAGGGGAGAGAGTGGAAAGCGGAAAGAGCGAATAAAGGGGGTGATATTATCCCTTTCGGTAACTGGGGCAACCTTTATTATTGCCTATTTACTTATAGAATTATCAAGGAGGCTTAATCTTCTGCTGGGTGTTTTTGTCTCAATTTATTTAGGCTATACCACTATCTCCACAAAGGACTTGAGAGTCAAGGCAAAGGTAATTTTAAGGGAGATAGAAATGAATAATATTTCTAAGGCACGTAAAAGACTCTCCCATATTGTGGGAAGAGACACCAAGGATTTGAGTAGAGAGGAGATAATAATAGCCAGTTTAGAAAGTATAGCTGAAAATACCAATGACGGCATTATAGCGCCACTTTTTTATTTGACATTGGGAGGGCCAGTTTGGGCCATGGTCTATAAGGCAGTAAATACGCTTGACTCTATGGTGGGCTATAAAAATGAAAAATATATCCATTTTGGCTGGTTTTCTGCAAAATTGGATGATTTTTTTAATTTTATCCCTGCTCGCATATCAGGTATCTTAATTTCATTGGCCTCTTTTATTGCTGGTAAGGATTTCAAAAATTCTTTCAAGATTTTGCTTAGAGATGGCAGAAGGCACCCTTCACCAAATAGTGGTGTTTCAGAGGCAGCTATGGCTGGTGCCTTAGGCATAAAGATGGGTGGACCTTCCTTTTATGAAGGTAAGGAGGTCTTTAAACCTTATATTGGAGAAAAGATAAGAGAAATACACCCCTTTCTTATCAATGAGGCGCTAAACATAAGCTTTATCGCTTCTATCTTGATGCTCTGTATGGGGGCATTTTTTATATGGATAATTTAGGCTTTTTGCATGGTGGCAATATCTATGAGGTAAGGAGGAAATACAAAGGGGAAATAATAGATTTTAGCGCAAATATCAATCCATTAGGATTAAGCAAAAAGGCAAAGGAAGTCATTTTAAAGAATCTCGATAAGATTTCCTATTATCCTGACCCAAAGGCAGAGACACTGATTAGAAAAATTGCCCAATATTGGGGGATAAGTGAGGAAAGCATCCTTTTAGGCAATGGTTCTGTTAACCTTATCTATCTCATTACATTTGCCTATAGGCCAAAAACTGCCCTTATTCCTGAACCTACATTTTCAGAATATGAAAGGGCTAGCAAAAATTCAGGAAGCGAGGTCAAATTTTTAAGTCTTAAAGAAGATGAGGAATTTAGGCTCAGATATTCCTCTATTCCCAAAGCAGATATGATTTTTATTTGCAATCCTAACAATCCTACAGGAAATATAGTTGTTGAAAAATCTAGCATAGAGAAAATGCCTGCCTGCCTGTGCGTGTCCGCACGCAGACAGGTAAAATTGGTTGTCATAGATGAGGCGTTTATGGATTTCTTGCCCAATGAGATGGATTATACACTTGTATGGCATGCCTCAAAGAATGAGAATATTATAGTGCTTAGAAGCTTTACAAAGTTCTTTGCGTTGCCCGGCCTAAGGATAGGCTATCTCATTTCCCATCCAAAGACAGTTAAAAGGCTAAAAAGGTTTCAACCCCCATGGGAGATAAATATCCTTGCCCAATTGACCGCAGAGGCCGTCTTGGATGATAGGGAATATATTAAAGAAACGCACAAAATTATAAGCAGGGAAAGGAAGTTTTTGTTTGAGGAATTAAAGAGAATTGAAGGACTAAGACCTTATCCTTCGGTAACAAATTTCCTTTTAATAAAGATAGAAAAGGGCAATATAAACTCAAATATCTTAATGAAGGAAGTTATTAAAAAGGGAATTCTTTTAAGGAACTGTAGTAATTTCCGCACTTTAGGCAATAAATTTATCCGTATAGCTGTGCGCTCTCATAAGGAAAATTTGTATCTTTTAAAAACTCTAAAAGAGATTTTATGAAGGGCATAATTTTTGAACTAAAGAGGAGGCTGATTGAGGCAGTAAAGAGAAATCCTGCTGAAGGGTTGCTTTTTTCTGGAGGTTTGGATTCTGCTATCCTGGCTGCTATTTCTTCTCAAGCAAAGGCAATTACTATAAGCCTTGAGTCATACGGAGAGGATATAAAGTATGCAAACTTATGTGCAAAGAAATTTAATCTTAAGCATTATCATAAAAGAATAACTACCAATGAGGCCATAGATGCCATTGCTGAAGTAATAAAAATCCTTAAAAGTTTTGATCCTGCTATACCCAATGATATAGTTGTTTATTTTGGTCTAAAATTCGCCAAAGAAATGGGTATTAAAAAGATGAGCACAGGAGATGGGAGTGATGAACTTTTTGCTGGCTATAGCTTTATGAAAGATATAAACAATCTAAGCCATTATATTGAATACATCTCCCATTCTATGCAGTTTAGTTCTAATGAAATAGGTAGATTTTTTGGAATAGAGATAATTCAGCCTTATCTTGATAAGAAATTTATAGAATTTTCTTTAGGCATATCTCCAAGGCTAAAGATAAAAAGGGAGAAGGGGAAGATATGGGGTAAATGGATTTTACGTAAGGCATTTGAAGATGCTTTACCAAGAGAGATTATCTGGCAAGATAAAAGGCCATTAGAATACGGTTCGGGCATGACTAAGTTAAGAGAGTGCATTAGCTCAAGGATCTCTGATGAGGAATTTGAGAAAAAGAAGAGAAATTATCCAATAAAATTTATTAACAAAGAGCATCTTTATTACTACGAAGTTTATAGGAATATAATAGGTAAAATTCCTAAACCAAAACTTGGCCAAAAGGCCTGCCCAGCCTGTGGAGCAGGAATTAGACCTGAGGCAAGGCACTGTTGGGTTTGTGGGTGGAGTGCCATATCTCTTAATCTAATATGAAGGCATTTATCTCTTGGAGTGGAGGGAAAGAAAGTTGCCTCTCCTGTTATGAGGCAATGCAAAGTAAAGATATAGAGGTTTCCTATTTATTAAATATGATTTCAGAGGATGGCAGGCGCTCTCGCTCCCATGGAATTTCTGTAGGGCTTTTAAGGGTGCAGTCAGAGGCCATGGGAATTCCTATATTGCAGATAAGGTCTTCTTGGGAAGACTATGAAAAGAGATTTAAAAGGGCCGTTTTAGAGTTAAAGGAGAAAGGTATTGAGGCAGGTATATTTGGAGATATTGACTTGGAACAGCATAGGGCTTGGGTAGAAAGGGTATGCAAAGAGATGGGTATTAAGGCCATCTTACCCTTATGGGGTAGAGAAAGGGAGGATATCCTTAAAGAATTTATCAATCTGGGCTTTGAGGCCATTGTAGTGGCTACCTCTTTTGATAAAAACTGGCTGGGAAGGAAAATAGATAAGAAATTTTTGCAGGAGCTTAAGACTTTAGAAGAAATTGACCTTTGTGGAGAAAATGGTGAATACCATACATTTGTCACAGATGGCCCTATCTTTAAAAAGAGGATAAAAATACTAGAGACAAAGATAGTTAATCAAGGTAAAAACCTGTTTTTAGATATCTTGAGCTATTTTATTGAAGTAAAATGAGGGAAAAGAGATGAGAAAGTCAAAATTATTTTTCTTAATACTTTTAGTTTTATGCTTTAATACTACAGTTTTCTCTCAAGATGCCCCTAACAGGATAATTTCATTAGGGCCATCCCTAACAGAAGAACTCTATCTTTTAGGGGCTGAGGGAAAAATTATAGGCTGTACTACATATTGTAAATGCCCTAAGGAAAAGGTAGGGAATGTAATAGAAGTTAATGTAGAAAAGATTTTGAGCCTTAAACCAGATTTGGTTCTGGCTACCTCCCTCACCAATCAAAGAGATATAGAGAAATTGAGGTCTTTGGGAGTAAATGTAATCACCTTTAAAACGCCAAGGAATTTTTCTGAAATCTGTGAGCAATTTTTGAGATTGGCAAGGATAGTAAAAAAAGAACAAAAGGCAAAAGAAATAATAAAGCAGGCAAATACGGAAATTGAAGTCATAAAGAAAAGAATAAAAGATTTGCCAAGGCCAAGGGTCTTTATCCAGATAGGGGCAAGACCCCTTTTTACTGCTACAAAAGACTTATTTATTAATGACTTAATTGAACTGGCAGGTGGAATAAACATCGCCTCTTCTAAGACCGGCCTCTATAGCCGGGAAAGAGTAATTGAAGACAATCCTGATGTAATTATTATTGTAACTATGGGAATTGCTGGAGAAAGAGAGAAAAGGCAGTGGGAAACTTATAAGGTAGTTGAGGCAGTGAAAAGAAAAAGGATTTATTTTATTGATTCTGAGAAGGTTTGTAATGCCACTCCTTTAAGCTTTATAGAGGCATTAAAGGAGATAGTAAAACTTATTCACCCTGAAATAAAAGATGGATAAAAAACGCATCCCTTGGTTTCTTTTTATTTTACTCTTTAGTATAATGCTTTTAGTAGTAAGTGTAGTTTCTTTTTCTGTAGGCACCAGTCATATTACTTTCAGGAAGATCATTTCTACCATTTTAAATGGAAAGCAAACAATAACACATACTATCCTTTTTGATATTCGTCTACCCCGCATACTACTAGCTTTTGCTATTGGAGGGGCATTGAGTATTGCCGGTGTTATCTTACAAGCTATGTTTCGGAATCCATTGGTTGAGCCTTATACATTGGGTATATCTGGAGGGGCTGCCTTATTTGTATCTTTAAACATCGCCCTTAAGCTAAATCAAAGATTTGGCCTTTTGTCTCTACCAACTTCAGGAATTTTAGGTTCAATTGCGGTTATTTTAATACTCTATGTCTTAAGTGTCAAAAAGGGAGTGTTAAAAATACAGGGGTTATTACTTACAGGTGTGATGATAAGCTTCATCTCATCTTCACTTATTATGCTCATTATGGCTGTATCTCATACAGAAGGCCTTCATAGGATTGTATTCTGGATTATGGGGTCTTTAGAAGAATCTAATTCATTACTTTTAAAATTAATGCTTCTAGTATCTTTTTTGGGATTGGGTATCTCTTATCTTTTTTGTTTTGACCTAAATGCCCTTTCTTTAGGAGAAGAAGAGGCCCTCCATTTAGGTATAAATGTAGAAAGGACCAAAAAGTTTCTTTTTGTCGTAGCATCAATGCTTACGGGCTTTAGTGTCTCAATTGCAGGGATTATTGGTTTCGTGGGTCTATTTGTCCCTCATTTCGTCCGGATGATGGTGGGAATTGACCATCGTATCTTACTTATCAGTGCCTTTCTTTGTGGTGCAAGTTTTTTAATCCTCTGTGACACATTGGCCAGGATAATTATTTCTCCTCTGGAGTTACCAGTAGGAGTAATTACAGGAATAGTGGGAGGAGGGCTCTTTATTTATGCCCTAACCAAAAAGAAATATGCTTGAGGTAAAAGGATTAACTTGTGGATATAACAAAAGATTTATCTTAAAAAATATCAATTTTAAGCTAAAAAACCATGCACTCCTGGGGATAATAGGCCCTAATGGGTCAGGAAAGACTACTTTGCTTAGGGCTATTACCAAGATAATTAAGCCTCAAAAAGGCAAAATTCTATTTGAGGGGAGAGATATCTGGCAGATGGGGTTTAGGGAACTGGCCCAAAAAATGGCATTCGTCCCACAGGCTCCATTATCTTATGAAGTTGATATGACTGTGGAAGAATTTGTGCTTTTAGGAAGAATTCCCTATCACAAGGTATTTCAATTTTTAGATACAAAATATGATAAGGCCGTAGCTAAAAAGGCTATGGCCTTAACCCATACCTTAAACATTAAGGACAGATTTATTCCTGAATTAAGCGGGGGTGAAAGACAACTTGTTTATTTAGCTAGGGCGCTTGCTCAAGAACCAAAATTGCTCCTTTTAGATGAACCTACTGCTCACTTAGATATCGCTCATCAAATAAAGATTTTAGACCTTATAAAAAATCTAAATAATTCATTTAAACTAACAGTCATTATTGTATTACATGACCTTAATTTGGCCAGTCAATATTGTAATGAGTTAATTTTATTAAACAATGGCTATTTGTATAAAATGGGGACTCCGCAGGAGATTTTAACTGCTGAAATCATTGAACATGTTTACCAAACAAAAGTTATAGTTAAAGAGAAATTTGTTTCTTCAAGGCCTTATATTTTTTGGGATTTTCATATGGAAGACCTGACTTGAATCAAATATAAAAATGTATAAAATGAATGCTAGAGAATCAAAAAACAGGCAATAAGGACAAAAATGGAAGATAAAAAAGGAATTATCCTACCACCCAGTTTTATAAAAACCATTATTGAAAATGATCTTAAAAGCGGAAAATGTAACACTGTTATAACCAGATTCCCACCTGAACCTAACGGGTATTTGCATATAGGCCATGCCAAAGCCATCTGTATAAATTTTGGATTGGCCCAAGAGTTTGGTGGTAGATGTCATCTGAGATTTGATGATACCAACCCATATAAAGAGGAAGAAGAATATGTTAAAGCCATAAAAGAAGATGTAAAATGGCTAGGTTTTGATTGGGGTAAGCATCTATACTATGCCTCTGATTATTTTGAAAAAATGTATGAATTTGCTATTCAACTTATTAAAAAAGGTAAGGCTTATGTATGTGATTTGACACCAGAACAAATCCGTGAATATAGAGGCACACTTACAGAGCCTGGAAAAGAAAGCCCATATCGTAACCGTTCAGTAGAGGAAAACCTTGATCTCTTTAAACGCATGAAGGCAGGAGAATTTGAAGAGGGCTCACGGGTCTTGCGTGCCAAGATTGATATGTCTTCACCCAACTTGAATATGCGAGATCCAGTAATGTATAGAATTATTAAAAAACCCCATTATCGTCAGGGAAACAAGTGGAATATATATCCTACCTATGATTGGGCACATTGTCTAGAAGATTCCATTGAGGGTATTACCCATTCATTATGTTCTCTGGAATTTGAAGACCACCGGCCTTTATATGATTGGTTTCTTGAGCAGTTGGATAATGTCCATCGTCCCAGGCAGTATGAATTTGCGCGTTTAAATTTGACTTATACTGTTTTAAGTAAACGTAAATTGATAGAACTTGTGCAAGGTAAATATGTATCAGGATGGGATGACCCGAGAATGCCTACTATACGAGGCATGAGGAGAAGGGGTTATCCGCCTGAAGCCATACGCAATTTTTGCACTAGAATTGGTATATCAAAAAGCGAGAGTATAGTGGATTTCGCTTTGCTTGAACATTGTGTAAGAGAGGTTCTTAACAAACAGTGCCCGCGAGTAATGGCAGTGCTAAATCCACTTAAGGTGATTATTGATAATTATCCTGAAGAGCAATGTGAAGAGTTGGAGGCCATTAATAATCCAGAAGACCTTACCATGGGTACACGTAAAGTGCCCTTTACCAAAGAAATTTATATTGAAAAAGAAGACTTTATGGAAAATCCACCCAAAAAATTTTTCCGCCTTGCGCCTGGCAGAGAAGTAAGATTAAGGTATGCTTATTTCATAAAATGTGTTGATGTGGTGAAAGATGAGAAAACAGGTGAAATTAAGGAATTGCATTGCACTTATGACCCTGCTACTAGAGGGGGAAATGCCCCAGATGGTAGAAAAGTAAAATCTACACTGCACTGGGTGTCTGTGAGACATGCTATAAATGCGGAAGTTCGTCTTTATGATAACCTATTTATAAAGCCTGACCCCCTGGATGTGGAAGAAGGAGAGGATTTTAAATCAAATTTAAACCCCAATTCTTTAAAAGTATTATATTCTTGCAAGATAGAACCTTCTCTTGCCAAAGCTAAACCAGGTGAACGATATCAGTTTGAGCGCATAGGCTATTTTTGTGTGGATAAAGATTCTTCTGAAAACAGACTGATTTTTAACCGTACAGTAACACTCCGGGATAGATGGGCAAAGATTCAAAAAAGTAGTTTCAAAAAGGTGTGATTTTTGCCTCAGCATTGTGTAATTTTAACTACAATGAGAGGAATGGAGATAGAGCTTGGTGCTTCTTGTTTAGTGGCAGGTAAGTTTATAAAATACTATGAGGGATATTTATTAAGCTTAAGTTAAATTTTTCTCTTTGGTTTAGGCACAAAAGTTGCATGCCATAATTTTATAAAATGAAAAAGAATATTATACCTTTTTTAATTTTTTTAATTTCAACTTTTATATTAGTTTGGAAAGTGGAAGCCAAAGATAGAAAAATGCTTACAGAAAGGAGAAACATTGCCTTTTATAAAGATTTTGAAGGTGTAGCATATAACAGAATTAATTATAAATTATCAGAAATTAGATTTAATTATATCCTCATGGATCTGGGTTTCAAACCTGAGGGGAAATATCAGCTTGCTTATTATTCCAACCAATCATTTAAAAACTATGCACCCTGCTTAAGAAATGGAATTGCATTTAAAAGAGATAAAGAACCTGATATTATTGTTAAATATAAAAAAAATTATTCCATGTGGCCCAGGGCTTGGTTTGGACTTCCCCAAGATGTTGCTCCTACTGGCATTTCAACCACAGTCCAGCTTTTTTTCTACCGCGAAGCGAGTAAGCTTGGTCTGAGTATTAAACCATTGAATTATCCATTAGAATTGCAAACACAGCCTAAAGAAAACTTGCTAGGAATGTGGCAAGAAGCGGAAATAATGTGCACTTTTTGCTTTCCTTTTTAAACCCTATCAAATTGAGAAAGATTTAAATAGGAGTTTTGCCAAAATCAGCGATTGATTTTTGAGGTTGAGTATTGAAAGAAAAAAACGGAGCGAGCGGCGGGGGCTGATAGGTTTGTGGGTTTTCTTTTAAAGTTACTCCTTTCACAACTAGGCTGATTACTAAATACTCCAATAGGTCTCAATCTTTCTTCCTTCAATAATTTTTCCCTGGAGGATATACCCTATTTCCTTATGTTATCACACACTTTTTATTTTACACTGCCCGATTTGGGACAATTGCACTCCTTTGCTTTATATGGTATAGAATATCAAGGCTTTATAAAAACCCTTTAATTTTATTAAAGAGGTTCAAAAATTGGGATTAGCAGTAAAGGCAGAAGAAAAGTATATGGTTAAGCGGGTATTTGAAGACATTAATATTATGCGCAGATTACTAAGTAATGCCCATATTTCAGCTATTGAACAAAATATACAGGTTAAACTCAATTTACGTGGTAATCAACTGATAATAGAAGGAGATAGATTAGATGTAGATTTGGTAGATAATCTTTTGAGTCAATTTTATGATTTGATACGTCAGGGATACCCTGTTTATCCTAGCGATATAGAATATGGTATCAGGTTACTCCAGAGTGATGCCCATATTAATTTGAAAGACATTTTTTTAGATACCATCTATATTGTTTCCAAAAAAAGAGTTATTACTCCTAAGACTAAAACACAAAAGGAGTATATTGAGGCCATCAGGCATTATGACATTGTATTTGGTATTGGTCCTGCGGGGACAGGTAAAACCTATCTTGCTATGGCCATGGCACTTTCTAGCCTTATGCGGGGAGATGTCATCCGTATTATTCTAGTCCGGCCAGCAGTTGAGGCAGGAGAAAAGTTAGGTTTCCTCCCAGGGGATATGTATGAAAAGGTTAATCCTTATCTCAGACCCCTTTATGATGCTTTACACGACATGCTTGATTTTGATCGCGCCGCGAAATTTCTGCAAAAAGGTGTGATTGAGGTTGCTCCTTTAGCCTTTATGCGTGGAAGAACTTTAAATGATGCCTTTGTCATTTTAGATGAAGCCCAAAATACTACTTCAGAACAGATGAAGATGTTTCTTACTAGGTTGGGATATAATTCCAAGGCAGTGGTTACAGGTGATATTACTCAAGTAGATTTACCTGCGGGTGTTACCTCGGGACTAATAGAAACAAGGGAGATTTTAAAACATATTAGAGGAATTAAATTTGTTTATTTTAATGAAACAGATGTTATCAGGCATAGGTTGGTAAAAGAAATTATTCGTGCCTATGAAAAGGTAGAAAAAGAGAAATTAAAAAGTATCTAGAAAATAAATGAAAAAAAAGGACGGCCGATTCAAAAAGCTTTTTTCTTTTTATAAAAAAGACTTATTCTCTTGGTTGAAACCTCCTAAGTTGCTTTTTTCTTTGGGATGTTTTTTCCTCTCCAGTTTATGTATTGCCTTTATCCTTTATCCTCATTTAATACTTCCTCTAAAATCTTATCATTTGGGAGATATAGCCCAAACTGATATTAGAGCCAAGCATGATTTTTTAGTAGAAGACAGCCTTACCACCGAGAAATATCGCCAACAAGCACGAGAGAAAATCGCCCCTGTATATAAATTTGATGAAAAACTATGGCCTGGATTAAAAACAAAAATTCACATGGCCTTTAAAAATATGCGTGAAATTATGGAAGAAAACAGGATAAAAAAATTGGCTAAAAATGCTGTTCAAACAGTAGAGAAAAAGAGGAGCTCTTTTAAAATCATAACAGATGGAGAAATGAAGAAAAGATTTGAGTCCATTTTAGGTATAAATTTGACTTTAAAGGAGTTTAAAACCCTAAAACAAAAAAATTTTTCTCCTGTTCTGGAAGAAATACTTTTAGAATTATTAGAACCTTTATATTTACGGGGTATTGTTAAAAACAAAATGGCATTACCAAATACCAAGTATGGAATTGCGCTTGTTTTTACCTCCTCTAAAAGAGAAGAAAAGATTTATAATCCAGAAAAACTTCTTGGATTAAGGGAAGCAAAACATGAAATAAATTTGAGAAGTTATGATTTCTACCGCGAAGTTGGAAAAGAAACAACAAATACTATTGTTAAAGTTGCCCTCAATCTTATTCAACCTAATATTTATTATAGCGCCGCAGAAACTGAAATCAGGAAACAAAATGCAGCTAAGGCAGTAAAACCTGTATTTTATCAAGTAAAAAAGGGAGAGATGATTGTTCGGGAAGGGGAAAAAATTGATCAGAAGCAACTTCTCAAGATTCAAGCACAACAAAAGACCATTTCTCAAAAACAATCACGGCTTTTATTTGTGGGTATAACTGCCCTTATTTTTGTCCTTCTTTGGACCAATAAAATAGTATTGAAAAACATTAAAAAGGATTTTCTAGAAAAAAAATCCGATTTATTTTTCTGGTTAAGTAATATTTTGTTATTTCTTATTTTAAGCCGTATTGCCTTGGAAATAGGAAACCTACTTTCCCAAAGGATTTCTTCTCTTTCCTCTCAATTCTTCATTTATGCCTTACCTCCAGTGGGGGCGACTTTATTGATAGTTTTATTTACTGAACCCAAAATAGGAATTGTCCTTGGCAGTTTAATGGCTGCCTTGATGGGTCTTATGTTGAATTCTCCTGTATTTTTCTTATATTTTTTAGTAGGCAGCTGGTGGGTAGCTTTTAGATTAAGACCTTGTCGGCATCGGAGTAAACTTATAAAAGTGGGTGTAGAATTAGGTCTAATTCAGATGGCATTGACCTTTGGTATCTTGGCTCTAGAAAACCCCTTAAACGTGTGGCAGATAGGAGCGAGTTTTGTTTTTGCTGGTCTGGGGGGTGTAACTACAGGCATTATTGTTTTAGGATTAACACCTATAATAGAAATTATTTTTGGCTATACTAGTGAAATTCGGCTTTTGGAATTGGCCAGTCTTGACCAGCCCCTTTTGAAAGAACTTATGGTTAAAGCTCCAGGGACTTATCTTCATAGTGTAATTGCCAGTCAGATGGCAGAAGCAGCAGCTGAAGAAATTGGGGCAAATTCTCTGTTGGCAAAGGTAGCTGCTTATTATCATGATATTGGTAAGATGAAAAAACCTCTTTATTTTGTAGAGAATCAAATTGGGATAGAAAATAAACACGATAAATTGACACCTTCTATGAGTGCCCTCATTATTATCTCTCATGTCAAAGAAGGAGTAGAATTAGCGAAACAGTATCATTTAGGGCCAGAAATTATTGATATTATTAAGCAGCATCATGGTACTAGGTTGATTACTTACTTTTATCAAAGGGCCAAAGAACAAAATCGGGATGTAAAGGAAGAGGATTTCCGCTATCCTGGCCCCAAACCCCAAACAAAAGAAGCAGGGTTAGTTATGTTGGCAGATGGGGTGGAGGCTGCCTGCCGTTCTCTTACTAATCCTGTTCCTTCTCGGATTGAAAGCACAGTGCAAAAGGTCATTTCAGATGTGTTTTTAGATGGGCAATTAGACGGATGTGAGCTTACTCTCAAAGACATGCATAAAATTGCTGAAAGATTTAGTAAAGTTCTTATTAGTATCTTCCATCCTAGAATTGAGTATCCAGAATCTCCTCCAAAAAAGGGGAACGGACATGAAAGTAAGAATAAAATGTTCTTTGTCACATCCCATACTTACAAAGAACATAGCTCAAAAGGCGAAGTTACTTCTCACCACATTAGGTCTGGTAAACACTGAATTAAGTATTGTTTTGGTAAATGATGAAGAGATGAAGCGCCTTAATCAACAATATCGTCATAAAAATGTCCCCACTAATGTGCTTTCTTTTGGTATGCATGAAGGAAATCTTCAAGGGATTAATCCTGATTTATTGGGAGATATTGTTATCTCCTTAGAAACAGCTCAAAGGGAAGCAGTAGAATGTGGTTTTAGTTTAGAAGAAATGATAGATTTTTATCTTATTCATGGTTTATTGAATCTTTTAGGGTGCTATTCTGATAATCCTGAACATGAAAGAAAAATGCGCCAGTTATGGCGTGTATTAAAACACCAACCCTACTGGGAGGAGGAGCAAAATGGCAAAGTTGGCAGTTAATGTTGACCATGTAGCTACCATTAGGGAGGCAAGAAAAATAAACGAACCTGACCCAGTAACTGCAGCTGCTTTGGCAGAACTAGCTGGGGCAGAGGGGATTGTTGTGCACCTACGGGAGGATAGAAGACATATCAAAGAGAGGGATGTTTACATCCTGCGCCAAACTGTAAAAACAAGTTTAAACTTAGAAATGGCTGCGACCGAAGAAATGGTCAAAATTGCTATAGATATTAAGCCTGATATGGCCACTTTAGTACCTGAAAAAAGGGAAGAGTTGACAACAGAAGGTGGATTGGATGTAGTTACTCAAAAAGAGAAAATTGCCCAGGTTGTGAAACAACTCCAGACAGAGGGTATTAAAGTCAGTCTTTTTATTGACCCTGAACCTGCCCAAATAGAGGCATCTAACAGAGTTGGAGCAGATATGATAGAGCTTCACACGGGGCGATATTGTGATGCAAGGGGAGATGCACAAAAAGAAGAATTAAAGCGTTTGTTATATGGAATAAAATATGCCCATGACATGGATCTAGTGGTAAAAGCAGGTCATGGACTTAATTATGTAAATATAAAGCCCCTAGTCAAGGTAAAGGAAATTTATGAATTTAGTATTGGGCATAGTATTGTGGCTAGGGCAGTATTAGTAGGTTTTGAACGGGCAGTGAGAGAGATGGTTGAAATTTTAAAGGGAGATGAAAATTAAATTCCCTTTGAATCTTAAATATATATGGTGGGTAATAATTGCCCTGTTTTTTGTTTTTCTCTCAGTCTTTTTCAGTATAAAAGGCAAATTTGAATATGAAGACATTGCCATTTATGAATTTAATCAACAGCAATTAGCTATTGCCAGGAGCATTGCCAGGCAGATTGAAAATAATTTTACCTTTCTCCAAAGGTATTTGGCGTTAATAACTCAGTTCAAGAAAGAAGCCCTATTCCTTAGTCCTCTATCTAGTCATCCAGAAATTCGGGATTTACCAGTGATAAAGGTTACCATAATTGAACCCTCTGGCCCAAAAAAGATTATTACTTCTTCAGGAGTATATACAGAGGTTGGAATTAGTGAACGAGAAGGTATTTATCTCTCTTTGGTTAAAAAAGGACAAAAAAAGTATATCAGTAAAACCTATCTTTTAGACCCTAATTCCATTCCGCCTGCCTGGGTAGTAGATGTAGTATATAGTAATGGTCAAACTGTGGTTGTATGGACTATTGATGTATTAAAAATTTGTAGAGATGCTACTTATGATATTCGTTCAGGGAAAACGGGTTATGCCTGGATTATAAATAAAGATGGTTATTTTCTGGCTCATTATGAAAAAAACTTTGTTGGAAAAGATGCCTTTGCAGTTCGAGCTAAGCAAAATCCGGTTATTTCTTTCACTAGGATTAATAAGATCCAAAAACAACTCCTTTTGACTGGTAAGGAAGGAACAAGCTGGTATATTTCTGGCTGGCATAGAAAGAGAAAGGGTGTAATTAAGAAATTGGTTGCCTATACACCAGCATATTATGGAGGCAGAAAAGATAAAGATAAATTCTGGGGAGTAGCGGTAGTGGCTCCTATAGATGAGGTCAAAAGTGTTGTTCATGATGCCTTGGTATATCAATGGGGGTTGAGTTTAACGACCTTTTTAGTCATTTTAGTCACTATGCTATATGCTTTTTACCAAAGAGGACAGTATACTCGCCAATTAGAAAAAGAAGTAGCCCAAAAGACTCAAGAAATTAAAAGAGCACACCAGGCATTACTCCGCTCAGAGCGCTTGGCAGCTATGGGTAGAGCGGTGGCTTATATAACTCATGAAATCAAAAATCCTCTAATAGCCATTGGTGGTTTCTCTACTCAATTGCTCCGTTCACTCAAAGAGCAAGATGCAAGAAAAAAACTGGAGATTATTGTAAATGAGGTCAAACGCCTAGATGCCTTTTTAAAAGACATTGGTCAATTTGCTAAAGAGGCAATGCCCCAAAAGGAAGTATTTAATATAAATGAGATAGTTGAAAAGATAATAACCATGGTGGAATCTGAATTAGTGGGCCGAAAGATTAATTTAAAAACTCAGTTAGCTACTATTCCTTTGTCTGTTTATGCAGATAAGGACCAAATAGAGCAAGTCTTGCTCAATGTGGTGAAAAACGCCATAGAGAGTATGCCTGAAGGAGGACAGCTTACTATTGAGACCTGCAAAAACAAACAAGTGGTGGTTAACATTAAAGATACTGGGTGTGGCATTCCTAAGGATTCTTTAGATAAAATCTTTGAACCCTTCTTTAGCACCAAAAAAGGAGGCACCGGTTTGGGTCTTTCTATCTGTTATAAACTTATTAATGTGAATCAAGGTGAGATCTGTATAGAGAGTGAAGTAGGCAAAGGGACGATAGTGACGCTCCGCTTACCTTTATCATCAGAAAGTAAAAAATTTTAAACACATATTTGAGTTAACAAAAACTTCACCTGGTTTAGTTCAGATGAACCTTATGAAAAAATGGTTTCTTGAAAAAAGATGGAGTGGACGTCTAATTGACTCCCTTTTGGCCATCTTTATTGGAATAATTGGGGGATTAGGCGCCATTTTATTTCGGTTTTTTATAAAATTTTTTCAAAATCTCTTTTATCAAAATACCAATGATTTTATTACTTTTTGTCACACTGTTCCTTTATATTTGAAAATCCTTATTCCTGCCCTTGGAGGACTAATAGCTGGCCCACTTGTTTACTTTGGAGCCAAAGAAACAAAGGGCCATGGTGTGCCAGAGATTATGGAGGCATTGCTTTTAAGAAGTGGGCGAATAAGACCCCGCTTGACCTTCATGCAAATGCTTATCTCGGCCATTTGTATTGGCTCAGGTGGTTCGGTTGGGAGGGAAGGTCCCATCGTCATGATTGGTTCTGCTGCTGGTTCTACCATTGGGCAATTACTCAAGGCCCCCCAAGAAAGATTACGCACTTTGGTGGGATGTGGTGCTGCGGCTGGTATTGCTGCTACTTTTAATGCGCCTATCGGTGGTGTCCTATTTGCAGTAGAGATATTACTGAATGACTTTCGTTTGGAAAAGTTCAGCCCCATTATTTTGGCTTCGGTCACAGCTACTACTATTTCTCGTCATTATTATGGCAATTTCCCTGCCTTAGAAGTGCCTTCTTACCAGCTTTTACATGCTAGTGAATTTATTTTTTATGCCATTTTAGGTATCTTATGTGGTTTGGTTGCCCTCTTATTTATTGAGGTTTTATATAAAAGTGAAGATTTTTTTGATAACTTACCTTTGCCTGGATATATAAAACCCCTGTTTGGCGGACTTTTTATGGGATTAATTCTTATCTTTTTCCCTCATGTCTTTGGAGTTGGATATGGCACGGTCAATCTAGCCCTTAAAGGGGATTTGGCTTTGAAACTGCTTTTTCTTCTCATCTTTATTAAAATCATTGCCACTTCTATTACCTTAGGTTCAGGAGAATCAGGGGGTGTTTTTGCTCCTTCTCTTTTTATTGGAGCCATGACAGGTGGAACCTTTGGTTATTTGGTGCATACTCTTTTCCCTCAAACTACTGCTGGTTCTGGTGCTTATGCCTTGGTAGGAATGGGAGCCCTGGTAGGGGCTGCCACCCACGGCCCTATTACTGCCATTTTGATTATCTTTGAATTAACTGGCAATTATCTAATTATTTTACCCCTTATGGTTTCTTGTATCATTAGCACTTTTATTACTACCTTTTTAAAAGATGGCTCTATTTATACCCTTAAGCTCAGACGCAAAGGGTTATCTCTAAAGAGAGGTTGGGAACAAACCATATTGGAGTCTTTTCAGGTGAAGGATATTATGAAAACCGACTTTGATACCGTTTCAGAGACAGCTACCATCGATGAAATTATTGAGACTTTAGGCAAAAGCCACCATTCTTATCTTATAGTGACAAATGCTCATGGAGAACTAACTGGCATTCTTTCTTTCCATGATGTGAGAGAAGTCTTCTTAAAGAGAAAGGAAAGAGGAGAGATAAAGGCTAAGGATATTGCTACCAAAAAGGTGGTTTCAGTTACTGCCAATGATAATTTATTGACTGCCCGACACAAATTGGGGTCATTGGGTATTTCCCAATTGCCTGTAGTAGATGAAAAGAATCCTAAAAAAGTGCTAGGAATGATTTCTTTAAAAGATATTATTTCCTTTCATGAAAAAGAGTTATTAAAAAGGATTTAAAATGATTTACGGTATAGGAGTGGATTTGGTTTATATTCCTAGGGTGATGAAGCTTTTGGAGCGCTGGGGAGAACGTTTTAGACAACGCATTTTTACGGAGAGAGAAATAAAATATAGTTTTTCTAAAAAATTATTTCAATATGAACTGGCAGCCCGTATCGGAGCCAAGGAGGCCTTTGCTAAGGCACTAGGATTGGGCTGGCGGCAGGGATTGAGATGGAAAGATGTGGAAGTAGTCAATTTAAATACAGGACAACCGGTGCTTAACCTTTATGGTCGAGCCCAAGAAATATGTAATGAAATAGGGATAAAAAACTGCTTTGTCTCCCTAACGCATGATAGGGATTACGCGGTAGCGGTAGTAATATTAGAAAAATTTTTCTAAAATGTTCATATCTGTAATAGCCATTTACCTCCAATATTTCTTATTCGCCTGACTTATTTTTTGTGTTATATTTAGCTAGTTGAGGATTGTCCTAGGAAGAAATATTTCAGATGCTTCGTATCTTTGTTGAGAGGGAATTTTTCAATTGCCTCACTTGTAAAAAAGTTTACCTGATATTTAAAGCAGGAAATTCCTGAATATTGTCAAACTCAACCCCAAAATACCATTTGTCTATAGTTGCTTTTTTTACCCAAACCACTTTTGCAGTTAACCCATAAAATTCTTCCACTCCAACTGATAATTCTAAATGAGAAAACACAGGAGGTGGTTTTTTGTTTGTTTCTATCAAGGCTCCTTTAGAGCTCAAATTACGAATTCTACCTATACCTTTTATCCCACTTCCCTTATAAAATACTACATTTGAAGTTTCCTTTCTGAAGAAACGCCTTTTATCAGTATCAATCATATTAATGTTTATACCAAATAATCACTTTATGGTCAATACTACCTGAAAAACCACTTATTTTGACTTTAGGCTTATTCCTCCCAAAATGAAAAACTCAAAGCTAAATAAATTAAGCTTCTCATTCCCCACCTTTATTTTAGCACCTCTGCTCGTTCCTGCCGTCAACCCTTTTTCCTTTCATTTGATTTTATATCTTTTTTCCATGAGTCTTTCTTCATCTCGTTTTTTTATCTCTTCTCTTTTATCGATCTTCCTTTTACCTTTAGCCAGCCCCAATTCTACTTTTGCTTTTCCTTTATAAAAATAAATCCGCAAAGGAATAAGAGTTAGCCCCCTCTGTTTCAATTTTCCAATTAAGCGTTTGATTTCTCTTTTATGTAATAACAGCTTTTTGGGTCGAAGAGGCTCATGTTGGTCATGGGTGGCAAAAGGATAATGAGATATATGGCAGTTAATTAAATAAAGCTGGTTATCTTTTATTTCTGCGTAGCTATCACTCAGACTTACCTTCCCTAGTCGTAAAGATTTAACTTCTGTGCCTTTTAATACTAAACCTGCTTCATAAGTTTGTTCAATGTTATAGTTATAATAAGCTTTTTTATTAGTGCAAATAACCTTTTTATAGTCGGGTTCCATTTGTAAGGCTAGCCTTTTCTGTTGTAAATTCTTCTATCCTCTCTATCCATTTGCCAATGGTATTAAAGTAACATTCTCTTACTTCTGAGATACTACCAAAGGTAACTAATTTTTTTGCTAAGTTTTGAGCTTCTTTAAAGGAAATAGAGCAGAGAACTTTTTTAATCAAGGGGATATTTTGAGCATTCAGGCTAATCTCATCCACCCCAAGTCCTACCAATACTGGGATATAAATGGGATTTCCTGCCATCTCTCCACACACATTTACTGGGACCTTGGCCTGATGAGCAACATCTACAATTTCTTTAATCATTTTTAACACAGCAGGATGAAGAGGTTCATAAAGATACGCTACTTGCTCGTTACTTCTGTCTATAGCTAATGTATATTGAATAAGGTCATTGGTGCCAATACTTAGAAAATCTATTTCTCTAATCAAAAAATTAATAAGAGTTACCGCTGAAGGTACTTCTACCATAATGCCTACGGGAATAGATGTTTTATATGGAACTCTTTCTTCTTCTAATTCAGCTTTTACCTGTTCTAAAAGTTCTTTTGCTTCCTTTATTTCTTCTAAACTAGAAATTAAAGGAAACAAAATGCGAATATCTCCATGAGCACTAGCCCTTAAAATAGCCCGTAATTGTGTTCGGAAAATATTTTTTTGTTTCAAGCAAAAACGAATAGCTCTTAATCCTAGGGCAGGGTTTAATTCTTTCTCAAACTTCAGAGCTGAGCTAAGTTTATCTCCTCCCATGTCTAAAGTGCGAAAGGTTACAGGATAAGGCTTTATTGCCTTGACTACCTTTGAAAAATATTCATAAAGCAATTTTTCTTCAGGTAGACGTTTTTGTTGAAGATAGAAAAATTCCGTCCTAAAAAGGCCAATTCCATCAGCACCCATTTTTAATACAGAGGGAATTTCTTCAAATAATTCTACATTGGCCATTACTTTTAAGGTGTGACCTTCTAGGGTCCTAGCAGGAAGTAAGGCATAATGTTCTATTTTATCACAATATTGCTTGTATTCTTTCCGTCTTTCTTGGTAATATTGTAGAGTTTCAGCGAGAGGATTTATAATCACTTCTCCTTGGAAACCATCTACAATTACCATCTCTGCTGGTTTTATAAAATTAGTTATTTCTTTCACCCCTACTACAGCAGGTAGCTTTAAGGCTTGGGTGACGATAGCTATATGAGAAGTCAAACTACCTGTCTCTGTGACAAAGGCTATAGCTATTTTAGAAGATAATTTTATGGCCTCCACTGGGGACAAATCATGGCCAATAATCACGCTTTCTGGAAAGGATTGTTTAGCTGAAGGGAACCTAGGCTGTAAAATAGCTAAGATTCTATTCACTACATAATGGACGTCTTGAATTCTTTGTTTAAGATAATCTTCTTCTATCATCCCAAAGACATTCTCAATCTCTTCTAAAGATTTCAACAAGGCCCACTCTGCATTGATCTTTTCTTCTTTTATCCGTTTTATTGTGGCCTTATATAACATAGGGTCAGAAAGAATACTGATATATATCTCTAGAATCTGCCTTACTTCTTTAAATGTGGTCTCTTTCTTTAAACTTTTTGCTAACTGTTTGAATTCCTTTTTGACACTTTCTACTGTCTTTTTAAAATGCTCTATTTCTTTTTTTACCTCTGAGGTATTCAACAAAAACTGATAAATGAAACAGGGTTTTTTACTTTCTAAAATCAGTGCCTGACCAATAGCCACACCAGGAGATACCCCTATGCCCTTAAATCTTTTTTCCATCAATCATTTCTCCTATTTCGGTTTCAAACAATTGAGATAAAAGCCAGAAGGCCTTGTGGGCTTCTTTTCCGGTTATTTCTACTTTTAATTCATCATTAAATTGACAAGATAAAGCTAATAAATCAATGATACTTTTAGCATCTGCCTTTTTATTATTTTTAATTATGCTTATTTCTGCATTTAAACTCCTAGCCAGATTAGCTAGTTTAGCTGCAGGACGTGCATGTAACCCCAGTTTGTTTTGAACCCGAAAATAACCAACCATTAAAAAATTTTTAACATAAAGCTAAAACAGGGTCAATGAGAGTCTTTCCCAAATACGACAACCCCTGTTGTTGAAAGGTATCAACGAGACTAGAAAAATTTTACATCATGAGTAATTCTTAACTTTGCAAGATTTCGTCCAAACGTTTTTTTACATATGCTAAAACTGCTTCTACTTCTTTCTGAGAAACCCGTTTTATTCCAACCATCTGCTTTTCTACTTCTTCCTCATCTAAGCCAAGTGCTTCGGCTATATAAAAAGTAT
>Ga0190336_1000031_pt1 | contig 29704 bp, 23 predicted proteins | sample 487204910_MG_FD_161651 | JGI IMG/M metagenome (GOLD analysis project Ga0190336, IMG submission 161651) | Hydrothermal vent sediment bacterial communities from Southern Trench, Guaymas Basin, Mexico - 4872-04-9-10_MG | ecosystem: Environmental > Aquatic > Marine > Hydrothermal vents > Sediment ...
AAGCCATTAATCTTAGGCCGTATTGCCAGATTAAAGATAACCTCTACTGCTTCGGCATGTCCCAGTCTTTCCAGTACAAACAAGGCTGTAGTTAAATTCAGCAATATGCCCGCCGGTGCCTCCTTCAGGCGGGGACATGGTATTCTTAAAGTCAGAAGACATAATTGCATTCGTACCTTTTCAAACCGAACGTCTGATAATAACGGCTCCAACCAGAGCGATTATTTTAAAACGGCGATACACAGACACAGATTTCTCCTTTTATTTATAATTCCTATATATATAAAGAGAAAAAGCAACACTACATCTACTTGGGCAAATATGCTCCAACTAATAAAGTGCAGGATTATTGTATTCGATATCAGTAATTCCCAATCTTATGTAGGGAAAATCCCCTGAGCTTAAATTCCACACTCTTTCCCCTTAACTGGCAACCGGAAACCGTTTATCTCACCGTATTGGCTGATCGGAGTTGACCATGTCTCTAAGGAATATCTCCCGTAAAAGAAGATTCTGAATTCAAAGTGCAATCTCTGACCATCATTACTCCTGCGGGAACATCTTTTAAAGTTATGAGGAATGATAAAGTGGCTATTGATCAAATTGATCCTGAGTTTGGAATAGAAATAATTCGAGGTTTCGAGTTTAAAAGAAATGAAGGTATCTGGACATTTGCGGCTATAGCCAATAAGGAATATGAACTATATGGAGATGGATTTTACACTTTTATCGCCAATTATTAGAAGGGGAGTGAGACTGTTAAATTGGGGTATGGTGAACCCGGTTCTAATAATCCTTTGCCCGTTCTGACCAACAATGGCTTTACCAGTCCGGATCTTAGCCAACCAGTAACCAATCCGATTACCTTTACCTGGAAAGAAGATCCTGAAGCGGACTTTAGGCTGGTGAAGGAGAAGAAAAGTTTGATGATTTTCCAGCTACAACAACGTCTTTTGGGCCGTATGTTTATAAATCAGGGAAGTGGAGCTTTGAATTGGCTCTTGGCGTAGAGCGGAAAGGTGTGGCTGATGGAGTGAATTTCACTATTTCGAAAGCAACAGTATCTACTACAGAAGCAATCGAGATCGAGGACTAAGTTGAACTCTGTTCATTGAAGCTAGAGGTAAAAAACTGTAATTTCTGATTATTATTTTGCTACCGGATTATTAATACCTTATTTTGAGGTGGATGCAGCCACTCAATGCCGTGATTAGTAATAAGGGCATTTTCTTCGATGCACACCGGAACTTTATTACCTCCCCATTCAGCTGCAGGTGTAAAGACAATAAATTCAAAGGCAATTATGCTGTTGGGTCTAATCACATAGCTAGTGCGCAGGGGAAAAATTTCGAAGAGAGAAGCTCCGACGTCATGGCCCAAATTGCCGGCTGAATGCATGCCGATATTGACTTCAACGCCTTTAACTTTGCAGGGCCGTTCTTCCTCGGTATAAACAAATCCAGCTTTAGCTACTAATTTCTTTAAGTTATCCAATTGTTCCCGGCCAGTTTTTCCCGAACGGACATTCTTTCTTATCAGCTCCCGGATTTTACAGGCATTGTCGAATGCCGTCTGAACCCAACCAGGAAGTTCTTTTTCGTCTTCTTTCAAGACATAAGCAAAACGTTTCATGTCAGTGAAAAAGTTATTGCGACCGATTCCCCAATCGATCTGAAGAACATCTCCTGGTTGAATGATACGATCAGTGTTACTTATTTCGTGACCATCAGGGAGGCTAAGAAAAACGGTGGGAAACCAGCCTCTTTCCAGGCCTAGTTTTTTTCTCTGTTCTTCTAACCACCAACAGACATCTAACAAAGTGGTTTTTCCTGGGGTGATAACTTCATTGGATAAAGCCCGTTCCAATAGTCGTCGAGTGATGTTAGCAATTTTGGAAAATTCAATGATTTCCCCAGCCACCCTCTCTGAACGAAAGTCTGAGATCAATTTTTCAGCAGAAACCAAGCGCGAGGCATATGGTTCGCCTAACGCTTTTTTGAGGTTGAGGTAATCGGTGTGGGAAAGGCCATCAAAAAGATGGCGTCCTTCTGGTAAAGAGAGTTTTTTAGCGGATGATATATTAACAGCGATCCGTTTCGGATCCCGTTTGGCCACGAATGATCTTAAATTTTCAATGCTGTCAAAAACATCGTAAAGCCCACTCTCCATGAGGAGTTCAGGTTCTCCGCCCAGAACAGCTCGTTCGATCCTGTCGCCGCCGCGGTCGGTAAAGATGAAAATACCATTGCCATTGCTGGTGGCATAACCAAAATCTCGAAAAAGAGGTTCTGTGCCTCGTCCTCTGTCAATGATGATCCACATATCAATATTATTGTTTCTCATTGCTTTAGGCAGGACGTAGTTGAATTTGTCACTGCGAATCATATTGGCAATTTCCATGTCATCCTGGGCACTTTGGCCAAATAAGTTCAGCCCAATCATAATGATTATCGCCAGGGAAACACTCAGTTTAACCTTTTTTACCATAATTCCCCTCCTCATTGGATTTATTAAGCTGAATTATTCTTATAATCCAGATTAATGAAAATTTCATTTTTTAACTGAGGTCAATTTATATAACACAGCTAAAAAAAATTGGTCAATATTAAAAATTCTCGAAAGTTCCCCTGAAAAATTAATAATTTGCTCTCGCAATTTAGAAGTAATTTTAGTCTAAGTCATGTGGGGCCTCCCCAAGAGAAGCTTCTTTAGGCAAGCTTCCAAGCTTGGCATCAAAGGGTCCCATTTTATTCCATTTGCCCCTCTTGCCATGCCAAGAGAGTTGAGGAATGGGGAGAGTGGATGCAGGAAAGACTACTTCTGGAGGTTCCCCACCGCGGCTTGGCAGGTGTGACAAGAAAAGTCTATGAGGTTGATCTCTTATCTTGCCCCCGATGGCAGGGAGAAATGCCTATCATCGTCTTCATCACTGACTAGGCCGTGGTGGACAGGGTCATCAACCACCACAAGTTGACCTTTGTCGCAGAGAGACCTCTCCCCGCCGGGCTTCACTTGGGAAGGAGTTCTGATAGCCACCAAGTCCTCGGCCGATTATTTTTCGTGATCTTCTCTTTGACCGGAAGGAGCCCTCTATGTAATTTTGAGCGCCTTTGCACTTTCTCGCTGCTTATTTGACCGCCATGAGCGAACTCCCATTGTCTTTGACATCCCTTTTGTCGTGATTTATACTTCCTTGCGATTCTTGATGGGTAAACCAACACAAAGAAGTTCACTCAGCCACCCCAACTGAAAACCAAATTCCTATAAATTTAACGGAAGGGAAGCAAAGCTGGCTCAGTGCCATTTTCAACTGGTTCGAGATTACACCCTTCAGCATTGGTGGGAAAAAAGCCCTTATCAAGGTTAGGCGGCAGTTTTTTGATGAGGAAATTAAAATGACTAAGGCTGTTAAGTTACTCAGGAAAGATCTAATTACAGAGAAATTAAGGAAGGAAGTATTACGATTTCATCATTAGAGAAATTAGATAAGGCAGATGATCCCCGTCATTTTGCCCTAGGATAAAGCAACCCTATTATTAATTTTACTTCATTCGTGTCCCAAAGATATTGCTACATTTTGGGTAATTTATCTTGGATAATTCATAAAAAGAGATGTTTTCCTTCATAACGTATTGATATATAATACGTTAGAAAAAGAAGTGAGAGGGAACAACCAAATAAGATTGGACCAATCACCCGCTAAGATTTTTGACTCTTCTTGGATCGATATTTTTTAATTTATGAATAGACCAGGTCAATTTATGAATAAATCAGGTTATTAAATTCAATTAAATTACAATGAAATAGATCATAATCGATTTGAAACAAAATTCCATTTTTTATCGTGTAACTTCAACAATATCAACACAAATTTTTCCGTTTAATAAACGTTGGGGCAGTAATGATTTTACTTGGATAAGTGTAATTTCTTTTAATATTTAAACTAAAATGATAAAATTGTTGAAGAAATAAAATCTTAAAGGAGGAAGAGATTGAAAAAAGGAATTTCTATCCTGGTTCTCTTATTATTTATATCGCTTCTTTTACCACCCCCAGCTTCTTCTTTTTCTCTGGATCGCCAGGAGATAAAGGAGTTGATGAACAAGGTTAAGCAAGAAAAGTTTGATCTCATCTTGCCTCAGCTCATGAAGAAATACCAGATTGATATGTGGATTCAGGTTATGCGAGAAGGGAATATCGATCCTCTCTCAGGCAATTTAGGTAGTGATGCGGGAGTGTTTGTTTTTACTCTTCGGGGGGATAGAGTAGAACGAGCTGTTCTGGGATATTGTCGAGACGAAGTTAAAGAAAGTGGTGCTTATGATTTAATCATCACCCCCAAATTTGAAATCCCGCTAACTCATTTTCCAGAATACAGGTATCCGCTGATTGAGTTTTATAAGCTGGGCGGGGTTGAATGGCCGGGGGGGCCCAAGACTGAATTGGATTTTCGTTTTAAAGGGTTAGGAAAATTTGTGGCCGAGCGTGATCCCCACCGGATTGCTTTAAATTACTTAGAAAAATTGGGTTCACCGGTGCTTTATGAAGAACCCCGGTTGCGCTGTGATGGAATTTCTTATACCGATTACCGGCTCTTGGTGAAAGAAATAGGGGAGAAGTATGCGCAAAGAATTGTTTCGGCGGAATACCTGATCACCGAGTTTTTGGCCCGGCGGGTGAAGAGTGAAATTGCCCTTTTTAAACTCATGAGGAAATGGATTGATGAAAATCTAAAAAAGGATTTTAACCGGATTATTCCCGGCCAAACTAAACTAGGAGATATTGAAAGTGTTCGATTTGTGGTCGGAAAAAATGGTCAACATAAAAGAGATGATGACACTTTCGAACCAGGGGACTTAATCTGCTTGCAAGGCGGTTGCCAGAGTGGGTGCTTTTTGGAACCGGAGCGCTGGCCCTTTGGCAATCATTATGATGTTTGTTTCGAATATGGCTACATTCTTCCTCCAGGGGAAACAGAAGTTCCGCCTAAGATTAAAAGAGCTTGGGCTGATGCCCTAAAAGTTCGAAAAATCATTGAAAACCACACTAAATCAGGACGAACGGCCGGGGAAACTTTTGAAATCCTTAAGAAAGAAATTAACAAGGCTGGCTATATTTATGTCAATCGTCAAATTTTTAACCCTAAGCTTGATCCTCAAAAGACTCAAGTTCCCCTTGATATGCATGCCGCCGGAGCGGGAATTTATGCTCCTCGCATTGGCCCGTTGGGCCCTGACTGGCAGCGAGCGATGGAACTGCCCCCTAATCATCATTTTTATTTTGAGTATTGGGTTTATGTGCCCATGCCCGAATGGGGCGAAGGTGAGTATTTATCATTACAATTTCATGATGGAGCATTAGCCACACCTGAAGGAGTTAAATATTATTTTCCACCTCCATTAAAAATCCATCTTATTCAGGCAAAATAAAAGACTATAAGTGAGTTATGGGTTCGTTTTAAGGTAAACTTCAATAAGGGATTTCCACAGGAGATATCCCTTTCCCTTAAGACGAGGACCGTCATTAGTCAATTCGGATTTAGGATAATTTTCGGAAGTGGCAAAAGAATCATAAAGATTAATGAAAAGCCGCTTTTAACCGTGGGGGCGTCATGTGACAACACTTGGTTAATCGGAAGTGCTCCGATTGTTAAAACCAAAAATAAAACTTTTTTAAGGTGTATGTGCTTAATCAGGCCACTGTCATTTGCAGAGGGGCTTTGATTGCCGAGGCCATCTTTGAGGCCACGGGTAGAAGAATCTATCAATTACCGCTGAATCCTGAAAGGGTGGAAAATGTTTAGGCAATCACGTCGTTTTTCTCAGTAGATAAAACCCATAAAAAACCTCCCCAGCCGATAAAAGAAATGATGAGTAAGAGAAGCCCGAAATAAAGGAGAATCCCTTGCAAGTCGCCCATCCACTTACTTTCCTGAGTTAAAAGAAAGTTGACCACCACTACTAACCTGAGAAGAAAAGAAGCTGCTGCTCCACCTACCGCCCAAGTCACAGCCTGCTGACTTTGAGGACTTAACACAATAGCTTTATATCGGACTAAAAAAATGATGAAGATAAGCATTAAGGCTGTTCCTAGAAGAGGAAAGAAAACAACTAGTTTCTCCATGCGCTCAGAAAAAATCACTTCTCGAAGAAAATCAATTCCAAAAATCCGCAGGTTTTCACGGAAATATAGAAAACAAATACAAGCTGAACCAAAAATAGCCCATCCTGTAGCTACTCGAAAAGAGTTTAAATTTTCTCTATCGGCTACTGACAGAAAGGATGCAAAAAACAACAACCATCCTAACGAAGCTAAAAAGGCAAGGAAAAGCGCCCCCCGGGCAACATTTGGGTTTGCAAAAAAAGAAGGCCAGAGGGTGCCCAGCCCCCGATAAATAAAGAAATAAACCAAACTAATAAAGGCAACTAGAGAACTTGTCTTTGTGTTCATTTTAGCTCCTTCCAGGCTTGTTGGCCAAGGACTAACCTTCTTCTAGAAAAAACAGATTAAAAATAGTCTAATTCTTTATCCTTTTCAAGGGTAAGTACCTTTTGGTTACTATTTAAAAATGTCACATTCCACTGCTTTAAGGCCGCAGCCCTTTTCAAGCCTAATAGGATTCAATTTAAGTGTTTATCTGAAATTAACGAGAACAAGAGATATTCGAGGTTATTGGGCGAATGTTCCTTTTCGCGGTCCCGTAACCGGGGGCTCCCATAAACGGAAATAGTGGAGAGAAGAGATTACCAATTTATCTTCTTAAATTAGCTTTGGAGAAGATATATTCAGGGATAGAAGCGTTGAAGGTTATTTCCTCGATTTTAAACTCGGTGCCGCTGCCTTCTTTGAGAACATCCTTAAAAATTCCTTCCATTGGCACCCAGCGATTGTTTATTTTTTCCACTCTTTGGCGAATGATTGTTTTCAGCAATTTTCCTCCCTTGGCATACCATTCTTCATAAAGGGCAATGTATTTTTCTTTGTCTACCCAAAGCTTTTTTTCGTGATAAGCGACGTCTTGTTTTTTGGCGGTAAGTTTAAGCACCCAGCAGGGCTGATTTTCATAAATTGTATCCTCAATAATTTCGGCCGTATAAAGATTATGAAGCACCGGGTCTTCCATGAGGTCTTCGTAGGAAAGATCCGATCCCATAACCGATTGGCGCAGCATATGGCCGGAGATCATGATGATGCGGTCTGTATCTGGTGAATAGAGCCAGAGTTTGTCCTCTATTTTGAGCATCTTGGTTCCTCTTTCTCGTGGAGGGTCAAGGTATTCAGTAAAGGCTTTCTCGGTGCCCTGAATCCAGCTTTTCATCCGGAAGGTTCGTGATGTCCTCCGACCATGAACGGTCATTGTGGCCTGGATGATTTTGTTATCCGAAGTTAAATTAGCGTCAAGTCGCTGAAGAATTATCTCTCCCGAAAGTTGTTTTTCTAGAGGAAGCCCCCAGCAATGGTGTCCAAGAAAAACAAGAAAAAAAGGACTAAGCGTTAAATACAGAAGAGATAACCATAAAATGAGTCCAGGTTTAATTAGGAAGATTGAATTTATTGCCGTCCTCTTGATTGATTTTGCTTTCTCAATTAATTTGACTTTCTTAATAAATTTCCTACTCATATTTTTCATTGGGTTCCTCATTTTAATGTATATTTTTTTGTCCACCTCTTATTTAGTTTGGCTCTCTCAATTAATTTCGGGGTGGCAATTTTCATTGGCTCCTCACTTTTAATAAGCCTCGAGTTCTTTCATCAATCCCGAGGTTTGGCGCCGGTAAACACCGAGTGCGGAGAGAGTAGAACCGATGAGAGTAGCTCCCAAACCGGGGATAAAGCCAACCACAGCTGAAAACCAGGTTATCCTAGCCCTCATTACCTCAGAGATAAAGATCGATGAACTTTCCATAATTGAAGCCACATTAACTCCTTTAACTTGGAGATAATAAGCGATGCCTAAGCCCCCTAGGGTGCCGACGATCGAGCCCAGACAGCCAATAATCAATGACTCAGAGATTAAGCTGCGATAGAGATGGCCTTTATCTTCCCCCATTGCTAAGCGGACTCCGATTTCACCGAAGCGCCTGATGTTGCCCATTAATCCTGCGTTCCAGAGAACCACCGACATGGCTAGAACAAAAACAAAAATGATGATCGAGTAAACACTTTGGACCATGGCTAACAGATCGGCCAAGCCTCCTTGGTCGAGAAGACTTTTCATGATCGGGGAGAAGCGATCGGAACTTTGGCTGAAAGAAGCGTTAAATTGGTTGACTATGGCTTCAGCCACCTTCTGCCGAAAGATGCCATCCTTGAAAAACCCGAGGATTTCGCCACTGGCATCCTCCATGTCTAAAATACGTTGGGCATCCGCTAAATCTATTAAGATGGCTTGAGCATCTAAAACTTGAATACCAAAACGGATGGTTCCCACAAAGCGCAGATTAGCCAGGGCTAAACTGCCAGTCATGGTTTGGCTGATTATAGTTGCCACGCTACCTGGTTTAATTCCCAATCGTTGCGCCAGCTCCTCGCTGAGCAGTGCTTCTCCCGCCTCCTGGGGAAGTCGTCCTCTTGCCAGAGCATTTTCAAGATTAAGTATGTCTTTTTCTGGGGTGGGGGGATTGAGCAAGTTAACAGCTAGGCCTGAGATGGGAGCCTGAACTAAAGTTTCGCCTTTTTCGTCTGGAAGATCGAGAAGCCCTCCGAATTTAATGCGAGGAGTCCATTCTATTTGAGGAAAGTCTTTGGCTAGCTTGGCCATCAGCTCACTAACTCCTACCAAGGCCAGTTCGTTGGGAATAAGTTCAGCCTCCTCAGCATAAGCTCGAGTCATGATTTTTAAATGACCATAATCAAAGCGAGCACTTGATTCCGCAATATTCGCTTCAGCTCCCTTCATCCAAGAATAGAGGACAACGGTGAGCATTACTCCAAAGCAAATTGTCAAGAAGGGTAATAAACTACGAGAACGATCGCGGAGAATACCTTTTAACAAAAATCTAATCATTGGAATCTCCCCCGTAAAGCTTCTGTTGGTTTCATTTTGGCGATGCGCCGGGTGGGTAAAAAGCTCACAAGAGTGGTGACTATTAACACGAGAAGGGCAGTGCCAAGAATGAGCCCCCCACTGTAGATAGGATAAATCCTCTCGCCAATAGCAAACCCATAACTGTCTACCGCTTCCGGCATTCCCCAACCTTTTCGAGCAAATAAAGTTAGCAGAGGAAGACCATAAATTGCACCCACCAGGGTTGCTAAAATTCCATGGAGAGCACCTTCGAGCGTAAACAATTTCACCACTGACCACCTGGTCATCCCTAAGGCCATTAATGTGCCGATCTCTTTCCGACGCCGCCAGATAGAAAGGACTTGAGTATCGAAAATAGCCAACATCGCGAGCAGCATGAGGATAATATAGAGAATAGAGGAACCAACGGTTTTGGTTTTGACCAACTCCTGAATGTCACGAAGGAGCGTTTTTTGGTCTTTGAAGACCCAGCCTGTATTTTCGGGAATATTTTTTACATCTTTATCGAGAACAACTAATGTTGCTTCTTTATTCATGCCGGTGAGTTGTTGAAGTCGGGGCAAGGGTAACCAGATCTGGCCTTGGTCAATGGCTTGAACAGTTGTCCTCATGACATGGACAATACTGGCCTCGCGAGCATCGAAAGTTCCATTGACGTCTCGCCACCTGAGAGTAACTGTATCTCCAACCTTTAGTTTTAATGAATCAGCCATTCGCTCCCCAATTAGAGCTGGTAATTCTGCTTCATGGTTTTTCAAGACAAAAGAAGGCATGGTTAATATTTTTTGATTGGGGTCAATGCCTTTAAGTAACACTGGATAGAAACGGCCCTGGGGATAGGCAGTGCCTTGAAGGATTAAGATGGGGGTCGCCAGCCCATTATCAATCATTGCCTGAAGTTTCTCAGGTGGAGAGCCGTGAGCTTGCTGGAGAGTTAAGGGGTCATAAGGGTTATATTCCGGATGCCAGAATTGCCCTCCTCCATATTCGGCGTCAATTTCAGCTTGCATGGCTTGGCGATTCATGCCTTCGTAGACGCCTTGGAGACCAATGATGGCGACAAAGGCAAATGATAAAACGATAACATTCAACCATGTTCTGAGTCTTGCTCCCAGGAGGTTTCGCAAAGCTAGCTTAAGGAGACTCATGGTGGCCCTCCATGACTGGTGGGGAAGAGAATATTTCATCTTTAGTGACCTTCCCATCCACCAAGGTTATTTTTCTCTTTAAATAGCCAATGACTTTCTCATCGTGGGTAGCAAAAATAAAAGTAGTTCCCAGTTCTTGGTTTAACCGAACCATGATTTGAAGGATATTATGGGAATTTTGAGCATCAAGGTTGGCCGTTGGTTCATCAGCTAAGATCAAAGCCGGTTTTTTGACAATAGCCCGGGCAATGGCTACTCGTTGGCATTCCCCTCCCGAGAGTTGAGACGGCCGGGAGTTGGCCCGGTCAGCCAATTTTACCCATTCTAAAGCTTCCATAACCCTTTGGCGACGTTCAGAGGCCGGAACTCCCAAGAGAATAAGAGGAAACTCAACATTTTCAAAGACGGTATACACAGGCAGAAGATTAAAAGTCTGAAAAATAAAGCCGATGTGTCTTTTTCGCAGTTCGGCAGCTTGCTTGTGGCTTAGTGTTTCAATCTGGCGGCCCAGAACCTCAACCTTTCCTTTAGAAGGGATATCTAGAGAGCCCACAATATTAAGGAAAGTAGTTTTTCCCGATCCAGAGGGTCCCACCAGACCAGCAAATTCGCCTGGCCCAAAACTAAGATCAACCTCCTTTAAGGCATAGAGTTGGTGTTGACCCATGGAATATATCTTGGTCAATTTCTGGGTTAAGATTAACCGGTTGTTTTCCATCGATTTGCCTCCTTAATCAACCTCTTAAAAGCAATTGGTCTAGGCGTGATGCCCCTCCTCCCCTCATGGCTCGTCACCATAGTGAGGGCTTGGAATTTAATTAAGCTTTTAATATCAGTAGGGATGGGAAAAAGGGGATAGGTTGGCCTCTTTTTCCGCCTATTGTTACTATCCTCTCGGCCAGCTTTTAAACGAGAAAAAACTGGATTTGGCCCCCTTTTTTTCTTAATTAAATACTCATTAGTAAAATGAATCCTAGGTCTAAAAAATACTGAAAGAGTTTCTCCTTTTTTGTTGAACGTCGTTTTAAGTAGCTTAAATACTTTCATCTTTAACTAAAACCTCTGTTACTGAATAACTAAAAATAAAAAACGCCCATCACTTGGAAGCCTTTTCCAGCCAAGGTTAAAGAATCGCTTTCTTTTCTAAAGACACTGAAATCAGTCGGATTCCAAAAAATCATCAGGAAAAAGCTCCAATCTTGGAGTGATTTTTGCCAGTATAAAAAATTATAAGCGTCATTTTTTTCCAGGTCATAGAAAAAAATGACTTTTAATGAATCTTGAAGAGTCAGGGGATAGCTCATCATCATGCCTAGAAAGCGTTGGCTATCCTCTCGAGAGAAAAAGTCTCGACTCGCTTGAAACTCAAAATATTCACCCACTATGTAGAGTCCATGTCCGAGGTCAAAAGTATAGTCGCTCCCAAGAGAAAATGATTTTTTCCAGCGATAAAGAAGCCAATCATTGGCTTGATGGCTGAGACTAGCCTCAATCCACAAGCCAACGCCTACATCCCAACGACCATCAAAACCAAGACGATTCTCGGGAACTGGGGATAAGGGCGGTGAGCCAGCAATGAGCGCGGAGGGGAAAGGTTTAACTCGGCGGTGGTGAAAACTCACCCCTCCTTCTCCTTTCGGGAGAGGGAATTGAAGGCGGCCACCATATTCAAAACTCTTGGTAGCGGTGGGCAAGATTTCCCAGCCTTTAAGGTCATCATTGCCATAAAGAACCCAGAGCCAGGAATTAGTGTTGTCGGGGAAGTAATAGCGGAAAAGCAGGCCGTATACTCCGCGGGTAAGCTGAAGAGGATCCCTGGGGTCAAGTTGATCAAACCACATCAAAGGCCGAAAAAGCACTGCAGAGCCAAAGTTAATTTTTTGCAGTCCCAGCCGAGCTTCAAAACGGTGCTGAGAGAGCCGCAGCCAGCACCGGTAAAGGCGAGCTCGGGCAGAGGAGGAAGATTCTGTCTTTGCGGTGGTGCGAAATGATCCCTGGGCGTCTAAGGATAAATCGAGGTCTAATTGCCAGGAAGAAGAGAGGGATTTATTTAGAAGAATTTCAGGCAGAGAGCGAATTCCAAACTGAAAATTTTCGGATGAGCTGTGGTTTAAAGAACACCAGGCGAGGGATAAACCACTGAAGTTAAAGTGGAAAGAAGGGCTGGATGATTTTGGTGGTAACGGCGGATTAAAAGCTGAAGCCGCAGACGGAGAAGGAGGCATTATTAAGGCGAGAGGGGAAGGTTGAGGCGATAAGGGATAACCGGGAAGCTGGGTAGTGAGCGCAAGGAACAGACATATGTATATCGGCCCTAGGAGAGTGCTGAAAAAATGTGAAATGACGGGTCGCTTGGTGAATTGTAAGATCATCATTTTTTAACTCTGGAGGAGGAATTTTTTTGAGTTTGATGAACGGCGGAAGGTTGTTTTCCGGCGGATGAAGGTGAAGGGGGATGTTTAGCCTCTTGGCGACCGCTGGAGGAAGAGTTTTCGGGAGGTGAGGCGATAGGATTAGCGGGGAGGATGCCGAAGAAGAAGAAGTTGGTCAGTTCTTCGGTTAGTTCCTGAGGCGAGGCATAGTGTTGAAGAAGATTCTCATCTCCTACGAAGTCGCCGAGCCGATTCAAGATGTAAAGGATAAATTCAGGCTTTATGTTTTTTCTGATCTCGCCTCTTTGCTGAGCCTTATGGAAGTCTTTAAGGAAAAGATGGAAATATTCTGAGGTTTTTTGGTTGATGAATTTTTTTATATTGGGGTAGGGGCTATTTAAATAATCCTTGAGCATTTGGTAACTGAAATCCTGGCTAGTCTCAATTTTCATCTGGACAATCTGCCGTGCTTTTTCCTTGTAGTCGACATCTTGAGCCATGATTTCATAATATTTCTTTTCGGCGCGAGTCATGATTCGATTAATGATAAAAAGAAAAAGATGAATTTTGTTCTGGAAATAGCGGTAAAAAGTCATTTTACTTACTTGGGCAGTCTGGCAAATCTCTTCAACCGTGACTTTCTCCAGCCCGAAGCGGAGGAATAATTTCTCGGCTGACTCTACTAACTGAGTAGCTTTTTTGCTTTTGGCAACTAGGTGAAGAAGTTTACTAAAATTATATAAAGATACTGATTTCGTCATCTTAACTTTAAAATGTAACATTTTTAATGAAATGTCAAGAAAATTATGGTAAAAAAGGATCGGACCTGTATTAATCTTGATCTTTTATGAGAATATCACTCTTTTCTTGGGTCCTTAAATTAGCATTGGAGAATGAGTTATCAAGGGTGGTAGCAAGGAATGAAAGGTCGGGAAAATATTAAAAGATAGTTAAAAGAGAGGCGGAAAAATTTACTTAGCAAGGCTGCTAGAATCGGAGTAAAGGTCCACCTTGAGATGATGAAGGCGACTGAGCCAGGTGTTTATGAATATGAACTGGCCTCGCTTTTTGAGTATATTTGTAAGAAGGAATTATTCAGATTCTTAGAAGGGGGTTTATTAACCTTAACGATCCTCGGGTATTCATATTTTAGTGAATAGAAAAATGGAAAAGTGAGCACGCCTTACAATTACTTCAATTGGCTTTAAAAGTTTTTCAAAGGAAAAGATACTTGCCATTAACTACTAGCATAACAATCTAAATAAAGCTAGCCCAATCCAACTTCCACTTACTAAGCTAATAAATTTAAGGTGTTTCCCACTGACAATTAAAACGGTGTCGGCTTACCCCAGCCCAGCTCCCCACCGGGTCTCCTTTGCCTTCATCGTAAGAAAACTTCCAGATGATGTAGGTCATATAGTTGTGTTCTTTTCCTTCCACTTCAACCACATGAACGTGGCTCGGCTCAAATTGAATAGTGCGCCCGCCACCCTGAGCTAAATGAGAAAAATAACGTTCTATCCCCTCCTGATGGTTTAACACCCTTCCTTCGGGTTCGACAAAAATAAAAAAAGAGCCGATAGACCCCGCCAAGGCCTTAAACTCTCTCTTTTGAAAAAAGAGATAAAGCTTTTCCTGATCTTGTTCCAGTTGTCTTCTTAACGACTCCAAGGCCTCACTCTCGAGAATGGCTCCGGTTAAATTCATTCTCACCTATTGCCTCCTAATTTTTATTAAACATCTTCAGTGACTGAAGATATCGGTTGTATCTCTGTTTCTCTTGCGCCAATATAGCGGCCAGGCGCTCCTCTTTTTGAAGAGTCACAAAACAGGGATTATGGATCAAATAGAGATAAGGAAACAGATGCTCCCCAAATTTTTCTATTCCTTGGGAGATACCATCCTCGATGGTTTGCAGCGCTTCTTCTTTCATGCCCAGGAGAGCATAAACATTAGCCTTAGCAAAGCGGGCTGTAATCACGGTTGTCGTCCCTCTCAGGGCAGAATTTATTCATATACCCAAGGGGAAGAAAGAGTATCAGGCTTTTGTGAAACGCTCCCATCAAAGCGATGACAATGAGTTCTATATCCCGCAGAGAGAGCGCTGTGCGGACTTAAAGGAGTTTTCCTTCGGAGCCCTGAGATGGGAGTTCATAAATAATACCAGAGGTCATCACTCCACACTGGGTATGACATCATACCGGAAGCTCTGCAAGGAGAGAAAAATATCGAAGTTAGTAGTCTTGTTTCCGTTAATGCAGCTGAAAAAACTCATTGCCCTCTACTTTAAACTCTTCCCCCAACCTGGATAACTTGTTTCAGCCAAGGACCTTTCATGTCCTTTTGGGACAAACTCAAATTTTTACTGGATGATGATCTCATCTACGAAAAGCCAAGCTTTCTGACCATGACCTGGGTGCCAGGCAGGACATTCTCCGACATTTTTAGCCCGAACTCGGATGAATCGGGCCTTCTGGCTAAGCTGTTGCTCAACAATTTTCACTGAGGACTGGCGCCGAGGTTCTACCTTAATCTTTTGGTGGCCGACAATCTGAAAATCTTGACCATCATCTGAGACAGCAAATTCTATCTCCGGAGGATAGAAAATCCAGGCAATCTGGTCCTCAAGCAAACTAAGGGCAATCTTTCTGATGGACATCATCTCTCCCAGGTCAATAACTGCCTCCAGGTCATGACCATGAAATCCCAGCCAATGGCCATCATGGAAATCATCGCTATCCAATTGACTATCGATCAAAGTTTGAGCGCCCGAGGCAAAATACTTGGAATCAGGGTCAAAAGCCAAGATAATTTTTTTTCCTACAGCCAAATTGGCAATTGCCTGGGCCGGGCGAATGATCCTTCGTCCAGGTGGACGAACTGCCTTCCCTTTCATTCCAGTTAGCGAGTCGCCTAATTCTAACCGCACGTGTTGGGCAAGATCTTTTAATTCAGCGACAACTTCAGGGTGAGAAGCCGCCACATCGTGGCGTTCTCTCGGATCATCTTGGAGATTGTAGAGTTCTAATCCGCAGGTCTGGTAACCATAAGGACCGGGTTGGCCATTCATCCCTGGTTCCACTATTTCATAAGAGCGGTAACGGTGAGGGAAAACCAATTTCCATTTCCCCCGTCGTACCGCTCGTAATTCCCCGGTGTAAAAATAATAAAATTCCTCCCGAGGAGATTTCGGTGTTTGACCGAGAATAAAATCACTGAGGTCAACTCCATCGATTTTGCGCTGAGGAAGGGGCGCTCCGGCCAGGGTGCAGAGGGTAGGCAAAATATCGAGGGTGGAAGCCAGCTCGTCCGTCACCTGACCCGCAGGAATTTTACCCGGCCAACGCATCAGACAGGGCACCCGAACACCGCCTTCCCAGGCAGTGCCTTTTCCTTCCCTAAATGGTCCCGGCGAGCCTGCATGATTGCCGAAGTTACGCCAGGGGCCATTATCGGAAGTAAAAATTACCAGAGTGTTATCATCCAATCCCAACGCCTCCAGGGTCTTGAGGATCTCACCTACCGACCAGTCAATTTCCTGGATGACATCACCATAAAGTCCCTGACGGCTTGTGCCACGGAAGGCTGGCGAAGCATTGATGGGTGTATGGGGCATGCTGTGCGCTAAATACAGAAAAAATGGCTTATTGCGATGTTTTTTAATAAAGCTCACTGCTCGCCGGGTGTATTTCTGGGTCAAAAATCCCTGGTCTTCGAGCGAATCGACCACTTCATCGGTAGGCCGGTCATTCTCCACCAGGCGTAAGGGAGGATAAATAAAGGCCTTGCGCTCGTCAGTCCTCTTCCCAAAATAATCATAAGGCCACATATCGTTGGAATAAGCCAAACCATAATATTCGTCAAACCCGTGATGAACGGGGAAAAACTCGGTAAAATTGCCGAGATGCCATTTACCAACCATCCCGGTGGCATAGCCTCGCTTCTTAAGGAGCTCGGCAATCGTTTCTTCTTCGGGATTAAGTCCAACCTTAGAGTGAGGCATCAAGGCCCCGCGGATGCTGAGGCGCTGCGCATAACACCCGGTAAGTAAGGAGGCGCGAGAAGCACTGCAGACAGCTTCACTCACATAAAAACTGGTAAACCGCAGTCCTTCTTCAGCCATTCGATCCAGATTCGGCGTCTCAAAACCTATGGCTCCGTAACAGCCCACATCGGCGTAACCTTGGTCGTCAGTAAAGATGATGATGAAATTGGGGAGTCGCTCGACCGCCCTGCAGCTCCAGATGGAGCCTGTAGCTAGTGCCGAGAGAACTATTCCTGTATGCTTAAGGAAAGTTCGTCGGCTTACTGATTTTAAATTAAAAGATGACTTTTTGTTTACCATTTTCACAGCCCTTTCTCTTTTTTATTATTTATAAATTCTATAATCAAGAAAAACTCAAAAAAAAAAGTGATTCATCGCAAAAATGAATACCTAATAGTTTAAAATATTTATTAAGAAATAGTTCAGCTCACCATATCCACAGATCCTTCGTTTGACTCCATATCCGGCTTTAAATGACAGCATTGCTCCAGGGCAAACGCATGAGACAAGATTACGAGGTACATCACCTATATCTTTGCTTTTAACTTAAGTCACTCTGGATAAAGTTTCTCTTTCTAAGCTCAGGTATCCATTATTGCGATGAACCAAAAAAGTAAACCAGGTCTATTCATAAATTTTAAAAATCAGGTTCATCACAATAATGAGTACCTGATTTGACCTAAAGAGGGCATCTGAATAAGTTCCTCTTATAAAAAATTAACCAAAAATCTTGACTGGCGAATGGACCCATCTTTTTTACGACTGTTCCCTCTTTCTTTATTTTCTAACATATTATATATCAATACGTTATGAAGGAAATTGTTTCTTTTTATGAATTATCCAGGTTAGTTAGACTCTTCACCTGAAGGAAGATGGAAGGCATAAATTTGACAAAACCACGCCTCCTGTTTTACCATCTTTCCCGCCTTGACGCCCGAAATTAGGTTGGTAGGTTCTGGTTTTACTAGTGGAGCCGAAAACTCAATTATGTTTAAAAACTTTTGTCCGCCCGTTCTTCGATTAATCTGTAATTGGTGGAATAGTCTTCTAGGTGAACTAGAGATAAGCAAGAACACCGATGAATTAAGTTGAGGGTTGAATCCATAAGGGGTGAGATGCGGTGGATAAATCCAGAGTTCCAAAAAATAAATGAAAAGAGTGTTCATCCAGCTCATAACATAAGAAGGCCGATAACTGCTTATTGGAGTCGTCTCGAGCCAAATTCTGGCTACGCTTGGACCTAAGATACTCTCCAAGCGTTAAGATTAAAAGGAGTAAATAGAGATGAAGCTTTATTTTGAAGAGGAAATACGGAAAGAAGCCATCCTGGAGGTAGCCAAAAAAATGATGATAGCTGCCCGCACGGCTCCTAAAGGTAAAGGTGTTGATAATTTAGTTATCGCTCTGGTTAAGAAAGAGGGAATCAAAGAAATTTCAGACAAATTAAAAGAAATGGCTCAGCGGGAGAATGTCCCCGCCTTCTTTCAGCGCGATGCCGAAAATATCCTCCAGGCCTCGGCGATGGTTCTCATCGGCACCAAGATAAACCCCATGAATCTCTCTCCCTGTGGGATGTGTGGATTTAAAAATTGCGATGAAAAGAATCAGTATCCAGACCATCCTTGCGCGTTTAATACCGGTGACTTAGGGATAGCTATTGGTTCGGCTGTCAGTGTGGCCATGGAGCATCGGGTTGATAACCGCGTCATGTATACCGTAGGACAAGCGGCTCTAGAGATGGGCATTCTGGGACCAGAGGTTAAAATCATCTATGGAATTCCTCTCAGTGCCAGCGGTAAAAATCCTTTCTTCGACCGCAAATAACAGAATATTTAATTATTTTTTCTTGAATTCTTAGAGTTAAAGACCATAATAAAATTTAGCCTTAATGGGCTTATAAGAGAGGATAAATATCATTTATTATTTTTTTTATTTCCACCTTAAGGAGGGAAGATGTCTGATTCACTGACCAAAGGAAAGAACTGTTATCTGGGGGTATTTTTTATTGTTTTTTTAACTGCCTTTTTGCTCTTGCCACCGGTAATTCGAGCTCAGGGAAGAAAAGGTTATTATCGCTTTCCTGCTATCCATGGTGACTTGGTGGTGTTTGTCTCCGAAGGCGACCTGTGGTCGGTAAGTATTAAAGGTGGGCTGGCTCGCCGTCTAACTACTCACCAGGGGGAAGAGTCGCATCCGGCTATCTCACCAGACGGGAAAACACTGGCCTTTTCTGCCCAATACGAGGGGCCAACCGAAGTATATACCATGCCCCTTGAGGGAGGTCTACCGAAGAGAAGGACTTTTACTGGCCAAACTTCCCGAGTAGTCGGCTGGACTCCGACCGGGAAAATAATTTATGCCACTCAGAAATACTCTACCCTCCCTAATATCCAACTTGTAGTATTAGATCCGGCGACCAACGAAGAAACTCTCATCCCCTTAGCTCAGGCAGCTGAAGGTTGTTTTACCCCTGATGAAAAGCTGCTTATTTTTACCCGCCTTCCTTTCCAGGGAAGTTATACCAAACGTTATAAAGGAGGCACGGTCCAAAACCTCTGGAAATTCGATTTGGCCCAGCGCAGTGAGGCCGTACCCTTAACCGGTGATTATCCGGGGACGAGCAAAAATCCGATGCTGTGGAAGAATAGAATTTATTTTGTCAGTGACCGAAGCGGGACGATGAACTTATGGTCGATGAACCTGGATGGTTCGGACTTGAAACAATTAACTTTTCACGAAGGCTACGATGTTAGCTCTCCTTCGCTCCACGACGGTCGGATTGTTTATCAGTTAGTGGCGGACCTGCGCATTTATGATATTGAGAAGGAGGAGGATTATCCTTTGGAAATAGTCATTCCTTCTGATTTTGACCAGATGCGCGAAAAATGGATAAAAAATCCCGTAGATTACCTTACTTCGGCCCACATTTCTCCAGAGGGAGACCGGTTGGTTTTTGTCTCCCGGGGTAACGTTTTTGTCGCCCCGGTGGGAGACGGGCGCTGGGTGAGGATTAGTTATAAAGAAGGCATTCGTCACCGGTCTGCTCGGTTTTTCCCTGATGAAAAAAATCTCATGCTCCTGAATGACCAGACAGGGGAATGGGAATTTTACCGGTCACCAGCTGATGGTTTGGGAAAGATAGAACAATTAACGACCGGCGCCCAAGTTATTCGGTTTGATGGCCTTCCCTCACCTGATGGACGATGGCTCGCCTTTGCTGATAAAAACTACCAGCTCTGGGTAGCTGACCTGAGGGCGAAAAAGTTAACAAGGGTGGCCGCCAATCAGAATGACATGTTTCAGGATTTAGCCTGGTCGCCTGATAGTCGCTTTCTGGCTTTTGTGGAGGCAGCGGATAATCAATTTTTACAGATAAAAATTCTTGAAATTGGAAGTGGAAAGATAACAGCTGTAACCAGTGATCGCGTTGACTGCTACAACCCCGCCTGGAGTCCAGATGGCAAATGGCTTTATTTTCTCTCCGATCGTTATTTTCGCTCGGTAGTCGGCAGTCCTTGGGGGCCCCGCCAGCCTGAGCCTTACTTTGACCGCACAACCAAAATTTATGCCCTCGGCCTTACCGGGAAAGACGTTTTTCCCTGGACGCCTGAGAATGAGTTATTGGCCGAGGCCAAAGAGACTAATAAAAACGGTGAAAAAGCTATGCCTTCTCCTTCCTCGGCAAGATTATCAAACGCAACCAGGACTTCAGGCAGTAAGAACCGGGCTTCTAAAGAAACCCGCGTTGAAATCAATTATCAGGGCCTTCAAGATCGAGTTTTTGAAGTGCCTCTGCCGCCGAGTGTGTATTCGAGTTTAACGGTAGGGCGAAAAGCTCTGTTTTTTATCGATCGGGAGTCAAGAGCGGCTGGCCGTCCAAAGCTAAAAGCAATGACGATTACTAATCGTCGGCCTAAAGTGGTGATTTTGGTTGAGGGGGTGCGCCGTTTCGAACTTTCAGCTTCCGGTAGAAAAATAATGGTCCAGAAGGGGGCTGAATTTTATGTGATTGATGCGGCACCCAGGAAACCAGCATCTTTAGCTGACAAAAAGGTTGACCTTTCCCAGTGGCAATTTTCAATCAACCCCCGCTCGGAATGGCGGCAGATGTTTATCGATGCCTGGCGTATGGAGAGAGATTACTTTTATGACCGCAATCTCCACGGAGTGGATTATGAAGGACTGCTCAAGCGTCATTTGCCTTACCTTGAGCGAGTCAGTGACCGACAGGAGCTTAATGACCTAATTGCCCATTTAGTTGGCGAACTCTCGGCCCTTCATACCTTTGTCCGGGGAGGGGATATCAGGCGTCCTCCCGATAACATTTTGCCTGGGTCGTTAGGGGCCAGACTGGTTAAAGATGAGGCTGCTGGAGGATGGCGGATTGAGCATATTTACCGCACCGACCCCGAATACCCGGAAAAATTTTCGCCTTTAGCCCGGCCCGGATTAAAAATTAAAGAAGGGGATGTCATCGTGACGATAAATGGGCGCTCGACCCTCTCAGTTGACCATCCTAGTCTTCTCCTGCGGCATACAGCCGGGACGCAGGTGCTTTTAGAGTTAAAAGATAGTAAGGGTCAGCGGTATAAGGAAATTGTTTACCCGATTACTCTTTCCGCAGAGGCCGACCTCCGTTACAGCGAGTGGGAATATACGCGCCGACTAAAGGTGGAGGAGGAAACTTCAGGGGAAGTGGGTTATGTTCATCTTCGGGCCATGGGCGGCAACAATTATACCGAATGGGTTAAGAATTTTTACCCAGTTTTCAATCGCAAAGGCTTGATTATTGATGTGCGCCATAACCGGGGAGGCAATATCGACTCTTGGATACTGGAAAAACTGTTGCGCAAAGCCTGGTTTTACTGGCAGCCGAGAGTAGGTAATCCCTACTGGAACATGCAGTATGCTTTCCGCGGCCATATGGTTGTGTTATGCAATGAATTCACCGCCTCCGATGGTGAAGCTTTTACTGAGGGCTTTCGCCGTTTAGGATTGGGAAAGGTTATCGGAGTTCGCACTTGGGGAGGAGAAATCTGGTTGACTTCGAGTAACCGGCTGGTGGATCGTGGTATCGCCACCGCAGCTGAATTTGGAGTTTATGGTCCCGAGAGAGAATGGTTAATCGAAGGCCATGGGGTGGAACCAGATATTGTGGTTGATAATCTGCCTTATGAGACTTTTCAAGGACGGGATGCTCAGCTCGAAAGAGCCATTGCTTTCTTGAAAGAGCTGATTAAAAAGGAACCGGTAGAAATTCCTCCGCATCCCCCCTATCCGGTTAAAAAAATTAAAAAATAGGGGATTAAGTTCTTGATGATGAGTCTATTTATATTCGAAATAATAGCAATAATAGGAGCCCTTGATTAATTAGAGACAAACTCAAAAAATAGGTAAATATGTATTGTGTCCCCAGTTTTTCTTGGGGCGGAGGTCAGGTCAGGAGATACCGAAAAGATAACCGGAAGCAATCAGTTTGGAGGCCAGGTGGACCGTCCATCCCCTAAAGCTTGGTGGGTCCCAGAAGCGAAATGGATTATCTATTAGAGTTTTAAAAGCCTTGGCCTGGGGTGGTTATTCTTTTCACGTTGAGAAATGGATTATCTAGGAGAGTTTAAAACCTGGGGAATAGTGTGGGAATTGAAGGTCGAAAATGAAGAACTGGATTATCTAGCGGAGTTTTAAACCACTTTTTCGGAACTTTAAATTGCCCATCATCAGTCGCTCTGGTTATACTTCTGATAACCCCTTAATAATTTCCAGGGCTTTTAAGGCCAGAGGGAAAGGCACAAATAAGTGATCATGATAATAGGCGGAAACCACATTGACGCTTATCCCGGCGGTGGCTAGCGCTGAAGTTATTTTAGCCAGAAAGCCAACAGCTTCGAGATCTGAATGGACGTTTAGTGTTATCATGGACCAGGGGCCAGAATAAGAAAGATTATTAGCCTCAGCTATGTGTTTCTCGACAATTAAAGTAATTCCTTCTTTCTCTCTAAATATCAACAGGGGATTTAGTTGATGAGGATCGAGTTTACCTTCATCAATGGTGCAAAATACATATTCTTCAGGACTTAAACTGGGATTCATTTTCTTTAAAAGCTTATCTAAGTTCTTGATTCCAGCCATTTTTTATCCTCATTATTTAAGCATTTTTTAACCTGATCTATTCATAAATTGGAAAAGAGAAAAAAGATTGATTCAAGAACAGCCAAAAAGGTAGACACATGAGTGAATTTGATTTTAAGGCAATACTAAGAGTTATGTTTTCTGCATAATTGTGATGATTTTCTCTCATAAAGATAGACTTTTCTTCAGCCTCCCTGAGGAAAAGAACTCCGGCATCGGAGCGGATCTCTCCACCGTTGAAATCAGCTTCAATTTTTTTTCCAGCAATGCCTTTAAAAAGAAGCAATTGTTTGCTCCAATCTTTCAGGGCTATTTCCTTGTTTTATTTGTTCTAACGTATTATATATCAATACGTTAAGAAAGGAAACAGCTTTTTTTATGAATTATCCAGGTTAGATTATTATGCTTCTTAATATATTCTTCTCTGAAGCGCCTTCCAGGTGTTGGTAATAAGGAAGCTTTCTTCCATGTTATCCATCATTGTTACCATTTTTTTCATGGGAACAGAGAAAGTAAGCATATTCATGGGCACATATGGCCGGGCTGAAGGGTCGAACATCCCGATAACCCCTCGGGGGTGCGGCGAATCTTTCTCCAGGTATGGGTAGGTTATGATGGAAGAGCAACCCGAGCCCATTGGAGTGAAGACTCCCTCTGGATTGGATTCATCAAAATTGGCCAGAGTGAAAAGGCCAGCTAACACGTCAGGCTGGGCGAAAAAAATAACTACTTCTGGATTATCTTCTTCTTTCAGCTTGTCCCATCTTTTAAATACGATGAATGCTTTAGGGGCTTTAAAAGCAGGCCAATTTTTGACGATTTCTCTGACTAATTCCGGAGATTTCTTGTAGCGTTCCCCTTCTACCTTGTTTGGGATTCCGTAAGAGAGAAAGTACTCAAAGTCAGGTCTTATTTTTTCAGCAAAGCCGGTATACCTTTTGCCACCCGGGCATCTTATTGAGTCAGAGTTAAAGCTTAAGGAGCGTCCGTTTCTGACTTCTTCCAGGGCTCCAACCAAACACCTTGAGAGCGAGCCCGGTTTAACTTGTTCCGCTTCTTCTCCGGTGTGACTGTAGTAAAATACAAGCGGCAGCTCGGCATTATTAAAATACTTTTTCCAGAGTTTCATGAATTTTTCTTTGATTGCTAAATCCATAGCTGCCTCCTAAATGGATTATGACCTTATCTAAGAGTATCATTTAATTTATTTACTTTTTGTTTACTTTGCGTTTAATTGAATATCATTTGTCGGCCGTTTAATCTAATAAATTTCGGACTAAGCATGACATTTCTGGCAATGCATGCATTTCCAAAGCCACGATAGCTTGGCCAATAACCATTAGCTTGAATTATAAATATTAGCGGAGAAGAAAGAAATGGAGGCCAACAAAATATTTCTTTTTCATTTTTTCTGGGGCTGGGAAAAATGGTGATAGGTCCTATCTTAGCCTGTTTTCTTGAAAATGCCACAGGCCAAAATAGGGTACCAGCCACCATTTCTTCACCACGGTTTTAGAAATGCTTTTAAAAAGAAGCAATTGTTTGGTACAATCTTTCATGGCTGTTTCCTTGTTTTTTTGTTCTAACGTATTATATATCAATACGTTATGAAAGGAGAAAGCTTTTTTTATGAATTATTCAGGTTAATAAATTTTGAGTTACCAAATTTTCTTTTTGGGGCTTCTATTTTATCCCTAATCAGGAAAGTTAAAATAATTGAAATAAATCAAATCAAACTCAAACCGTGCCTGATGTTAAATTAATTTTAATAAACAAATACATTCCCTCCTCAGAACATAATAACAATTAAATTTTACCTCGCTTTCCTCCCCGGTGATTTTAATTTAAGGCAATATATTTATTAAGTTAGCTTGAAAATAGAGCTGTTCATGCCTTTCACCTCAACCAGGGCCAGAATGACGACCGAGTCTCTTAGGCCTAATGTCCTTTATCATAGTTGGGCCCAAAGCTGGTATATCTTTCCTCCAAAACGGAAAGAGACAGCCTGACTCTTCTTTCCAAGGTGCTTGTTTAGACCCCTCTATCCCTGGTCGTCATTCTGGCTGGCCTTATTTTCATCTGTTGCGGGTGACTGAACGGCTATGGGAAATTAGTTTGTCAAATGAAGTGATTTTTTCTATATTTCTTCCTTTCTAGGCCATCTCCGAAAATTTAGGGAAATAAAAAAATGAAGAGAATTAAAATAAAGCAAAAATACAATATTTTGGATTCATTACATATTTTTGAATTTTATTAAATGAAGTAAATATCTACTTTTAAGGTAACATATGATAACATATAGAAAATAAAATAATTATAAAATTTTAAAAAGCTGGCATGATATTTGCAATGTATAAATAATGAAATTAAGAGAAAAGGGGGTGAGAGAGAGGTTGGTATATTCAAAAAAATGTAAAGGGTTGAGTTTAAAGAGCGGATTTTTAGTTTTAATTTAAGAAAAGGGGGTTAAATGAAAAAATTTTTAATCGCATTATTGGCAATAGGCGTTTTGTTTTTTGGAGTGACTAAGGCTCAAGAACAGACAGGGGATCTAATAGGGACTATAACTGATGAGAATGGAGAACCTCTTCCTGGTGTCACAGTGGAAGCAAGGAGCCCATCATTGATTGGAGTGGCCACTTCAGTCACTGACGAGATGGGGAGATTCAGGTTGTTGCGCCTGCCACCTGGAACTTATTCCATTACATTTTCATTGCCAGGTTTTGCAACTGTTAAGAGAGAAGAAGTTGAGGTTCGGCTTGGTCGGACTTATCGGTTGGATATCACCATGAAACCGGCTACTATTGAGGAAGAAGTTACTGTTGTAGGAGAAGCTCCATTAGTTGATATCCGCAAGAGCGCCACGACTTATGAAATTTCCAAAGAAATGATTGCCAAACTTCCTCGGGGACGAAATTTTACCTCAGTGATCACAATTGCTCCCGGAGTGAAAGAAGAGAGTGAATTGGCTGGTATTTCCTTTGATGGAGCTTCAAGTTCGGAGAATATGTATTTTATTGATGGAGTTGACACAACCACTATGTACGACGGTGTGTCGGGCCAAAACATCATGTTTGAATTTGTTGAGGAGGTTCAAGTTAAATCTAGCGGATATGAAGCCCAATATGGAGGCTCGATGGGGGGTGTCATAAATGTTGTCACCCGGAGCGGTGGAAATGAATTCCATGGGGAAATTTTGCTTTATCATAACTCCAGCAGATTGGATGGAGAACCTCGGCCATCATTAAGAATTGCTCCTTATGATGTCACTCGATATGAGTACATTGCCTATCCTGAAGATGACTGGAATCAATTTGAAATAGGCTTTGCTTTAGGTGGCTATTTTATCAAAGATCGACTCTGGTTTTTCTCCAGCTATATTCCCCGATTTCGGATTACTCATCGAGATGGAATTTTCCTTACTGATCCATCTAAAAATGCTGAATTCACTCAGTCTCGACAATGGCATAACGCTTCTATTAAATTGACTGCTCAGCCGATTAAGAATTTACGAACTAGCTTAAGCTGGACGACCGATTACTATCAATGGCGAGGATCTCTTCCCTCCCAGGCAGGAACAAGTAATCCAGATTACAATTACGCTGGTGCTGGGTACAATTATCCTGGTTGGACGGCAGCTTTCAGAGCCGATTACATCGTTAGTGACAATCTATTCTTCAGTGCCTACGGAGGTTACTTTAGAACAAACACCAAGAATCTACTTGGGCCTCCAGGACCAAGATTTTACTTTTACCGTACCAATGCCAATATTCCCGGAGTTCCTGCGGATATAGTTCGGCCTCAATACTGGTACAACTACCCAAGTGGAGATAGATATCAATTGCTCCGTGATATTCAAACCAAAATGAGTGCCACTATTGACGGTACTTATTACTTCTATCTAGGAGGAGAACATCAGGTTAAAGCTGGTTTTCAATTCGTCCGCATTGCTCAGGATGTTTTTGATGCTGCTCCTTATGATTCCTGGTATTTTTGGTGGGGCGAAGATTATGAATCTCCAAATCTGGGAACTGTTAAGACTAAGTACGGCTACATGGCTGCTTACGATCCATTAGGGACAGTAGCTGACATCCACAGTAATCGATATGCTATTTATATTCAAGATTCCTGGACAATTGCCGACAGATTTACTCTCAATTTCGGAGTGAGGGCGGAGAAAGAAGATATTCCTTCTTTTGTTGATCCTAACTCCCAAATTGCCAAAGAACATCCAGAATTTCTCGAGCCACCTATTTCTTTTGATTTTGCCGACAAGCTAGCGCCTCGACTTGGTTTTGCCTACGATGTTTTCGGAGATGCTAGTTTAAAGGTGTTTGGTAGTTTCGGGATTTACTATGACGTGATGAAACTTGACATGGCCGAAGGTTCCTATGGTGGATTCAAGTGGATAGCTCATTATTACGAAATTCCCGATTTTGTGGTTCAAGACTGGTCGGCCTTAGGAGAAAGGGATCATCCAGATACCAGTCTTCCTTATTTTGAATCGTTGGACTGGAGAATTCCTTCTTTTGAGACCACTCAACCGGACATGAAACCCTACAGCAAGATGGAGTACACTTTTGGATTGCAGAAGAAATTAGCTACTGATATTTCATTAACTGTCCGTTATCTCCATAACCATATTATCTGGGCAATTGAAGATATTGGGGTACAGATGCCTGAAGGTGAGACCTATTATAATGGCAACCCTGGTTCTGATTGGATCAACCAGAAATATGCTGAAGCTGCAGCCGCAGGCTTGATGCCTGAAGGAATCAAATGCCCTAAAGCTAAACGTCGCTATGATTCAGTAGATATCGGATTTGACAAACGTTTCTCTAACAATTGGATGGCTGGTCTCCATTACACTTGGAGCCGACTCTGGGGTAATTTTTCCGGGCTGGCTTCTGCTGAAGAACATGGTCGTAAAGATCCCAACGTGGAAAGGTACTTCGATGCCTGGTTCCTCCACTATACTTCTCGTTTTCCCAATGGTCAACCTGAAGAATCAACGGGATTATTACCAACGGATCGTCCCCATCAGTTTAAATTTTATGGAGCTTACAGCTTTGACTTTGGATTAACAGTTGGACTAAATGCCTATGCTATGAGTGGAACTCCTGTATCTGTGGAATTCGAACTTAACCGTCAGGATGGTTATTATCCTGAGGGAAGATTTACCCATGGTCGAACTCCATTCCTCTGGTTGGCTGACCTTTATGCTGAATACAATTTAAAGCTAACAGATCGCCATGCAATTCAATTCAACATTAATATCAGCAATGTAACCAACAATCGGATCGCCCAAAGAATCTATAACTTGGTTAATCTGAGCACAGTTTATTTGTCTGATGAAGAAATTATAGCTGGATTTGATTACCGAGAAGTCATGGCTCGCAAGGGGACTACTCCGGATCCTCGTTTTCTTAAAGAATACGCTTTCCAAAGCCCGATTTCAGTCCGTCTCGGAGTTAAGTTTATCTTCTAGAGGAGATTCTAGAAAAGCTTAACTAGAAAGAGGCTCTCCTGAAAGAGGGGAGCCTCTTTTTTTTCTAATTCAAATTAAATAGTCTTTTTTGTTTTAAGAGTAAACCTAGCTGTCTTTTTAACTGTCTGACCGTCAGTGGTATTTTCGAGGAAAATAGACAAAGTATATTTTCCCGGATTCAAAATTGTCTCGCCTATAATCTGGAATTTTTGGCCTAATATTTCCTTTATATTTTCTTGATGGATGGAAAGAGGATATTCTTTGTCCAGAGACCATAAATTTTTCTTATTCTCATTATAAACATTAAGTTTGACTCTCAATTTAGTAACCAGAAGTCCATCTTTTTCTTCAAACCAGATGTTTTCATAAGGGATGCGAATTATGAATTGAATTCTATTTTCGGGAAATTGTTCAATTTTTAGTTTGAAATCAAGAACAACTTGTTTATCTGGTACTTCTGGTTTAAGGTTTAGCTGAGCTTTAAGGAGCTCAGCCAAGAATTGAGCACTTAGAGGATAAAGTTCATAGTTTCCTGTGTAATGAGAATCGATAAAAATAATATAGGCTGGTCCATAATACCAGATTTCCATTGGGCGACCATAGAATGTATAACCGGTCGGGTATTTTTCTCTGTGTTCAGGGGGCCCAAGAAGGATATAAATTCGACCTCTATCTTGCAGCCAACCAGGAGTACCGCCTTCTTTGAAAAGATGGTTGGCTTCTTCTATTCGCTGGAAATACTGTTCCTTAAATTCATTTATTTCAGTCGTGGGGTCAGGATCTCTCTTTTTCCAAAATTCTTCAATAAAGGCCTCTCTTTTTTCAGGAGGAAGATTAAGAAAGATTTTCTTTTCTTGCTTGGTGATGATATACCTGACCTTGGAAAGGAAATCTTCATGTTCAGGGGAAACATTTGAAACTCGTTGAAGAGAACTACACCCAAATAAGAGAACAACAACAAAAATAATATTAAGGCTCGCTAAACAAAACAAAGAGGCCGAAATTTTTTTTGAATAACATTTCATAAGTTATCTCATTTCTTTTCCAGAGAATTAAGAATCCTTTGGATTTGGGGCTGATCAGGAGCAAGTTCTAGGGATTTTTTAAATATCTTGATTGCATTTTCTTTTTGGCCCAAAGTCAAGTAGCATTGACCGATGGCATTTAGGGCCTGAATATGGGTTCCTTCTTTCTCTAAGTAATTAGAATAACAGCTAATAGCTTCTTCATATTGACCTAATTTCTGATAAGCTTGCCCAAGAACAAGAAGAAATCGATGAGTCTTAGACTGGGTCTCTTTAAAAGGCTTTAAAACTTCAACAACATCATTATATTTTTGATGATCTAACAACCACCTGGCCCAGCCTTCAGCAAAAACTATCGATTTCTTATTTTTCAGAAAAGCATTTTTTAAAAACTGCTCTGCTCTTTGAAGTTGTCCGGTTTTAACTAATTGAGTGCCTAGGATAAAGTCCGCCATAGCCGAATGGGGAG
>Ga0190336_1000035_pt1 | contig 28515 bp, 52 predicted proteins | sample 487204910_MG_FD_161651 | JGI IMG/M metagenome (GOLD analysis project Ga0190336, IMG submission 161651) | Hydrothermal vent sediment bacterial communities from Southern Trench, Guaymas Basin, Mexico - 4872-04-9-10_MG | ecosystem: Environmental > Aquatic > Marine > Hydrothermal vents > Sediment ...
ACGCGGGATGAAGAGTCCTAACTTTAGTCTTCTGTAATAGTTTAGCTCTCGTTAGGTTGACTCTCAGCTCGATCTCTCTTAACGCATCCTCTTCGCTCATACCGAAATATTCACATAGTAGCTGAAGGAAACCCCTGAAGTGCCCGTCCATGTATTCCGCACCTTTGTCTGTTAACATTCTTACTTGTTTCGTACATTATACTAGCATACATAAAAAACTATCGCTTGACACCTTCGCCCCCACACGCGGGGCACTGAAATACTGTTATGGGCTTAATGCTCCCATCTTGCTTGATGAAGCATGAGACTATCACTTCTCCTTTCCCACTGCAAATTGGGCAGGCTTCTCGCTCTTTAAGTTCTCTCTTCATTTTCCTCTTCTACAAACTCTTTAAATTCCTTGCTCTGAATAGCGGGGTATTTTGTCAATTACCCACCAATAAATTAGCGGGCTTGAGACTCTCCTCCAAGGAGTTCTCGTCTGGCTGATCGACAACACAGCCCTGAGCTTCCAAGTCATGCCTGAAAGCTCGTGTTCTTTCCTCTATATTCCTCGCACCCACCAAGTCAGCATTCAGCTCGTATCCACACACCTCGCACCGAAATTCTCTCCCTTTTCTGTTATTCCTGCTTATATGCTTGCATCTCGGACATGTTTGCGATGTGTATTTTGGTGTAACATACACCACTTTTATCCTCGCTTCTTTTGCTTTATATTCTATAAATGTCTGTAACTGCCTGAATGCCCAGCTATTATGTCTGTATCGCTGGTTTTTTCTTACCTTCGTCCTCTCTCTTATCCCCGTAAGGTCTTCCATTCCTATTACTTCCACTCCATTCTCCTTTGCGAACTCTACTACTTCCTTAGAAACAACGTGATTTATATCTCGTATAAGCCGTTTCTCTCGCCCGGAGAGACGCTTTAGCACCCTTTTCGCCGAGCGAGTGCCTTTTTTCTGGAGCCGCTCACGTTGCTTCTCGTATATATTTCTTACATTCTTTATATCACCCCCTCTAAAGAATCTATTTTTCTTATCCGTTGTGGTAGCGACTGCTAAATAGTTCATTCCCACATCAACGCCCATGAAGTTGGACACTTTTGTTATGTCCAGCTCTTCTATTTCTTTCTCACAGCTCAGATGGAAATAATAATGACCATCTTTATGTTTTACTAATTTAGAAGCCAGATATTTCCACGAACCATCAAAGAACTGCTCAGCATATCTGTAATTAACAATCTGGTATTTCTTCCGCCCTCTTAATGTAGTGATGCTCAGCATATCCCTATTTATCGTGAAGTCTCTGCCATAGGAGAAAGTGACATTTGTAGGTGCGAAAGTGAGCAGTTGCCACTTTGCTCTCTTCACCTTTATCTTCTCTTTTAATGACTTATATGCACCTGAAACTTGCCTGCAAACATTACATGCCATCTGAGACTTCAAGCCTATGTTATCTCTGAGATAGCGGTAAGATAGTTTCTGAAGTGAAACAGAGGATATGGGCTTATTGTGGCGATAAACTATTTCTGAAGCATAATTCATACCCTCAGCGAAAGCGTTTATCGTATCTTCCAGATCGCTTTCGCCTTCCCCCGCCCCTTCACGAAGTTTTAATACTATCGTTTTTGTGAGTTTCATAATAATAGATTCACTATATAAATATATAAAGGTTAATGGTGAAAGGGCAATTCCTCCCACGTCTAAAGACGCGGGAATCCTTGCTTATTTATATCTTGAATAGCTCACTAAATGAAAAGCACGCATCTATAGCTGTATCTCCGTCATACACTACCATCACTTCTCTTCCGGTATCATGGTCCATACTTACCTCGTAATATATGTCGTTCATTCTTCATTCACCTCGGAATCCGCTACTTCTAATATTTCTTCTTTTATCTCATCCACTACCTCCTTCATCAACTTCTCTTCGATCTCGCGTAGCGTTTCATAATCATGATGCCGCCCGCCGTTACCAAGATCGAAGATATAGCTGTGGCACTTGTCAGCTTCAATCACAAGCGGGTCGTATGATTTACCATAACCGTCCTCTATGCCAAGCTCTATAAGCACATTCCACGCCTTCCATGCCAGCCATTCGAGTACACAGCGTTTTTGTAGTTCCGAAAGCGGTAAGTCATCTATTGTCTTGTATGCGTTTGTTCCTCCTCTATGCTTTGCTATCTCTTTGTCTATAATATGAAAGTTCTCCATTAGTTTATTTTCCATTTTTCTTTTTACGCTTTTTCAATCTATAGATTTTAGCTCGCCCTAATTCATAGGGTTCTACTATCCCGCGTGCTTCCAAACGTTCCAAGTGCCATCTCGTAGTTGACCACGGGCTATTTATAACTTCAGAGAGTTGCCTGATTGTATAGCCTTCTATTGAAGGTGCTGTCTCTAAAGCTTCTTGCAAGATTGTGTCCAAATCTTTCTTCTTTTTCCTTTCCATCTTCATTTCGCCTCCTACTTTTCACCTCTTTTGCTTATTTTATCAATATTGTTATTAATAACAATATTAATATAAAGCTTTTCGGTGTCTATATAAAACTTTCGGTTTTTTAGCCTCATCTTATATTTTTCTTATTCCTTTTTTATTTTTCGTTTTTTCGTTTTTTTGTATCTTAGCCTTTCACGTCACGCGAAATTAACACTATGAGAGCTTGAAAAGCGATAACTACTCTACACATAGATAAAACAAGTTAAAAAACGACTAAAACAGAAAAAAGGTGAAAAGAAAATGTCTACGCGTGGTTTAATAATAATTAAAGGTAGTATAGAAGAGAAAGAAGACAAAACAGCAATAGCTGTGTACAACCACTACGACAGTTATCCAAGCGTGTTAGGAAAGAAACTAAGAGACATGTTGTGGGAACTATGGGAACCGCGACACTCACACAATATAGACTATGTTTTGGCAAAGCGAGAACTAGCGAAAAGATTCCTGGATTGGAACAAGGTGAGGTATGCAGGCGTACCCGAAGACGAATGGAAATGGTGCGTTACCTCCAATAAATGCAAAATATACTCATTAAGTGTTGATTCTTCCCCTATTTCCTTATCTTTAGTTGGATAATTATCTGGTAAATAAGAGCACATTTTCCAGTATGGAGGAGAAGTAACAATACAATCAACACTTTCATCAGGCATTGTCTTCAAAACATCCAGCACATGCCCACATATTATCTTGTGCCTCATGCTTCCTCATCATCCACCTCAATATCTCCCAACTTCTCTTCCATCTCCCGCATCATCCGCTCCTTCGCTTCTTTCGCCTGCCTTATTTGGAAATAATCGTCATGCTCAGGTGTAATTCTACCCTCTTCACTCAATTCCACTGCACATTTCGCGCATATCGAATTCTTCTCATTATTATGTTCCCAGACATACCTTAGTACAGTCTTTTTACCACAACGCTCACATATACCTTCAACTGATTTATCCAATATCAACTTACCCTTTTCTATTTTCCCGATTGTCTCAAAAAGATTTTTTTGTCTTTCCATTCCTAATCACCCCCAAACGAACTTTTTAAAATCTCGCAAAACTTACCGCTCCTACTGTTCTTACTACCCGCTATCCTTCGCAATCGTCTTATATCGCACGATGTAGCCTCATCCAGTGTTTGCACTCCGTATTTAAGCACAAAATAATCTACGATCTCTCTACGTTCAGGCGTTCTTAAAATGTGCGGCTCTTCATCATGGACTATCACATGATAACCTTTTGAACCACTGAAGCGCATATCCACCTTTTCTAGCCCGAAATCGTCAAGCAGTACTTCATACACAGTCTCGGCATCTACCGCTGCAAGCTTGAGATTATTTTTTGAATCTAAGTCGAAAAAAAGCTCGGCTCCGAGCCACTCCTCCATAGCGGTAGGAAATGTATAAAAGGCAACGCTGACATAGCAATCAAGTGGGTCATGTGTCTTTATGAAATATTCTAACTCGTCTTGGCTATGAAATTTGAGTTTGCGTTTCATTATCTTCTCGCTACCTACCGCAAATACAAACCCGAACTCTCGCTCCTCTATCCGTTCTATCTCCTCTATTTTCGGCATTTTATCTCATAATATCGCGCTCAATTATCCCTTCATAACCCTCAACAGGAACAATAAACGCACGGTCTTTCGTTCGCGTCAGTCCCACAAAAGTCAAGCATCGCTCTTCAAACATATCCGCCTTGCGTGGGGGAAGATAATCAAAAAGAATTACATCGTCCGCTTCCAAACCTTTCGAGCTGTGATATGTACCTGCAAACGCGTTCGCCATACTAAAAGATGGGGAAGATGGTTTTATTGCTGTAAGTATCTTCCTAATGAATTCCCCTCTATGTCCTTTACCAAAGAACACTCGCGGCTCCAATAAAATATCTTGGAGCTCGGGAACATTACCAACATTTTTGAAAAGCGAATAAAACAGCGAACTGTCTCTCGCTAATGTCTCTATTTCAAGACTTTTTTGCATTTGCTTCTCCTCTAGCATAGCTCTCGCCTCGTCAGGGCGCTTGGAAAACATCGTCTTCACACCACGCTTAAGATACTTCGCAGGGATTCGCGTTATTATAGAGCGTATCTCTTCAAATGTCGGTAGCACATCATGCCAGAGCTTGTGGATACAACCGTACTGCATCCTGAAGTAATTGTCCTGAGCGAGTGTGGCAATATGCCCCATCCCTCTAACCAGAATATTCTCTTTTCTGAAGAGTTCAGCGATAAAAGATAATGCCGCCTCGTTCGACCTGAAGAGAATAAAAGTACTGCGTGAAGGGTTCAATAATCTCGGTATCTCGCGCTTTGCAGTGAACGAAACATCGCCCTCGCGTGCCGCGGGCTTCACTTTCTTAACTGTACCTATACCGTTCAGCAATGCAATTCTTTTCGCGTGTTCCCAAGGCACTCTCGGAACACGATAACTATGGTCAAGAACTCGCATCTCGTCTCTCGGTAGTGAAAGAATAAGTGAAGGCGAAGAACCATTGAAAAAGTATATCGTCTGCATCACATCAAACGCTACATACACCTCTTCTGCGCCCTCCAGCCAGAGCGAGAGAAGTTCTGCTTGAAGAGGACTTAAATCCTGCGCTTCGTCTATCAGACCAAACTTCGGAGACGTTGGAAACTTTTTGTCTTCAAGTGCCTCCACGAGCATATCTTCATATTCGTACTTGCCTGAACGCCGCTTTTCGTCTTCCCACGCATCGTATATCTCATAGACCCACGCAGCCGCGTATCGCTCATTAATCCCGAACCTGTCATAAAATTCACGTGAAAAAATAGCACTTCTAATATCGCCATCATAGATTTTTACCTTCTTTAAAAACTGGAAATATGCCTGCAAACGATTACCTAATGCATCGCGCATATTATAAGAGCCGATATATCCATATAGCTCGATATCGTCTATTGTGCTGCCTGTCTTCTCATATTCTATACCCATCTCATTAAAAAAACGACTTGCATCAGCCGGGTGGATGAACTGCGAAGGATCTTTTAAATCTAATGCTTGCGCCGCTAAAGAATGGACCGTACGGAAATATTTGAGTGAATCAACATCCAGCCCTTGATCTTTAAGCTTCTTTATCATGCTCCTTGCCGCCGAACGCGAAAAGGATGTACATAAGACTGTGTCAGGTTCTACTCCATTCAGAATCTGGATGAGTTTCTCAGCTAGCGTCGTCGTCTTCCCCGTCCCAGGGTGCCCAATTATATTGATCTGTTTCTGTCCCAGCTTCTTCATTTCCTTCTACCTCCTCTCCTACTTCTACTTCATCTTCTACTTCATCTTCTACTTCTTTTTCCTCTACAGCATCCTTCACAAGCTGTTTCTCAATATCTATCCCGCACTTATCAGCAGAAAGCTCCCAGAAGCGATACCTACGACCGTAAACACGCAATCTGACTGAATTACCTACAATATAATCCGAAAGAATTGAACGCAACTTTCTCTTGCTAATCCCCATCTTCTCCGCTATAGTATCCGTCGAACAAAATATCCCACCATCCCTCAACAAGAGTGTATAAGGCAATACCGCTTCCTTTGCATCTTCAACTACCCGGCATTCAGTTACATAGTTCAAAAATTTTTCCGCTACCTCTTCCTCCTCTGATACTTCGTTCACTTTCTCGCCTATATCGAGCCAGTACTGCAATAACTCCTCCCACTCCCTCTGCTTTATACCCAATACCTTCCCCATCCTGAGAAGATACTTACGTAATGTTGTTGGTGATAAAAGCTGCCCCTCCGTAAACGATAATGTATGCTCTGCAAGTTGCACTCGTAGAAACAGCGAACCCCCTTGTACTATCTCTACACGCTCCGTCATAGGGATCAGGTCTTCTACTTTCTCAATATCATTCAAATCTTGCTTTATTACTTTTATGAAACCTGCCTCTTCCAATACCTTCAGCTTCTCCCGATACTTTTCGTCAACTTCGTATATAATTTCCGGGTCTGTCGGTGTAGAGACTACTTTATACTTGCCTTTAAGAAAGCTGACATCGTCTAAGGGTATGTCTTTTATCACCATGAATCTCATCTCATTGAGCCTCCTCGCCAACTTCGCTCTCCAACCGAACAACAATCTCTCGTCCCGAAAGCATTTCAACTTCCACTTCTTTCCCTATCCACGGTCTGAACTCCACGGGGAGAACGAGCATTGGGTTGCCTGCCTCTCCTTTCTTATTTCTGTACGACACCGTAATCTTACGCCCCTTCCACTTGACCCTACCATCCTCCAGGAACACCACCCTCTTCTTCCGCGTCTCCATATCAATCATCTCTACATCCCCTCTTTACATAAACACTATTTATTATAAAGAATTTACATTATATAAATATTCAAGTTCCAGTGGAAATGCAACCTGCGATTGTCAAGCGTTTTTCAAGAAAAATTGAAATAGTTTACCGAAAGATTTATATGTATGTCCCATGCGGGGTTAGAAGCGAGACAGAATATAGGAAAAATCAAAATCTTATATAATACAATATATAGGGGGGTATAAATTTGGGGTATGCCGTTTGCAGCCGATTGTCCCATGTCCCATGTGTCCCATGTTGTTTTTTGAAAAAATACCCCCCTATATTTTCCTATAATAGAAAATGTGCATTATTACTCTTAATAGAATTCGTGTTATCGGCACGAATACGGGGCACTACCCCGTTTAAAAACTTCTTATTCTTATCTATTTATAATAATAGGGGTGGATAAGGAATGGGGATAGAAGTAGAAGAAAAAGTAACGACCACATTGGTGAGGGCGAAGCGTGGGACTGCGATGATAGAGGATTGTGGCAGAAAAGCAATAGTTATAGGTGCATGGAGCTTTGGGGAATTGAAAGAGCTGGTAGATGCTGTTGCAAAAGTCAGGAAGAAGCATTTCATAACCGAAAAAGTGGATTAGCTGTAGAGCAAGTCAAAAAACTGAAGAAACAAAAAAATGAAACAAAGAACACTTTCAGAACTTTGTAGAACAGCAAGAGCGGAGCATATGGAGACAATCAAGATTGCAGCGGTTTTTGTATTGCAAAACGAGTACGATAACGACTGGAAATGTGTTACTGATTGCGACGAGATACACGAATGGATAAAATTTGCGAAGGAGTGCGAGAGTTGCGAGGTCAAGCTCTATTACGAGTCGGTGGATGATGCTTTCGTGATGGAAATCCATACGAAGCCTGTTTCAAAGGAAGTGTTGTATGAAGCAGCGAAAGAAGAAGTGAAGAAGAAGTTTTTAAGTGTGTCTAACCGCGTAGGGAGAAGGTATGAGGACGGAGAGGGATGGATTTGGTACGGATAGGAATATATCCAGCCCCTGAACATGTACGCTTTTCTTGGTAGGCGTATATTCATCGGAGGTTTTATATAGTCTTATCACCAACATCCTATTGGTGGTGTAAGTGAAAGGAAAGAGTGGTGTGGAGCACATTATAAATATAAGTAAAAAGATGGAAGCGAGTGATGCAGCAGCATATTTGGATTATCACCGGCACATGCAGTCAATAAAGTTGAAAAGATTGGAGAGGGAAGTGAGTGATACCAAGGAAGCGATAGCGAAATTTGAGGAGGAGATAAAGAGGAGGAGAAGTGAAATAGATGCGAAGTAGAGGATGAAGTATGAGAGGTATAAGAAGATGAAATACTATCCAGAAAAAATATTGCTTGTGATCGCAGCGTTTTTGTGCGACATTGTGTGGTTGAGTAATTGCGAGGCTAAATGAAATAGTTTCAGTGCCTGTTCATATGTTTGCTCTGATATTCAGCAGGAGCACATTCAATCGTCGTGGTATCCTGATAACAGCCACAGTATTTGAGCCAGGATGGCGAGGTATACCAACAGTTTCGGTCTATAATCTCTCAGGTACTGATTTCAGTATAGCCAAGGATACAAGAGTAGCACAGATAATTTTCTTTAAAGCGAATGCGGCATCTACTTACAATGGGCAGTATCAGAACCAGTTTTTAGAGCACCGTCTTCATTACCCATAGCGGGAACATTAATAAGAGTGTATAGGTGAGCGAGAAATGAGAAAAAAAGAGGATTTGGAACACCTTCTGGAGTTTCTTGAGAAGTGCATAGAGGACGAGGATGTCATCAGGCATCCTTATGAGGTGTGCATTGAGTGCCGTGAAGTAGCGACATTGGGGCAGATGATGCGTGACATACACGAAGGGCATACATTTGTCTTTCAAACCACAGACCATGGTGGCGTAAGTGAATGGATAAAATGTTTGAAATGGGTGTTGGAGAAGAAATGAAGTGTGAAGAGTGCGAATATGGGAGTGTATGTGTTCTTACCGATAGCATAGGCAACCGGAACATAGTTTCAGAGTTGGAGTATCACAAGAACGCGGCAATCCACAGCATAGACGAAGCGATTGAACATTTGATGAACCTATCTTCAAAAGCGGATAAGAGAACACAAACGAGCTTGGTACGAGCCATCCAAGATTTGATGCACATGAACGGGTGGCTCAGTGGTGTCAATATTTCAAAAAACGAAACGAGAAAATAAATAAAAAATAGGATGTGGTAGAGAGATGGTGAGTTTGAGGGAAAGGGCGATAAAAGCGGCAAAGGAGCATGAAGAGTGGATGGAAAGGAACAGAAAAGAAGCAGCCAAGAAGTTTGCTGAAGAAGCAAAGAAAAAGTTTGAAGAAACCTTTAACGAAATAGTGGATAGTGTTGAGCCAATAAGCGAGAACGAAGCGAGGATTAATACTGGTGATTTTAGTATTATCGCTATAAAGAAATCAAAAGATGTTATAATGTATAGAGATCTCTATCCCGTAGAAACTCTAGAGGGGAGGAAATCATCGGGAGAGCGTGCATTGGAACTATTAACGAAAACATCAGAGATTATAGAAGAAGAGCGTGGTGAATAACACGAAATGAAAAATTATAGCTACGAAGAGACACCAATAAGGTGCGAGGATTGTAATGCACAGTGTTTCGCAATAGTAAGAAACTTCGAGCGTGCACGCCAAATTGTATGGTTCGTGTGTCCGGTGTGCGAGCAGGAGTTGCATTATGCACTTCTCTCGCTTACGGGGCAGATAGAACACTAAAAAACGGGAGGTGATAAGGATGGAGTATCTCCTAAAGTTTAGGAGCACGAAAAAAGGAATAACCCCCTATAATATTGCAAATGGGATGGAAAAAGTATACGGTATAAAACTAGCGGTAACACCCGCGATCGGTGAGATTAAGGCTCCTGACATTGATACAATAGTGACAGGATTTTCGATTAGGGATAATAATACAGGTAATGTTGCACTTTTCCTCGTACTATACCGTTATTGTGAAAATGCAGCGTTTGAGCATGAATATCGTATATACGGTACTCTCACTCCATACTGCCCCTTGTGCGGGCATTCATTTAGTTTTCGTGATGCCGGAAGATTCTGCAAACATTGTGGAGCAAAGCTTGAGTATAGAGTTTAATTTTTTAAATCAAAGATTAAAGCGCTAAGGTCCCCGTAAAAAACGAACCAACCGAAAAGATGAACTACATAGTAAAGAAAAGATTGAGGTTTATGATGGTAAAAGAAGCAAGTGAGGAGAAGTTAAACAGCCCGAAGAAAGTTTATGAGTTTATGCGAGGAGAAGCTGAGATAGACCGAGAGTGTGTCTGGGTGCTCCACCTGAATACCAAACTCAAGCTGATAGAAAAAGAGTTAGTGAGCATGGGCACTATTGATACCGCGCTTGTTCATCCTCGTGAGGTCTTTAAGAAGGCGATTTTGAATGGCAGTTCTTCTATAATCGTTGTACATAACCATCCAAGTGGTGACCCGAGACCAACCGAAGAGGATAAGAAAGTTGCGAAGACATTAAAACAATCGGGCGAGATATTAGGTATCCCTGTCAAGGATTTTCTTGTGATAAGCAGTAATGGGTATACGAGCTTTGCGGACGATATGATAGGAGAATGGTAAAAAACGAAACGGGTGATATGAATGGAAAAAACCATAACATATAAAAACAGATTTGAACTCGCAGTTAAAGTTATGTATGGTGAGTTTTTCGGGCTACCGCTGATGCAACTCTATGCGAGGACAGTAGAAGATTCCGAAATAGAAGAGTTGGCGAATGCAATTGAATTACTCGAACAGTTTCATTGTTTCTGTGCAAAAAAGGTGGCAGACGCTTTGAGAGAAATGTATTACGAGGGGCTAATTATGACTGCATCATTCGGTCGAGAAGAATCCCCAGTCTTATATGTTTCTCTTCCGTATTGGACATCACAAAGCAAGAAAAAATTCAATGGTGAACGCAGAAAGTTCACTCCGCAAGAAAAAAGAGTGATGACGATGCGAATATTTGAGATATTATTGGAAACTGAGCCTGACGAAATAGGTCCTCACAATGATGGTATACGTGCGTGGTGGACATGGTGGAAATGACTTTTCAGGGGTGATATAAATGGACGAATTTGTCATAAGCGAGGGTGGAACTACAAAGTATTACCATCTCACGCGAAAATCAGATGGGAGAGAGTTTACTTATGTACGATCCTACGATGCAAACCTCGATGTTTTCGATGAGAGCATCGAAGCGCCTGATGGGAAACCAATTACGAAAGAAGAGGAAGAGGCGGTGAAGAAAGCGGTTCAAGAGTTCCTTCAAAAGTGATTATCTTCGCGTATAAAAATGGACGAATATGATATAATTGTAGATAGCACAGGAGAAATCTACCGGGTGAAAAGAGATAGAGTGTACACCCGCACATGGCACTCCTGGCTTACTAAAGAACAAGAAGAGGCGGCGAGAAGAGAAATCGAAAGAGTTTTAGGAAAGGGAGGCAAAAATGGAGAAAGGAAAAACATTAACATTACACAGAAAAGTGATAGTAGAGATACTTAACGCAGGAATAACCATAAGAGAGATGGACGAGATGGATGTAGATGGCTGTGCTGTGTATCTATATTGGGACGAGTGGGACAAGATGAAGAATTTTATCGAGAAGGAAAGGGAAAAGGAAAGGGAAGAAGAGGAGAATGAATAAAAAACGAACCAACCAAAAAATGAACGAAAGAGGTGATAGGAATGGAAAGGGAAACTTTAGAAATATTGCTTGATTGTGGTAGTATGGATATAGATGTGCTAACGGATATAGATACAGACATCATCGAAGAAGCAGTAGAAGAACTGAAAAACGAAGGGATGCAATTGAACTTCCCGAATCTGTACTACGAATGCGCCCGAATCGCACTCCACCGAGTAGGGCTGACAGAAGAAGACGCTGAAATAGATTGTAACTATGCATGCGCAGCGATATACCTTAAAGGGCACAAGAACAAAGCGAAAAAACTTGAAGGGATGGGGTTCACTGTGTATTATTAAAAGGAGGTGATGATAGATGGAAAGAAAAAGACTTATAATTGCAAGGTTTATGGATGCAAGCAACAACGATGTACTCTGGGACACCATTTTCTTCAGCGAGTTAACCGAACGCGAACTACAAAAGAAGACGGAAGAAATAGTAGCGAAATTAAAAAAGAGCGGATTTAGGGATTGGAGTTTCAAAGATATCGTGGAAGAACTCAAAAAACAGAAGCTCGTGGAAGAGCCAGAATTCGATATTGGCTGGTACGAGGTTTTATATAAAACTTAGGAGGTGATATAAAAATGGAAAGTTTAGTAGAAGTAGAGCATAACGAAAAGCAAATGATAGATTCACTTATAGATAAAATCAAATCCTTTGAATGGTGTTGGCATATCAATAGCTCTATCGGAGGACGCGACTGCTGGAGCAAGTTGTTCCAAGAAATTGGCAAGATAGTCAAAACCAAAGAGATAATCGAGCGAATTGGCTACACTATATTTCTCGGAGAAGATGTAGATTTGATAAGAATCGCAAGCTTTTGCGAATTTGATAATGAAGGTACAGGGTTCGAGATGTTCTATAAAGACTCGCACACGGACGCGAAGTGGTATATGAAGAAAAAAGAGTTAGGAGGTGATTGACATGCCAAAGTGCCCGAAATGTGGCAAAGAGATAGATCATTTGAAAAATCTCTATCCGGTATGGCGAGAACTTGAACTTAAAATCGACGAAAGCGGCAATCCTCACTACCGCCCAGTTGATAACGCAATTCCAATGGGTAAAAACGAAAAATATATATGCCCCGAATGCTTTGAGACCCTATTTTCAACCGAAGAAGAAGCGGTAAGGTTTTTGAGAGGCGAAACATTAGCAAAAGGAGAGTAGTGTTCGCTGCACCTGCTCCACCTGATCCTCAGAAAAACTCTAAAAAACAATAAAACCAGATTAAAATGGTAAACATAAGTAGCTTAGTAGAAGCTTTCGGTAGCGATAGCAAAAAAGAGCAAAAAGATGAGCGAAAACGTAAAATAAAAGCGATACTTATGGCAGTTCTTTTCGTAATGTCAACGGCGTCATTCATGGATTTCATAAATGAAGAAGCTGTACAAATGTACAATTTTGGCATTATGAGCATAGTGATGAACAAGGACTGGGATATGCTTAGAGAAGAGCTACCGAAGTATCAGGCATTCCACGACACATGCCTGAAAATGCACTATGTCTGCACTGTTCTTAATCCTCTTACAGGCTTTTACTTCCAAAAGTTCTACGAAGCGGATCAATACAAAATAGATGTGTGGACGCGCTTAGTAAATCGCCATGATTCACGATTTAGAATAGTTGTTTCAGGTGAGGTAGTGGATGCGCATGTAAACGGTGACGGAACAGGTGTGATAGTAGTTGATACCGGTAGTGTAAGGGAATACATTGTAGTGCCATTTCCAGAGGTGACGCCGCTACCAAAAAAGGGCGAGCTAGTGCAGTTGGAATGTGCTAACAAGTACATCAGGGGTACTAAAAGGTTAGAGCTTGTGAGGATGGAGAAATAAGCACCAAAAGAAAAGCAACCAAAAAACGAAACTAACGAAATAAATGAAGAATAGGAAGTGGTAAAGATGGAAGAAGGAGAAGCAACAATAGGGATAGGCATGGGATACAATTACATTCTTGATGCAGCGATGGCATTGATAGAGAGACAGCGATACTTCGACGAATGCTTACGAAAAAACAAAATAAATGAATAAAATGAATAGGAGGTGATGTGAGATGGTGAGTGTTGAAGATTTGGATAATTTCTATGTCCCGCGTGCAAGGCTCGAGAAGCTGCCAGAGAGGTTCATAGGTAGAGTACTGCGGATCGAGGAGCGTCCAGACGGTAACTATCCAAACTACGATGCACTGTACATGGACATAGCAATTGAAGACCCGAAGGCGATAGAGCAAGCGCAAGGTGAAATATTGACACAGAAGATGCGAGGGATGCACATTTCTGAATTACTAGTGCCAGCAATGAAGAAGCTCGGGATCACGGATACGGACGAGCTTGTTGGCAAGCTGTTCACCTTCGAGTCACAGAAGCCTTCGTTTGAGGGTAGTAATCCAAGGTGGATACCAGTAGGAGTACCGAACGGTAAGAAGACCCAAAGGCGAGGCAGAAAGCAGGTGAACTAAAGCACCTGCACGCGTATAAACCAAAACATTAAAAACTTTATTTTTTTATTGTTCCCTTCTCCATCCCGATATAAAAAACAATCTTTACGGATTAAAAATGAAAATAAATGGTTATGGTAGGTTAGACTTTATAGTGCGACAGAGAGGACGGGTGATTTTGAGGATAGTGCACTTCGATGGCTTAAACTTGTGGTTCAAGCAAGACAGTGCAGGCAATGTTACGGCGATAACAGAAGAGAAAGCGTTGATGTTGGTAAATGCATGGATGGAACATCACGAGGATGCGAAAGCGAACATAAGCGGGGGATTGATTCATTACTTAAAAACGCAAGAGATTACAAATATTGAGAAGCGTATGCAGGAATTGAAGAACGAAAAGTCTGTTGCTATAAGTGGGTTAGTTTTTTGTGGGTGAAAGGAGGAGTGAGAAAAGAATGGAATGGGTAGTCGTTGATGATTGGGCAGATTTGGATATCGTAGAGCAGTATGAGGTGATTTCTGAAGGAACGAAGTACGCTCTTGATTCAGAAAGACACCTTCTCCTTCCCACAGCTAACAATCCTCTGATTCTCGACATTTTCGATCGGATATCTGGTGATTACATTGGTTCTGTGAAAGTTATTGAAATTGCGATCACCAAGAAATACATTTCCGAATTGGGACTGGAGTAATAGGAGGTGATGTGAAAGGTATGGGATTAAAACTGAAACAAGCTTTTATTAGCGAAATGAAGCGATACATAAGCAATCATCCAATGCCAAAAAGTGTGATTTACAAGAACGCAAACGAGGTAATCGAACACTTAGAAAGTGCTGATGGAATAATAAAGGTATCTCAAAATGAAAGCGAAGCATTTAAGAATTGGTTTACAGAAATGGTAGAAACATGCATCGTAAATTCGCAAAAACATTAATAATGAAATAAAATTAGGAGGTGATAAAGAAAAAATGACGAAAGAAATAGTTAAATTCAAGGAAGACGAAAACGGTAACAAATACCCTTTCATAGATGTTGGTAGTGAATCTCACGGGCGGAAGAGTTTTCGCCTTTGGATAAGCGGCAGGCTGTTAGAGAAAAACGGAGAAGGTAACTATGTGGTTACTTTCCCGCTGAGAAACGCAAAAGTGGAAAGAACCGAAAAAGGATCACCGGTGCTTAGACCGTCAAGAGATACGATGGTTTACAACATCTTTGTCCCCTGCGGTTTCAGAGGAGACTCAACATTCGAAATTCTAAGCGAGCACTCGGAGGTTTTCAAGTATTGTATGTACAGAAGTCCACGAGGTTCACTTGGAGTTTCGGTAGGCGCACTCGTTAATGCGCCAGATGGTAAACCACTGAAATACAGATGGGAGCGCTCAGGAAGGTTGTATGGTTCTTCTCCTGAGGGTATTACTATTGTAATGCCAAATGGCGAAAAGAGAGATTTCGAGGAAGTTCCAGACAGACTTGAAGCTCTTGAGGAGCTTCCCGTACATAACGAGAGGTGAACAATAAAAAATGAAACTAAAGAAGTTTACGAGTTTGGTCTTCGTAAACGAATTCCTGAGCGACCCAGAGAAAGTTATCAAGAAAATTACCGTTATCCCACACGATGAAAAAGATAGCATTTATGTCCTGTACGAAGATACAGACGAAGCACTTATGAAAGAAAAGGAAGAGTTAAGCGAACTTGATAGAGTAGCACAAGAACTTGAGCGTGACGAAGATTACCAGATGCTACGGAATACCACACAGAGAGAGCTCTACTTACTAACGAAATACAACATTCCGAGCAGTACAGCGAAACGGGTGATAGAGCTTGTGAACATGAGGAGAATTTTGCAGGGGTGATAGAAATGTCAGGTAAAATAAAAGGCAACACTATTGAGTTAGGGATGCGATGCGATACACTTGCGAAAGACCTTGCCTTGACAGACGTAACGACATTGCTTGAGATTAAAAATAGTCTTGAACGATTATTGCATATCGTTGAAAATACTCTTTTTGATCTTGATTTATTGGAAGACCGCGTGGAACAGCCATGTTTTGAGCACATGAGAATGAAGAAAAACAAAATTAGTGAAATAGTAAGCTAAGAAATGACGAATAATAAAACAATCTTAGAAAGGCTAAAGAAACTCGAAGAAACAGTCAAGACAGAAAACGAAGCAAAAGATAAAACATTTGTAGAAATATACAAAGACATAGCAGCTCTGAGAGTCAAAATAGTAAACAATCTCAAACGAATAGAAGCATTAGAAGAAGAAATCCGAATTTTAAAAGGAGAGTGTAAGAAAAAAACGATAAGAGTGAATAAATGAATAGGAGGTGATGTGAAATGAAAATAGATGACCTGAAAGAGAGGTACTCGCCAATAGCGCGTCTGAACTTGCTACCGCCAACATTCACAGCAACAGTGGAAAACATCGAAGAGAAGGAAGATACGAAGTTCCCTACCTATCAAGCTTTGTATGTTCGTGCGCGCCTGACAAACCAAAAACTCATTGAGGCTGTAGGAGGCAGTGTAGTAATCCAGAAATTCAGACCGATGCATCAGGCAGAACTTTTAATACCAGCAATGGAAAAGCTGGGTATCAGAGATACTGATGATTTAATCGGAAGAACATTTGTGTTCAGTGCACAGAAGCCGTCCTTCGATGGTAGCAACCCACGTTGGGTACCTACCGAAGTGGACGGCAAGCAGGCGCGCGGGAAAAGCACCAAGAAAAGCGCGAATTAGAGCGCTATTCTTGAGGTTTGTAAAACTGTTTTAATCCTTTTTTTTATAATTTTTTGTTTTGCGATTCAAAAAACGAATCTTATGAATTCAATATGTTCAAGATAGCTTTCACTGGGCACCGTCCCCATAAGTTAAGGGATGCTAACGCTATTAAATCTCAGGTCCGTCAGTTCCTTTCCGCTCAGCTCCGTGCACATCCTGATCTTCTGGTAATCTCCGGTGGTGCTCTCGGGGTGGATCAGCTTGCCGCTGAGGTCTGTGTTGAGCTCGGTATCCCATTTGTGTTCGTTCTCCCGTTCCCGTTCCGTATATTCACCGCACGGTGGAACTCTTCATCCCGCGCGCATCTCCGGTATCTCATCTCTCACGCCGTTCGTACATTTGTCGTTCAGTCCACATTCAGTATGGCTGGGTACATGTGCCGTAATGAGGTTATGGTCCGTCACTGTGATCTCCTGTGTGCCGTCTGGAATGGCTCCTCCGGTGGTACTGCCAATACTGTCAGATATGCCCAGTCTGTTGGTCGTGAAATTCATTTCATTTGTCCATGAATATGCCCGGTAAAAAACGATAATAGTGAAATAATCGTTAGGAGGTGATAAGGAAAATGGAAATGGTATTCGTAGGGAGAAAAATAATAGCGAACCAAAAACTTGTTTATTCAATGGAATGCCGAACAGTAATGTTCTGCTTTCACTGCGAACAGCCGTTTCTGACAACGACAGAGGAAATGCCTGAAGATTTTCGGTGCCCGCGATGCGGGTGCCCGCATTTCCAAACACTGTTTCAGAAAATCCAAGAGGAAAAAGACCTTGATGTATTCAGGGAAAGAGCGAAAGATCTCACCGAAAACGAAGCACGAAAAATAGCAGAGTTAGAAGCTATAAGGCATACCCCATGATTTAATTTTTTCTTATTTTTTAAGGTATTTTCTCTTTTTTCCTTATTAAAATGCGATTTTATTAAAAACAATAGTGGCAAATTAAATGAAAAGTTAGGAGGTGACAGAAAAAATATGGAAGTGTATATTGATGGTGGGTGCCAAGGAAACCCCGGTCCAATGCGTATAGCAGTGGCAGTGCCTGCAACCGGCTTCAGTGTTGTCAAGGAACTCGGCAACGGCACGAACAATCGTGCCGAGTACATGGCATTGTTATACGCACTGATATATGTCAAGCATCTACAGCCAAAAGAAAAAGTCGTTATCAAAAGCGAGTCTTCTCTGGTGGTGAATCAAATTAACGCTCATTACAAGGTAAAGTCAAATTCGGTCAAGCAACTGTACCAGAAAGCAACTCGGTTATTACAGCAACTCACTAATGTAACAGTTGAATACATACCCCGTGAAGAGAACCGCGCAGGGCATTTGCTTGAATAGTCCTATTTTTTCTTTTAAAACTTTTGCATTTTTTAAAAACGAGTTTTTATTGCCTTATTGTTAGCTATATATTATATCCGTGCCTTATTCTTTTGCCTTCCCAGTTTCTTGCCTTTCTCCTTCGACATTATAATAGTCCTACCATTGATACCGTTGACGTCCGTTGACAGCCGTTGAAAGCACAAAAAATACGCTCCCGTGGGCTCTATTTGTCAAAAATTGCACGCAGCGCAGCCCTTGCTTACGCAAGCAGAAATCCCGCTATTACATATAACACCAGTATAAGCCGGGCTGGGTGCCCCGGCGCACCAAATCCTTACGGATTTGGTTTCGAAAATGCTCGGGGTATTGACACATGCCTGTATAAAAACCCGCTACCCCCACTGCGCTTTTCGAAACAGGTCTGTGCGCCGACCCAGCCCGGGCGGGATTTCTGGACATAACGTCTGCTGCGCTGCGTGCCCTTTTTGCCAAATATATCCCCCGGTTAGCGTCTTTTTTGTGCTATTCCGCTCCTCTCGTGTAAATAAAGTGAAGAGAGGAGCGGAGCTGGGGTTGAGCTCCGTTGCCTCGATGACTCCCGTTGAAATAAGTTAGGAGGTGATGTGTAAAATGCCAACCGTAGAACAAGTTCGTGAATTTGTAGGAAGATTTGAAGACGTAGACAGCTTAGACGACGACGCTGCCATCGCAAAGTTCAACGATTACCTCGAAGCGACGGGCAAGCCGTACTGGCTCTGCTCCAAGTGCCACAGATTTCACCCACGTGAGTGGGTCAGGTGCGACCTCCCATCAACGATGTATGAAGAGAGCAAGCAGATAACCGAGCAGGAATGGGAAGAACTGAACTTCCTGTTCGATCCGAGTGATTATGAACAAGACGATGCTTATCTCCAATTCCCACACAGTAAACTCCGATGGTGGATGGATGAGGCAGAAGACTACTACAACGCCGAGCTTAGGAGCTTGACCAATCTGAAGTTAGTACGGTGCGCAACGAAATGGAACTTAGAAAGCATAGTGATCAACGACTTATCAGTGGAAATGACAGAGTTCGAGAAAGCCTTAAGGAACTTCGAAATTCAGAGATTCCGTGGAGTTCGAACATTCTTCAGAGACCTAGACAGTTTACTAGATTATTACATCGAGAATGCCCCCGATGAAGAATAAGGGGGCATTTTTTTTCGCGCCTCCAATGCGGGTGTAATACGAACCGCATAGTTTTGCGCGTATATAAGCTCGAAATGTGTACGAACAAGTTCGTACAAATATAAATCTGAATTGTGCGCGAAACCACACAATTCGTATTACACCCGCCATGCAAGGGGGATTTCTACCGTTATGCAGTTATACAGCCGATGTCCAGCCCCGGAAATCCCCCGACATATCTGATGCGAACTTGTTCCGTTCATTCCGCTCCGTTACGAAGGCGTCCCGCACGTTCCGCTCCACTCGTTCCGTCGTATAATCCCAAAACTGAACTAAACACGAATCGCATAGTGCCCTGTTCGGGAGGTAACAGGAATCGCATATTCCAGCTAATATAAACAAAGATGAATTGTGCTGGAACACACAATTCCCGTTACCTCCTCGCCAGTGCACCACACAATTCGTGTTAATATAAGTTTTGGTTATTAAAACTCCTACACTCGCTTCGCTTCACTCTTCTCCACTTCGCTTCATTCACTCCACAAGTTCGCCATGTAAGGGGGGCATTCGCTTCGCTCAGCCCCCCGACATAGTTCAACACTCACTCGTACCTTGATGCCGCTTCTCGGTACCGACACCACTCACAGCTACCGGGAGGAGGCGCTTCCATTTGTGCTATCATATTCGCGCGCTCAAGCAATTTCTCAACCTTGTCCATATCAATTATCGTGGGCACCCGAAAAATTTCAAATGTGGCAGTCTTATCGCTTAGTAATGATGGGCAGTAGAAAACCAGTTCTGCGCCTACTACGGGCATGTAGCCGTTTCTCGCGCAAAGATATGCGTATGCACTCATTTGGGTCTGGTAGTAATGATTTGCCTTGCCCAAGTCATACGGGGATGCAGATGTCTTGAAGTCTATCACCACATATCCATCTCTTCGTTTCGCGAGAGCATCTAATGTCCCTTTTAGTTTCATTCCATCATAGACAGTTTCTAACCGCTTATCTACTTCTATTATTGTTGCATCGCCATACAACCATCTTATCCCTTCACCACGCTGTGTTCGTACTATTGCATCTCGTTTCTCTAATGTGTCCATAGCGTTCAATACGCTTGGAAATATCTGTGGTTTGTGCACTCCGCGGGTATATAACCAGAAGCACCTTTCACATTTCTCTAAATCGCCCAAACTCGATACGGTTATTCCTATCATTCTGTCTCTCCTATTTGAGTTTGCCTTTTTTCACTATTCGCTTCTCTCTCCTTAAATTATTTACCATTTACTTCTATTTAACTCTTTTCTTGGCTCCTTTGCTCGAATTTTAGCTACACATCTCGCTTAGGATTTCACCACCCTTGTTGTAGGCTGTTCTACTTAGTCTTTTTATTGAACGATTCTGAACAAAACCGTAGAATCGCGCTTTATTTAAAGAAAAAAAGCACGAGAGAGCCTAAAATGGGTACTATATCATACCTACACCAATCTATTTATATATACCAAATTCTATATTATGATACAAAACACAAAACTAGTTGAGATGAGGTGGAAACCGAAAGAAGGAAGGAGAACCCCGAATAGTGAAGTGGTGGAGCGAAAATATAGAAGAAATAGAGCGGTGGTATACGCCTGTTCTCTATCCAATAAAGCGATTGGTATAGAAGCGCTGAGGAGCGTTAGAATGAAAGAATCCTATGATTATGAAAGGAGAAGTGTAGATGATATAGTGGGAGGTGTAGCATGAAACGTGGCTAAAAAAACGATTGTGACCTTCTATTTAAACAAGAAAGAGATGAAGACCGCGGAAACGGTAGTGGGGACACTCAAATCAATGGGCGCAATCAGCGAAGAAGCCTCAATGGGGCAAGTAGCAAAGCACATTTTCTTGGCGTTCTTAGAGGACATGCTGAGTGCAAAGAACAAGAAAAAAGAGGAGGCGCGCGAATAAATGGGTGCGGAAGGCGTAAAAGTCTCAGCGGACTCGATACTAAAACATCTAGCGGGCACGAAACTAAGCAAAGTAGGCAGACCGAGCGCCGAGGAGAAGCTAAACCGCGAATTAGAAGAGATGGAGAACGGCGGTGAGAATGAAGCAGAACGCTATGAAGTCCCAATAGAGGAAATCTTCTTACCGGGCGATATAGCGGAATATCAGGAACGTTTGAAAGACATGAAGCCCGAGGATTTGCGAGTGAAACTAACGAAGTTAGCATTCGAGAACCGCGGCTTGAAACGGTGGATAAAGAACGCAGTCAGACAGATAGCAGATGCGAGCACTACCAAAGGTGGAAAAATAGTCTTACCACCGCTGCCGCAAGGTGTCCCCGGCGAGTTAGGCATAGAAGACAGCAGTGCAGGCGTAACAAAAGTTTTGAAAGAGCTAATGCCACAAATAACCCAATACAAATTAGTACGTGACATCTTAAGAGACAGTAGCGATGATGATAGCGGTAACAAGAATAATGGCATGGTAGAGATAGAATCGCCCGATGGCACGAAGATGCGTTTACCCGCAGGTAGTTTCATACCCGGTATGTTCAACCCGCTGATGGCTCAGCAAGGAGCGGAAAAAAAAGAAGAGACAATAACAATAAAGTTAGGCGACAAGGAGCTAACAGGTCCCGCATCATCCGTAGGACTTTTATACCAAACTTTATTGAACCAAGGCGCGAACAGGGAATCAACCGTAAAGATACGGGGCGAAGACGGCGAGGAGCGTGAAGTGCCTGCCTCGGCATTAGGTGCAGTGCTGGACTTGCAGAAGCTCATGATGACCCAGAAGAACGAAGAAAAAATGATAACGATAACCGACGATAACGGTAAAGAGATAACAATGCCTGCATCATTCTATTCCCAATACCTTATGCAACAGCAGATGCGACAGATGCAGGAGCAGTTAAAACAGATAAAAGAATCGAGCAGTAGCAGACCAGTTACACATACCCAGACAGTACCCGACCAGACCTTAGCGAGTGTCCTTTCAGCAGTATCCGAGATGAAAGACACTATGCGACGCGTAAACGAAGTGATGAATCCACAAAAGCTCAGTGAGCTAGCGGTGCAGGGCTTGATGTCAAAAGTGGAAGAATTCGATCGTTTGCGCGCCATCTTTGGTAGCGGTAAAGAAGATGCGGAAGTACAGAAAGAGCGGATAAGACAGCAAACAGAACTCCAGCGAGCTAAGATACTGGAAGAGATGAAGCTTAAGCGTGAACAAGAGAAGACGAAACAGGTAGAAGCGGAAGCAAAAAAGTTTGAGATACTCGCATCGCCGCCTCCAGTATCAGTACAGCAGCCAGTACAGTCAGAGCCAGAAGCTGTGCCAGACCCACATGCTATATATAAGAAAGCGCGTGAACTCCATTCCGAACTTTTTGAGAAACTTAATGCTAACGCATCGGAAGATAATGTCCAAGAGGCTGAAGAAAATGAAAGTAGTGAAGAACAAATAGAAGAACCAGCAGAAGATTTAGAAGGAGGTGATGAAGAACAAAATGAGTGAAGGTGACAAATGCGAGGTTTGTGCCTCAGAAACTTTTATTGCGAAGTTTTGTAGTGCTTTGGGCGGTGGCGAGGAGTGCCGTAAGCTAACCGAGCGAGCAGCGAAAGGTGAAATGACACAGGAAGAGTATTTTAACGTGATGATACAGCGGTACGGCAGGGATGCAGTAGCAAAAGCATTTGATAAAGCGATGGTTAAAGACAAGCTCGAAACAGTCATCGAACCGAAACCACCAGCGGAGACCAGGCCGCCTGAACCCAAGCTGCCATCTGAGCCAGAGACAGCACCCAAGAAAAATGTTAAGACTGAACGGCTAACAGAAACCGAAAAACTCGCAAAAGGTGTAGCGAGTGCTAAGGAGCAACAAGAAATCGAGAAAATTTTGAAACAGGGCGTAGCCAAATTCAAAACCTCGATACCGGGTGCGTGCCTACCATGTATAGGTGAGCCAGCAAGTGCTATACTATCGGTAGTTGCACTATGGTATACTGGCGAGGGCAAGAAGAAGATACAGAATCTCGTTAAACAGATGCGTAACGGCGAGATATATGTTGAAGACGCAATAAAAGAGGTACTGAAGCTGGACGGCGGACAGGACTGCTACAACGAAGTTTTGAAGGAGCTTAACCGCGTCACCGAACTCGCTGTTGATAGCGCGCTGAAAGAGAAGCCTGAGCTTGCGAAGACCAAAAAAGAATGACTAGTGTCCCGTTAGTGACTTTTTCAGGTGACCGTGCAGTAATAATGGCAAATGAGGGTCCACTTGTAACCTTTGTTGACAAGTGGAACTCGCATGGTTATATTGCATCCCTAATCGAGAAAGAATCAGAAGACGGGAGCGGCTATGTCTATGCGATAGGCAAGGTAGTTTATGATTTAGCCAAAGTGCCAGTAAATAAAGTCCACGAAATAGCGACCAAGATAGCGAACGGCGAGTTTTCATGCCCGGTTTGCAGACGATTAGCAACCCAAGCGGATAGTAGCAACCACCGTGAAGCTGAAAAACCTGAAGAACCGGTAGTAGAAGCGAGCAGTGTACCTGAAGAGCCTGAGAAAGAACAAACCGAAGAACCTGATGAATCAGAAAAACGAGAACGCGCACGCGCACGTGCTGTTAAAGAGATTGTGCACATGCTTGATGATATTCTTCTCATGCGTGCTGCACTTGCGAAATAACGAAAAATAGGGTGGTATATTATATGCTATATCTCTTAAAAATCGAGATTGATAATATAGTATACTTAGGGGGTGGCATGACAGATGGTGAAAATAAAATCCTTTTCGGTGGAGGGCGAGGAGATAGTCTTTGAAGATGAAAGAGGAGTCGGACACAGACTATCGTTTGATGATGTGGACAGTTTTGTCAAGAAACTGCAGGAACTGGGATACATAGAAGTCGAGTCGTCTCTGAAGTTCACGAGGAAATGGGTTGTTAGGGCGAAAAATATATAAACAAAAGTACATCTACATATCTATACCCTCTTTTTGCTTCCATCGAAGTTGCTGTTACATTTTAAGGGAGTAGAAGAAAGATGGGCAATAAAAGGTATGCTATTTCTTAGGGGCAAAACTTTCACCAAGTTCTCTTTTTAGCAACTCCAATACAAATTGTTCTGCGTCTTCTCTCAATAAATCCGATTCCCAGATAAAGACACACTTCCACTTCCACTTTTTATAAAACGCCTTGCGGTATGTCAAAACATGTTTTCTCTTGATTTTCCTATTGAAGAGAGGGGAATGCCAAAAATCTCCAAATATCTCGATAACAACTTTTGTGTTGTTCGTTGCTATAAAGTCTGGATTTAAGTGTTCTGTCTCGTTTCCAATCCAGAAAGCACCATTCCCGACATATTTAAAAGGCAAGTTATACTTATCGCACATTGTAATAAAAACTCTCTCCGGGAATGTGGGTAGGGCAGTGCGACGAGAACCTTTCGAGCGGAATCTGACAGGGTGGGGAGGTATGCCATATCGGCGTAATGCTGAATGCACACCGGAACTACTGGCACCTATTAATTGAGCTATTCGCCCTACACTTAACCCTTCTTCTATATACTTTTGTCGTAGCCATTTTTCATCATAGAGTTCGGGATGTATCTTAGCAGCTCGTACTTGTAATCCCTCTCTCGTAGTACGCGAAGGAATGCCATATTTATGTAGTGCATAAGCAACAGAGCTCGGATCGCATCCAACACGCTTTGCTATTTCTTTTTTGCTTAATTGTTGTACCAGATACATATCTTCAAGTTTTTCACGGTTGAGATTTACCCTCTTTACAACAGTACTACCCGAAGCGCGTAATTTCTTATAAACGGTCTCTCGTCCACATCCGAACATTTTCGCTATTTCCGTAACGGGAACACCTTGTTGGTATAACTTCCTAGCATATTCTGGATCAACATTCTTCTCCTTGGGTCGTATTGGAACACCTAAGTGTTTTAGCGCTTTCTTTATGGTGTGACGGTTACAACCAACTTCCCTAGCCATTTCAGATAGCGAGCGATGTTTGGAGACATATTCCTCGCGTAGCCATTCTTCATTCAAGTCCTGCCATCGCATCTTTCTTTCTCGGTACCCGATTACTTATTTATAGTAAGAATATAAATAGTTTTATTAGGGGGATAGAGAGTTTAGCATCTTTCTCGGTACCCACCCCCTCATTTTAAAGGGTGATAAAAATTCCAAGCTGGTCGTGGCACCTTAAGCACGGAATGCGAACAGAAGGCGAAGATGCCAAGCGTATCTTAGAGCTGTTAGATGGCACTTTGTTCCCACTACACAAGAAGTGGCGTAAGCTCACACACAGACTCGACCGTGCACCTGAACTCGCATTGATACTGTCACTCTATGCTGAAAAGGCTACATATTTCGATATTCTATGCGATATTGTTAACCATATAGAAGACGATGAAGTCTACAACAAACTTATCTATTTGAAGAAGCTTCAGCACTCGCAAGATTAGCGCGTGTGATGCAACAAAATACACATGCATGAGTAAGACTATTACCACGGGTGGAAAATTGCACCAGCGTTAGAATATGGTGGCTATTCCATATATAATTATAGAACTCCCCAAAACTCTCCGCCGCCCTATGTCAGTCAGGAGGTGACAGGATGGAGATGGTGAGGTGGACGTTTACGGGTCGGAGGAGTTCTTCGCCTCTAACAAATTTGGAGGCGGAAAAAAGACATGAATAACAGCAAGTAGTCAGCTCCTATCATTGCTGTCATCTTTTTCTCACCGCTCTTACCCTTATGGAAAATCCGCTTTCCTGATGACCAGCTCGCCGTTTTTGTTTGATGCATATATTATACTGTTCCCTATCCTCGCGATAATCAATGCTTCGTCCGGCGCGAGCTTTTCGCAGATAAGTTTTTCGGTCATCCTTTCTTCTCTATCCTCACACTACGATACCACCCGTTCGGGAATTGCACATTCTTACCTTCCACTTTTGCATCTGGATGTGCTTTTGCGAGCCGTTCAACTGCTGCCTGGAACTCTTGTTCGCTATCGCCAAATGGTATTGCTATTGCTGTGTTAGGTAATGCCAGCGTACTTTCACCTTCTCCTTTTGCACGCTTCTCCAACTGCTCTTCAACCGCTTTTCGTCGCGCTTCGTAAAACTCTTCACGAGCTTTCTTCAAATTCTCGCGTGCCTTCTTCACTTCCTCAGGCTCTTCACCCAAGAACCAATCGAAAAGCGGGTCGTCAAAGAACCAGTCGAAGATGCTCATGCTCACATCACCTCCTTTTACTATTCATGTGGGCACTCTTCGCCAGCTTCTTTTCGGCGCCCGTAATCTTTTCGCTCTACACTACGCCGATATGAATCACGAAAGGGACCTGTGCCGTCTCTAACGTCTCTTCTGTCCTTTCCCGTGTTGCACCACCTCCTAACAATAAATATTTTTATTTCTTTAAATAACCTTCACTTTAACACTTCTATTTTCGCACCTTCAGGATAACTCGAAAAGCTGATTCTAACATTCTCACTTCCTATCGAAACTAAAGGCTCTGGGTCGGCGTATTTGCGTACTCGCACCCAGTCAAAATAACTAACTCTCTCATTGGGTGCGTCGCCATCCACTCTCAGACCCACATAACCATTTGTTCTGCCTCCAGTATCCGTATATGAAACACTAGCTTCTTCGCTATCAAAACTATCGGAAAACCTCTTACCAGTCAGTTGTACTCCACTAACTATGAATCTAAAACAATAATTAGTATTTCCTGTAATCGCATTTGCTGTGTTTGCTACCTTACCTTGACCCCCAATGTAGATACAATTTTCCCAGTTGCTAAAACTCGATGCGTGATAACCTTGGCTTCCAGAATTCGTCAAAGTATCGCCAAGGTTTGTCTCACTTCTCACAACTGAAGATATTTCATAACCAGAAGTAGCTCTCGCTCTATATTCTATTATCCCATCATTGATCTGAAATGTTCTTGATGCAATCGAACAGCGATCCAATTTAACTTCGCTATCTGATATAGAATAGTCTCCTGGAGGAGCACCGAAAGGTTTTAATCTTGTTACATACCATTTCTTTCCATCTAACATGACTGTTGTCTTGTTTAGACCGGGACCCCAAGCATGAATTTTACCGAGATAAGATAATCCACTACACCACACCAACCAAATTTTATTATTACTAACCCTTTTCATTGAATCTTGTTCTAGTGCGACTAAAGGGACACTATGCAATGTGGGACTATCATGAGTAATATCTCTTGTTTTTATCCAACTATTACCCCCGTTGCTCGAAGTAAATTCTTGAATCTCACCTCCATATCGAGTATTATCTGGATCACCTCCAACTGCTGCATAGACCTTCAACAAGGTGCTATTTTCAATTCGTAAACATCCCATGTTTCCTCTCTTTACATCTGATGTTATTGTTCTAACCATCCACGATCCACTTTCATATTTCGCAAGCCGGAGTCTGGTAGGAATAGCATCGCTGTCTCTTTCAAGAAAAATGATGTACGGATCATTATTTTCATCTAATTGAATATCATTTATCCATCCTGCAATGTAGTTATAATCATAAACCTTATCAGCGTTTGATTCACTTAATGGAAGAGTGAGAGCTGTTCCATCCCTCTTTTTCCAAGTTCCATCAGTATCACGATACGCATAATATACATCTCTTTTATAAGTACCATCCCATATAAGCCATGCTACATGAATTGTTGGTGTTGGAGATTCACTACCGCGAACACAAAGAGGATATGGAGTATAACTTCCTTCATCAATTACTACCGTTTCTGATGACCACGTCCAGTCTGTTTGATAGTCAGTAGATGTTCTATATACCCAGTCATTCCCATTGCGATAAAACAAATACATTGTATCACCTATAAAAAATACTTGAGGATAAGTGATGCTTCCTGAAAGTGTCTTCTCAGTATCCCAAGATGTGATATCTTCAGGATTTAAAGATTTAACCATATATAGCGTAGATACGTGTGCTCCCCAAAATACATAGAGATAGCCATCATCGTCTATTGCGAGTGCAGGATGAGAATGACAATCATCTGTCTTACCGTGTGTTGATATTCGGATGGGTGTCGCAAAAGTATCAGTATCATGGTCATAGTAAGTAATCATAGGATGAGAATTTTCACCACCATAGACAATGTATGTTCTGTCATGGCTCCCTTCGTAATGAATTACTTTAAATCTATTATGCCAATCAGCGGTCCCTTCAGGCGCTCTTATTTCACCATCAACTTTAACATAGCTATCATCCGTAACGGTAG
>Ga0190336_1000044_pt1 | contig 25385 bp, 29 predicted proteins | sample 487204910_MG_FD_161651 | JGI IMG/M metagenome (GOLD analysis project Ga0190336, IMG submission 161651) | Hydrothermal vent sediment bacterial communities from Southern Trench, Guaymas Basin, Mexico - 4872-04-9-10_MG | ecosystem: Environmental > Aquatic > Marine > Hydrothermal vents > Sediment ...
TTTCACCCACTGGCTCGCTATTATAATCTGGTTTTCTTACTCTCGAAGGCTCGCTATTCTAGTATGTGCCTTCTTTCTTATGGCTCGCTTTCGATTTATAGGTTCCTAAAATTTTAAGGCTCGCTTTTTCATCATGGTCTGCTATGACAGAATGGCTCGCTCTATAAATATGGGTTTTCTTTTTATTATTGGCTCGCTTGTATCTAAAGGTAGTCTAGCTTAGAATGGCTCGCTTTCTATTCAGGTTTCCTCATATATTTTGGCTCGCTAATATTTCTTGGGTTGCCTTGTTTTCCCTAGGCTAATATGTTGTTTTGCTCATCAGTTCGTCTATCTTGTCGTTCAAGGTTTTCATGGTTTTGTTTATATCGTAGAGGGATTTCCATTCATCTGGTTTCAGGATTATCAGCTTGTCTCCTTCTTTGTATTTCTTTTTGCTGATCAATAGATGAAGTCCCGTTCCGGTTCGCTTTGCTGTGGCTTCTTCCATATATATATTATTTAAATATTTAAATATTATTTAAATTCACAAGTGCTTGAATTCCTGCTCGCCTTCTTTTATATAATAGATGCAGGATTTTCCTGACGTCGAAGTGTTTTCCGTCCAGCCCGGGCAGGTGCCGTCGTAGAACCGCTTGCATTTCAAACATATCAGGTTTGTTTGAGTTGACATAAATATAATAGACGCAAATGTTATATATGACAGCGAAGAACAGCAAGTTGGAAAAGGTGTGGAACCACATAGCTGTCATTAACGAGGAGATGGGTGCTATTAAAGCCGACGTTGGAAATCTGAAGGATAATATGAAAAATGTTCGGGACAAAATGAACAAAATTGACGACAGATTGTGGCATATTCTCGTGGGCATTATTGTTGTTTTTATTTCCGTAATACTTTCTAAAGTTCTGTAATTTGTTTCTTCCAATATATATAATCAAAAACAGAAATCAATATATATCCCGACGGTTATATAATTAAATGAGACAGAAAAGATCCGTTCTGGAATATTTGGAAGACATCTGCCGGGCTTTGAAGCTTCCCGAAGACAGAAAGAAAGCTATGGTGGAATTGTACGAGCAGTTGAGCAAAAACGTTCACAGCAAAAAGTTTGTTGCCGTGAGCAGGAGAGACGCAGTAGCTTCCAGCATAGCGTACACCAGTCTTCGGCTTGCCGGGTATCCTATTGCCATTTCAGACGTCTGCAATGCTATTGGTGCGGGCGTGAGACTGGTTACTAAAATCAACAGGAAGATTAAGAAAGCTACTGGAATAAGCGTGAAACCGGCACGCGTTGAGGATTTTTTGAAAAAATATTCTCAGATGCTGAACTGCGACAGGAAACTCATAAACAAAGCTTTGAAGTACGCGAAGTACATCAGAAAAAAAGGAAAAGGCTCGATATTGTATTCCAAGTACACAACTCTGGCGATATTGTGCCTGACGAGCCTCAATCTCGGCTACGTTGGAACCAAAAAAGAATTTGTCTCGCAGCTGATAAGTTCAAAAAGTCTGTCTAACACGGAAATTCCGAACATCAATTACAGAATCAGGCAGGTTCAGATGTGCTGCGACGATGCGAAAATATGAGAGCGGAAATATTGAGCAGTCTGGGAAGAGTCAAAGTCGGGGAGGCTGTCATTCCTCCTTATCCCAAACTTCTTCACCTTGCGGAGCTGAAAGCACCGATGTTCGCCCAGCAGAAAATCAACGGCTATAATGTTAGAGTGGCGAAAGTCGGCAAGGATTGGGCGGCTTTTTTGAGAGGCGGACTTATTGATGAGAAGACGAATGCTTTGTTGAAAGAGAACCTTGGCAGGAATCTTGAGAGGTTTTTCAGAGTTTATCCCAATCTGGTGCTCGTTATGGAAGTCATAGGCAGGAGCACGATGGCCAATTACAAAGGCGACAAAGACTTCGACTATTTCGTCTTCGACATAATGAATTTGAACAGGCCGGAAAAAACGAGATTCTTGAATGCCGAAGTCGTGGAGAACCTCTGCAAAACTTTTGATTTGAAATTTATTGGGAATCTTGGTTTGTTTGACGACTTGGAAGAGTTAAAAAAGGAAATGAAAAAATTGCCCGACTACTGCGAAGGCGTGGTTTTGAAATCGCTGGACGGAAATACAATTCTAAAATACAAGTGGGAAGACAGCCCGAAAGATTTTAAGGACAAAATCAAAAAAGCTGCTGAGAAAGTCAAAGAGCTGAAGCCCGAATATGTTGTGTTTGATCACTTTATGCAGGGCTACGCTGAACCCGAACTCGGATTGAAAGCCGGATTCTCCGACAAAGAGTTTAAAGAGTATTTGAATCTGATTGAAAAAGCCGGAATTGGAAACAAAGAAGACATTGCCAAAAAAGTTAATCGAGTTGTGAACTGGATTGTGGAAAAGCTCTCCGCGAAGGGAGATTTTGACGACAAAATGCTTCAGAAACTGGAAAAAGTTGCGAGGAAGCGGATTACTAAAGAAATCTGGAAAAAACTAAAAAAATAAAAGTTGATGCAGCAGAGAACTGCGTATTATTTGTCTTCTTCATCTCCGTCTCCCATAATTCAGGTTGATTTTGGACTATATATATCAAGTTTTCAACATTTCTTTGTCTATTTTCGTCTTTTTTCCTCTTCCTTTTCTGTATACTATGTACAATTCTGCGGGAATGCCGTGTTCTTCTGCGAATTCTTTTATCCTCTCGAACTGCCTCTTTTCTTTTGAACTTGGATAATATTTGTCTTTTACGGTTTCTTTGACTTCCACTACTTTCACCAGTCTGCCTTTTCGAAGAACTAAAAAATCGGAGCCTTCTTGGGATATTGCGATTTTGAGAACGTTTATTTTTCCGTAAGATTTTATCAATTTGTTTTTTATTAAGTATTCTCCCACATATCCTTTTCGATACATAAATTTACTATTTATATTTGATATATATTGATTTCTATACTAAAATATATATTATGGAGGCACCAGAAAAGAAGGGCAGGCTAAATAAGTAGGCGTTGGGGCTGATCCTGCACCTTCTTTTGTAACTCCATATATCTATTATGAGGCTGAATATAAATATCAACCCGGAGCAAGAAAAGATTTACTGGAAGCTGGCTGAGTTGAAAGTAAAATACAAAGCCGCTTCGTGGCTGGAGTTGCTGGAGATTTTGATAGATATTGAGGGAAAATACAATGCTGAAATTGAAGGTTGATTTGGAGAAAGCAACCGAGATGTTTTTAGAGGGAGATTTATCTTACAAATATTTTGTTGAGAACATCGTAAGGGAAATAGAAGGAAGCGAGCTCACAGTTCCGAAGTTTCAGGAAGAGTGGGTGGACGCCGCTCTCACTCACCAGAACGTGGTCATAGCCGCTTCGAGAGGCTCGGGGAAAACCATTACTTTCGGCGTGCTTCTGCCTCTTTACTTGGCAACGTATCACGCCAATAAAACATTTTTGATAATATCTCCGACAGAAGACAGGGCTTTTGAAATTCTGCAGAAAATCAGGTACACCATCGAAAACAACAATTTGTTGAAATTTTTGAAGCCAACAAGCACTGCGGGAACTTGGACCAAATCCAAAATAGACACTTCCAACCACTGCTTGTTTTATTCCAAATGCCTGTCTCCCAACTTGAGAGGCTATCACGTGGATTACCTTCTCGTTGAAGAGTGCGGTCAGATACAGGATGTGGATATGTTTTTGTCTGCTGTTCTTCCAACGATATATGCAAAAAAGGGAAAGTGCATAGCCATTGGAACTCCCGAAACGAGCTACGATTTGCTGGCAAAACTGAAAAAAAACCCTCACTTTTACAGCATGGAGTTTCCAGCCATAAAAGACGGCAAACCTTTGTGGCCTGAAAGGTATCCGCTTTCGAAGCTGAAGACAATCAAAAGAACTATTGGAGAGTCGAGGTTCAACAGAGAATATCTGCTTCAGCTCACGTCGGACGAAGACAGAGCTTTTCCTTCCGACGTTCTTGTAGCCAGTCTGGATTCCGACAGAGGATTTCTGAAGTACGGAGACGCGTCAAAGAGCTATTTTGTCGGCGTTGACTTGGCGGAGTCGCCGAAGGGAGACTACACTGTGTTCACCGTTCTTGAAAAGCAAACGAATGGGAGTTTTGCTTTGGTGCATCTGGAGAGAATGAGAGGCGTTCAGCCGAATATTCAGGAAAGAATGCTGGAAGAACTGTACGAAAAATTCAAGCCGTTGAGGATAGAAGTGGATAGAAGTCTTTTTGGGCACACCTTTATCACGAATTTGAGAAGTGCAGGTCTTCCTGTGGTTGCTTTTGATTTCTCTCCGGGCAAGAGAGGATTGATTCTTCACACTTTGCAACGGGCTTTTGAAGACAGGAAGATCATACTGCCTTACAACGCGGAGGCAGAACCTTTGACAAAAATACTTCTGCACGAACTGTCGTACATAGACATCTCAAAAGGAAAGTTCAAAAGCAAAACGACTCACGATGATTGTGCCATATCTTTAGCTCTGGCTTACTACGCCGCCTGCAAGTATAAATCCTGCTCGGTATATGGAGCGAGTTCGCAAGTTAATATATATAATAAAGTATCTAATTATGGGGCTGGGGAAAGTTATATTAGCCAGATGGAAAAACGCATGGAAAGGCTTAAAGAACAACTCGGTTTGGCTTAGGCTTCGCCGCCTTTTCAAGTCCGAAGCAGCCAAATATTTTTATGCGTCAACTATATACATCTTGGTGTCTGGAGCTTTGTTTAATTGTTTTGCTGCAACCTGCTTCAATTCGAGATTTGATATTATAAGTGTATTAGGCTACGGTTATGTTTTGTTTTTCATTCGCTACGAATTTGTTGAACTCGTGAGAGACATCAAAAGAAGAAGATGATACCGCTCAATAGATACATATTAAGGGAAGAAAAGCCTGTGAAGGTGAAAACATCATCAGTCAAATCTACCGTGCCTGAATTTAAAAGGCTTGATTTGGCGGAAGCTGAAAGGATATACATGACTGATGCTTTGGTAAGGAACGCGATAAACACTTCCGTGCACCTGTTCGACTGCGATTACGAGATTGAAGCTTCGACGAGCAGAATTAAAAACGAAGTGGAAGTGTTTTTGGACAGCATCGATTTTCCTCAATTGAGGAGAGACATCGCAAGAGACGCTTTTGTATACGGAGACGCTTGGTGCGAACTCGTTTACAAAAACAACGAATTGATAGGCGTTGTCGGTCTGAACCCGAGAACCATCGACTACCAGAAAACAAACATGGGAGCAATAAAGCTTGACAGGTACGGCAATCCTGTAGGATACCTTCAGGCTGTAAACGCGGAGCAGATTATGGATTCCCAAATCCAGAGAAGACTGGTAACGGTGGGAGGAGTTACGGGAATTCCTTTGAGAAACGACCAAGTTGCAAGATTTTACTTCGACAAAATAGGAGATGGGTGGTACGGTTTAGGTTTGATAGAACCCATATATTCCGTTACTTTGGGAAAAAACGAGGCTGAAATGGGATTGTCTCACGTAATTCACAAAGTCGGCTTCCCTATTATAATTATGAGCGTCGGAGACGGAGAACACGAGCCGTCTCCCGATATGATTAGCAACGGATTAAACCTGATTAAAGACTTGAATTACAAAACAGAATTATCAATACCTTATTACATGAAAGTAGATACGCTGAAAGTTACGAGGATAGAAAAATTGAAAGAATTTCTCGATTATTTTATCGAACAACAAATTACTGGAATGGGTTTGCCGGGAGCAATAGCAACAGGAAGAGGAGAAGATGTTAATAGATCTACTTTGGTGTCTCAGATAAAGATATTTATGAAGATTAACGACGCGAGAAGGAATTTGTTTGCTTACCAATTCAACACTCAGGTATTGGCGAGATTGGCCAAGTCCCGCAACTGGCACACAACACCTAAAATTGTTCCCAAACCCACAGATATTGAAAGCCTGCTTGAAGGCGTCCAGAAGGACACCAGACGTGATAAAACTGGAGAGATAGGATGAATCTCATCTTTTTGGGAACTGGTCCTGCCCTTCCCGTAAGAGGCAGAGGAAAAAATTATAGGAGCAATTCCTCTCTTCTAATTGAAACGAAGAATCACAATATACTGATAGACGCCACTCCGATGGTTGAAGAACAGCTGTTTAAGAATGCTGTAGACAAAGTGGATGCCGTGCTGATTTCTCACATGCACAGCGATGCTGTAAAAGGTCTGCCAAAACTGCTTGAAAAATTCGGCGAACTTCCAGTCTACACTTTAAAGCACAACTTTGAACTGATGCATGATATATGGAAAGACATAAAACTGGAGGAGCACGACATAGAGCCCGGGAAGCCGTTTCAGGTGTTCGGAATCACTTTTATACCTTTTAGAGTTATTCACGCAGAGCCGTTTCCAACGGGCAGGAAATATCCCTGCTTGGGATTTAGATTCAACGGAGTCGTGTACGCTGCGGACATGGAAGCAATCCCTCCGGAATCTGAGAAATACTTTGAAAACGCCGATTTGATGATAATCGATGCTGCCATGTACTTTGACAGAAAAATCAGAGGACACATGAACACCGAACAGGCTTTGCAGTTAGTTAAGAAATTCAAGCCTAAAAAGGCGATATTGACGCAGATAGGCAAGACATATCCAGACCATTACAAAGTTCAGAAAAGAATAGACGAGTACTGTAAATTATACGGCATTTCTACTGATGTAAAACTGGCTTATGACGGAATGAAGATTGAGAATTTGGCATTGTCTCAACACGCAAAAGAAAATGTGAAAAAACTGAAAAAGGAAGCGGAAATCAAAAAAAGGACAGCTATATATTTAGTCAAACCGCACGCCGAATTGATTTACAACAACGAAAAGAAGTTGATTGTAAAATCAAGAAACTTCAAAAACATGCTGGACAAGCCTCTTTATCTATTAGATAACGAGTTCTGCTACGGCATTATTAAACTGACAAACGTCAAAAAAATAAACCTGAAAGAATTTGAGGAGCTTGGAGACAAGCATAAAATTACTGAAGCAGAGCGGGAAAAGTGGTGGGACGACAAAAATGAGCTGTACGCCTATGAATTTGAATGGGTGGAGCACTTTCCAGAACCAAAACCGGCTGTCGTCCCTAAAGGAGCACAAACGTTTGTGGAAGACTGGAGTTTTGCCAGCAAAGTGGAAAATTCAGAGGATTTTAGATTTCACAGGACATTAGAGCTGATTCAGGACATTTACAATTACAACGCCCACAACATGGAAAATGAAGTGTTGGCTGACGATTTCAGACTTGCGGTAGCTTATTACTCCAGAATCCTGCAGGGCAAAAAAATAAAATTCTCTAAAGAGCAAATCGTGAAGCTGGCGACCAAGATACTAAAAGAAATAGCGAGAAGGAAAAAAGCTGGAAAGATGAACTGGACTGCCAATCCAGACGCAAAAACAGAAGCATACCGCCAGCTGTGGAAGGAAGTTGAATTGAGCAAAGAAGAAAGAGATATTTTATCGGCAACAACTTTATCTAAAAAAAAAGACTTACTGCATCAACTGCTTCCAACATTAGAAAACAAAACCATTATTAAAGACTTTATCAGTTTGGTTGGATCTACTGTTGAAAAAGGAGAAGGACATGACGTAGATATTTTGATAAGATTAGACGGTTTGGATTTCATAAAAAGAGCCATTTACACTTTGTTTAGAAAGAAATTAGATAAATTAGGAATTGACAAGGATGTTCATGTGTTCTTTGAACCTACTGGACCTGCAGATTCATTTATACCATTATACGATTTGAAATTAGAGTTGAGAAATCCATTTAAGAAAGTAGAAATGAAAGAATTAGATTTATCCGAAATTCCAGTGCCTTATCTGCCTCAAAAGCCTTACGGTTCTGCATACAATTCAGTTGAGGATTTGCTGGATAAGGCAAAAGAAGACACAGAATATTATGTTGAAAAGAAATTCAATGGCTTTCACGCTTCTATTGTCAAAAAAGGCGATGCAGTAAAGATATATTCAGAGCAGAAAAAAGACATTACTTCGGCATTCAAAACTCTTGTAGAAGACATTAAAAAACTAAGCGACAAGGACTTTTACGTGGATGGAGAATTAGTGCCTTACGACAAAGACGGGAAAGCTTTGGGAAGGCGTCCATTAATGAAATTCATAGGAGCTGTTGAATCTGGGAAACAAGTGGATGATTCCAACATAAAACTGCACATTTGGGATATTATATATTATGACGGCAAAGACTTGAGAAGTCTGCCTCTGAAAGAAAGAAAAGAATATTTGAAAAAACTTAAACTAACTGATAGAATCACAGACACTCCTTACAAACTGGTTAAAGGAAAAGAAGAACTGAAAAAAGCTGTGGAATGGGCGGCAGCATTGCCCAGCAGCGAAGGAGCTGTAATAAAAGAAGCCGATGCTCCTTATACTTTTGACGAAAAGTCCCGTGCTTGGCTGAAATATCACAAATTATACGATATTGACTGCGTTGTTTTGCAGCAAAATAAGACTTCGAAAGAAGGAACATACAATTATAAAATAGGAGTATATGTGACGGATGAACAAGCCAAGAAAATAAATCCAGACAGATTAACAGAATTCAACGGCAAAAAGGTTTTAGATTTGAAAAATACATTCAACACTACTGAAACATTTAAACCGGGAGATATAATTAGCGTAGAAATAGAGGATATTTGGAGGCATGAAACTCCTAAAGGCATCTACTATTCCATACATAAGCCTAAAATAAGGCACATAACAGAGAAAAAAGAAACCACGCCCTTGTCTGAACTGGATAATTTAGTGTGCTCTATCGGCTCTAAAGTCGTAGAGGAGCAGGAAGTTGTCGTGGAGAGAAACAGCAAACTGCCTAAAGAAAGTGTTGACGATACCGAAGATTCTGAAGGCGGAACGAGAAGCGAAGCTGCTAAGAAGTTTTTTGAGGAAAATTGGCATAATTTGTATCCCAAATCTGGCAAAGGAGAATGGGTATATCAACTTCATTTTAGAGGGTTGTCTGAACAGGAAGCAAAAACTTTAGATCTTAGAGGTTTATTAATGCAAGGCACACACTCTGTTCACGGAGATTTGAGACTAAGCAATAACGGAACCTTGCATGGGTTTACGGTATTTGAAGGTTCTGCCAAAGATATACCCGTAAAAGAAAGCTCTAAATTGATTTACATGGCACAGCATAAAGGAGAAACAAAGTTTGAGAAATTGGAAGTAGCTCCCAAGTTATTGCAACCGCGAGGCTGGCTCCTAGTTGGACGAGACAAACCTTATTTATCACCACCAAAAGGCATTGGAAGCACAACGAACAAATGGGCTAAATTCTTTGCGTTGGATTGGGGCACTTATGAACTGGGTGTTATTAGAGAGCACAGCCGCGAATATTTCTTGCGTGGCAATAATATGAAAGGCAGAGTGCTAATCACTTATGCTCCCGTTGCCGGTTCGAGAAAATGGCTTATAGATTTCCCGGTTGACCAGACTCCTTACGCAAAATCTCACGATTTGAACGAAGTAATAGCGGAATTGAAGCAAAAGAAACAGAAGTGGCTGATATGGTGCAAACCCGGGGAAAAGCCCAAGAAAATCAAGATAGATTAGCGTCAATTCTGTCAATTCTGTCATTTGATAACTACTTTGAAATAAATACTCGATAGTGCTGTTTTATTTATGGGACAGTCTAAAAAGGCTTTTGTGAGAAAAAATTGGCCTTTGATGTCTGCAGGAAAAGCCAATGGTATAAATTATTCTCCAGAGGTTATTAAGCAGGCTTTTGATGCGACTGTTTGGGACAGAAAAACAACTTCCATATTTTTGGACCATCGCCCTTACGAGGCGAGCACTTGGATTGGAGAAGTCAAAAATCTTCACTTAGATGGAGAAGATTTGAGGGGGGATGTTTATATTTATGATGTGAATACGATTAACAAGCTCGAAGCTGGTGCCAAATTTGGCATATCTCCAGAGCTTGAAGGGAGAGAGGAAAATGGAGAGATGAAGGAAATGAAATTCCTTAATTTTAGTGTAGTGTTTGAGCCCGCTGTCAAAACAACTTATCTGAACAAAGACAGCGGAGGCATTAGAACAAATTACATAAATCAAAAATTCTTTCTCAGTGCTGAATCTGAGAAAGAAATTCTTATAGAGCAGGTTGTTGACCCTGCTATGGCACGCTTCTGTTTTGTGGATTCCGACGGCAATCTTTGCCGTTGGTATCCGCAGGATGGGAGAATTTTGAATATGCAAGACGAAGAAAAAAAGGATGGGAACGACGTAAAAGAGGAAGCAAAGACTGAAGAAACAAAGGAAGAAAGCAAAGAAGAGCCTAAACAGGAATCTACTCAGGAACTTTCGGAAATAAAAGAAATGCTTAAGAGAGTTCTGGAAGAGAACAAAGAAATCAAAGAAGAATTAGCAAAGAAAAAGAAAGAGAAATATCCAGAGGAAAAGAAAGAGGATTATCCTGCACCCGAAGAATTGAAAAAGAAAAAGAAGGAGAAATATCCTGAATACCCAAAGATGGAAGAAGAAAACAGGCAGAAGCTTGGCGAAGAGCTTTCGGAAGACATTATAGAGGCTTTGCGGGAAGTTAATTCTGAATACACCGACTTCGTCAAAGAATACATCAAAGAACACAAAGGCGAAGGAAGTATAGCAGAATTAATGAAAAAAGCCGCAAAGGAATGGAAATCCAGACAGAAAGAAAAAGAGCAGGAAGAAACAAAGAAATCCTTGCAGGAAAACAGGCAAACTGTTCCTCAGGCGGGAGAAACTCAAAAATTAACCGAAGTACAGTTTGAGGAACTGGACGCTGAATTGGCAAAATTCCTGCTTGAGCAGCAAGCTACTCTATCTGAAAGGTGATAAAAATGGATGAACAAACCTTGAGATTGGTTCAGTCTTCTTTTACAAAGAAGACACTAAGCGACTTCTTTTTGAAAAGAAGTCAGGTGGACGCGGAAGGAAATGTACAGAGGAAAATATACAGATTAGCAGACACAACTACTTCTACATCAGGAATGGCTACAAGCACGCCTGCTACCACAGGTATTCAGGGAATAATGTGGTTCAAAGAGATAATCAAATACGCAGAAGACTTGAGAAGATTTGACCAAGCAGTTATGCACAACGAATACATGGTCAATACAGGTGCTCACGAAGTGATGGTGCCAAGAGCTACAAGTCATTTGTCTTTGAACTATTCAACCAGCGAAGGTTCTGACAGAACACTTACAGCATTGGACAATCTCAGCACGACAGCCGTAACATTGTCGGCTTCTGACTTCAAAAAGGGCGGAATAGGCATCTCAAAGGAACTTGCCATGACATCTATGGTTGACATGTTGGCACACGCTCGACATGTAATAACCCAAGATTTGGCAAGGGATTTAGATGTAGCAATCGCCACAGAACTCCAAGATACTTCTGTAACTAACAGAGTGTTTGGAGGTTCTGGAGTTTCCGACCCTAGCGGTTTGTCTGCTGGAGACGTGCTGACAACTGACTTAATAGCAGATGCTATGGAAAAGTTGGAATCTAACAACTATGTTCCAAAACTGCTGTTTGTCTCACCAGCACAGATCAAAGCATTTAGAAAAGACAGTCAATTTGTGAATGCCAGCGAATATGGAAGCAACGAAGTGGTTTTAAAAGGTGAAATAGGACAATACTTGGGCATCAGGATAATAAAAACCACCAATACACCGGCATACAGTTCAGGAGCAACAGACACAAACCAGAACACAAAAACATGGGGTGCAGCTGGACATTGTTGTATAATGGTAGGAACGAACAATTGGGACCAGTTGGTTTCAGGAGTTGTCGCATGGAAAGAGAAGCCTAACGTGGACTATGAATTCAACAAACTCAAAAGCAAGCACATATTCTACGCAAATCAGGCTTACAAAGTGAAGCTATTAGAACCAAAAGCAGTCTGTTTAATTAAAGTAACAGACGCTTAATCTTTTTGTTTTTTTGTATTTTTTTTAGTTTTTTTTACAGAATTTTTTAGTGAAAACTATAGTTGATATAAATACTTCTCTAAATATGTTATAGTATGACGGAAGCATACAAATGGGGGTTTCACTCAGGCAAGCTTACGGCAAAAGATGTTTTAGTAAAGGATACTTTAGAGATTAGAGGCAATATGACTTTTGGTGATGCTTCTGCTGATACTTTTACTGTTACTGGAAGATTAACTGTCAATGGAGGCATGGTGCTGAAGCGTGTGAGTAAATCTTCTAATTACACAGCTGCTGTTACAGATTCAATAATTGGTGTAGATACAAGCAGCTCGGCAGTTACAATCACTTTGCCAAGTGCAGGGGCTATTGCAGGGAAAGTATTTATCATTGCTGATGAAGGCGGAAACGCAGGCAGCAATAACATTACTGTAGCTACAGAGGGTTCAGAAACAATTGATGGTTCTGCTACGGCAACCATTAGCAGCAATTATGGTGCTTTAAGAATCTACTCTGACGGAACGAATTTCTTTACTTTTTAGAATTTTAAATAGTATTATGGAAAACAAATCTGCCAATAAAGTGGAGACTCGACAGAAACTACTCAGACAAATAATTATAGAAACAGATGGCGATTCAATACATGTTGCTAAATTTGAAACAACACCGTTAGAAGCAGCAGAGATATTCAGAAGACTGCTCAAAAGAATGGCACAAGATTGGTTGTAGTTAGTATTTATAGTTCATAATTATTTAAAATTATGGTAACAATTAAAGGTCCTTTGAAAATCAAAAGCGGAGAAAAATTGCCCGATAAATTAGCAGATGTAATCAAAAAACAATTTGGGATTGTAGAAAACAAGCCAGAAAAAACAAGGTCAGAAGCTAAAAAAGTAGTATATACTAGAAAGGCCTTAGAAAAAATGGATTACAATAAGCTAAAAGAAATAGGATACAAGTTAAGAGTACGAGGCAGGAGCAAAAAAGGCTTAATAGAGGATATATTGGCTGTTCAAGCTGGCAGGAAAAAGCCTGAGTTTTAATCATGCATCTAATAGCTTTAATAGAACATTCTTCTGGAGATTGGGAGAAATTACAGGAGTGGATTCATTCTATTCCTGTTAAGAATTTGAAAGGCGAAACCACATATCCTTGTTGCCGAGAATTGAAATTATTAGACATCACTTTAGACGAATCTTGCGTTGACCAGTTATTGGAAAGACTGCCTAAAGGAACCGGGCACGTAAATCCTGAAGACGTTAACAATATGAGAGAAATGATACAGGCAGTAACGCCTTTGCAATCCGTTGATTTGAGCAAAATGGGAACTAAAACATTGAATAATCAAAAACCGCCTCAAACATTCTGTTATTTTATAATATTGGGAGCGATTCCCGACAGAAAAAACAAAGAAGGCTTGGACTTGCTATAAATAATAATTTGAGAGAGGATTATTATGGCACGACAGGTTGTTAGATTTGATGGAGTTACTGTAGACAGGGAAATCTCAGATGCTGAAGAAAGAATCCCTGACGGTTGGAAGGAAGTTACTATTAAATTCAAACAATCCAGCCTTTCTTCCGGAAAGCAAACCTTTACTGTCAGCCTTGGAAGCGGCTCAAAACAGATGGTAAAGCAGGTGATTATTTCTGTTGGAGACACGGGAGACGAATGGGGCACGGATGGATATTTTCAAGTTCACAGAACGGATGGAACTCCTGACGAATCAGATCCTTCGGATACTTTGCTTGGCGAACACTATTTCAACGAATCCAACATGCTGATTATCGACAAACCAGAAGCTTCTTCGGAAGCGTTGAAAATAGTGCTGGACCACAATGCCGGATCGGCAAAAGACATTAGAGGGTCTGTAAAATATTATTATAAATAGTAAAGTATTATGAAGGTGGATACAAAAACATACCGGACAGCATTAAAAGTAGCATTTATAGCAGTTTTAACTCTTTGTATGCTGCATGCCGTATTTACGAACAGCGTAAAAGATTTATGTTCTTCTGGAACGTGGCAGCACATATTGGGGTATTACTATTTCTGCCCTGCTGAAAATTCGTATAGGTACTGCGAAAAGCTCAGCTCTACGAATAGAACGTGCTATCTGATGGACGAATCAGACTTGCCCAAAGCTGTGCTTTCCGACAGGAAAATATTGAAGCTTGTTAAATCAGACGGAGTGTCCAGTCTGCTGAATTTTAATATTACTTATATTGGCCCGCACACCGCCAAAATACACTGGAAATGGAAGAATCAGACCATACGAAAAAAAGTCTTTTCCAGCGGTTTTTCGCTGGAGCAGGCAAAGTCTTTTGCTGTAAAAACAATTGCCACGTGCAAACAGTATAAAAATGTTTCTTTATGCAAAGGCGGAAAGTGGAAAGCTTATAATTCTACGCATTATATATGTACCTCCAACGGAGAATTGGAAAAGTGTATCAACATCTCTCAGGACAATATCTGTTATCATCCAAAGATTATACAATATTGTACAAACATTTCAAACACAACTAAATATGTGTTGAAAATATCTCCAAAAATTGCGTATACAAACCTGCTGAAAGTCAAGTCTAAAGGTCTGCCTGTAAAATACTTTGTAACCAAGAAAGCGGAATTTGTCAATCAGTCGAGTACTACATCTCCAGAATTCACCAAATTTTTGAAGTCGATTCCAGCAAAACAGGCAAAGCTTTCTTCCGGAAAAAATCTCACAAAAAGCCTAAATTTGGATGTCAGCAAATCAGAAGGCTACTTTATATTGAACTTGCGAAAAGCAGCTCCTGGACAGAGAGTTATTATTGGTTTCAATTCCACTGTGTTTACAGTCGAAGAGCCTGACAACTGCGAATATATAAACGATATAACTCCATCATTCAATGTTTCTCCTTCCGGGGATTATGATTACTACAACCTGACATTGTACATCAACGGAACAGAAAAGGGAAGTGCGATGAATGTTCCAAACAACACATATGCTGTTATTACCAGCTCCGTGCTTACAACTGAAGGCCTGTATGAATGGTATGTTGAAGCAAAAGTCGGAGGCACATCGGTTTCTAATACATCTACAATGTATTTCACTCTGGATACAACTCCGCCTGTAGTGACTATAAATTATCCTAGAAACAATGGAAGAGTAAGAGTTTACAATCCTTGTCTCAATTTTACATACATCGAAGACCATCCCAACAATGTTTATTTCCAGATAGACGGTTTGCCTACAAATTACACTACACATCCTTATTTGACTGATGATCACATGGTGCTGTACTTGAAAATGGATGAAGGTGCGAGCAACATGGCTTATGACAGTTCTAAATACGGAAACAACGGAACAATTCATGGAGCAACTTGGACAACTGGGAAATTCGGCTCTGCTCTGGAGTTTGACGGAGTGGATGATTATGTAGAAGTGCCTGATAGCGATAGTTTAAATATTACTGATGCGATTACGATTGAGGCGTGGGTGAAAATACTTAATTTGGACACTGCTAATAGGATAGTAGCAAAAAGAATAGGAGTGAAGAGTGCTTATGATTTTGTGTTTAGAGGGGATAGTTTAAAACGATTAAACATTCTTTTCCGTGATGGTGATAACATGGATAATCTTTTTTCAGCCCCTAATGTTATAATTGATACTTTATGGCATCATGTAGTAGTAGTCAGAAATGACTACAACGTTGAGTTTTTTGTGGATGGCGAACCGGTTGGTACAGCTATAGCTCGATATGATATGATTACCTTAGAATATCCAGTTCTAATAGGATGTTTGGAAAAAGCAGCTTCTTGGTTTTATGGCACAATAGACGAAGTCCGCATCTACAACCGAGCCTTGTCGGCAGAGGAAATCAAAGAGCATTATTACAAAGGCCTGAAAACGCATTATGTTAGGTTAAATGACCGAGGATACCCAGATATAAACAACACAACAAAACTTCTTCTTACATTTGACCAAAGCAATAAGACATCTGGGAGTGCGGATGGCGAGACTGTATATGACATTTCGGGCAACGGAAATGACGGAACAATTCACGGAGCAAATTGGACAACTGGGAAATTCGGCTCTGCTCTGGAGTTTGACGGAGTTGATGATTATGTATATTGCGGGAATGATGAAAGTCTACGCCCATCAGATGCAATTACACTCGAAGCCTGGATTAAACCTTTGTCTTCAGGTTATGAAATCATAAATTATCGTATTAATGGAGCTGGTCCTTACTATGTCTACCATATTCGTAAAAGTGGTGCTGCAATCACTTTATATGATGGAAGTGATGATGGTTTAGGATATACAATTCCTTATACTTTATCAAAAAATTCGTATCATCATTCGGTTCTTGTTTTTTCAAGAGCAGAGCGTAAATTTAAATATTATGTAGATGGGATTTTGAGAGGTTCAAAAACAACAGGGGATTATCCTTTATATACTCATTGCACACCAAATCATCCTGATTGTAATATACACGGGTTCTTTATAGGTTGTGCACGTAATGGTATTCGACATTTTCCTGGCACAATAGACGAAGTCCGCATCTACAACCGAGCCTTGTCGGCAGAGGAAATTAAAGAGCATTACAGACTGGGAAACGGAGTTCACAATGTAACTGCTTATGTAGTGGATTTAGCAGGAAACAAAGGTACAGCAACCAGCAAGTTTTCCATAAGATACATCTCAACTTCATTGGATTATGTGTTTTATTCAGTAATCGGCTCTTTTGGTGCGGCATACCTTGTTTACAGGCTAAGGAGAAGGAGAAGAAGACGCAGACATTAGATTTATATACTTGTAGTTGATAAATATTATGTGTGCTTTTTGTACAGTTTTAGATGTGAGAAGTATAATCAGTCTCACAGAAGATGATATATCTGACGAGCAAATAGCTTCCTTAATTTCCTATGCTCAATTGCAGTTGGCTCAAGAAGTGTATGTTTATCACGAAGATGAAGAAGTGTCATATATTGATGAAGAAAAGGACAATGATATAGATGGTTCTAACAAGGTATATTACACTCGTTTCTGGCCTATTGCCGACAGAAATCAGGACGGCGTTGTAGATTCGAACGATGTCAAGGTTTACAAGTTCGATTCTGAAGGAAACAGGACTGAAGCGACTATAAGCTCCATAGACGCTGCAAGAGGAAAAATAACTTTGTCAGAAGCACCCACGTCAGACTATACACTTAAGATTACGTATTCTTCTTATCCGCCAAATATTACGAGCAGTGATTTGAAAATGGCGTGCATATACCTGACAGCTGCTCTCTGCTACGCGAAATGCGACCCGACAATCTTGAAACATTTAGACACTTTAGACGTTTTGAGAATGCCGGACCCGTACAACAGGTTTATGAAGATGTACAAAGATACATTAACTAGGATAAAATCGGGAATGGCTATGAAAGGAGAAGACTCCGAAACTGTTGCCTTTGAGGATATTCGAAGCGAACTTCCTCGCAGAAGCATTTGAATATGAGCGTAGATATAACTAAGAACACGATTGCCCAGACAGTGCCTGAATACGTAGCCGATGTGCTGAGAAACAACCTAACAGACAAGCAGTCGCCGGCAAGGAGCAATTCTGAATGGATATTGGTGAATCACGAAGACGAAGTCCATATAAAAGGCAATCTGCCGAGAGTATACATAGATTATGCCGGGGGCTCGAGAGCAGCCAAAGCTCCAGAAGTAATAGGTCCTGTGACAGTTCTAATAGATATAGAGATATGGTGCAGCGGTTCCAACGCTAAAACGCATAGAAACCAGCTTGCCGATGAAATTACTCAATACCTTACAGATCAAGATTCTTCTGACGGAAACAAAACTTTCAGAGAGCAGAGCCTGATGTTCGAAAATTGCAGCGGTTCTAATGAAGACGACATTATAGACGATGTTCTGGTTAGAATTCACAAAATTACTTTCCAATTTAGGTATTACGGCCACTAAATATTATGTTGAGCTTGGAATTGAAAGTCAAGGGACTGGAAAAGTTTAGAACTCTGACGAGAAACTTTCCAAAAGCCATGATTAAATTGAGCAAAGACACGAGAAATAAAATAGCAGATACTCTCATAGACGAGCTGAAGGTTCAAACCAGAGCTCACAACAAAGTGGTAACGGGGCATTTGATTCAGGATATATACAAAAAAAATTACAAAGATAAGACAATAGTGTACTTTGGCAAGCCGAGAAGTGCATACGCCGTATATGTTGATTTGGGAAGCAAGAACAAAAGACCGCCTAACCCGATGAAAAAGAGAATAGGCTATTCCATATACCAATGGGTTCTGCTGAGAAATTTGGTGGCTAAACAAAGGAGAAGAAAATATCCGGGCACAAACAAGGAGTATGGAAAACCTTATCAGCCTTCTCAACAGCAGCTCGCTTATATGATAGCGTGGCACGTAGCTAGAGAAAAGACTAAAGCGACGCACATCACCAGAAAAGCATTCAGAAAAACGCGGAGAAAAATAGATAGGATGATAGACGAAGAAGTAGAAGAAGTAATGAGATTATATGGATTCTAATATTTCAAAAATATTTTCTGGTTTTTGCGTTTGGTTTCGTGCTTTTCCACCAATCGTTTGTGATTTTTTAGCATATCTTTGTAGTTTCTGAAATCTTTGGCGTACAAGACGCTCTTTTCAGTAAAATTATCGTGAAAGTTCGCGAGAGAAAATTTGACAACATTGGTGTGCCCGATATTTTGTCTTGAATCAAATACGGAAGTTATGATTATTACATAGTTTGTCTTGAATGTTTTTGGGAACAAAATGTCTTGAAAATAGAGGTCTTTGCTCATAATACAGAATACCAATCTTTTTTGATGTTGGAAGTTTCTCCAATAAAAGCAAGAGGTCTGCAGTCAATTAGTCTGGCATTTTTGAATGCTATTCTAACAAACCAATACCCTAAAGAGCCGCTGGAACTTGCTTTGTTGAAATCTGGGTCGTTGCTTGCAGCGATTATAACGGTGTAATAATCCTCAGGCAGGTCGTAATCGAAATCCAAAATCATTTTGGCTTTTGTTCCAAAACACTTAAGATGGACATCAAATATGCTGGTTATAAGATTGACTTCTCTATTGGCGTTGCTGATTTGAAGAAGCATTGTACTCAAAACATCTGGTTTCAAAGCCATTCTTCTCCTTCTTTATTTACAGGGTCTTCAATCATACCCAAAGGCACAACGTAAAACCAACCTCTAAACTCTTTAGGATTTCTTGGTTCTGTGCGTTCAGGAATTATTATTCTCTTTAGTGAAGTGAACTTAGACAAAAGCCAATACAATCTGTCTAAAGTTTTACCCAAATGCTTTTTTACGTTGCCTGTATTTGTTGTCAGTCCTATCTGATTTTGAAGATCCTGTAAAAATCTGTCTTTAGCAGAGGCTTTTATGCGAATATCGTATATTTTTACTTCAGATACGTGAGGCACAACATCTCCTGTTCTGTATTTTCCCTCTTCTTTGTATCGTTTGGAATTTATCCATTTTACAAATTGCTTGTGCTGGGATTTTGGACCCTCTGTTAAAAAAATCAAATGCATAAATGTATACAACAATATATATAACTAAAAACAGAAAAAAATATAAGGGAAAGGAACATATATTTATATGCAACCGAAAGTAAATGTTGAGATGGCAACGATAATAGCGAATGTGTACTACGGACATCAGTCGGCTAGAATAGCCAACTTTAACAGAATTAGAGACCTTATCCGAAAGAGGCACGAAGACATTCCGTTGAACATTCCAGAAGAGAAAAAAGAGGACAAAGCCTACATTAACAGGTACATAGACAGAAACCTTGAACCTTTGCTGAAAGAAATAGTCAAGAAATACGGCAATTTGGGCGACGAAGAGCGATACTTCATTGAAGAGTTTACAAAGATTGCCAGCGAAACCAAAACACTTGAAAGGCGATGCCTCAAACTAATGGACAACTTTTTATCTCACGAGCCAATATGGAACTGGCTGAAGCGGATAAAAGGGATTTCGAAAGTCTTGGCGATAAACCTGATCAGAAACTTTGGCTACTGCGAAGGTGCCAACAGCCCTTCCAGTATATGGAAATACGCAGGTCTTGATGTGGTGGATGGAAAAGCGAGAGTGAGAAAACACGGGCAGAAACTGGAATACAGACCAAGAGCCAAAGTTGTTGCTTGGCTTGTGGGAGACAGTTTCCTGAAACAGAGAACGCCTTATTACAGAGAAATTTACGACAAAGAAAAGCAGAGACTTGAGGCTCTGGAGTTTAAGCCGGGAGAACTGCACGAAAAATATCCTAACAATTACAAAGTGACGGACACCAAATTGACGCCTCTGCACATACACAGGAGAGCTATGAGAAAAATGGTGAAAAGGTTTCTAATTCACTATTTGACTGTTGCGAGGAAAATGAAAGGATTGCCAATTAGAGCTCCTTATGTGGAGGAAAAACTTGGACATACTCATATAGACAATCCGCCGCTTACAGACGGATTGTTCTAATTTTTTTCTTTTTTTTCTTTTTTTTATTATAAGCGAGCCTTTTATTTATAGCAAAACCATTAAGTTCAAGCGGATAGAACAGAAAAAAATAAAAAACATGTATAACAAAGAGCCATCAATTTTCAGAATATCCATTAGAGGAGAGCGAGCCATAAAATAGCAGAAGCACCAAATGGAACGAGCGAGCCATAAAATAGTAGAGAACCACCATAGATAAGCGAGCCACTATATTACAGGAACCCATAACAAAATAGCGAGCCGCTTCAAGATAGAAACCCTTTTAGTCATAGCGAGTCAAACCTGATATAAATATCATTAGTAACTAATATTATGAAGACAAAGGATTTGGAAGACAACAGGAGATGGGTGTTAAACAATTCGCAGGAGCCAATTACAGTATATGATTACGCCAGAAAAAGAGACATCACTCTTTTGCCGGGACAAACCGCAGTAATCACAAAAGCTCCGGAAACGAAACAAACCAAGAAAAAACAGGAAAAGTCTAAAGACAGCACTGAAGACAAAGTAGATTTGAAAGTTGATATAAATACTTCCGCGGAATAATAATTCTATGGTGGATGCTTGGACAGAATGGGGATTACTGGCTATCTGTCCGAAAGGAGGCAGTTTTATAGAGTACAACGGCAGTATAGATAGAGATTCTTTAGAGATTACTCAAGGCACTAAGGATTTTGATATAATACACTTATTGAATGGTGGCTGTTTGGAAAAACCAACTCCTGAAGGAGAATATGTAATATCTTTTGACATTTACTTTATAGATTTAGATACCACAGACAATTCAGGAATATTACAATTGTTCCACACAACGAAAGACAATTGGGACACCACAGGACCTTTATCAGTCACTAACAGCAGAAACAGAGACCAATTTAAAGTGGTTGTTTTGTTTACAGAAGACACTACTGTTACTTCCGCTAGCAGTGCAATAACCAACAAAGCTGCATGCAGGTTTATACTAACAAATGCCAGATTTGTTGAAGCAACTCCGGTTTCTTTTGGAGACGGAATTCTTAAAGTAACATGTAAATTCAAAGCTGCACCGTACACGAAAGCAGGTGCAGGAAACTTTACAGTAGAATCGGCAACAAGTTCGGACTCTTTAGATGCAGTTCCAGACTTTAGTTAATTTTTGTTTGTTTTTTTTATGGACAGATCTACAAAAGAAGCACTCTTTAAGGTTCTTAAAGAAAATCCAAAAGCTTTATACATCGGTTCTCCTACTGTAAAAGAGCAGTTTCAGCAGGTGGCACTTGAGAAATTCAACAACAACTACGGAGCATTTTTGGATTTCTTGTTTTATTTCTGGCTTTACAACAAAGACAAAATGAACTTTCAATTGGCTGAAAAAATAAGAGATTTGGAAGACAGAGTCAAAAGGCTTGAGGAAATGAGTTAATATATATAGTTTTTTTGTTAATATAATATTGAAGGATGGATATTGAAAAATTAAAGTCTCACTTGGGGAAGGCAAGAGAATACAAAATAGGCAAGGATACTTTTTATTTTAAGCCATTGACTGTCGAGTATCTGCCGGAGATGTTCTCAATTATCAACAAATTGTCTATTAATACCGAAGCACCTTTGAGCAATTTAGACAAAGAATCCATCAGCACGCTCACTAATTTGGTAAGAATAATGATTAAAAAATCCTATCCAAATATGGAAAGAGATTATATAGAGAAGCTGACGAAAGAAGGCGTGTCTGAAGAAGAAGCCAAAAGAGAAGCCCAAAATACAATAGACGAATTCATATTCGCTAATTTCTTTCCTTTAGTTACGGCATTGTTTGAGGTCAACGATTTGGGAGCACCTAAACTGGAAACAAGCAAAATGAGCAGTTTGAGGGCTCACATGGAGCAGTTGAAAAAGGCAAAAGAAGCCAAAAATGCCTGAAACCAAGAAATCTGTAAACGAAATAATAACGAGAGCTTTTGCTAAAAAACCAAGATCTGATTTTCTAATACAGGCTCATCACGCCTTTATGATTAATTACGGCTGGATACCTTTGGAAGAATTTAAAAATTTACCCATACCTACGTTTTTGAACTTGTCCGAACAATTAAAGAAAATGGCGGACGAAATAAATAGAAAATCAAGGTGATAGGATTATGGCAGAACATAAAATTAAAGGAACTATTGAATGGAAGGAGATTGGGGCAGAAAAAGTAACAAGCAGCATCAGCAGAGTTGAACAAGCAATGAGAAAATTAAGCATGGAGCTAAGCAACAGAGTAAGTCCGGCTACAGTACAATTGCGTAAACAATTAGCTCAAGCAGGCATTGCCGTGTCTAAAACAGGAACATTTTACGACAAAGCAACTAATGCAGCACTCACATATTCGGATGCTGCTTCTAGAATTCAAAAAGCAAATCTGGATAAAACATACGATGAATTGTCTAAGAAAATTAGTGTATTTGACAAAACAGCTATGAAACAGTATATGACAATGAAAATACAGCAGCATGGCTGGTCAGTTGCTAATGATTCTGCTAAAAAACTTACAAATACGATAAGCGAACAATCGGAAGAAGCTATGAAAGTAAAGCGAAGGTTTGATATGCTTACTAAAGGACACAAGTCCTTTGGAGATGCTATAATTAATAGCGGAGATAAAGTAAACTGGCTTAGTGCTAATTTTGACAGGCTAAAAGAGGCGGGAGACAGAGCCTACCAAAAATCTTGCGACATTCAAGAATTAAGCAAGCATTTACGCTTATCTATTGGACAACTTGCACCAACTTTGAAAGAAGCAGGGATAGGTTTCAACGAACAAAACAAATTAATTAACACGGCTACGAATGAGATGATTCCCCACCAGCTTGCAATCAAAAGATTAATAGACCATTACAGTTCTTTTGGAGGCGTAATGTCTATGGATAGAGATGCTTTTGTAGCTTTGAAAAAACAAGGCTATGAATTTTTGGGTACTGGAGCTAAGTTTGCTACATGGATTAGACTAGCCACTCACGGTTTGCATGGATTTAAAATGGAATTGCTATCTACAATGTTTTTTGGAATGCAAATGCAACAAATAGGTATGAGCATGCTAAGGCCTGCTATGAAAATGTTTGGGATTACTGAATTATTTTCCAATGTTTTGGCTGTGGTGATGCTGCCTGCACTACATTTGATATTTCCATATCTGTTAGGTCTCGCAAAATGGCTCATGGATTTGGGACCTGCAGGAAAAATGGTGCTTGGGTTTGGAGCGATGTTTATGGTGGCTGCTGGCGGTATTATATATTTTGGTTCTCAACTAGGGCTGTTTATAGGAGCAGTGCCTAAGATATTTGTTGCAGTGAGCATTGTAAAAAAAGGTGCTATAGACATGGTTAAAGCACTAATAAGCGGGGGTCGTAAAATGGTACTGTATGCAAGTGCGAAATTGTGGCCTAGACTTGCAGGCATTTTTGGAAAGGGAATGGATTTGTTGGGTTTGAGAATGAAAACAAAAGGCAGGAGTGTAACAACGATATTTGCGAGAATGGGCACTAGATTGTCAGGCACATCCAGAATGACAGGAATGGCTGTGGGCACAGGAATGTTGGGACCTATTGGGATGGCATTGATGGGCATACTTGCTGCCATAGCCATATTTACCGTCGCTTGGTCTAAAAACTGGTTTGGCATTCGGCAAAAAACAGGAGCATTTGTTGTCTGGTTTTCAGGAGTTTATGATAAGTGGATAAAACCTGTTTTGTTTCAGGCTGGCGTAGGAATAGTGATTTTGAAAAACACGTTCGTATTTGTGCTTACAAATATTAAAAATATTTGGTCTTTCACATGGTTGAGCATTAAATCAGCAGCTTTTAAAACATGGAATACTTTACTCGCAGGTGTTGAAACATTTGTAAATGGTATGTTAGCTCCATTCAGAATACTTTATGAGAAAGGAGGAGATGTAGCTAAAGGTGCTGCAAAGCTTTTTGGTTTTGGTCTTGAAATGCCTAAGTTTCCAAAATTTGATTTAAGTGCTTTCAAAGTAAGTACTGAAGAAGTAGACAGCGAATTAACAAAAGTCAAAGGAAGCTTGAAAAGTGCTTTTACAGATACAGCAGTTAAAACGGCAAAAGATGTAAAGTGGTTGGATGGAGCTTTATCGGGACTTACTGGAACTATCAAAAACTGGGGAGAAGGAATGATAGAATCAGGAAATAAGATGGACGCCGAAAGAGAAGCTAAAGAAGCCAATGCTGAATCTACGAATAAGCTTAGCGAAGTCATATCTAACTTTACAGGCATGATAACAGGAACGTTTACGCCTGCAGTGAATGAATCAACGGACAAAATAAACACCAATACAGACGCAATTATCAGCAGCGGAAACGAATCCTTAAAGACTTTACCAAAGATAAATGATTTGACGACTTCCATCAACGACACGAGCAAAGCAGCTCGAAATGCTGCACAAGCTTTGAATTATTCATTTGAGCCTGCACTGAACGACCAACAAATAGCTTTATACAAAGTCAGAACGGCTTTGTCGTATACAACCAGCTGGGTGTATTCTTACATACGTGCTTTGAACAGGATACCAAGATACATACACACTACAGTCCACAAAGAAATTATTGTAACGGAAAGGAGAGGCATATTCGGCTGGGGTTTCTTTGGTTTACAGCATGGCGGTATTGTAACAAGACCAATTGTAGCAACGCTGGCTGAAAAAGGTCCAGAAGCTGTAATACCTCTCAACAGAGCTGGAGGAGCATCAGCACCTTCTTTAGGCAATATAACCGTACACAACACCTACAATATTTCGGGAGTATCTAGTCCTGACGACGTTGAAGCGAAGATAGAAGAGGCAAATGCCAAGCTAATAGATGATTTAAAAGCTATGATTAGGTAATTATTATGGCAATCACACCTATTATTGCGAATATATACAAAACGGGAAG
>Ga0190336_1000046_pt1 | contig 25029 bp, 6 predicted proteins | sample 487204910_MG_FD_161651 | JGI IMG/M metagenome (GOLD analysis project Ga0190336, IMG submission 161651) | Hydrothermal vent sediment bacterial communities from Southern Trench, Guaymas Basin, Mexico - 4872-04-9-10_MG | ecosystem: Environmental > Aquatic > Marine > Hydrothermal vents > Sediment ...
CGACTCTCTTCAGAGCCTGGAATGATGTCCATTTCGTGAACAACGGTACTGGCGATGCATACAACGTAATTGCTACCATTACCTGTGCTCCGGTGAACGTGAATATTATTGACGGAAATGTGACGTTTGGCGACATACCAGCAGGAGGCAGTGCATGGAGCAAAGATTTCTTCTTGCTTGAGGTTGACATGACGAACCCACAGGGCCCAGACAAAGGAATATGCTGGCGTGTGGAGTACGACGATGCTGCTGGTGTGCATCATGTGATAAAGAACGTGCCAAAGTTCTGCGGTGAGAACTGCAGTGATATCTGTCCATAGTTCTGTGGAGAAGGAATAAACTGAGTGTGAACGGAAAAAAATGGAAAAATGCTGGGGCGAGTTCGGCTCGCCCTGGCGGTATTTTTTTACAAAAAACAAGCAAAAAGATGCTACTTGCATGGTGCAAATCCATGAAGTGGCTAAAAAACACTTTCTTTTAGAAAAAGAACCTGTGCTAAGAAAAAAAGGAAGTGGGGGAGAAGTCGAGCGCCGAAGAGGGGCGCGATGACATAAATACCACAATTAGGAGGTGAAAAAGGAAAAATGAAAGACAAAAAACAAAGGCACATAACAGCAGTATTTATCGGTCTGATGATGGTTGCAAGTGTTTTGGGGGTGATACCAATAGTGGTAGCAGTGGAACCAGGAGCAGCAGATGTAACTCAGGAAGTTACCGAAGCAACTACACTAGCTGATCCAACATCTACAGTCAGTCACACACATGACACATATTTCTATACTGTGGGAGATGTTATTTTTTTCGGTTATAAGGACAACACAGTACTAGAGCTATTCGATTCGGCAGGCATAAAGAAATGGGGAGGTACCTTAAACAAAGGACAGCATGCTTTCGTCAAAGTATCGGAAGGTGTTTATCATGCCAAAGGGTCTGAAAAATTTGCTATACTTGTAGGGGATCCAATATCCAGGTATGTTTGTGGCTACTTTGCTATGGATAATGAAGGATTTGGCGCAAGTACAGAGCTTTACACATGGGTACCAAGATACGGATGGGCTGGCGAAAAGTTTATAATTTTTGCCTATCAAAACTCTACTGCTGTAACACTAAAAGATTCAACGACAGGAGCGGTAATCTGGTCAGGCACATTGAATAAAGGAGAGCACCACGAAGTTACTGGACTGGAGTCAAAATGGCTACAAGTAATTAGCGATAAACCTGTCTCTGCATTGGCTTACTACGATCAGGGATATTTCACGCCATCTGCCAACGGTAAGTTCAGCGGAACTGAATTTTATACCTATGTGGGAAAAGTCGGTGGATGGACTCAGGACTTAACTGTAATGGCGTATAACGACGGTACATCGGTCACAATAAAGGACAGCGATACAGGGACATTGATATGGACTGGTACTCTCAATAGTGGACAAGCTCATGTTGAATCCTTTAGAAATCTCGAAAAGTATATTACAGTAACAGGTAGCGATACTGTATCTGTAAGTGTACAACCGTGGAAATCATCGACTTCTTCTTACCACCAAGGGGCATACGTGCCTGATAGAACAGGATCTGGAATAGGAACTGACTTTATAGCAACAAGTTTAACTGGAGGGCTTCTTGATGTGTTCGCCTACGAAGATAATACAACAGTTAATGTCTATGATTCCCAAACAGGAGCCTTAGTTAATAGCTACACGCTGAATGAAGGGGACTATGTGAATGCAAATCCAGGTAACGGTCTATGGAGGATAAAAAGTGATAAAATAGTATCGGTGTGGTCAGGATGGGGTAAATGGAGTGCTGACTTCGCACCTCTACGCTTTGGTAAAGCAGCGCAACCAAAACTTTGTCCAGACAAATATAGATGGGGCAGCTATAATTGGGATCCCTTCCCAGACACTTTCGTAGGACGACAGGAAGTGCATTTTATGAATAACGGTCCAGGAGATGCCTACAATGTAACTGCGACAGTTACATGCACGCCGATAAACGTTGTGGCTACCGACCCCACGGTAACGTTGGGCGACATACCAGCAGGGGGCAGTGCATGGAGCACGGATACCTTCGAACTTCGAGTTGACATGACCAATCCACAAGATCCGAACAAAGGTATTTGCTACCGTGTGGAATACGACGACGCTGCTGGTGTGCATCATACGATTGAAGACGTTGCCAAGTATTGCGGTGAAGAATGCAGTGCTATTTGTCCATAGCGAAGTCTGCGGGGAACGATAAATTATCAGTGAAGAAAATAGAAAACAAAAAAAATTTGCAAAAATGCTGGGGCGAGTTCGGCTCGCCCCGATGTTATTTTTGTGTGAATGAAAAAGAAGGAAGGGGTGGAAAAGAAAATGAAGAAGAAAAAGATGAGGAAGCCGCACAAATCTGTAGCGATAATGATGATAGCGGTGATGTTAGCGGCATCCCTGTGGGCGGTGCCTATACAAGCGGCTGCGGCTATGAACGCATTTGCAGATATTAATAAATCAGTTATTGATTCTGACCCAATTACAACCCATCATAATTCCTCAACTATCGAGCAACTTAACACTGAGTTGAAAATTTTAGAAGAAACTCTATCCTCGTTAGAAGAAAATGCAGTTGCTGGCGGTCTCACTGAACAAGAAATAGCAAAACTTCGAGTATCGAAGAGCAAGCTATCTGCTTTAGATGCGGAAATCAAAAAAGAATTTTCAGAGACTGAGAAAAAAATAGAAAAAATCGGAAGCTCAAACGCTTTAAAGAGACACGGGAAGGTAGTGGCTGAGTACACTACCAGGATGGCAGCGATCCAGGACCAGATTGCTTCTATTAGCGAGACCAGAGATAGAAGAGATATAAAAGAAAAAGCGAAAAAACTAAAAGAAGAGATACAAAGCTTTACTTATAAGCCCGAATACAAACCTCTAAGTCCAAAGCTTCCACACCGCATAGCTGAACCCACTAAAAAGAAACCTTACACGGGTCTGGGAATCGTCCCTGCTTATTATAGTAGCACCGCATGTGGCGAAGTAACAGCGAGAACTGCAGCGCCTACCAGCGATGATCTGGCTGATACAATTGATGCTAACCAAACGCAGGAGATAAAAGATTTGGCTGCCGAACTGGACTATCATCCGGTCAGGATATATGAGTATGTTCGAAATAATATAAACTACGAGCTCTACTATGGCTCTCGCAAAGGGTCAGCAGAGACGCTTAAACAACTGGGAGGTAATGACTTTGACCAAGCTTCTCTGCTCATAGCCCTTTATAGAACTTCAGGCATTCCAGCAAGGTATGTCTATGGCACAATAGATATTCCCATAGGCAAAGCCATGAACTGGGTTGGAGTCAAAGATAATGAGACTGCTGGAAATCTTTTAGCAACTGCTGGTGTTCCCACAACCGCATTAATTTCAGGCGGCGAGATAGTTGCTTTACGCATCGAGCATGTCTGGGTAGAAGCGTATGTTCCTTATGCAAATTACCGGGAAGTACCGATTTCAGGGACGGGAGAGATGTGGATACCGCTTGATCCGAGTTTTAAGCAGTATAATTATAAAGGAGGACTGGATATTCCCGCGGAAATGGACTTTGACGCCAATACCTTCTTAAATGATTACATCTCCACTATGCACAGTGAGAGCCCAATTGAACTCTATGTTCAAAATATTAATGACTATATAGCAGCCAACCATCCCAATCTGACCTATGATGATGTGATTCGCACCAGATGGATAGAGCCTGAGTGGCTAGGGCTATTGCCTGCTTCTCTTCCATATACGGTAGTAGCCGTACAAGAGGAATACTCAGAAATTCCAGATAATCTTCGTGACAAGGTTCGATTTTATATCCATGATGACTACGGAACATTGCTCGATTATACCGCGAGGATGCCAGAGATTGCGGGTAAGCGAGTTACCATATCTTACGTAGCAGCAACCCCAGCGGACCAAGCTGTAATTGATAGCTATGGTGGACTTTACAATACTCCGCCCTACTTAGTCGATTTAAAACCAGTCTTAAAGGTCGCTGGTAATGATACTGCCATAGGAACATCAATTGGTATGGGACTAACTCATTACTTCAATATGGGCTTTACCTCCTGGCAGGGCACCGATTGGATAGAGAACTATATAATTTCAGGAAATTATCTGGCTGTGGGATTGGACACACAGAGTGTGTCTGACAGATTCCTGTATCCAGAAGTTACCGATAATGAGAGCTTTGCAGGCGAAAAATTATATCGAACGGCAATGGATTATTTAGATAGATGCGATCGAGGTCAGAGGATAGCTGACGAGACGATGCAGATGGTTACGGTAAAAGAAATCTCAGACGTAATTGCATCAAATGATATCAAAGTAAGCTATTGGTTTGGTCAGCCGCAAACATTTGAATGGAAGGGTCTTTTAGTGGATGCAGACCGCTGCATCTTAGGTCCTTTCTCTGTTACTGGCGATGCCAACAAATCCCTGCATTACATGATATTGACTGGTATGGAAGGTTCGATATCAGAGAACAGGGTCTTTGAAGACAACTATGACGTTGAAGCCATTTCGGGTATAAAGGCATTAGAGATAGCCAGCGACCTGGGAATACAAGTCTATGACATAAACAGCAGCAATATAGGTGCTATATTACCGGCATTAAGCTTGCCCAGCTCTGTAAAAGCGGATATTCAAAACGCAGTTAACAAGGGCTGGGTGGTAAAGGTTCCAGCTATGGAGTTTGCATATAAAAACTGGACTGGAGTGGGGTGGATAAAGATGGATCCCATTACTGGTGCTGCGGGCTATATGATTTCAGGGATTACCTCTGGTGGACAAACGGTACAAACTTGGCCAAGTGATTATCACGACGCACTAACGTCTCCAAATGTAGACTACATCACTGCAAATATTATCTTGCCTCCGGATGACTCTATCTTTGTTAAGGGTGCAGTAATAAAATTCATTGTGCAGTACACAGTGCACTACGATGATAGCTCCGCTATTACATTATCTCCTCCAGATAAGTATGTTGCAGATACTTCGGAGGATAGATATGTTCCTGGAGAGTATAGATTTTATGCCGGTTATGGAACCGGAGCTTCAATCAAGTTTTATATCATAAAGCCAGAGGCTACTATTGTAGAGTTAAGCACTGATAAAGAAGCATACAAGCAAGGAGAAACAATTGCTGTTACTGTAAAAGCTACTACCAATAGCGAAAATCTGCCTGTAACTGTGGAGACTAATCTGTACAATACTACGGGTGTCAAGGAATCCACAGACAGTTCATTTGTCGCCTTACATAAAGGAGTAGTAATAGAGGTATCTCAGCAATTGTATATAGATTCAGCAGACCCCCATACTGGAATGTATACTGTGGATGCTGTGCTTCGTGATAATCAAGGAAATCAATTAGATTTAGCGACAAAACAAATATATGTTGGCGAAGAACCTGATTTTTATATAACCACGCAAGATATCGTGTTTTCCCAGATTAATACTGTCCCAGGTGGTCTTGAAGTAAGTGTGGATGCATCGATACACTATGAAAACGATAATGTGCCACGAGATGTTGACGTAAAATTTTATGATGAAGATATAAATACTGGAGGTAAAACAGTTGTACATTCGGAAACGATGTCTATGTCTCCGGGTGTTAACACTGTCTCAATAGTATGGGCAACATCATCTCATCAACATCGTTTGTGTGTGGTTGTAGATCCTAGTGATAAAATCAAAGAAGCGAATGAAAATAATAACATAGCATGCAAATCATTGGATGGTCGTCCCACAATAGATGATGTAAAATCAGAATATATAGGCACGTTCCTTGTTGGCATTCCAATAATGAATAGATTTGATGTATTTGTAGATTGGGGTGAAGGAGAACCAGATAAAGTAATATTTGAATTGAATGAAAAACCACCAGTTGAAGTTCCTGCAATTTCCGACAGCCCTTCTGCATCTCATGAATACGATATGGGTTTTGATATCCGGGTTTGGCCTGAGCAAAATGTACTAAAAATAACAGCCATTAACACTGATGGGGGGGCATCTGATCCTTTTATCCTTTCGCCCAAAGTTGTGCCAATTCCCACATGGTTGGGGGAATATCTTGGATTTGAAGTGATTGAAGAGCCACATGTAATAATATACAAAAAAGAAGTTTCCTTTCCTGAGCCACCATTTAAAGGCATAGTAACAGTGCCTGATTGGATCCCTCATGTTAATGGAAAATTAGGTGTTAAAGATACCCAAGCTAAAGTCGATGCCGAGGCTAAGACAGACGGAAGTGGATCTGTTGAGCTCTCAGGGCAGACAGGATTTGCAGCAATGCAGCAAGAGGTTCTCGGAGGTGTCTCGGGACGCGGAGATATTGAGTTAGACGCTTTACACTTGATTGGCGCAACATTTAAACTTTTTATTCAGGGTGTGCTAAAAAAGGAGGTTGGTGTTATTGATGCAGTTCCAACTCTTAAATCAGCAGAAGGATGGCCGGTAGTAGGACATATAGTAAAATGGTTTAATAAGAGAGCTACCATCGAAGGTAAAATAAGCCCACGGGTTGATCTCCAAGCTAATTTTAAAGAAGTGAACGAACAACTCGAGTTTGTTGAGGGGACAGGGAGTGGCACACTACCTATGCTTTTAACGCTTACACTCGAGGCGTATGAAAGACTTAGAGCGAGTGTTTATGGTGGGGGGACTCCCAGTATTGACTTACAGGTTCCTGAAAAACCTCCATTGGGTTACCTTAAGAAGTTGAGCATTAGATTGCTAATAGGTTTGGAAGTCCAGGCATGGATATTTCACGAAACATTCGAAAATGTGGTTGAATATATATATCCTGATGGTTATTCTCGAGAAGGAACGTATCGTGTTTACACTCTTTCGGATAACGAGGGTGGAATGCAGGTTCTTGGAAGAGATTATGCCAAAACGGAGTATGCTGTATTCGCAGCAAGGGATATCATCAGACACCAGGCTTTGTATCCATCAGCACAAACACAGGAAACTCTGATCGTGAGCAATGTTTTTCCGCTTGCAGAACCATCAATTGATGTAAAAGGTGATATTGCACTTCTGGTCTGGGTGCATGATGACATAAACAAGCCAATAGTGCAAGGGGAAGAGATTTATTATTCGTTATGGAATGGAACTATATGGAGTGTTCCATCGGCAATTACTAATGACAACAACTTTGACTTCAGCCCAACAGTTAAATTCAATTCAGACGGAGATGCGATAGCAATATGGGAACGCAATAAAAATGAATCTCTAGATGAAAATATCACATTGGATGAGAACTTTACATCTGGTTTTGAGATTGCATATTCTGTATTTAACTCAACTACCAGTTCTTGGAGTAATACATCATTATTGACGAATAATTCGTATCTAGATTTTGGCCCTATATTAATGTCAGATAAAAATAATAATATTGTTGCGATATGGATTGCAAATGAACAAAATATCCTCAGTAGTGAGAACAGTACATTATATTACTCACTTTGGAATAACACAGCTTTTACATCACCATCCATATTAAAGACAGATGACAGTGCAATTATGCGGGACTTTGCATACAAAGATGGTAAATTGATATATGTATGGACTCAGGATAAGGATGGTAATTTCTCTACGGCTGGGGATGAAGAAATATATTATTCACAGTGGAATGGCACTTGGAGTGTTCCTATACAAATCACAAATGACAGTTATGATGATGAGGTACCATCTGTTTTATATGATAATTATGGTAACGCAAAATTACTATGGTTGAAAAGGGTCAAAACCAATGCAACAGAATTTGATGAAGAAACCAATACCACGTATAATTATACAAAATATGTAAATAAATTATATCAATCTGAACTGGTCGGTGATTCTTGGACACAAGAAAGTCTAGTTAGAAATGAAACTTCAATTATCAATTTTGAGATAACTTCAGATGCAGACGACAATATAGTTCTGGTTTGGGTAGCAATGGGAATTAATGGTTCTGATATGTTCTATTCTGTTTATGATTCGAACCATAGTTCATGGAGTACAGAATATCAACTAACTGCTGATTTGGCAATGGAAGAAACAATTACACCTGTATTTGATTCGAATAATACTTTAGTAGCCTCATACTTGAAAGTTGAAGTTCTGCTTACGAATAGAACAATAATAGTAAATGATGCAGAGATAAATATGACTAATATACCAGAATTCGGAAATAGCAGTCTTTATGTGCTCAGACACGTTATTTCAAAAGATCTCTCAATAAGTAATAGTGATATACAATTATCTACTGACAAATCATACCCGGGAGATACCGTAACCATAAATGCAACAGTGCACAATGTTGGTGACTTATCAATTGATGCTGTAAAGGTTGCATTCTTCGACGGGTTTAATGGATCACAAATAGGAGCAACTCAAATCATAGATACAATACATGCAGGAGCAAACGTATCTGTTTCTGTTAATTGGACTGTTCCACTAACAGAACAGTCACACGAAATCTATGTAAAAGTGGACCCGCTGAATGAAATAGCAGAAAGTAATGAAAGCAATAACATTGCTTCTGTCAGCACTGTTCTTCCGGATTTGATTGTGAATTGGACTTTTGTTGGCTATTCAACGTCTGATAGACAGGTAAGCATTAATACGAGCATAAAAAATAACGGAACAATTTCCGCATCGAATATAGTAGTCGAATTCTATTATAGTAATTATACGGACTTTAATGAAAGTGCGTTAATAAAAATAGGCACGGAAATAATTGACAATATAGGTGTAGGCGATGGTAAAGAGGTCGGGATAATGTGGGATGTATCAGCAATAAATAGAAGCTGGTATGGTATATACATGCTGGTTGACCCAAATAATGCCGTTCAGGAAAGCGATGAATCTAACAATGGAGATACCGCTTTAGCAAAAGTTTTACCTGATTTGACATTAAATGCATCTGATATCAAATATTCAAACACTATTGAAGGTAATGTATCCATAAACATTACAGTGCATAATAAAGGCATTTATGATGCCGAAAACATCACATTAAGCATGTACAATGGGAGCCCAACAGTCAATTCCAGCACTATACTTGCAAATAGGACAATATCACTTATAAGGGCACACAGCAGCTCAACAACATCTTATGAATGGTCTGCGTTGCCAGGAATGTACAACATCTACGTATTAATAGACCCGGATAACTTTGTTGATGAATTAGACGAATCAAACAATCTGGCACTTAATCCTGTGATAATTACACCTGGGGCGGATTTGATGCTGAATTCTTCAGACATTATCTTTTCAGATGCTAATGAAACTGGACATGTGTCCATAACAGCAACGATTCATAATATAGGTTCTGCCGATGTTCTGTATACCACTGTGCAATTCTATAATGGCACTCCACAGATATCTGGCAATCCATACATTACAGATATTCCAAATTTAATTGGAACGATGGCTGTGTCGTTCATTCCATCGGGTGGTTCAACTACAATTGAGTTTGTTAACTGGGTGCCTATGGAGGGTAAGGCTTATGATATCTATGTGGGGGTAGACCCGAATAACAATGTGCATGAAACTAATGAATCAAATAACATGGCGTATAATACGCATTCGCCATATATAATAGCATGTATTAATATTACAGTAAATCACGGTTGGAACCTGATCTCAGTCCCACTTAACCTCACAAGCTGGGAACTTGGAAACGAGTCATTAGTAGGCGACCCACTAAACGTCACGCCAAAGAACAGTTTGACTTCTATTTACAGATACAATACTACATCGGGCTTATTCGAGAAATGTGACCATTTTGATGATTGGGGCTGGTGGCAGGCTACTGGCTCAGAGAGCTTCACAAAATTAGAACCCGGAAAAGGATATTGGGTGATGGCGAAGAACGATTGCAATCTAACATTCACAGGAACTGCACCTTCTGATATAAATATAACATTAAATAACGGCTGGAATCTCATTGGCTGGTACTCAATGGAAGAAGCATTGTTAGGCGAAGAATCAGTAGTTGGAGATCCGTTGAATGTTACGCCAAAAAACAGTCTCTCGTCTATTTACCGGTACAACACCACAAAGGGTGAGTTCGAGAAATGTGACCATTTTGATAATTGGGGATGGTGGCAAGCTACTGGCTCAGAGAGCTTTACAGAATTGGAACCCGGGAGAGGATATTGGGTAATGGCAAAAAACGATTGTGTGTGGAGACATGAAGCATAAATAAAAGGGGATGATAAAAAATGAATGGGCACAATACCTATAAATGGGGTAATCATACTATATTGGTAACAGTAATAGTTGTAGTAATACTTGCTATTAATCTAAGTGTTGTTAATGCAGCTACATCAGTAAGCATTTCAGATCCCGTAGGAGATTTTTTATTCCCTGATATCACCAAACTCAATATAAACGTTACCAACAGTAACCTCAATATAACAATCACACACGTTGATGATGTTTTCGATCCGTTAGGACTTCGTACATCTGCCGGTATTATATTTATAGATACGGATCTAAATTATACCACGGGCATTAATAACACGGGATGGGGAGCAGATTTCCAAATCGAGTATAATGTTAACAAATATTTTAAAGTTGTGCATCTTGTCAATAGTAATGCAGAATCCATTGATATTAGCGCAAACGTCAATGTTAAGGGTAAACAGATTTTTTTTAGTGTTCCACTGTCATTGTTAGATAACGATGACGGGATAGTGAACCTTTTCATTGCAACTAAAGAGAGCATCTGGATAGGCTCTACATTCGATCGTGCGCCAGATTACGGTGTTTTGAACACAGGCAATGGCTTAATTGAAATTCCCTTCCCGTATAATGAACTTGCAGGAGGCACAATAATAGATTCCATTGACGATTCTGGTTATCCTGATGTCACCGAAGTTAATGCTACTATTGATAGAGGTAGCTTAAATGTTGTTGTTACATACAAAGAAGATTTGATTGATACTTCTGTAACTAAAGGAGCTTATGCATGGATTAATTTAGATACAGACCAAAGCTTAGCAACTGGTTTTACGAATACAGGACAAAATCCGCCCACTTTTGGTATAGATTATCGTATAAACTATCATGTGTCAGCTCTTTTGGGAACACCATCGGCTTTTATAGAGGATGGAATTGGAAGCACAAATGTTGGTCTTCCCTATAATGATGGAATATATAAATATGGGGGAAATCAAATATTTTTAAGTGTACCATTGGGTTTATTGGATTTCGATGACGGAAACTTATATTTGCATATATACTCTTTCAATCCGAATACTATTCCCTCTACCGCAGATATTGATAATGTACCTGATTATGGTGAAGGTGCCCTGAATACATTAAATGGCGAAATTCAGCCACTGGTTAGCTGTATTGGTGATTGGGTAACAGTGACAGATCCAGATAATGATTCATACGGTTTCGGTCTTGAAGGTGATGAAATTACTGGAGTGAGTACATGTAAGGCAGCTAATTCTATAATTGTAAAAACCATGCTTAAACGTTTCGATCTGGACGACAGGGCAGCTACTAACATTTATTTGGATGTAGATCAAAACCCAAACACAGGTTTAGAATTCTCGAACGAAGCAAATACAATTGGAGCGGAATATATGGTTTCTTCTGCTCGTACTGCTGATTTAATGCTTCATACTTTTTTGAGTTCTTTAGAAGGGGAGGATAAACAGGTTGATCAATTGGCAATACCACTGGGTACACAAATTGTGGTAACAGTTCCTTTAGAATTGATTGGAAATGATGATGGAGCAGTTGATATGCTTGTTCAAACTTCGGACCCTGATTATTTCTTACAGTATGATATAGCTCCAAATACTGGAATAATCTCATTAAGTCCAAATTTGATTCTCTTTAATCAATTTTTAAATACCGGCTGGAATCTTATCTCAATACCTCTCAATCTTAGTTCCTGGGAGCTTGGAAACGAATCAGTAGTAGGGAATCCATTAAATGTCACTCCAAAGAATAGTTTAACATCTATTTACAGGTATAACACTACATCAGGACTGTTCGAGAAGTGTGACCACTTCGATGATTGGGGATGGTGGCAAGCTACCGGCTCTGAGAGCTTTACAAAATTAGAACCTAGCAAAGGATACTGGATGATGGCTAAACAAGATTGCAATTTGACATTCACAGGAACTGCACCTTCTGATTTGAATGTAACAGTGAAAAAGGGATGGAACCTTATTGGATGGTACTCCTTGTCTGGGGCATTGTTAGGAGAAGAAGCAGTAGTGGGAAATCCTCTAAATATAACACCAAAGAACAGTTTGACTTCTATTTACAGATACAATACTACATCGGGCTTATTCGAGAAATGTGACCATTTTGATGATTGGGGCTGGTGGCAGGCTACTGGCTCAGAGAGCTTTACAAAATTAGAACCCGGAAGAGGGTACTGGGTAATGGCTAAGAATGATTGCGTGTGGAGGCACGAAGCATGAAAAATAAAATCGTTTGGAAAATATTTGCAATTTCAATCGTCTTGGTGATGCTAACAAGTAACATAGCGCCATGCATCGCAGTTGACAATCGTTCAGCAAACAATGCATCATCGAATCGAACTGAAGAAGTTAATGCAACAATTCCCTCAAATCATACATCACGCACAGAAGTTTCTTATTCTGAAGTTCCATTATCTTCAAATGTTTGGTATGTGCCTGATAATTATGCAAAAATTCAATGGGCGGTGGATAATGCAACAGATGGAGATACGATTATTGTGAGAGATGGAACTTATGTTGAAAATGTAAAGATTAATAAGCGATTAACGATAAGATCGGAGAATGGTCCAGCGAATTGTGTTGTTCAGGCTGCGGATCCACAATGGAATGTCTTTGAGGTTACTGCGGATTATGTGAACATAACTGGATTTACGGTTACTGGTGCGTATAGACGATGGAATGCTGGAATATTTCTTGACGATTCTGATTATTGTAACATTTCAGATAATAATATAATGAACAACGATTATGGCATCCGATTCTATTCTTTTAGTAATAACAATACTATTATAAATAATAATATAACTAACAATATTTACCTTTATTCTTCTAATAATAACATTATTGCAAATAATAATATCAAAGAGGTATATCTTGAATATTCTTTTAATAACAATATTATAAATAACAATGTCACAGATAGTATTTCCCACTTCTCTTCGGATTATAATATCATTCGGGATAATAATGTAAATTATATCCGCCTTTACTCTTCTAACAACAGTATCGTTCAAGACAACAATGTAGGCAACAGTTATCAGGGCATCTTAATTCAATATTCCAGCAATAACAGCATTATAGGCAATAATGTCAGTAACTGCGGTTGTGGCATTGATCTCTCTTCTTCCAGCAATAATATTATTACAGGAAATAATGTCTTCAGCAATAACAATCAAGGCATTTATATTGATTCCAATAATAACACAATCACAAATAATAAGGTTAATGACAATGAACGTGGCATTTGGCTGAGCTACTCTAGTGACAATACCCTTACAAATAACACTATTATTAATAATACTTATTACGGAATTAGTTTTTCCAATTGTAATGAAAATATTATAGAATATAATATTATCAATTTGAATGGAAAAGGAATCGACATATCTTCAAGTAATAATACAAATATAATTAATAATGGATTTGCAAATAATAAATATGAAGGTATCTATCTCTCTGCTTCTAATAACAGCATCATTGTAAATAATATCATTAGTTCAAATAAATATGGTATTAGAATAGAGGAAAGTAATAATAACAACATAATTAACAATACTATTGCTAGTAATAAAGATTATGGCATATATAGTGGAAGTTATTCTTATTCTTCAAATAATAGTATTTATTTCAATAATTTTATTAGAAATAATAATGGAAGTGTGCAAGCTTATGATGCTGGCACAAATAACCGATGGAACAGCACTAACTTAGGAAACTATTGGAGTGACTACACTACCCGTTATCCCCTCGCAACAAATGATAGTACTGTATGGGGTACGCCTTATGCTATTGATGGCCCCGCTGGAGCTGCAGACAACTTCCCAGCAGTCCACCCAGTGGCTGGAGTATTTGTTCTTAGAATTACTCCCAATTATGGTCCTAATATTATAACAATAAACGCAGCAATATACGGTAGAGGTTTCACAGAAGGAATGGATCTAAGACTTGTTAGGGAAGGCGAGGAGGATATCCAGGGTGAAGATATAGAAGTGGTGAATGAGAGTCAGCTAACAGCAAAATTCAACCTCAGTGGGCGAACAACTGGTCTATGGGATGTTGTTGTAAGATTACCAACTGGAATAGAAAGCCGTCTAACAAAAGCTTTTGAAGTTAGAGATTTTCTCTCCGGAATCTTTCCTAACTATGGATTTAACTTCACTAAAGAACAACTTGTAACGATATACGGTTTGGGTTTCACGGAGGGAGTTGATGTTAAACTCACCAGAGAAGGCGAAGAAGATATTTTAGGTGAAGAGACTGTTATTTTGGATAAAACAAGAATGACGACCAAATTCAACCTTACTGGGAGAACATCTGGTCCTTGGGATCTAATAGCTACTTTGCCCACTGGTGAGCAGGCTACTCTACCGAATGCTTTTGAAATTTCAAGAATTGGTAATGGATCTTTGTTCACGAACATTACCATTGAAGCCGGTGAATCTCAAGAATATACGATTGAGGTCCCTGAAACGCATAATCTTTTCGTTACACTTCAAAAAACAACACTTATAGGCTATGACAGTTGGAAAGGAAAGTTATCACTCCTGAAGAATGGAACAGAAATTGCAAGTACCAGCGGTATCTACGGCGGTGTCTATCATGACCTCATTTTGCATGTTGTGGACCCCGAACCTGGGGATTACACAATCAAAATAGAAGCATATCAACCGGGAAGAGGAATTCTTACTGTCAGAACTACCTTGCCTGAACTTCCTTTGGGAGAATGGGTAGTTGGCACGATTTATAACAGTTACGGTTCTGTATGGTATCAGGTTGAGGTGCCACCCGACCAGGATACATTATATTTTGAAGCAGAGGCAATGGGATGGCTTAGCTATTTTGACATCTATTATGAAGAATATGGAAGCAGAGATCATTGGGTGAGTGGTTGTGGACCACAGACATCCATAGAAATACCAAATCCTGCTCCCGGCACGTATATTGTTGAATTTACGGATTCTGCACTGATTTGGAAAGGAGTAGGAGTTAGAGTGGCTAAAGATCAAACAAGAGAGGTCCTTATCAAAGCAGACACAAAGGCAAGATATGAACCACCACCTGAATACCTGCCCACTATTACAGGCATATCGCCTGACAGAGGAGGAAACGCAGGTTTTGTAACAGTTGAAATAAAGGGAGGATGGTTAGATCCAAATGCCACTGTATCACTTGTCCGTTCAGGCTATGAGAACATTACAGCTCAAAGCGTTTATGGCTCAAATGGAACTTTCTTGACAGCCACTTTCAACCTGATTGGCAAAGAACCCGGAGAATGGAATCTTGTTGTTACGAATCCAAATGGAAGAAAAGTGACTGCACCATCCACATTCACTATTGAAGAAGGTGGGAAGCCAGAGTTGTGGGTTGAGATTGTGGGGAGAGAGAAAATAAGAAAGTTGAGACAATCTCAATATATCTTAAAGTATGGGAATTCTGGTAATGTTGATATGCCTGCCCCTCTATTCAATATTTCCACTTCTGCTCCTTTTCCACTTGGTCTTTTGTATGTGTTACCATTTAAAGGGCCATTTATAAAAATATTAGGTAAAGGTCCTGATGGAAACCCGGGCATATTACCGGCAGGCTCCTCATATAGCGTTCCCTTTTTCATATGGACTGGGGATGATGGGGAGTTCTCCCTTCAGGTTTCTGCTATAACTACCAGTTCTATCTTTGAGATTTCTGAGCTTGCTAATTTCATAGATGCTTTTTGCCCCGCTCCGGGTATTCCTTTAGGATTCAGCAGAGTATATTCCCATAGCAATTATGTTGGTCCTTTAGGGAGAGGTTGGATTCATAATTATGATTATCGTTTAGAGGAACTGAACGACGGAAATGTCGCCCTTCTCCGTGGAGACAACTATATCAATTTCTTCCTGAAGGATAGAGATGGCAATTACACTGCAATCAGAGGTTATAGCATTCTCAAACATAATCCTGATGGAACATACACGCTCATACGAAAAGACGGCACTATCTATGTTTTCATGGATAATTTGAAGCTGGACTATATAGAAGATCCGAACGGGAATGTAATTGATTGTGTTTACAGCGGCAATAAAGTGGTAGAGTTAAGGCATTCGTGCGGAGAGAACTTTACCCTCGAATATAGTGGTGACCGAATAATCCGACTTACCGATCAAGCGGGTCGTGTGACAGAGTATCATTATGATGGATCTGGAAAGCTCCTTACGAGCGTGAAAACTCCTGATGGGAGCGTAACAAGTTATAACTACGGTGAGAATGACAAACTGACCTCAATTTCTTATCCGAGTGGTGTGAAACAATTTTTTGAGTATGATGCAAATGGACATCTATCAAAGGTCTATCTCAATGATAAGGAAGAGATGGTCAGATATACCTACGATATTGCAAATGGGAACACATACATTACCGATGCGGATGGAAATACAAGGGCTATCAGAGTTGATGATTTCGGACGAATAATAGGGATGGTTAATCCATTTGGCGCATCCATTCATTATGAATACGATGACAACGATAATCTCATACGACTGACAGACCCTCTCGGCAATTCTTACAATTTTGAGTATGATGAGCAGGGAAATCTTGTTAGTAATACAAACCCATTGAATCACACGATAACAATGGAATACGAGCCTGCTTTTAATAAACCAATTTGGGTTAAAGATGCGAGAGGAAATAAAATAAGTTTTGAATACGACGAACATGGCAATATTATCAGAGTTACATATCCCGATTCCAATAAAGAATCCATGAGTTATGATTCTGCGGGCAATCCCACTAATTTAACAACCAGGAAAGGTGATTTAATAAATTACACTTACAATAACAGAGGTCAATTGGTTCGCAAGGAATATCCAGATGGTTCATGGGTGGCGTATGAATATGACGATGCAGGAAACATGATTTCCGCAACGGACAAGCACGGAAGAATAGAGATGGAGTATAATGTCAGGAATCAGTTAACAAAGATAACCTATCCGACAGGACAATTCTTCAATTATAGCTATGATTCCGGAGGGAGGCTTATCAAAAGAGAGGACCAGGATGGGAATGTCCTGAATTACGAATACGATGACGCTGGGCGTCTCGTGAGGATTTTCGACAATAACAATTCTGATATTGTTCATTATGAATATGATAAAGTTGGAAGAATAAGTAAAAAGATTCTGGATAATGGAGCATATACCACTTATGAATATGATGCTGCTGGCAGGATTCTTCATTTAGTTAACTATAATGCTTCTGGCAAAGTTATTTCCCGATTTGACTATACTTATGACCTTGTAGGTAATCCTGTATCAGTAACCACGCTGGAAGGAACGTATAGATACGAGTACGACAGCATTGGACAGCTAACAAAAGTTACATATCCTGATGGGCATTATGTCAGTTACTTCTATGATGCTGCCGGCAACAGAATAGCTGTTATAGAAGATGGAAAGACGACAAATTATACAACCAACAACATGAATCAATATACTAAAGTAGGAAATGCATCTTATTCTTATGATGCAAATGGAAATCTCATCTCCAGGATTGAAAATGGACAGACTACTACTTATGAATATGATTTTGAGAACAGACTTGTGAAGGTTACTTCATCAGAAGGCACTTGGGAGTACATTTATGATGCACTGGGCAACAGAATTGCAGTAATTCATAATGGAACTGAACGCAAGTATCTGGTTGATCCTCTTGGAATTGGTGATGTAGTTGCAGAGTATGATGGAAGTGGAGATCTAGTAGCTCGTTATATTCATGGATTAGGTCTTATCTCACAAATTGATGGCAATGGCAATCAATACTACTATCATTTTAATCCCATAGGTCATACAACGGAGATTACAGATGAAAATGGCAATGTGGTTAATCGTTACAAATATTCTCCTTTTGGAAAATACCTAGAAAAGGAAGAGGGCATTCCGAACCCATTCACATATGTTGGTGAGTTGGGAGTGATGGATGATGGAAATGGATTGAATTATATGAGGATGAGGTATTATTCACCAGAAATTGGGAGATTTTTGAGTATTGAGCCTGTGATATCACCTGGGTACAACGTCTATACTTATGCCCTAAATAATCCGAATTCATTCATAGATCCTAATGGTTGGTATCCATGTCGTTTTGAAAATATTGCAAATGAATACTATAATAGATATTTGGAAACGGGTAATGAATTGTATTATCTTTTATATCAAGAATATAATAAACGAGCAACATATTTCGGGGAATTTCATAGAATAACTTTAGAGATCAATCCAGTAGGAAGCTGGTTTAGACAATCGGTAGCTAGCATTACTTGGGCAGCTGCTGGTGTTGGTTATCTTACCGGTGTTGTAAGTACTCCAGTGTTCGTATTCGTTAGTATTTGTTATGCGGCTATTCAATTTCTCGAGAGTTTACAATCCGCAGAATTAGCAGAGTCATTTCTTGAGAATTTACAATCAACAGAATATTACACCTTGGAGGGTTACTCTGTGTCCTCCTCCACCCCAGAAGACAAATACGGTCCAATAGGCTTCGACTTCCCTGACACACCACCAGAAGAGCGCAAACACTTCATCCCTGCGGATAAAAACCTATATTATCAAATTGATTTCTGGAACAAGGAGAATGCAACAGCACCTGCATGCGATGTGTTCGTAACAGACCAATTGGATCCGAATCTTGACTGGAGCACATTCAGATTTGAAGAGATTGGATTCCTTAACTGGACTGTCAAGCTTGAACCCTCTCAATATTTCAACATCTATGTGGACACACGACCAGAAATGGATTTGATTGTGAGTGTGGAAGGCACATTTGATCCTGAGACTGGTGTGATTAACTGGACCTTCCGCTCTTTAGACCCTGAGACTCTGGAGACACCAGAAGACCCAATGGCTGGATTCCTGCCACCAATTACAGATCTCGGATACGAGATAGGATGGGTAGCTTTCTCTGCCTATCCTAAGGATGGATTGCCATCAGGAACTCAGATTGAGAATCAGGCTTATGTGGAGTTTGACTGGGCAGGCGACCTGCTTGAGCATCCGGCACCAAAAGAGGGACCGTGGGTTAATACGATTGATGCTTTACCTCCCGCAAGTAATGTAACTGCTGAGGTGATTGATGATTATAACATTCAGCTGAACTGGACTGGAGAAGATGACCAAAATGGTTCAGGTATTAGAGATTATACAATCTATGTTTCTGTGGACGGTGGTGATTACTTACCTTACCTAACTCACACTACAAATAATTCAACAGTGTTTACTGGAGAGCCTGGACACACTTATGCTTTCTACAGTATTGCAAGAGATAATGTTGGTAATATTGAAGGAGTGCCTGAGGAACCTGATGCAACAGTCTTTATTGCACATTTAACTAAATTTTATGTTTCACTGACAGCAGGCTGGAACCTTATTTCAATACCTCTAAACCTTACCACATGGGAGCTTGGCGAAGAAGCTGTTGTTGGCGACCCGCTAAACGTAACACCAAAGAATAGCCTGACATCTATCTACCGCTACAACACCACATCCGGCTTATTCGAGAAATGCGATCACTTCGATAACTGGGGCTGGTGGCCTGCAACTGGCTCTGAGAACTTCACGAAATTAGAACCCGGTAGAGGATACTGGGTGATGGCAAAGAACGATTGCAATTTGACATTTACAGGAACTGCGCCTTCTGATATAAATGTGACGTTAAATCTGGGATGGAACCTTGTTGGGTGGTACTCAATGGAAGAAGCATTGTTAGGAGAAGAATCAGTAGTTGGAGATCCGTTGAATGTGACACCAAGGAACAGCCTGACATCTATTTACAGGTATAACAGCTCCTCTGGACTGTTTGAGAAGTGCGACCACTTCGATGACTGGGGCTGGTGGCCCGCTACTGGTTCTGAAAGCTTTACAAAATTAGAACCCGGTAGAGGATACTGGGTGATGGCTAAAAATGATTGTGTGTGGAGGCATGAAGCAATAGGAGGATAAAAAATAAAATGAACAGCAGGATTGGAAATAAAGAAACAAAATGTGTATGGAAATCCATCACATCGTTTTTCATGGCTGTGCTACTGATAACAAGCGTTTTTGTAGCAATAACACCGGTATCTGCCAGCCCAAATCAGATATGGGCATCGGATAGTGGAGGAATGTGGAAAGACGTTTTTGGCACAAACGAAGCAGTGTATGCAACAGGGGATATCGATCCAACCCCTGATGATTGGATGGGTATTCCAGTAGCAGACTTATATGTGGTTGACCACGCTCCAAATTGGAATGAAACACTCATTGATGTTTCTGGTCATCCACCACCTGCTCCTAACACCATCACAAGCTGGATGATTGGAGGGCAGTTCATCGGAGAAACAGTATGGCTGCCAACATTAAAAATTGGGACATATTATCTTGTTATAGATGAGAATCAGAATGGAATTTTTGACAATGCTGGTAGTGTTTATGATACTTATTCATCCTCTTTTCAAGTGATTCCATCATCTGCTCCACCAACTATAAATGTAACAGAGATAAAAGGTAGTGCAAAAAATCTATCAGATTCTTGGAACAAAACTGCCACACAGGGGCACTGGATGAGTAGGGAAGCGAGTGCTATTGCCCTGGCATGGGATATTTGCTGGGGTGATTGGATTTCAGCAGCAATAGGTGTGTTTGGTATAGTAACAGGAATACCTACAAGCTATAATGACGCTGTTTTAACCGTGGGAGGCAGTGTTATAGAAAATATTTCACGCGTACAGGCAGCACACTATAATAGTCTACATGCAGACCCTCCAGATTCAAACTTCACCGAGTTTGTTACAATAGATGTAGAGGTTATAAATAACGAGGTAGGCATAGACCTGCCATCGGTAGGAATATCATATACATATCCTTTTGCTACACTTGGAAATACAAGCTACGAGGCTGCACAGGTAGGTGTTATGAATAATCTAACCCTGCAAGCAGCTATTGTGAGTGCATTACAAAGTAGTATAGAAAAATACCAAGGTGCTAAAGATGCAAATGATTACTATTATATCTACTTACAAGCCAAAGCAGTAAAGAAATACTCTGATATGCTGTTAGATAATTTAAACAGCAGTAAACAAGCTTTGGAGAATTATAAAATAGAACAGATAAACAGTGGTCGAGGGTATTATGTATACAATGTGAGCGAGATAAAAGCTATCCAACAGCGTCTTATGTCTACGGGACTCACTCCTGATGAGATAGCAGACTTGAAAAGTGTTGGTTTCAACGATGCAAGTATTGCAGCGATGATAAATAAGGTGGTAAATGCCACTGTACCTTCTGAAGACTTTACTATGGTTGGAACTACTGAAGATGTGGTAGCAGCAATAAATGATAGCATGCCCGCTTTCCAAAATCTATCAGCGCAAGCGCAAGCAGTGATGGATGACATAGGACCTTACATTGAAAACCATCATCCGGTAGCGATGCCAGGGGGTCCATATACCGGAAACGAGGGTTCGCCAATAATATTTAATGGTAGTGGCTCTTATGACCCGGATGGTGATGCATTGACTTACGAATGGGATTTTGACCTCGATGGCGACTTCGATGACGCCTCCGGCGTAACGGTAACATGGACATGGAACAGCGAATTTTCGGGTACGATTGGCTTAAAAGTTAATGATACTACCGGGTTATCTGATATTGCATATACGTCTGTGACAGTATCAAGCGTAAACGAACCACCAATCATTGATTCGTTCTCTCCAGCAGAGCTGAGACCGACTGCAAGCCATCTCAATCCGTTGACTTTTACCGTTACGGCACACGACCCCGATGGTGACATATTGAGCTATAATTGGACTTTAGATGGTGTAGAAGTGTCTACGAATAATAGCTGGATATACACGCCAGATGCAACGGAAAGCGGATTGAAAGTGGTTAAGGTTACGATAAGTGATGGTAGCCCACTAAGCCGGGACACTATTGAGACAAGAATTGTATCTGTATTATCCGAGAATTACACTACTTCATTAACAGCAGGCTGGAATCTTATCTCAGTGCCGTTAAACCTTACCACTTGGGAACTTGGCGAAGAAGCTGCTGTTGGCGACCCGCTAAACGTAACACCAAAGAATAGCCTGACATCTATCTACCGCTACAACACCACATCAGGCTTATTCGAGAAATGCGACCACTTCGATGACTGGGGCTGGTGGCCTGCAACTGGCTCGGAGAACTTCACGAAATTAGAACCTGGTAGAGGATACTGGGTGATGGCAAAGAACGATTGTAATTTGACATTTACAGGAACTGCACCTTCTGATTTGAATGTAACAGTGAAAAAGGGCTGGAACCTTATTGGATGGTACTCGATGGAAGAAGCATTGTTAGGTGAAGAATCAGTAGTGGGGGATCCATTAAATGTAACTCCAAAGAACAATTTGACATCTATCTACAGATACAACGCTACATCAGGATTGTTCGAGAAGTGTGACCACTTCGATAATTGGGGATGGTGGCAAGCTACTGGCTCAGAGAGCTTTACAGAATTGGAACCCGGGAGAGGATATTGGGTAATGGCAAAAAACGATTGTGTGTGGAGACATAAAGTATGAAAAAAAATTGGTAGGAATAGCATTTGCGGAGCTCAAAGCTCAGAAGTTACCAGAGAGCTTCTGGGCGGGCATCCAAAGGATGAGCGCCTAGGAGTGGCGCTATAAAAGTACCCAAACAATTAGGAGGTGAAAAAGAAAAAATGGATAAGAAAAAGATAGGCACAATATCAGTGATTTTAGTGATTGCCCTTTCTACTATGGCACCGCTGACAAGTGCTCAAGCAATACCACATGGAATTAAGGGGACTGTGTACATGTCAGATGGTGTAACACCAGCACCACGTGGAACACATTTCAGTGTCAACGACACTACGAGCGGATATTATATAGAAGGAACAACTGGCGGTCCTTTTATACCCCCGGTAGATCCTTTTAGAGGATATTACTCGGTGTCAATAATGGGTGAAGATGGAGACGAAGTGATAATAAAAGCCTGGAATGCAACACACTATGGGATAACGGTAGTTACTCTTGTTGGAGATATGGAAGGGATAGACGTGATAATAAACATACCATTACCAGACACCACGCCACCGGCAAGCATTTCTAACTTGGACGAAATAGACAAGGGAACTACATGGATACTATGGAACTGGACGAATCCACCAGACCCTGACTTCAATTATACCGAGGTATGGATAGATGGCGAATTCAAGGATAAAGTTACAACTCTTGAACACTCATATAACGCCACTGGACTCAATCCAGACACAACCTATGAGATAGGGACGAGAACTGTCGATAATTCAGGCAACGTAAATCAGACCTGGGTGAATGACACTGCTACGACACTTAGTCTGCTAATTCACGACATAAACGTTTCAACCGATTATGCACCGGAGACAAACGGTATAAAAATCAAGTATGATGGAACAGAGATACCAGCAAGCGAGAACTTGACAATTGGCAATACATACAACATCTACTACAAAATCATGAATGAAGGGGATTACAATGAAACCGTTGGCGTGACAGTAAAGATTGTAAATTCAACATGGCATCAAACAATAGCTACGCATACCTGGAGCATAAAAGTTGGGAAGTATCATTATGCGCCGAGCGGCGGCGATTCATGGGATACGAGTGGACTCACACCTGGTAACTACAATCTCACCGTGAATGCAAGCATTCCAACAGATGACGATTGGTCGAATAACGAAAGGATTAGGGCAGTTACTCTTGCTCTGCCAGCTAACCAATCACCGGTATCCGACCCGAATGGACCTTATACAGGCACGGAAGGAGTTCCTCTATCATTCAACGGCAGCGGCTCTTACGACCCTGATGGCACGATAGTATCCTACGAATGGGACTTCGGCGATGGAGGCAATGCAACAGGCGTGAGTCCAACGTATATATACGCTCAAAATGGAACCTACACCGTAACTCTTAACGTAACAGACAACGAAGGTGCAACCGATACGAGCACCACAACTGCAACGATTGCCGATACAGAGCCGAATGCTGACTTCACGGGAACGCCCACGAGCGGACCGGAGCCATTGACCGTGGCTTTCACCGATGCATCAACCTCCTATGATGGAATTGTTGCATGGGCATGGGACTTTGGTGATGGCAATACCAGCACGGAGCAGAATCCAACACATGTGTATGCCGAGGCAGGCTTATACACCGTGAGTTTAACGGTGTATGAAGCAGATGGAGACAGCGATACGGAGACGAAGGTGGATTATATTAACGTGACAAGAGTGAATCAACCACCGGTATCCGACCCAAATGGACCTTATACAGGCACGGAAGGAGTTCCTCTATCATTCAACGGCAGCGGCTCTTATGACCCCGATGGCACGATAGTCTCTTATGCATGGAACTTCGGCGATGGTAACACATCAACCGTAGTGAATCCAACACACACATACGCACAAAACGGCACTTATACCGTCACATTGACCGTAACAGACAACGAAGGTGCAACCGATACGAGCACCACAACTGCAACGATTGCCGATACAGAGCCGAATGCTGACTTCACGGGAACGCCCACGAGCGGACCGGAGCCATTGACCGTGGCTTTCACCGATGCATCAACCTCCTATGATGGAATTGTTGCATGGGCATGGGACTTTGGTGATGGCAATACCAGCACGGAGCAGAATCCAACACATGTGTATGCCGAGGCAGGCTTATACACCGTGAGTTTAACGGTGTATGAAGCAGATGGAGACAGCGATACGGAGACGAAGGTGGATTATATTAACGT
>Ga0190336_1000049_pt1 | contig 24648 bp, 24 predicted proteins | sample 487204910_MG_FD_161651 | JGI IMG/M metagenome (GOLD analysis project Ga0190336, IMG submission 161651) | Hydrothermal vent sediment bacterial communities from Southern Trench, Guaymas Basin, Mexico - 4872-04-9-10_MG | ecosystem: Environmental > Aquatic > Marine > Hydrothermal vents > Sediment ...
GTGCTAACGGCTTTATTAAATACCTTAAGTCTTTGAAAAACAACTTATAACTTTCTAACTTGCAACTTTGTAATGCCTCAATCAAAAAGAAGACTAGAATTGACTAGAGACTAAGGACTAGGGACTAAGGACTAAGCACGTCTCATCGTGCAAACGTGCTAACGTGCTAACGTTCCAATTTAACAGAAGGCGATTTTGCATTTTTCAATTTGCATTCTGCATTGAGCCATTGCGCTTAACTTGGGAATAACTGAAAACGCAATGATTTTGGTCTAAACTTTCAGGGCATTTATATCTAACAGATTTTTTCGCCCTGTGAACTTCTTAAAATGTCCATAAGTGTTACTATTCCAACAATCTTTCCAAGCTCAGTAACAACCAATCTAGCAAGATTTAGGTTTGCCATAAGGCGAACAGCATGACTAACATCATAATGAGCATCAATACAAACCAAAGGCTTAGTGGCAATTTCTCTTACTTCTATATTTTTAGGCTCTAGTCCTTTGGCCAAAACCTTAAAAACCACATTTCTCACAGTAACAATTCCATAGACATCTTCTCCCGTCTCTGGTGTTACTACTAGACTTCGAATACCTTCTTTAAGCATCAAAGCAATGGCCTCGGAGACCTTAGCATTTGGTGAAATTTCCTCAATTTCCCTCACCATAATTTCTTGGATTTTTTTCATCTTTAGCCTCATTTGGCTATTTTATTGGATAAATAGCCACATAGCCTGATTTTTCTACAATCTTTTGTCCAATGGGGGACAGGACAAAATTAATAAAACTATTTATTTCACCTTTAGGCCAGCCATTGGTAAATATAAATAAAGGCCGGGTTATTGGGAATTTCCCTATCCTAACTGTGTCTTTTGTAGCAATCACTCCATTTATTTTAATTGCCTTTACTTGTTTATTTAAATAACCAATGCCAACATAACCAATAGCCCATTTGTTATGGGCGACTGTTTGAAGCACTGTTCCATTAGAGGTCTGTAACAAGGCCCGTGGGGTTACCCTTTTTTTGTGCATGACTTTTTCTTCCCATACTTCATAAGTGCCAGAGCTAGTATCTCTAGATACTACAACAATACTGTGATCAAACCCTCCTACTTCTTTCCAATTTCTGGTCTTGCCTATATAGATATTTCTTAACTGATTCAAAGTAAGGTCTTCTATAGGATTTGATGGGTGAACTATAGGCACTATTCCATCTAAGGCAATTTTATGTGGGACAGGATAAATGCCTTCATCAATAGCCATCTTTACTTCTTTCTCTTTGATAAATCTAGAAGAGGTGGCAATATTGCAAGTGCCATCTATTAATGCCTTAATTCCGTTTCCCGAACCACCGCCAGAAATAGAAATCTTTATTTCTGGATGTTGTTTTCCAAAAACCTCACCTATTGCCTGCACAATGGGTAATACCGTGGTAGAGCCTTTTATCACTATTTTACCTGCAAGACTATTTTGAGCAAAGAGTAAAATTAAACTAAAAACAATGACCCAAAGTTTTTTCATCTTTTTCTCCTCTCCTTTAAAAATTTATTCCAACTCATAACAACAATTTGTTACAAAATGATGATATTTATGTTAAGAATTTGTTGCAAAATATTAGTAGCCCAAAAGATAGAGTATTCCACCTATAAAGAGTCCCAGAGAGAAGTTAAACAGCTTTATCCAGAAACTGTCTTTGAGGCTGGCGGAAAGCATAGGTAACATCCCATGTCCATCTTGAACAATAGATGAGGTAAGGAGCACAGAAAAAGGGATAAAACCTTGGGCATAAAGAAACACAAAAACAAAATGTGGGCCAGATTCAGGAATGATGCCAATAAGGGCAGATAAAATGAGGACCCAAGAGAGATGGGTCTTAATGAAGGCTGCTAGATGCCAATGGGTAAGGCCAAATTTGATTAAGACCAGGGCCAAAAATGTCCATAGAAAAATGCGCCAAAGGTGTTTTTGGATAATATGTTGCCATAGATGCACTTCCAGATAGTGTTCAGAGGCAAAGATAGCAATACCTAAACTAATAAACAAAAGAATAGCAAAGGTAACCCGCACCCAATTCCAATGAGGGGGGCCGATCTTAGCAGTGAGAAATAAAAACAGGGCAGAGGTAATTAATAACAGAAGTAAAAAGCGGTGAAAAGAAACAGGAGTGAAGTTAGTTTTAAGGTTGTTATAAGTAAACATGAATTTGTTTTCTTCAGGATGGAATGTTTGCACTGGACAGCAGCTTATGCTAGGGACAATGTGAAATATATTTAAGAGTGAATCAGCTATCCAGGCAGCAAAGATGCCTAGGAGAAAGAGAATGATGGTCAGCCAGATGGCAGTCTGTGGTATCTTAGCTAACATTACAAATGCTTCATCCCCTGAAGTAGCTATCATACAGCCCACAATTGCACCTAAAGAGATATGACCATGGATATAGAGGCTAACTATCATAAAGGCCCCCAGACAACCCGGAGTGGCTCCTAAAAAAGAAGCCAAAAGATACTGACGCCAACGACTACCTTTAAGAACACTGGTTGCTTTTTGCTGAGAAATAACATCCACAAAATCCACAATTACCATGATGATAAAGACAAAATAAGTAATTGTTAGAGATTCTCTAAAGACTTCATTCCACATGGTAATTTCAGGGTAAAAGAATTAAAGCCCCTTTAGGACATATTCTTACACAGAGACCACATCTTAGACATAATGTTGGGTCAATGTGGGCCTTTTTGTTCACTATAGTTATAGCTCCTGCTGGACAATTTTTGGCACATTCACCGCAACCAATACATTTTTCCTCATTAACTATAGGAAGCTGTTTAGGGAATCGACGTCTAGGGATGGGCTGAGGTCCTAAATAAGTTATCCTTCGAGCTCTTCTCCAACCCCGCCCTCTTCCCATTCTTCCTCTTTTTCTTCTCCAACCAAACATTATCTTTTTCTTGGACCAAAAATTTTAGTGCCAATGCGGATTAGATTGGCTCCTTCTTCAATAGCAATGTGATAAGAATCACTCATACCCATGGAAAGATATCGCATTTCTACATTGGGGATATTTAGGGCAGTTATTTCCTCAAAAAGCCTTCTGGTTAAGGCAAAATAAGGCCTTAACTCCTCTGGATTGTCCAACCAGGGTCCCATGGTCATCAAACCCAATATTTTAATATTTTTCAATGGTCCAATTTTTTTAATTAAATCTATCGTTTCTTCTGGCATGATGCCTGCCTTTTGTGGCTCTTTTCCGCTATTAATTTCTATAAGCACAGGCATTATCTTTCCTATGTTCTTGGCCCTTTTATTCACTTCTATAGCCAAATCATAACTATCTATAGTTTCAATCATATCAAATATTTGGACCACCTTTTTGACCTTATTTTTTTGGAGATGACCTATAAAATGCCATTTAGCAGGAAGGCTTATTTTTTCTTTTGCCTCTGAGGCCTCTTGGAGATAATTTTCACCAATAATTTTTATACCTGCTCTGATAGCTTCTTCTATTTCCTCTGGGGTATGTCCCTTGGCTGCTGCCTCTAACTCCACCCCTGGTGGTAATTCCCTTAAAATTTTCTTCACATTTTCTGCAATCATAAATGTCCTCTGATGGATTATAACATACTTGTCAAGGGCAGAAAGCATTGACTTATTTTCCCAAAAGGCTAAAAATTTGTTATGCATGTGCTTTTAATAGAGGTAAATCCCTTCTCTCCACCCACAATCCCCATTTCTTTGGGGTATATTGCCGCTTTTTTAGAAAAAAATGGTTTTAAAACTAAAATTATTTGTATTTCTGACCAGGGTGATTATTCTATAAAAGAACTAACTGATATAATAAAAACATTTAATCCCCAATTAGTGGGTTTTAGCACTTATCAAAGAAATATTTTATTTGTATTAGGGCTGGCCCGTTTTATCAAAGGGTTGAATAAAGAAATAAAAATTGCCTTGGGTGGCCCTCAGATTACATTTATGCCAAAAGAGGCCTTAAGAGAGATGCCTATGATAGATTATCTCTGTCGGAATGAGGGAGAGTTTACCCTCTTAAGTATTGCCCAAGCCATTGCTGGAGGAAATCCCTTTAACGGTATTAAGGGCGCTACTTATCGCCAGGAGGATGAGTTTATAGATGGAGAGCCTATTGATGGATATGAAGATTTAGATGAATATCCCTCTCCCCATTTAATGGGGCTTTTTGATTATACGCCAGTAGAAGAGGTGATTATGCTTGCTTCTAGAGGATGTCCATATAACTGCATTTTTTGTTACACCCCTCAAGCCTTTAAACATAAGATAAGATTTCATTCTATTGAACGGGTGATAGAAGAAATAAAGTATGTGGTTAAGAAGGGGAAAAACCAATTCTGGTTTGCTGACCCCAATTTTTCCTTTCGGGCTGACAGGGTGCATCAATTACTAGAAGAAATAATTCGCCATGAACTTCCTATAAAGATGTGGTTAGAAACCAGGGTAGATTTGGTCAATGAGGAAATGATAAAAAAGATGAAAAGAGCAGGGGTGCACACTATTGCCTATGGTCTGGAATCTGCCTCAGAAAAGGTATTAAAGACTATTAAAAAGAAGACTTCTCTTTCTCAGCTAGAAAAGGCCATCTCTTTGGCTCAAAAGTATGAGGTAGAAATAGAGGTTTTTTCTCTGTATGGCCTTCCTGGAGAAACCCTTTCAGATGCTTTAAAGACATTAGAATTTGTCCGTTCACATGGCATAAAGATTCAGGGTAATTCCAACGCCCAACAAATGCAGCTTTATTTTGGTTCTCCTCTCACCCAAAATTATAAGGCCTATGGGATTAAACCCTTTCCAGAAAAAAGACCTCTTTATCTCTCTATTGGGGATAGATATGAAACAGAAACTATGAGTGTTAAAGAAATAGAAACCATTAGAGCCCTTTGGAGAAGGTATTCTTTGGATAAAGGTAAGCGAGTGGTGTCATGATTCAAAAGCTCTATTTAAAACCAAATCCAGAAATCCCTTTAGAAAAATTTTCTTCCCTTTTCCCTCAACTAAGTATTTTTAGCGAAATTTATCTGTTTATAGAGGATTTTAAATCCTGTTTTTCTTATGTTTTTGAATTTGCCAAATTGCTCAAGAATTTCTTACAAAAATATCCCTTTTGTAAAGTCCATTTAAATTTGGTGCATCCCTTTGATGCAGAATTAAGACCATTTTATCTTATGTTCTCAGAGTTGGTAAACCCCTTTAATCTAGAAGGTTATACCTATCAAGTCACTCCCAGGTTAATCATTTTTCCTGTTCTTTGCTTCCCACCTTTTCCAGAGAGTGCAGAGTTTTTGGGATTTTTAGAGCAAAAATTTATGCCTCCTGGGGTATTGATAAGAGAAGAACATTATAGTTTGGCCTCTGAGAAAATAGAAAGGATATTTTTGGCTTCACACAAAGACCATCTGCTTTCATTGGGTTACCAGGAATTGCTTTCTGTGCTTTTAGAAAAGATGCGGGAACAAAATGAAGACATATTGAATCCTTGCACTTCAACCCTTATTATAGATGAAAAGGGAAATTTCTTTTCCTGCCTTGCTGCTTACCAAAATCATATTGTTTCAGGTAATTTGTTAAAAAATGCATATGAGCGGCAATCAATAAAGGAATTATGTCCTCAATGTAAATATCAACTCATTTCTACTTTGGAAAACACCCCTTTGGTTAGTAAGAGTGAATTGAGCAACCTCCATTTTCGTTTTGGTCTTAGCTATTTTGGCTTGCAGAAAATAGAGTTGGCCTTAAGCCACTTTTTTAAAGCCCTAGAATTTAGTCCAGAAGAAGAACATGGTGATGTATATCTCTATCTTGGTCTATGTAAGGCCAATTTGGGTGAATATGCCTTGGCTATTGATTACTTAAAAAAGGCCAATATTTGGAATTACAATGCCTATTTTTACCTTGGATTTTCCTATTTCCAACAAAGGGAATATTTAAAGGCACAAGATGCCTTAGAAAAGGCACTGTCTTTAAATCCACCTTTAGAAGATAAACTCTCTATCGCCCTTTATTTAGCTACTACTTATAGAGAATTACAGAGGTTTGAAAAAGCCATAATCTTGCTTCAGGAATTAGTAAAAGTAGCTCCAGAAGTGAGAGAAATACACAATTTGATGGGAATTTGTTATTTTAAGGAGAAGGATTACCAAGAGGCATCGGAGTGTTTTCAAAAGGCAATTAATCTGGCCCCTGATTCTGCCATCGATTATGCCAATTTAGGCTTGTGCTTAAAGGCTTTAGGTAAAAAAGAGCAGGCCAAGTTTTACTGCCAAAAGGCGTTATCGTTAGACCCTTCTTTAGATTTTGCCCAAAAAGCATTAGAAGAGCTTAAAAGTAACTAAGGGGCCAGACAGGGTTTTGATATCTGTTAAAAAACAAATTATTTCGTAACTTTGACGTAGTTCTAGAACTGCACAATCGTTTTGTTGACGCAATATTTTATTTTTGATAAAATTTTTTGAACCTTTTTAAAAATAAAAAGCACTTAAGGATAAAGTGCCTTTTGGATGAGAAAGAGATTATTAAAAAAATTGTCCAAAAGAATGAACAGGCTTTTAAGGAACTTTATGAACGCACATCCGCAAAAACTTATTATTATCTTCTTGGGCTGTTGCGGGATCCTCAAAAGGCTGAGGATGTTATGGTTGATACCTATACAGAAGTTTGGAAATCAGCGCATAAATTTAAAGGCAAATCTCGCCTTTCAACTTGGATCATAGGTATTGCTAGAAATCTTGCCATGAAAGAATTTAGTAAAACTAAAGTTTCAATGAATACTATTGAACCCTTTGAAGTAGTAGATATGCCTGTTGTGGTTGAATTTTTGGAGAAGAAAGACTTGTTAAATAAGGTTATAGAGAAGCTCTCTCCTGCCCATAAGGAAATACTTGATTTAGTCTTCTTTCAAGAGATGAGTTATAAAGAGATTTCACAAATATTGAATATTCCCGTTAATACTGTGAAAACTCGTGTTTTTTATGCTAAAGAAAAATTAAAACAAATATTAAATACTATGGGTATTCAGAAAGATGACATATGATGTAGAAGAAATCAAAAAACTTATTCCTTTTTATGTTAATAATACTCTTTCAAAAGAAGAAAGGCAAATGGTAAAAGAAGCATTAGAGAAATACCCTGAACTTAAAAAAGAGCTTCTTGAATGCTCCCAACTGAAAGAGCTTTATTGTCAAACAACAGTTGTCCCCTCTCCCTATCTCTTTAATAGAATTAAAAAAAATATCTCAAAAAAAGAAAGTTTATCAGAAAGAATAAATTCATTTTTGAGAAATATATATAAGTCCCAAACTATTTCATGGGGCTTGGTAGCTATCCAGGCGGTTATTATCTTATTTTTTATATGGCATATTAATTCTACCAGTTTCAAAACTCTAAGTATCACATCCAAACAAAAGGGAGCCTATATTAATGTAGTTTTCTATGAGGATATTCAGGAAAAGGAGATGCGTGCACTGCTTAATCAGATTGGAGCCACTATCGTGGAAGGGCCGTCTAAAGAAGGTCTTTATATTATAAAATTGAAGGAGGCTAAGGAGGCAGACAAAGCTTTAGAAATTCTTAAAAAAAGTAAAAAAACAAAGTTTATAGCTAAAAGTTATAGATAATCAGTTATTAGGAAGGAGATGAGATGATGGGAATTGCCGTTTTTGTGCTATTTCTTCTTTTAACTCCCTCCTTATCTAGGGCTGGGCCAGCTAAATCTTTTGATAAAATTATTCTTGTATCTCCCCCACCAGGGGCCACCATCACAGGAAAAAGGCCTTTTATTAAGTGTCAAATTAACCTCCCCTTTAATCCAGAAGATATAATGATTGTTCTTGATGGAATAGACATTACCTCACTTTCTAATATTACAACGGAAGGTTTTACATATAAACCACCAACCATCCTTCCTGCCGGTTCTCATAGTTTGACCATTTCTTTAACCACCAGAGATGGAAAGGAAGTTCAAAAAGAACTTAACTTTTTTAGCAGACATACTAAAATATTTGAAGAATTTTTTACAGAAAATGAAATTACTGCTCATTATGAAGGATTAATCACAAAACGCCGCTCCGTACATGGCATCCCTTATTCCAAGATAGAATCAAACCTGGGAAATAATACAAACTTAAAAAATGGGAAATGGCATTTTAGTTTTAATACTAATGTTCGTTATATGGACCAAAACCTTCCTGTTTATCCTCCACAGAAAAAGGGAGTTACACTTATAAATTATCTTTTAAAGGGAGGCTATAAAGATGAAAACCTTGGTTTTATTTCAGAACTAGGCGATATTCAGGTAGATGAGACCCTCAATACCGTCCAGGCCCTGAGCCGAAGAGGAGGGAAGGCGTCTTTTTCTTATAAAAATTTTACCTTTAGTGCCTTTAGCGTGAAAAGCGAGCAAGTTTATGGACTGGATGGAGGGGTAGGTATTGATGGCGACCTGGGTGACCATATAAGGGGTGTTTCAGGACAACTCAATTTATTTCAGCAAAAGGCAACCTTTAAAACTATTTATGTTACAGGGGGTGAAAAAGAAAGCTCTTTTGGTATTTGGACTCCTGAAGGAAGTAAAAAGGGTAGCGTAACAGGCTTTGTATTTGACACAGACTTTTTCAATCAGAAGCTGCAAACCACCATGGAATTTGATTTATCAAAATTTGACCCTGACACATCGGATGAATTTTCTTATGAACATGACAAAGCTTATAAGATAGGTGCAGGAGGGCAGTGGAGTAGATATAGTTATAATGTCCTTTATGAATTTATAGGAAAGGAATATGAAGTTATTGGTAATCAATGTCTTCAAAAAGATAGGCAGGGCGTGACTATTCAAGCAGGTGCAAACTATGATATTCAGACTTTCAATTTCACCTTTATGCGCTATAACGATAATGTAGAAGATGACCCATTGTATCCAAAAATAACCTCCTATCAGGCGAATATTGATTATGCCTTTAATAAATTCCAGAGCTTGCCCATTGGTCTTAGTTACCAAAAATCCATTCAGGATAGTGCCCATGAGCCTGCAGGCACACCACCACTTAAGCTTCACACTGATACAGTAACAACTAGAATCAATTATATAAAAGGAAACTGGAATTTTGGACTTCAGGGAGGATATTCCTATCAAAATGACCGTACACCACAAGATAGCGACACAGCTAGTACTACCTGCTCTCTTTCTCCTGGGTATAATGGAGAGCATTTTAGCCTTATTCCTAATTTTTCCTATAATAGGTCAAAATATTATCCTACTGGGGTAATAACAGATACATATACCCTTAATCTTGATTTAAGAGGGGACATTTTTAAAACAAGACTCCGTTACGAACTCGCTGCTACTTACAATATAACTCAAGCCAGCGATGATTCTATAGATCAACAAACCTTTAACCTGGATTTTAGGACAGCTTATGTGCCAGCAGAAAATATAAAAGATATCTTTACTCCATCGCTAGGGTTGATGGGAAAATACAATAGAACAGTTGACCATATTTATCCAGAGGCCGATAAAAATGAATTTATACTCCTGTTTTTTATTTCAACCAATATCTCGATTTCTCTTTAGGAGGAAGAGATGAAACGTCATATATTATTTTGGATATTATTTATTGTGTTATCTGTAAAGTTCTCATGGGCTATCACTGTTACTGCTTCTCCAAGCCCTGCAACTGTTAACCAGAGTGTCACTCTTAACATTACAGCAACCTTTCAACAAATCCAGTCCTGCCCCCTTGAGGTAAACTTTGGAGATGGTTCACCCTGGATCAGTATAGGCACCTGCCATACTACTACCTGCTACCTTACCACCAACCATGTTTATACAGCCCCAGGTACATATACCATTAAAGTGAGAAGTAATCCAAACCCAAACCTGTGTCCTACACCACCCTTACCACCTGACCCTGCCACAACTTCAATTATAGTTCAATCTGCATCAGTAAGTCTTAGTGTTACTGCCTCTCCTTCTTCTATAAGGGCAGCCAGAGGTATCACTAATACCAGGTTCATTTCCTATAGTTTCAGGACATCATTGCCTATAAATACCACTCTTTATTCAAGCAAAGGACAATTCATAGGCGCTGATAAGACCCTAGGTGAAATAAACATTCCCCTCACTGTTTCAATCACAAACGGATTGGGAAGGATTTCAGAAACCATAGCCATCTTACCTGGTATTTTAAAAAGAGCAGAAAGGCTCAATATAACCAGAATCACCTATACAAGGACATTTTCTAATCAACAAATTTCTGCCATAGCCCAAATTGATATAACTATTACCACTGAGGCAGGAGCAGAGTTTCAGATTACGCGTCTTCAGCTCTATTTTGAAAATAATCGGGCCGAGATTACCGTTAAAAGAAATTATCCTTCGCTTAAGGCATACGCAGAAGTTCGTTTTACTGGTTCAGGGCTATTGCGTGGGTATTGGGAAGTAGATGGAAGGATTATTAGTCATGTTTATAGACACCTTGTTTATGGCCGCAGTATAATTTTAGAGACACCTAAACAGCCACCATTGCCTACCTTTGACCCAGGTGCTCATATCTTGAGATTTATTATGGTTGAACCTCAACAAAACATCCCTTTACCATCGGCCATCTACTTTGTGGTGGCAGAGAAATTTCAGAGGAAATCTCAGCAAATTTCTCTTATTTCACCAGAAAAGGATGCAGAAATTGCTTATACTCCTTTTGACTTTCGCTGGAGAACCATTAAGAAACCAGCAGTCTTTTTGATTGAATTTTTTACTACAGAAAAAGAAGAAAGACCTATTTTTTCTGCTTATACAAAAAAAGAAATTTATAAACTCTCAAGCTTTGTCTTAAAGAGAATCTTTTCTCCTGGAGAGTCTTATCTATGGAGGGTAAAGGGTTTTGATGAGGAACAAAGTATTATTAGCCAAAGTGAACTCTGGAGGTTTAGTTTTGAAAGGCTAAAAAGCTATCTTCCAGGACAAATCATTGTTGCCATAAAAAGGGGCAAAGGAGTGGAAGAATTAATTGGCAAGCTCCAGGTGAAATATCTTCTTAAGATTTTAGAAAGCTTTGACCTCACTGTTCTCAATTGGAGGATATTTGTCTTTTTCACTAAAGAAGATGTACCTGAGATGGCAACCAAATTGCTTAAAGAAAAAGGGGTGATCTTGGCTCAACCAAACTACATTCTGCGCACCATGTTTGAACCCTTATCCGATTTACAGAACATTTATCACATTCTTTGTTTTCCTAAAGTCCATGCTTTTGCTCAGGGTAGAAACGTAAAGATTGCTATTATTGATACAGGTGTTGATTTTAAACACAATGATTTAAAGGAAAATATTACCTTTTGGCAGAATTATCTTAGTAACTATCCCTATAAGCCTGAAATCCATGGCACGGCTATAGCCGGGGTAATAGCCGCTAAAATCAATAATTTTGGTATAGAGGGCATTGCCCCTGAGGCAAAGATTCTGGCCCTTAGGGCCTGTCGTCAGGTCTCAAAAGACTACCCTCAAGGAGAATGCTATACATCATCTATAGCTAAGGCCATAGATGATGCCTTAAAAGAAAACCCCAGCATTATCAATATGAGTTTTGGTGCAATTACGCCTGATCCCTTACTTTCTGAGCTTATTGCCAAAGGGACTGAAAGGAGAGTAATCTTTGTGGCCCCAGTGGGAAATTACCTTAAACAAAAAAGACTAAGTTTTCCTGCTTCTCATCCAGATGTCATTGCAGTAGGAGGTTTGGATACAGAAAATCAACCCTATCCCAATACTGAAATAGCTACCAAAGCATTTGTTTTGGCTCCAGCAATCAATATCTTTACCACTATTCCAGGTAATAAACATAACTTTTTAAGCGGCACATCCCTTTCTGCAGCTATAGTCTCAGGCATTTTGGCAGTAGCTAAAGAGAAAAACAGAACATTAAACATAGATAAGATACCTACATTTAAAGGAGATATATGTAAGTGGGAGGAAGAATTATTAAAGATACCCATTTGTAAAAAATAACTTTGAACTTTTTTTTAAAAAATAGGCACTAATAAATAAAAAATAAGAAAGGAGGTGATAGTAAGGAAGTTAACCAAAACATAACAAGGCAGGTGCTGCATGTGAATGCAGCAAAACAGTTTGAGTTTAATTTCAAATTCAAAAAGGAGGTTTAAGATGAGGAAGGTAGCAATCATCACATTAGTAAGCTGTTTGGTTGTGGCTTTTATAGTTATTGGGCTTTCAGTTTCTTTTGCAGGACCTCAAGAAATTAAGCCACCCCCGATAAAGAAACCTATTCCTTCACCTCTAAAACCTATTCCTCTTCCTCCTCAAAGACCATGTGAGGGGCCGGATCCGGCAGTTATTAGTCAAAGGGTGATAAAGAGCATCGTTGTGAGGAACGGAGTGAAGATAGGCGTGTTGAGGATAACGTCCACGCTGAAGAACGTGGGTACCCAGGACTTCGTCTCCAGACCTGGTCAACAGGGATTTGTTATTCAAGCCAAAAATCCAGACATCAGTGGCCCTAGAGCTTATGAAAGTCTGGCCAGTAAGGATTTCACACGCTTGAACAAGGGTGCCTCAATTACCCTCACTGCAACTTACGAAATCCCCCACATTATTGAATGGGGCCATAGAACGCCTAGATTCGGTGAATGTAAAGCAGAGAGGGTGATTATGTCCTTTGTTAGTTATGATCCTGATATTCTTTTAGATAGTAATCCCCAGAATGACGATTGCGGTGGTACAGGGCCAGCTCAGGGAAATAACATGAAACGCCACACTATTAGATATATGGTAGAGTGCCCTTGGTAAAGCTTTATCAGGTGGGAGAGGTTGTTTCCTCTCCCGCCAAGGTCCTTAAGGTTTAAATAAAAATGAGAAAAATAATAATTATAAGCTTGGTAAGTTGCTTAATTGCTGTGTTAGTCCTCGCAGACTCCTTCATCTCTTTTGCGGAAGCACCTCCAGCAGGACCTCCTCTGAGGGTTCCTCCCCCAGTACCTAAGGTAAAGACAAAACAAGTGGAAGAAATGAGGAAACAGACAAAGCCAAGGCCGAGGGTTGGCCCAATTCGGATAAGTGGACATGTCACCGTGCCTGATGGCAGGGGATTAGGTGGAATAAAGGTAATACTATACGAAGTCCGGGGTGGAGGTTTTATGCATCATAAAGAAGTGGTTACTACAAAAGCTGGCTATTATTTGATCAACCTTGGTGGTAAATGGTTTAACAGAGAAGTAAAGCTTGTTCCAAAGCACCCAGCCTTCAGAGAAGGAGAAGGATTTTCAGTTCAATGTCATAAATTAAAAATTATTAAGGCAAAAATGCCTAATCACAATTTTGAATATATTGGTCCATTACCTGATTTGGAATGTGCTAATGCATTTGATCCACCAGAAATAGTTAGATGTGCAATGGTTTCTCAGACTTCAACGGGAGTAGAGATAGCTGTCTCTATTGCTAACCATTGTGAAAGAAGTGGTTGTCCAGATGCTGATCCTTTCAAAGTTAAATTACATGGTCGCTTTGGCGATAAAAGCGAAATAATTGTTGACTTTCCTTCTGGTATTTCAGGTTTTGGAAGAGCAGGTGGGTTTGATATAACAAAGTATGTATTTCTTCCAGGTTTACGAGCAGGAGATGTTGTCGTTGAATATATTGACATAGACATAGAGAATTCCGTTATTGAAAGCAATGAAATGAATAATAGAGTCTATGGTCCATTTTATTAATAGACATAATGAGAAAAATTCACAATTATAACCAAATGAAAATTATTATTAATAATATATTTTATTTTAGTAAGTATAATAATAACATAATTCATAGTAGGAGGTGTAGGAAATGAGAAAACAAAAATTTTCCATAATAATTTTAGTTTTAACAGGAATTATCACCCTTTTAGGCAGTGTGTATCTCAGTTACGCAGAGCCACGGAGTTACACATTAGTATGCCAAGGCGGTGGAAAGATGTATGCGGCTTACCTAAGGGGTATGGGATATGTTATAAACCTGGCTATTAATTTCAAGAAATCCCCATTTGCTGCAAGTCAACATCCCCCTGGACCAGGCCAGTGCGCCTGGATTGATCGTCCTCTCAGGCAAGATGAACCTGATGAATTAGTATTTATTTCAGATAACCAATATATTTCCCAAATAGATATCTTTCCACTTGGAAAATATAGAAACATTCGTATAAAGGGCGATGACCTGAAATATCTGCTATATGCGGTTGTCTATGGAAGAAAGTTTTATGTCCGTTGCTACAATAATGGAAAGGGTAAGTTAATAATCACTCATGTTGGCCCATAAATTTAAAAGACGATTTTGAACCTCTTTAAGAAAAAACGGCACTAAAAAACAAAATCCAAAATAGGGAGGAAAAGATGAAAAGAGCAAAGAACTTTTTAAGGATTTTGGTCTTAGTAGGAATTATGGCCTTTCTGGGCAGTGTGCAATTTGGCTATGCTCAGCCTGTAAAAAAGCCCTTTCCTAAACCACCAAAGCCTTTGGGAGTTTGGAAGATAATTCGTTTTTACACAGAACCAGCCTGCTATACAAAACTGCCTCATAAGGAGACTAAAATAATCATCAATACCATATTTGAATGTAAAGGCCCAAAGGGTTCAATCTGTAAGCCACTTACCATAAAGGCTTATTGGGTAAGCAGTATTGATCGGGGTGAGAAAAAGATTAATTTAACAGAGGCGATAAAAAGCACTTGTGGCCCTCATGTATCTGCTTGCACTGTAATGTGGGACGGTGAGCCCATGAAGGTAACCATAGCCCCTCGCAGGTATACGACCAGCACAGTTTACTATATTAGCCCAAGGCTAACAGGCAATATAAAGTTTAAAATAGAGGCATACACAGGGGTAAAACTTACTGACTCAAAAAGGCTCATTATTAAGCCTTGTTCCAAAGAACAGCCAAGGCCAGGAATTAAGCCTGACTTAATTATTGAAAAATTCCAGATGCCAGAAACAGTTACTGTGAAAAAAGGTGAATATGCAGATTTAAAGATTAATTTAACCATTAAGAACATAGGTCGAGCCAGTGCAGGGGCCTCTTATGCAGATATTCAATTTAGCCCAGCTCCTCCAGGCCGAGCAGTAAGGCATAGAAAAAGTGTTCCAGCTCTTAACCCTGGAGAAATTTATATACTTAACTTTTATGTTAGAATCGCACCGAGAAATTATAGGGTATGTGCTATCGCCGACTCTCCAAATGTAGTTGCAGAGTCTAATGAAGGAAATAATAAAGAATGTCGGTTCCTTGCCATAAAAGGCGAGTGAAAAGGAAGCAAAAAGAAAACAGGTGATACAAAATGTAAATTAAATCGAGGGAAAGCTACTTTGAATAATTTTTAAGAGGAGGTTCAAAAATGAGAAAAACAACAGTCATTACATTAGTAAGTTGTTTGATTATAGCTTTGGTTTTTGGGTTTCTTTCAATCTCTTCTATTGGTGCACAATCAGTTAAAGTCATTTCACCAAATGGCGGAGAAATTTGGAAAGCAGGAGAAGTTAGGAGTATAAAATGGAATACTTTAGCCCATTTTGAGATAAAAACTGTGACAATTAGATATTCTACTGATCTCGGGACAACATTTACTCACATTGTAAATCTTCCTGGTAATCCTGGTTCATATGACTGGACTATTCCTAATATTTCTTCAATAAATTGCATTATTATGGTAGAAGTTAGAGGCGATGGTCCTCACAGAATGCATGATATGAGTGATAGACCGTTTACTATAGTAAGAGATACCACTCCTCCCTCAGTAAGAGTAACATCACCAAATGGAGGTGAGATCTGGAAAATTGGAGAAACCAAAGCAATAACTTGGGAGGCTTCAGATGATGTTGGAGTAAATAATGTGGATATTCTTTTTACCACAAATAATAAAAGTAGGTGGATGTATATTGATAAAGGTGTAAATAATACAGGTCATTACAATTGGATAGTGCCTGATTTTACTCAACGTTGGAACAATTTACCATCTTGTTTTATACGAATAATTGCTCATGATAATGTTGGAAATATAGGAACCGACGATAGTGATAATAAATTTGCAATTACAAGAATAGGTGCTTTTTTACCTGATCTGATAATAGACGGTTTTAGTTTTTTAAAGCCCTCTTATAAAAAGGGGAAAATAGAGGCAAAAATTAGTGTAACCGTAAAGAACATTGGACCTAAAAGAGCAGGCTATTCTCGTGCAACAGTTGCTATTAATGCTCCTTACCGGAGCCGTGGAGTTATTAGAAGAATGGAGATTCCTCCTCTTGCTCCCAAAGAATCATTTAGTTTTTCTTTTTCTTATTTATTTAATTCCTCTGGAAAGTACGAACTTTGCGCTACCGCTGATACTCGAAGGCATGTTTCCGAGCAAGATGAAAAAAATAATTCCCTGTGCAAAGAAATTGATATACCCCCCATAATTCTGAAAAAGATAAAAAAACATCAGATTACTCCTGTTCTACCCCAGAAAATACCGCCTTTGAGGTAAAAATTGTCCTTTGAAAAATTAAGTTGCAAAGGAGAGAAAGATGAAAGGAATCTTTTTAAAAATTTTGGTTCTGGCAGGATTGTTTTTTACCTTTGTGGGAAAATTCCTTTGTTATGCTGAACCCAGGATTGTTCTTACACAGCCTCCAGATCGTCTACTTATAAATGTATTACCAGGTGAGCCAGGCTTCAGGTACAGGATTCAGGTGGAAGGGACAATCTCTGGCATTAATCGCAATGAAATTGATCACGTTATGGTATATTTAGGGAAAATATTGGGACCTCTTTCTATTCCCGAGATTTCCCACGACCGTATACCTCCTCAGGACCTGAGAATTCTAAGTCCTACTTCGCCTCCTGTATTCACATTTTTAACCACTGAATTAGGAAGGCTTGATCGGTTTTGCACCTCTGCTGCTTGCGATTTCCTTGTCTTTGCACAATTAATCTACCGTTCTGATGGGGAATTAAAAAGGACACCATCATTGATAAATGATCCTGCATCTAAGTCTGCTTCAAGGGTTATCTGTGTTGATAAATCTGGGCCAGATTATCTTAAAATAGACTTACCCCACAATAACCAAATCTTTAGTAGCAGAGATAATATCGGTTTTAATGGAAAGGTTGAACATGGATGTAGTGGGAAACTTTTTCCTGATATATTAGACCACTTTGATATAAAGGTTGACGGGGTTGAGAAGGCAACAGGACTTCGCCATTTCAGCTACATTGTACATTGGAGGAGATAAATGGAGCTGGAACCACAGCATCCGTGTCTATGGTGAGGGGGAGCATGAAATAACTGTTGTATTCTATGATTAAGGTGGGTAAACACACTGAAAATAGTGTTCATATAAGAATTGACAATACACCTCCAGTCATCTCCAGGTTATCGCCAAGGAACAGAGAGAGGATCAAATCTGAGGTCATCCCTGCCACGATCACGGTATCAACAGAGGTAAGGGATGGAGGAAGGGTGGTCTCTGGTGTTGGGAAGGTAGAGTTCTGGGCAAATGGTCACAAGGTTACAGAAAGGACAGGGCCTATTGAGTATGCGAGGTATGCAGCTCCTGTTTCAGGATTAAGAGAGGGATGGAACGAGATAATGGTCAAGGCATACGATAAGGTCCAAAACCACAGCTCGGTCAGCTTTCGTGTCTACATTGAGCGCATAGCGGTTAAGATACACAGGCCTGAACGGCAGGCTCCTCCTACTGGTCCACAAATTCAACTACCTCTTGAACCGAACCACAGGGGGAAACCACCTCATTGAACCTTTTTGAAGGAATGGGATACTAATTGAATGAAGATCAAAGAAAGGAGGATTTGAAGATGAAAAGGATAATGGTTGCAACATTGATGGGCTGTTTAGCTGCCATATTGATCTTGGCGGACTCTTTCGGGGGTCCTCCTCTTCCTGCAGGGCCTTCTTTGCCTAAGATAAAGCCAAAGAGGGTGGAGGAAATGAAGAAACAAATACAGCCAAAGCCGAGGGTTGGCCCGATTCGGATAAGTGGACATGTCACTGTGCCTGATGGCAGAGGATTGGGCAATGTAAAGGTAAAGCTATATGAAATTCTGGATAGTGGTTTTAGATATGTTGGGGATGTGACCACTACAAAGGCTGGTTTTTATAGTATTGCTCTTGGTGGTAAGTGGTTTAACAAGAAGGTGAGACTCGTCCCGAAGCATCCTGCTTTTAGAGAAGGAGAGCACTTTTCCCGGAGAGAGGATATATTTCAGATTACAAACGATAAGATGCCAAACCGAAATTTCAGATACACTGGGCCACTACCTGATCTTGGCGTGATGGGCTATAAACTTTATGAGGGAGAAGACTGTGGGCCAAGAGTAGGAGTGTATCGAGGAACTTGTATGCTTATTTTTATCGTAAATACAGGATCCCTCGAATCGGGAAGATGTAAGGTTAGAGTATCAATCTCTTCTGTTGGTGGGTTTGTAGAAAAGATTGCCCCTGTTCCTTCGATACCTGCGTGCCATAGTAAAGATTTTCCTCCTTATCGGCCAGTGGGGATATGGCTTGGGGAGGAACCAAAGGATTTGTTCACTATTCGTTTTATTCAGGTAGATATAGATGATTCTGTGGTAGAAAGTGATGAAACGAATAATATTTTTTAATTTTTAGGAGGCAAATAATGGATAATTCAGCTTAGTTATTTTAGCGTGTTTAGCCTAACAAAAATGTAAGAGAAAGGAGGAGTAGAGAATGAAAAGGTTGATGAGCATGGGTATAGTTATAATAGTAGTGATACTTTTTGAATTTATTATGTTTTCTATAGCTAAACCAGCCGACCTGGGATTGGATAAAACATTGAGGGCCACAGAAAGCATTATTAAAGGGGTTGAGACGAGTGGAGTTTATGGTATAGACGCTGATACCTTTGATAGATACTTAGATGAATCGGTAAAGAGAATCATGGAGGTTTACAAAGAGTCCAAGGGCAATAAGATAAAACTTATAATGCTGGCTAATCAGATTAGAAGTTACAAATCAGAATTCAAAAACAAAAATTTCGAAAACCGATTGAAGCTAATAGATAGTAAGGTGAAAAGTGGTGAGATACTACTCTCAAAGCGCCTGCTTCAGAGAATGAGTGAGTCTCAAATCCGGTGTCTTAAGTCATACATTACTCCAAGGGCTTTGGAGAAATATAAGACATTGCATCCTATGATTTTCCGTCCTTTAGGAAAAATCAAGCCACGCTCCTCTATAGATAGCAATGCTTTTAGTCAAGATGGAGAAGCAAGTTCTTGGATAGACTTATTTGTGACGCCTGTATATGCAGGCGTAGTGACGGAAGCAGCTTGTTTTGCGTGCAAAACCTCATACGATGCTTGTAAGGTTCCTTGTCAGCCTCTTCCATGGTGTGGGCCTGCGTGTAAGGTTTGTAAGTGGGTATGTTATGAAGCGTTTTTGTGGTGTTTAGAGCCATGTGCTAGGGCAGAAGCAGAGGGAGAAGAAGCAAAACCGGCGAAAAAGGCTGATCTGGTTATAAAGGACTGGTGGGTTAGACCTGATGCGAATCCTGGTAATCAGACCAATGAGGTCAACTCTCATCAAAAATATTATGTGTGTTTCATTGTAGCAAACGTTGGCTCAGCATCTACTGGTCCGTTTGTTGTCCAGGGAGGGGGGCTGGGAATAGCCTATAACCCCAGGCAAAATCACGCTAGCTTGGAGCCAGGGCAATCACGCCAAGGCGCTTTGAAATACCCTACCACACCGGCTTCAGGGACGTACAGACTTGAGATAATGGTTGATCCAGACAATAATATACCGGAAAACAATGAGGATAACAACAGGCGAGTAGAGGCAATTAAAATCCTTCCTCCCAGAAGACTTACCAAAGAAGCTGAACATGTAGCTAGACCTGTTAAGTTGCCAGACTTAGTGGTGACTAGTGTAGAATGTCATCCTGACAAGCCATATGGGAAATTGGCCTTTACAGTTGCCAACCGGGGCAATGCACCTCTCAGAGAAGGAAGGCATATAGCGCATGGCATGGTGATAGGCCCTGGAGGGCCAAGTCCTGCCAGTATAGGAAAACCAATATTTGTTGAGATTTCCCTAGCTGGAGCTAAACAGTCTTTTAATCTTGACTTAATGTCCCCAATAGCAACAACTGGAGGAGGTATTCAAAAAGCAGGAGGAACGTCTACTTATGTTACAACCACTGACATTAGGCGTCTCTATTGGGCTGTTACAGTAACTGTTGATTCTACTAATACAGTATGGGAAAGAAATGAAACCAATAACACCTTTAGGTCGGGCAAGATATTTCCTTGCGGAATAAGGGGTACTAAAAAGGAGCGGAAACATCCGAAGGTAAAAGCAATACCAAAAAGCATGTAGGGGTTGAATGGATAATGGACTGCTTTCGACATGCGATAGCGGCACTAAATAAAAACAGAGACGGAAGGGGGTGATAGCAGTGGATTAATCATAACATATGTGATGTAGGCGCTGCATGTAGTTGCAGTAGATTAGTATTAAATTTTAGTTCTGGAAAAGGAGGTTTAAGATGGTGAGGAAAAAAGCAATAATTATAACGATAGTAAGTTTTTTAACAACGTTATTTTTGTTTACCAGCATAGGAGTTTCATATGCCCAGCAGCGTATAACTGCAACATTGAGTGCACATCCCACGTCTTATTCTGGTAAATGTCCAACTACCATCGAGTTTAGGGGAAAGATTACGGTTACAAGACCAGGCAAAGTGCAATATAAGTTTATACGAAGCGATGGGGCTTTCGCACCTGTGAAAACATTGACCTTTAAGAAAGCAGGATCAAAGAAAGTAAGCACAACCTGGACAATCGGTAAGAGTTATAGTGGCTGGGTGGCTATTCATGTTCTATACCCACGGGATGTTAAATCAAACAAAGCCAGATTCAAAATCCAATGTGCGGCTCAAGCTCAGCTTCCTGATTTAGTAGTCAAAACAATAAAATGTGGTCCTGGCAACAAGCTATTTCTTACTGTTGCAAATATCGGCAATAGTCCACTACCTCCTGGCTGGAGAGCAGTAGCAGATATCTTTTTTGATGGAGTAAAAATGGGACATATTGATCTTGGAAGACCAACTTCTGGAGACATAACTCCTCCAGGAGGTATTGCTGATTATCTGGTTGTGTTTGACATTGTAAAGCCAATTACTGTTAAAGTATCTGTAGACGCCACAAATGATATAAAAGAATCTAACGAGAGAAATAATACTAAAGTCGCAAAGGTCAAACCTTGTGAGGAGGTTGCTCTACCTGATCTGATAATTGAAGATATAGACTTAGACAGAAATTGTCAGGTTGTTGTGAAGGTCAAAAATAATGGCCCTGGGATAGTGCCGGATACAGTTTGGACTCACCATCACCCCAAAAGTGCTGGGGTTTATCTCTATATTAATGGAAAGAAGTGGGGTGGAGCAACTATCTGGAAGTTTGATCCTACGAAATCACTCCAAGCTCCTGGAGGCACAGCTACTTATACCAGCAGATTGAAAGTATCAGCTGCAACTATAACAGCTAAAGTTGACTTGTGGAATGTAGTCAAAGAGACTAATGAAAATAACAACAAAAAGACAGAAAGAGTTGTTTGTAAAGCCGCCGAGTGTAAGAAGAAATATCCTAATCCCCGAATAAGGTTTGACCATCGTGATGCCGAGGGGAGAGTTTATATTCCGGTAGTCAACTGGTCTGCTTATTCTGACGAAATGTTTCGGGCTGCCCCTGAGTTGCCTCCTTGTGGTTTGAATACTAATGCCTCACGCACTTGGGTGAATATCTACGATGCTGATACCAATACCAGACTTTATGGATTTTGCGCTTTTGACAAAAATGAAGATCTTCAGAAGATATGGTTCAAGCCCCCTAACGCTAACGTTCGGCGAGTATATATTATCTTAATTGACAGAGCCTGCCAGATGACCTACCGATCTAATACCATTTCTATCCCCATGAGATGAGCTTGAATAACTGCTTTGGGCCAGGAGCTTAATCCTGGCCCAAAGCACAATGTCTCGAAAGAGGAGGTGTGATATGAGAAAGTGGGGTATTACTTTAATTCTCTTAGGTTTAGTGTTTTTGATGACCTTTGGGCTTACAAAGGCTACCATTGCTGGTGGCCGTTCCTATGTGATGATGTGCAGGGGTGGAGGAGATATGGAGTTGAGATTAGATATCTCTCAAGGTGGGTCATGTATCAGAATTGATGCCAAAGCAGCAAGAGTAGGAGCTAACCAGAGGCTTCCTCAGCCTGGGGAATGTGTTTGGCTTGACCGAGGTATGAGGCCTGAAGAATACTGGGGAGATAGAAACTTGGTACTTGGTATATATCCATTATTTGAAGGTTATCCCTTTATCAAGGTTGTAAAGTTATCTAAAGGGAATATCTCTATATATTGGAGTAGCCAGAAAGCTGAATATTTGTTTAACGCTGTTAAAGACGGAAAAACTTTCCAAGTACATGCGATACGCACTGGCAAGGGTAAATTCCAGGTCACCCACATCGGCCCTTAGTTTCTACTAAAGGCAAAGGGAGGTAACTATGCGAAGATTATTAAGGTTTATTATGATATTAAAAAACTCTTTAGTTACTATAATGATATTCTCATTGGTTTCCTTTTCAGCTCCTCCTACAGGACCCCCTCCAATACCTAAGGTAAAACCAAAGCAAGTGGAGGAAATGAGAAAACAGATAGAAAAGCCAAGAAGAAGGATAAGGTTGCCTACTCTACCTGATCTATATGTTAAAGAAGTTAAATGTATTCCTCCTGATGGAAAGCTGTCTTTTACTGTTGCCAACAGAGGTGCTGCCATTTCATTTTCAAGTACTCAAAGTATGAGAAGGTTTCACGCAAGTGTGTCAAAATTTGGTACGGAGATTTCTATCCCCGCTACACGGAGGAATTTCTGGGGAGAATTGACCTTACAAGACCTACAACTACAAGTGGTGGTATTGTAAGGGCAGGTGGGACTTCTACTTATATAACACCATTTATTTTTGATTTTCCTCACGTGAAGGTTGTCGTAGATGTAAATGACGTCATAGATGAAACTAACGAACATAATAACACGTACGTCGGTCCTTATAATCCGTGTGGAGCAGCTATAATGCCTGATTTAAAGGTAACAGTGGGTGTAGTGACCGCTTCTTTATACCGAGGTTGTGATTTGGACCAGTTCATACATGTTTATATTCTGAATTTAGGTCACACTACTGCTTTAGGTACAAAAAACTGGCCGAACCAAGGATATACCGTTGATGTTGTTCTTTCTAGTGACGCTGTTGTGTCAGTTGGTGCCACTGCTGAAGTATCTATGCCAACTTCGTATAGAACATATTGGGAAGATATGCTTATAGGAAGGGTTAACTCCACTGAGGACATTCCGGCTGGTGGACGAAGAGGCTATCTCTTAGGGCGGTATTTGGGAGCTGAAGTTGGATATATTCCACTCGAGCTTCCGCGAGGGAGATATTACATTTGTGCTATAGTTGATCCGAACAACAAGGTAAGAGAAGCAAGGGAAAACAACAATGTCTCTTGTCAGCGCTTACCCTATTTTTAAAAGTGGAATAGGGGGCGGTTCTTGACAGGCTGTTGAAAAAGTCATTTTTTCTCAGACCTGTTCATAGGTTAACAAGAGCAAAATATTATCCGCAGGGCCACCTGGGACAGACAGGAGTGTTAAGGTATAATCCCAATACCCCGAAAGACCTGTTGATCTGCTTAAAAAGGAATTAAGACGAGCAAAAAAGTTGCAGGAGGAAATTGGGCTACAGATGGAAGAGTATATAGAAAAAAATGATGATTTGAGAGAAAATTACCGTAATCTATTAACAATTGTGGGTATTGGGTAAAAATAAGTGCTATAAGTCTATTAAGCTTATTTAGGACCTATAAAAACACCAATCGCTCCCAGATAACTGCGTTGGTTGACTTTGATCCAACACGAAAGGAATCGGGAACCTCACTTAAGGGGAGAAGTAAAGATAAGCAAGAGCGGGGATGGACTATACGCAGAATATTATATTTCTCTACCTTAACCGCTATAAGATACAATAAGAAGATAAAATCAGTTCACGACAGACTTGTAGACAACCATAAATCTAAAAAATTGGCCATAATAGCTGCAATGAGGAAGCTAGTACTTGTTGCCCATGCAATCTATAAAAACAAAACGGTATTTGTGCTGCTTGATAAAAAATCATAGGGGCGAGTTTTGAACTTGACTTTTTAGACAGTATCTGACCCCAATGATTCAAAAATTGCATTGATAACAAAAAATTGACACTATCTGCACAACCCTAAATCCTCGTTTGCCTTACAAGAAACCCCGTAAGCCTGTCTGCCCCCGCCTGCCTGTCGGGCAGGGAACAGGCAGGTATGCTATAATAAAGCGATTTTGAAAGATTACCTTTCACCTAAAAGGTGAAAAAATACACTTAAGGGGTAAAACAATAATAGAACAAAGAAGAGCACCTGTCTGCTTGTTGGCAGACACGGCCGTCGGGGGCAGGCAGGTATGGATTGTCCCCCTAATCATTGGTCAAAAATAAGGACCACAAATGGGATAGAGAGGATCTTTAGGGAAGTAAAAAAAGATTAAGAC
>Ga0190336_1000053_pt1 | contig 23665 bp, 18 predicted proteins | sample 487204910_MG_FD_161651 | JGI IMG/M metagenome (GOLD analysis project Ga0190336, IMG submission 161651) | Hydrothermal vent sediment bacterial communities from Southern Trench, Guaymas Basin, Mexico - 4872-04-9-10_MG | ecosystem: Environmental > Aquatic > Marine > Hydrothermal vents > Sediment ...
CTGGTACCAGCATAAGAACTGGAATCCTAGTTTAAGGCCATATTAGGAGCCATCGAAGGGAATCATTGCCAGTCCTCAAGGCTTTAAGTTTGCAATTTTATATTTAACTATATAGATACTGCCGTCTGGGTCAGTTTTGGTGGCGTAGAGAATGTCTTTCTCCAGCCATTCGGGATGAAGGTCGGCCGGCAGGTAGAAGCAGTCAAGGTAGTGTCCTTCAAAATCAAAGACATCGTAGAGGCGGCCCTTTTTTGGGTCCACTGTGGAAGTTTTAACCCAGATTCGCTCCGGCCAGGCAATAATTGTTTGGATGTCGTTTTTGTATTTTTTTGGCGGAGCCTTGTGCTTTTTAATGAATTCTTTTTCTATAGCTGAAAGTTTATGTTTGACGCGCTGGTAGGGACGAGTGAAAATAAATTTAACCTGACCCTGCTCTAGGTCTACCACTGAGATGCGATATTCCTGGGAAGAGTTGATAAATAATAATCGGCCGTCAGGCGATAGTTCCGTGATGGCCGGCTCCCAGTTCATGGCTCCGCCACCGGCGATAAGGAAGCGTTTAAAGGAAAAGGAGAAGATCTCGCGGAGATTTTTAGTTTCAGGCGAAAAAAGACAGATTTTTTTGATAATGTTATGAAGCCGGGATTTTCTTTCCTTTAAAGGAGGCCATTTTTCAATGGCGAAAAGAGGCTGGTTATCCTTAAGTCCGCAGAAAAAATTAATAGAAGGGAGGGACCTTATTTCTTTTAACAGCCTTCCTTCCAGGTCGATAATAAAAAGTTTCTGCTGAAGATAGTCTAAAACCCAAATTTTGTCACCCTGCAAGTGAATGTGAATATATTTACTGATTTCTCCCGGACCCTGGCCGTGAGTCAGGAGTGAGCCCAGAAAACGTCCTTCGGGGGAGAATTTAAAGAGGGCACCTTCGTCGGTCTTGAAAATAGAACCGTCTGAGGCGACGGCCACTCGGCCGGGAAAAGAGAAGAAGAATTGGCTCTGCCCTTCGTCGCTAATCGAGAGCAGTTTGATCAGTTCCAGCTGACGACCGGCCCAATGACCACTGCGTGGAGTGGCAGGATTTTTGATTATCGGTTGGGCCCAGAGAATTTGTCCCCAAGATAGCCCGAGTAGAACCAGGAGAATGAAGAGCATTTTTTTCTTCATTTTTCCCCCTTCGTTTAAATGATATTAAATTATTCTGGGTTGAGCAAGAAAATGGTCCGGCCTTGAAAGCTTGGAGTGAAATCTGGGTTGGTGTTCAAGTTAAATTCGAGGCCAGATAATCATAGAGAGAGACTCTCTTTACTCATGGTTATCCAGCCTCAGAGGAGAAATGAAGTTCTTGTCTTTGTTCTACTGAAAGAATGTTTTTCAACTTCGCCTACCGGAGTGGCAGCATTTTCAAAACTGCGAAGGTCAATAAAGGAGACTCACCTTATCCTGAAGTTTTAACTAAAAACACAGACTGGGCACCTTGAAGGAGATAAGATAACCTCTGTGTTAATCGTGGCCTCAATCAGGGTTTCGGTCATTTTTCCCCACCATCAAGATGTCACTATCAAGGTGTCAGACACTTTTTCCTATAGACACTTTTTATTCCGGCAGCCATCCTTTATCCTGGTCAAGGCCATCAAAGTTTTAGGCATGCAGTTGGTTCATGGGAGTAATGAGGCAACCCCAACTCACCCAACTCAGCCACCTCAACGTATCTCCTATTACTATGAACCGGCAATGCTTACGCCTGGAGAAACAGGTTTGGTTTGAGATGGAGGTTCGGGAGGGCCCACAAGTATTATAGAAAAATGAAGAGGAATAAAGGCGACACTTGCCTCCCGGGTTTAATTTAATTAGCATAAAGAAGAGGTAGGAAGAAAGGGAACGCCATGAAAAATAAAGAAATAGCGGCCATTTTTAATCGAATCGCCGATGCTTTAGAAATTAAAGGAGAGTCGGGTTTTCGGGTGCTGGCCTACCGGAAAGCCGCTCGCGTGATAGAAGAATTACCTCAGCCGATTGAAGAAATTGCTGCCGAAAAGAAACTTGATGACATTCCCGGAGTGGGCAAAGGCATAGCCCAGAAGATTGATGAGTATCTTCGGACTGGAGGAATGAAGAAGTTGGACGAGGCTTTGGCCGGGATTCCTGAAGGGCTGTTGGAGTTGCTGAATATTCCCAACTTGGGCGGTAAGACCATTCATTTAGCCTATAAAGAATTGGGAGTTAAAAACCTGGAAGATTTGAAGAAGGTGATTGCTGATGGTTCTCTAGCCCGACTTTACGGGATGGGCGAGAAAAAGGTGGAAAATATCAAGAAGGGAATTGATATTTACGAGCATGCTCAGGAAAGAATCCCCATTGCTGAGGCCCTGACCATAGTGGAAGCTGTTATTGATTATTTAAAGCAGTCTCCGGGAATTAAGCGGATTTCTCCCGCTGGTTCTCTGCGCCGGATGAGGGAAACAGTAGGCGATATTGATATTTTAGCCACCGGCGATGATGGGGTGGCGATTATTGAATATTTTACTCATTATCCTGGAGTGACTCGTGTTCTGGCCGCTGGCAGCACCAAAGGTTCGATTCTGGTCGAGGCGGAATCAGGGGAACGCCAGGTTGATTTACGCATTGTCCCGGAGGACTCCTACGGAGCCGCTCTCCAGTATTTTACCGGTTCTAAAGCGCATAATATTAAACTGCGCTCGTTAGCCAAGGAGAGAGGGTTGAAAATCTCTGAATATGGAGTTTTTAGAGGGGAAGAAAAGATTGCCGGGAGGACAGAAGAAGAAGTATATGAAGTTCTGGGGTTGCCTTTTATTCCTCCCGAAATGAGAGAAGACAGAGGAGAAGTGGAACTGGCTTTAGAGAAGAAATTACCTCAGATTGTTGACTTGGTTGATATTAAGGGAGATCTGCACGTTCACAGTCAATGGAGCGATGGTCTGCTGACTTTGGAGGAATTGGTGGAGGAGGCTCAGGCGTTGGGCTATGAATATTTGGCCATCTGTGACCATTCCCAGTCAGTGCGTTACGCCAACGGCCTTTCTCCCGAAAGACTAGAGAAACAGATAGCTGAAATTGACCGTCTCAACCAGAGCCTGAAAGGTTTCCAGCTGCTCAAGGGAACGGAAGTTGATATTCTGGCTGACGGTTCACTGGATTTTCCCGATGAGCTATTAGAGAAACTGGATTTTGTTGTGGCCGCCATTCATTCCGGGTTCCGAAAGAACGTGACCGAAAGGATGATCAAAGCCATGCATAATCCTCTGGTCACAACTATCGCTCATCCTTCGGGACGGCTGATTTCTAAAAGAGAGGGTTATGAGGTTGATTTGGATAAGGTTTTAGCTAAAGCGGCCCAGTTGGGGGTGGCCATGGAGCTGAATGCTTACTATGACCGGCTGGATTTAAATGAGTTTTATTTAAAGAAAGCCCAAGAGATAGGCGTAACTATTACCATTGGTACCGACACTCACCATTGGGGCGGCTTAAAAATGATGCGCTTTGGCGTGGGGGTGGCCCGCCGCGCCTGGTTGGTGAAAGAGGATATTTTGAATTGTTTTTCCCTGGAGGAGTTGAAAAAGCGATTGCAGGAGTGGCGGAAAGAAAGAAGGAGATTAATTGGAGCCGCCGGGTAAGGCTATTTTCTTGATTGGAGAAAGACAGAGAGAGGAAAAAAGAGAAGTAACGGAGAAGAAAGAAGGAAGAAAGAAGGAAAGAGAAGAAAGGAAAAGAAAAGGTAAGATAAGATTAAAATAGGATAGAAGAGGATGAGATAATTAAAGTAATGCTATAATTTTAAACAAGCTACGTGTGGAAAAACAGAAAAAAGCTGCCTGGGAGGAGGAAAAAGTTTAAGCTTCAAAATTAATGGATAAGGTTACTAAGAAGCATTTTCTGGATAATTTTCTTTAATATTGATTATGTTTTTATCATCTCTGCAGAGAAAGATGAGCCCAGCGAAGCCCTAGAAAATCAAAGCGGGCAAGTTGATAGAAAGTAAAGAATGGGAAAAATCGAGACAGACCGTTCCAAAGGGAAGAAGTTCAATAAACATTTTGAAATAGAGAGATTAATGGAGCTGGAATGAAAATTTTCACTGTGGGTCACTCGACTCGCTCCTGGCCTGAGTTTCTTCAATTGCTCCAGAAATATGCCATCTCCCTGGTGATTGATGTCCGGGCCTTTCCCTCAAGCCAGCGCTTTCCCCATTTTAATCGGGAGTATCTGGCCCGGGAGTTGTTTGGGGCGGGTATTTCTTACTGGTGGTTAGGCCGGGAGTTAGGGGGCTATCGCCGCCGGGAGGAAGGCCTGGGGGAGAATTCCCCCAATAAAGGCTGGCAGCGGGAAGGTTACCGGATTTATGCTGATTATATGTTAAGTGAGCCTTTTGCCGCGGCCGTTGACCAGGTTATTCAGGCTGCTTCGCGTCAAACCGCCACCTTGCTTTGTGCCGAGAGATTGTACTTCCGTTGTCACCGCCAATTGATTGCTGACTATCTTACCTGGAAAGGTCAGGAAGTCTGGCATATTGAAGATCTAACCGTAGTTAAGCGACATGTTCTCCATCGTCTGGCTCGGGAGGAAGAGGGCCGCTTAATTTATCCTCCTCCCCAACTTCCCTTGATTGAGAAGGACTCAGTTGAAAAAGATTAATTAAGGCCTGGTTATAGTTGACAACAAGTAAATATTTCTTTTGGCCAATTTTCTTAACCTAGCTAATTAAGGACGAGCAGTTTTTAATGTTTGTGAAAACTAACCCTGAATTGTTGTTTAGATTTCCTGGAGTGAAGAATGACTCATTTCTTCTGCAACTTTAGTAATTAGCGTGGCTTCAGAAGAAGCAGTTTCACGAGATCTAGAGTTGCCTGACTTCGGAATTCTTTTTGAGGGCCTTCTCTTATTAGGATTTTTCTGCTGGCATGAGGCCAACTGATTTCTGAAAGAGAAAGGTAACAGCTCTCTGAGCTTTTTGGCCTGCTCCAGATATATGAGCCTTCTTTGAGAGTGGATGCAGTTTTTGATGAAAAAGAAAAGGTTAGTAGTCGGTGATTGCCGTTGGTTTTAGTTTAAATTCAATGTCTCCAGGCTGCTTCTATTTCTAATTCCTTCATGGAGATATAACTTCTATTTTAAAAATTTAAAAGAGAAAATTTGAAGGCTTTCTGGATGGCTTTAGGTGCCTTTTAATAAGGAGAAAAGGGGTAGGAAGCCCGGAAAATTTTTTGTAAAATTACATCTCCTCATAAACACCTGAGGGAAAGCTAGATAATGAAAAAAGCCATCATTAAACCCTGGTTCTGGTTAGGGTTACTCATCATCCTGGGTGCTTCTCTTTTTTTGGCTACCGGCTCCTCCTTTATGAAAGAATGGTATTATGTTTTTGTTTGGTGGGGGTTTTTGTTTTTTTTAGACGGGTTGAATTTTCTTTTGAAAGGAGAATCACTTCTCAGTCGTTCCCGATTAAAATTTCTGACCTACGCCTTTTTTTCAGTCAGCTGGTGGTGTTTATTTGAAGTTTTTAATCTCCGCTTGAATAACTGGAGTTATCATGGTTTGCCTGAAGGGCAAATTGTCAGATGGATCGGTTATTTTCTGGCCTACGCCACGGTTATTCCGGCTCTGGTTGAATTGAGTGAATTATTTTCTTTTTTTCTCTCTAAGCGGCGTTCGACTTTATTTAAAATCAACGTTCCCCCAGTTTTTTTCCCAGCGTTGATTCTTCTCGGGGTTCTCTGCCTGAGCTTGACCCTTCTCTGGCCGCAATTGTTTTTTCCTTTAGTTTGGCTGGCTTTTATTTTTCTCCTCGAGCCTCTTAATTATCACTGGGGGTTTACTTCTTTACTCCGGGATTTCGCTGCCAATGACTGGTCAAGGTTCTGGAGTGTCGTCCTGGCAGGATTAACGGCCGGATTTTTCTGGGAGTTCTGGAATTTCTGGGCCGGCTCTCACTGGGAATACAGCTTGCCTTATTTGAATTTCGGCCGGGTTTTCCAAATGCCTGTTTTGGGCTACACAGGCTTTCTGCCTTTCGCTTGGGAGACGATGGCTGCGGTCTGGTTGGTAGAAGGGATGATTCGTCGAGCCTCACTTTCTAAGAGGGTTAGATTAGCCCTAATCTCAGCCGTGATCTGCGGCCTGTTGCTTTTTGACGGTTGGGTGTTTCATCTCATTGATACTTTCACTTTGGCTAAGTAAACCATCGATTGGATTAAGTTTTATTCCGGAAGTTAAAGTTGTAAAAGGATGATGAGGGTCGAGTTATAAGGGAGAAAGTAAAAGATAGTCGAAAGGGAGGGGGCTAAAGCGCAAGTGCCGGAGGCGGCAAGGGACAGGCCAAAGGGAGAGAAGAAGGGATGAAAGGTCCGCTTGAAAAGACTGGTTAGAAGGACTGATTGTCAAGAGATCATTTTTGGATGGCGGATGGGTTTCTAGGAGGACACGAAGGCCGGAAGGAGAGGCAGGGATAATGGGGAAGCAAGAGATCGTTGGGAAGGACGAAGTCGGGCCTCAGCCAAGCCAATAATATCAACAAGATAGCTCCATTTTATCCCTTAAAATTGGTCTTTACACGTGATTTTGCCAGCCCCCAGAATCGCCTCTAAGATTTTCGAGTCATGGTAATGAATTTGGAGTCAGATCAGCACTTTTCATATTTTAATAACAAAAGTTTTTGTCCTTTCTTAGTCAGTTTAATCTAGAAACTCCTTTCTGTAGGCTGTCTTCCATATTATCGAAGGAAAGTGTCAAATAAGGTAACAGCCAGGGGGAGATAATTTTAACCAAGCTAGCCAGTAATTTTTTCCTTGGTGGTTTTCCTCTTTATCAAAAGTGAAGGGTAAAAACCTGAGCCCAACTCCATTATTATCATAAATCAGATTTTCTTCTTGTTTTCCAAGTTTAAGGGAGTAAGGCGAAGACCTCTATCTAGATTTCTCTTAGGCGAGTTTTAGTTGAGAGTAAACCAGAGTCAAGACGAAAGGTGAAGGCTTGCCCCAGCTATTATGGCTATTCCTGGAGCCACTTTTTAATTGAAGCCAGATGCTCATCGATGGCTGCCTGGCCTAACCGGTAGTTTTCTTTCCAGTTATAGAAAGACAACATCGTGGTTGGGTCCGGTTTGAATTGGAGATTCATCATATAAACTTGGGGTGATGATTCCCGCCAGGCTAATTTTTCCATCATCAGGTAAATTGAGGTGATAATGGTCGGCCAGAGACCAGGTTCGGGCTTTTTAATTTCAGCCTGGCACCCCATTAAGTTGACACCTAAAACTTTTTTATAATTATTGTCAACTAATATTTGGACAGGAACAGGGTCGAGCACTCCTCCGTCGACAAAGAAAGAATCACCACGACGATAAGGGGGGACGATTCCCGGAAAAGATATGGAGGCCATAACGGCTTCGATGATGGGGCCTTCCCGAAAGTAAACAGCTCGTTTGTGGGTCAGGTCGACGGCGCAGATGAACAGAGGAATTTTTGTTTCCCTGAAGGTCGCCTGGCCGAAGAAGTTCTCTTCCAGAAATTGCCGGACTTTGCCACCCTTAATTAATGACTTGTGCGGGAAATTGGGGTCAAGCATTTTTAGATAATCGGTCCGGCTCATGGAGGTGGCTATTTTCAGAAGCGAATTCAGTTCCCCGTGTAAGGCATAGTAGGCACCTACCAGGGCACCAATGCTTGAACCGCTGACAGCTGAGATCGTAAAACCTTCTTTTTCCAGACGCTCAATGATGGGAAAGAAAGCATATCCCCGGACAGCTCCACAACTGAGTGCCAGGGCTATTTCTCTGTTATTGGTTCCTTGGGCCATTGACCTGAGACGATTAGCCTTTGTTTTAATTATTAAATTTTAAAGTTTAAAGAACGACTTTTTTCCGACGGAAACGCAGTTTCATGGTCAAGACTTTATCGGTGGAAAAGATACGGGCGGCAATGAAGATGAGCACTCCGAAGAAAAGAAGCATGTAGAGGATGCCGCCGAAGACAATGCCGTAGTTGCCCAGCAGGATATTTTGCGAGGCCAGAAAAGGATGAGAAAAAGGGATGAGATAAACCAGAATTTTGGCTGGCAATGACATGCTACGGAAATCAGCAAAAAAGGAAAGAAAATAAGGGATAAGGACTAAAAAGACCAGGGGCATAATTAAACTTTGCGCACTGCGATAATCTTCGGCTAAGACACCCAAGATGGTGGCCATAGCCAAACCACAGAGGATGGCCAGGAAAAGGGATAAGCCCAAAAGAAGGTAATGATTGGGCGAGAGAGCCAAGCCTAGACTCTGAATAATGGCACTCAGGTTGGTGGCCTTGACTGCTTGGGAAACATCCCCCATGAAACCAGCCATATAATAGCGGAAACCTACCATATAGATAATGGCCGAAATTAAGCCGACCACGGCCGCCCCCATCATTTTGGCGGTGACAATGGAAGTGCGACTGATGGGCACAGTCAGCAGTGTTTCCAGAGTTTTATTTTGTTTCTCCATGGCGATAGCTGAGATGACCATCTGGGAAGAATAGATGATGATCATCATCAAAATAATCGGCACAAAGAGCGATTGGGAAGTTATGAAACCCGTAATCTGTTCAGCCGACCCTTCGGCCATTTTATCTTTGACCAGCACGAAGTTCCGACTCTTAATGGGATTTTTTATCTTATTGGGGTCAAGGTCGGGAAATTGTTTTTTGAGGTAATCATTGGAGAGATAGTTATTGATTAATTTCAAAACTGCGTTGAAGACGGCGGCGTTGCGATTGGCCATAATTGACAAACTCCGCAGAAAGGTGTAAGTTTCCACCGGTTTTAGTTCCAGCCGTTCTATTCCTTGGCCAAAACCTTCGGGGATGACCAAAAGCAGATTCATAGCGGATGTCCGAGTTTGCTGAATAGCTTCTTCTCTAGATTTTACCCGAAGCAATACGGGTTCAAAATTGCCGCTGCGTAGATTCTGGATCAACTCCTGGGAGAAAGGAGAGGTATCGAGGTTGAGGACAGCGATTTTTTGGAGTCGGAGAGCCTTTTTGACTTCACTTTTGGCCATTTGCCCGATAAAGTAGAAAAGAAAAACCGTAAAAAGCAGGGAAATGAAAAGTTGGAGAGTGATTAATTCTTTTATTTCTTTAGTCAGTAGATTAGTGAATTTTCTCATTGTAAAGCCCTCCTGAAAACTTCTTCAAGGTTGGCTGCCTGGTATTTTGTTTTGAGCTCGGTAGGTGTCCCTGTATCCAGAATCTGACCCTGATTGATTAAAGCCACCCGATGAGAAAGAAATTCTATTTCCAGCATATTATGGGAGGAAAGAAGAACGGAAAGACCTTCAGCGGCGAATTTTTTTATGATTTCTCTGACTTCCAGAGCATTGATCACGTCGAGACCGGAGGTGGGTTCATCCAGAATGGCCAGAGCCGGTCGGGTCATCAAGGCCCGGCCCAGGAGAAGTTTCCGGACCATTCCTTTGGAGTAGGTGCCGATTTTCTCATTGATTCTTTCTCCCAGGTCGGCGATACTTTCAGCTCTTTGGAGAAAGGTTTGAACTTCCTCCCGGGAGCGGGCATAAAATTTAGCCATAAATTTAAGATAATTGATGCCTTTTAAATTGCGGTAAGCGCCGGCTTCTTCAGGGAGGTAACTGATTCTTTCCCGGAATTTTTCAGGATTTTTCTTGAGGTCATACCCCAGGAAATTGACTTCTCCGGCGGAAGGGGAAAGAAGGGTGGCGATAATCCGAAGGGTGGTGGTTTTGCCGGCACCGTTGGGACCGATTAAAGCAAAAATTTCTCCCTTGTTGACTTCAAAATCAATTCCCTGGAGGGCTTCCAGCTTGCCGTAAAATTTTCTTAGACCTTTAACCTGTAGAATCGTTTCCATTTTTTTCCTCCCAGGATGAGAAGAAATAATAATTCAGACTTAATTAAAAGTAAATTCCAAATTAGAATTACGAAAAACGACCGGAAAAGTTTTGTTTCGTGGTTGGGTTGGGGGTCAGGTCTCCGCCTTTCACATTTGGATAACAAAATTTTATCATTTATATAGTTAGTCCGCTCCAATAGCCAAAAAAGATAACGGAAAGTTTTAATCTAGCTTAACTATAACCTTTTCTCCAAGAGGGCTGGCCTTTCTTGTCAAAAGTGAAAGGCGAAGACCTGACCTTAATCTCACTAATCTCAGGTGCATATTATTAATATAACCAAAGTTTTCTATTTTTGGCAGCGGGGACAAAAATGAGCGCTGCGACCACCAATCCGTCGCCTTTGAAGAGGTTGACCACAGTGAGGGCAGGGCTTTCCCTCCCGGCCATAGACTTGAAGTAATTGTTGATAATTACCTGCCCGATTAGCCGCATCTCGGTAGTCTCGAAAGGAAGTTCCTCGTTTTTTAATAGCTTCTTGAAGAATGTCTCTCATGGTTTGCCAGAGGAGTTGGACTTTTTCGGGCTCCAAGGTGTGGGCCGGCCTCAAGGGATGGATGCCCGCGCGGAAGAGGATTTCATCGGCGTAGATATTGCCGATACCGGCAATTACTTGCTGATTGAGGAGGAGACTTTTTATCCTGCCTTTCCGGCCTTTCAGAATTGTCTGCAATTGCTCTAAGTCAATTTCCAGAGGTTCCGGACCCAGGCCAGCCAGTTCCGGAGCCTCACCGGAAATAACTTCTTCTGTGGGTCGACAGGAAATATAGCCGAATTTACGAGTATCAATGAACCGTAATTCTTCCCGGCTGTTTCGAAAATTAAGAATAAAGACTAAGTGCTTGGGGTGGGGAGTGGTCCGGGGCACCCAGACCAGTCGGCCGGTCATTTTGAGATGAAAAATTAAGGTCGGACCCCAGGTAGGTGAAAGAAGAATAAATTTCCCCCGGCGCCAGACCCGCTGGACGATTTTATGGCAAAGATTCTCCAGGCAGGTAAAGTCAGGTTGCCGCCAGGCTTTTCGGGAAAAAAGTTGATAGCCAGAGATTTGTCGGCCCCGGAGAATTGGGTCCAGGCCACGGACAATAGTTTCCACTTCGGGTAATTCAGGCATGTTCGGGCAGGTATTCTAGCTTAATTTACCCGCAGTGTAAAATAGATGACGGGAAAGTATCAGGCTCAATTCAGAGAAAGTCCCCTGGATAGCGGCCTTATGACTGGACTTTTCTCCGCTTTTGACAGCCGATATCAAAGAATCATCAGGCTATCCAGCCCCAACCTGGGTTAGTTTTTTCTAATTGATATGCTGGTGTAAAAAAGAGCTTCTTGGTCTACTTTATGGAGACCGGGGAAATTTTAGGTAAAAAGTAAGACTCACTGATCACCTGGCCGAATCAGGAATGCGCCTATGATTGGTTTAGGTTAAATAATTAAAGCACCACTATCTACCCTGATTTATTGCCTCATCCTGAGCCTTTACTTAATCTAATTTGAATTTTTATCAGTTCACTTGAAGATATCCAGTCCAGAAAGCCTAATCTGGAGGTGATTAGTTTAATGCTGAGAGCAGATTACAGGGGGTGACCGCAGTAGGGACAAAAAGAAAACTCGGAGGATAGGTAACGGCCACAGTGGGGGCAATACTTTCCTTTTTCAGAAAATTCAGAAACCAAGGGTTGTTGATTTTCATCCAGCAGGAGGCCGCAGGAGTCGCATTGATAAAAGGGTCTGCCTTTTTTTATCGGGAACAGTGGGATAAAAAAGAGGTTGAAGTAATGGTCGATTCGTTTAAGCTTCAAACTCGGTTGACCACAATGAGGGCAGATTTGTGGTGAAGTCTCTAGGGTTTTGCTTTTAGGATGAACACCACCAATGAAGATGAACATTTTCTTTTGACCTTTTTCCAGCGAGAATAACTTTTCTTTTATAAATATAAAATTCTTTGGGCTCTTTGCCAAGTTATCAGCTGAATTAAGAGAATTGAGTTGGCAATTTTGGGGTCAGTGAAGATTTAGTCTGATGGGGGGCGAGCCTCACCTAATTCTTTGTTATTAATTAACAACTTCTTTTCTGCCCTCTAAATACTCTCTTATACGCAAGTTACACCCCAAAAATGGCTTCAAAAAAGCTAGTTCATGTTAATAATGGACACCTAGATAATTGTATTGAGGTCATGTCTTCACCTTTCACATTTGAAAAACCAAATTTTTTGTCTTTTCTTAGACAATCTGATCTAAAAGTTACTTCCTATAGCCAGTCCTCTGGCATATTAAAGGAGAGTATCAAACAAAATGAAAGGAGGGTCCGAGGTTAAACCAGCTTAACCATAGATCTTCCCCTTAGGGAGCTTTCCTTTCTGTAAGATGGGAAAACTTAGCCCCAAGGCATTCTATGTCTCAAAGGTGAAGTGGGAAGACCTGCCCTCAATTGGTTGGAGGAATATGGTTAAAAAGCTAAAGGTGAAACCTGAATGTTTGACCCCAAATTTCATTAGGAAACATGATCGCTATTCTTTAATTTCTAAATGGGTGTCACTAAATGGGTGTCAGACATCCATCTTTCTACAGACACCTGTCTTTCCATAAAGCGGTGTCATTTCAAACGGGGTCAGCCACCCGTCTTTTCTTTTAACTTTCATCCAGCGGACGGGCCATGTCTTATTAGTCTTAGGCCCAAAAGCGCTGGATGGCGGACAGTGTCTAGGTTGTGTCGCATAATTTTTGGGTGTCAGACACCCGGGAAAAATTTTAGGTTGTGTCGCATAATTTTTGGGTGTTAGACACCCGGGAAAAACACAAGCTGTGTCAACATTTCAAGCGGTGTCAGACACCAGGGAAAATCAGACACCTGAGAAAAATCAGAGACCCGGGAAAAATAAAGTCGAGAGCTTTTAATACCTTAAAATAATGGTATTTTCTGACGAATTTTTTTGACAAGGCTAATAACCAACTCGGGTTTTTTGGCCTGGTTTAGAAATAGACCCGGAAGCTAGTGAAAAAGATATGCGGGTAGCTCCCGAACTCCGAACGAAAGACGGGCTGAAGGAAGTTGCCGATTTGAGGATTTCGGCCGAGACTGATGAAAGCTCCACCTGAGAGATAGACGTTCTCGGCAATATTGTATTCCACTTGAGGAGCCAGAAATAATGAAGGGTCAGTTAAGTTAATCAAGGCTTGGGCGGTTAGATTCAAGAGAGGAGTGAGGGGGTAGGAGAAACCAGGGATGAGATAATGCTGGCCCAGAAGATAGACGGCTCCCTCGCTCACTCCTGGTCGGCTTAACACCTGAAGATAATCCCGGGGTTCATGGACCCCGGCCCCGCTGTAATGATATTCACAGAAAACATAAAATCCGTTGCGAAAACTGTAATCCGTGCCGATGGTCAATCTAAGGTAATTTTTCTTCTCTCCCTCAAAATCGATGGCCAGAGTTTTAACCAACACATAAGCCCCTTCCACCCAGAAGCCGGCGCCGCCCAACGCCCGGGTTAAATCCAGACCAAGAAGGAGATTGTTTTGAAAATCGAGGAGCAGAACCGCTATATCGGTTTTGGCCAGATAAAATTTAGTCCGCAAAAAGGCGGCGCTGCGCTTGAGGTTAAAGTTTCGGCCGAAAATCCAGCCCCCATCCACTTCACCCATGAGACCCAAGGGTATCCTGATTCTCACGGCATCAACTCCTACCCGGTATTCCCGGTCCAGTTCTTCAAAGGTAAAAGGAGCGATGATATCGGTTGGACTGATAACTCGGCTGTTGCCCCAGGCAATCGCCTGACGACCGACATAAAGGTCAACCTTCCCCAGGCGCAGACTGAAAAAAGCTCGGTCAAGATTGTGGAAAAACCCCACGCTGGCTTCAGTCGTCGACTCCGAAGGATAGAGTTGGCGTTTAAAATCAACCACCCGGTAATTAAAGAGTTCCAATCCCGGGATGAGAAGTGGTTGTTGGAAAAATTGTTGGTCTTGAATCCGTGGAGAGAAGGCATAAGCAAGGCTTAGGGAGATATTCTTTTGAAGCTGGAGCTGGAAATTCAAGCGCAGGCGGTTATTAACCTGACCCATCAACCGCTCGGGGAAAGGCGAAACACCGGTTGTTTCATAGTGGGGGGGGTCAAAAATAACTAAAAAGGTTTTGTAATAACCGGTCAGGTTGAAGTCAGCTGAGGGAAGGAAATTTACCAGGCAGAGAATTCCCAGGCTTAAGGCGATTCCCTGGCAAACAAGATTTTTCATGGGAGTTGCTTATCTTCAGCCACCCGGCCGTCTTTCAAGATAATTAACCGCCGGGCCCGACGCATGACATTTTCGTCGTGGGTGGAAAAGATAAAGGTCATGCCGGTCTTGGTATTGAGCTCTCTCATCATATCCAGAAGGCCGCCGCCGGTTTCTGAGTCCAGGTTGGCGGTGGGCTCATCGGCTAAAATAAGGGAGGGGTTGGAGACCATGGCCCGGGCGACAGCCACCCGCTGCTGCTGTCCGCCGGAGAGCTGGGGGGGGCGACGTTTTTCGAATCCCTCCAGGCCGACTTCTTTTAGAATCTGACGAACGCGTCTTCTTCGTTCCTCTTTAGGCACTCCTTGCAGCAACATGATATATTCTACGTTTTCCTCAACAGTCAGCACTGGGATGAGATTATAAGCCTGAAAAATAAAACCCAGGTTATCCCGACGGAAATCAGATAATTCTTTATCGCTCATCTCGGCCAGCAGTCGTCCTTTAATCCAGACCTGACCAGCGGTAGGTCGGTCGAGACCCGAGATAAGATTAAGGAAAGTGGTTTTTCCTGACCCGGAAGGTCCGACAATGGCCGTGAATTCACCCGGATAGATACTTAAATCAATTCCCCGGAGGGCTTCCACCGGAACCCCATCATCAGTATAGACTTTTCTTAATCCTTCTACTTTAATGAGTGGTTCTGAATTTTTCGTCTCGACCATCTTGTGACTCCTTTTGATTAAAGACTTTTTCTCATGGCTTCCGCCGGAGTTATTTTGGCGGCATGGAGGGCCGGGTAAAGACCGATAACTATGGTGAAGATAAGAATCCACAAAGGATAACGAATAAATTGGCCGATGTGGAGGACCGGGTAAATGGCCTTTTGAATGGTCACCCCGGCAAATTCGATACCCGAGTAATCAATACCCACGTGGGAGAAAATCAAAAGTAAAACTAGTCCCAGGCAGCTGCCGATAATTATACTGATAATCCCCAAAGAGGCCGCTTCCAGAAGAATCAGCTGGAAAAGACCGCTTTTTCTGGTGCCCACGGCCCGGAGGACACCAAATTCAAAGATACGTTCGTAAAGTGACATAAAGAGGGTATTAATAATACTAAAAGCCACTACCCCCACCAACAGGAGAGCCATAAAGAAAATACTGAAGTCGGTGAATTGAAGAGCAAAGCTGAGTTCGGGCATAAGAGCAGCCCAACCTAAAGCCTCATTACCTTCCCGGCTGTATTTTTTCCAGAAAGGATGTTCTTTGTTCTGCCCGAGGCGGCGGTCGCTGAGCTTTAAAGCGATTTCATGGATCTCTCCAGGAAGGGCTAACATTTGCTGAGCCTTGGCCAAGGAAATAAAAACTAGGCCCTGGTCCATTTCTTTTATATTGAAATGAAAAATTCCCGAGACGCGGAACATTTCCTGAGAAAGAGCACCGGTTTTGGCTTGGGCTACAGTCACCACCACCCGGTCATTTAAGCCCACTTCCAGAGTTTCCGCCAGGTCACGACCGATAATTATCTCCAAGGGGCTTTTATTTTGGAGGTAGGACCCAGCCACGATGGCTTCATCCACTTGAGAAAGAAATTGTTCCCGCTGAGGGTCAATTCCGACCACAGTCACCGCACTGAGATTAGCGGCTGAGGTGATCATGCCGAAAGAGAGAACTCTGAGGGCTAACTTGTCTACTTCAGGGTCCTTCTCCAGTTGTTGAATAAGCGAGGCGGCGTTGTTAATGGTTAGTTCTACTTCTTGAGTGCGACGGAAGCCGACCCGGTGGATTTGGCCATCTCCTAGGAAAGTGGCCGTGGCGGCCTCAATCATGTTGTTGAACATGCCAATTATCATGCCGTCGACAAACATCAAGGAGGCTAGTCCCAGACCTATGGCAGTGCCGGCGATTATGGAACGACGTTTATTGCGGAGAAGGTTCCGCCAAGCTAGTTTCATAAATGTCCAAAGCATCTTAATGAATCCTCATGGCCTTGGCCGGTGAAATTCGGGCCGCCCGAAGAGCTGGAAAAAGACTGACTACTGTGGCGGAAAGAACCACGGTGATGGCCGGAATATATAGACTTCGGGCAGTAATGGCTGAGTAAAGAGCTTTAAACTCAATTCCTCCATAAGTGAAGGAGGTAGGCAATTGGATTCCATGAATTGATAAAAGATGATTAATAATAAGACTCAAGCCAGAGCCCAGAATAATGCTCGCGAGAGCCATCAAATTAACCTCTAAGACTATTTGCCAGAAGATATAATGAGGCCGAGTCCCCAAGGCTTTTAAAACTCCGTATTCCCTGGTTCTTTCCAAGATAGACATCAGGACAGTGTTAAGCACTCCGACTGCTACTATCAAAAGAATTACCAATAGCATGACCCACATGCCCTCGACGTCAGCTTTCATGGCTTGGTAAAAGGATTTCGCGAATTCCTGCCAGGGTTGGACATCTAGGCTGTTGTCGGCCAGGATTTTTGTTATTTTTTTGGTAATTTTTCCCACATGCGAGAGTTTGTTGACAATGATGGCTATTTCATGGATTTTTCCTGGCTGAACAAAAAGTTCCTGAGCCTCGGTCAGATGGAGGTAGAAGGCCGTGCGGTCAGCCATTTGGTTGCCGCTATCGGCCAGTCCCACCACGCGGAAGATATCATTGGCAATTGAGCCGTCAGCCGCCTGAGAAACAATGATGATTTCGTCCCCTACTTTGGCTTGAAGAACTTCAGCCAGTCCTTTGCCTAGAATGGCTTCGTGGGCAGGTTGAGAAGAGAAAGAGCGTCCTTTAAAGATTTTTTTATTAAAATAGGTGGCTTCGTTTTCTCGGAGGGGATCAATACCCACAATTTGCACCGCGCTGGTTTTATTGCCCAGCGAAGCCAATCCAGCCGCCAGGAAGCGGGGTGTCCAGGTGAGGACTCCCGGAATAGATTCGATTTTTCGGCCAATTGCCTGGTAATTATCAATGGTTTTGTAAAGAGATGGTTTGTCCAGATAGCCTTGGGCATGGATCTGGATATGTCCCAGGCGATTACGGGTAAACATATTTATTATTCGGGAATAGGAGCCATCGGACCAGCCGATGGAAATGGAGGCCAGGGTAAAACCGCCGAACATGGTCAGCAGGGTAAAAATAGTCCGACGTTTCTGGCGGAGGGTGTTGCGAAAGGCCAATTTTAAGAGCATCTTTTTTCTGTTAGCCTCTGGAGCGAAGATTTCGTAGGCTGAAGATTTCGTCAGCTAGCACCGGATTGAAATCCAGCTCGAGGTAGCGGATAATGGTCTTATGGCCTTTTTTATTCTGAGGGATTAATTCCAATACAGCTGGAATCTTTCGTCCATCAAACTCTTTAATTTCTTTAAACTCCATCACCCGCATTAATTGGCCCTTTTCATCATAATATTTCTGCCAGACAGGTAGGTAGTCGCGGCGACGGATGGCGGTCAGGACATACCCCCAAACGATAGGACGGCCTTCTTTGGGGGTAAATTTAATATAGAGCAGATCTGGTTGAGGATTGTCGATCTCTGTATAGGCATAAGTGTAATCGTCAAAAAAGGTGTATTCTTTAACCAGGTCGTCATTAGTGAAATCAGAGCCCATCCAGGAACTCATCATCATGGAAGGAGGAATCTTAATGACTTTATTGACTCGGGGCAGATAGTTCCACATCTCGGTGCCGATTCGGAGAGTGGCCACCCCCCTCTCTTTAGCCGGGGCTAGAATGCGAATGAAGGTTTTGTCCATACCTTTGGTCCAGGCCTTCATCTTCAAGGTCCTGGTCCAGTGAGGAGTGACGATGGTCATTTCCAATTCGGCGTAACTAGAATCGGCCCGAAAGAGTTCGTCTAATTTTTTGACGATTTTGTTGACATCGGGCCGAGAATCCTGGGCTGAGTTTAAATAGGAAGAAGCAAAAAAAATAATTGCCAGAATAACCAGACAAGCCGGGAGGATGGAAGAGTGACTGGCTGGGGTGGAAAAATTTCTGGAGAATAACTTCACGGGAATCGCCTCCAATAAGTAGTAGAAAGTAAGTGAATTATATTATGTCATATCCACTGACTAAATCAAGGGCCGGGAGGTGGTAGAAGCAATTCAGGTGATGGCTCTCCCCATAAATTTAGGTCTGAATAATTTCATTATGGCTTCATTTAGAAAGTAAGAGTAGGAATTTTTCTGGTGAAGGTTCAAGATAATAGTGAGAATCTGAGATTGGAGTCAAGTTTTCACCTTTCGCCTTTCTCTTGAGGCGATAATTTAAGCTCCATAAAATGACATCAAGTCTTCGCCTTTTATAATTTAGAGAAGAGTGGTCATCAAATCGAAGAAACGGAGTCAAATCTTCCTATCTAAGTCAGAATGGAGGCAAAAGTAAAGGGTAAACGAGAGCCAATAAGGAATCTTCTTTATTGATAACTTCTAATAATTAAGTGTGCCAGATGAAGAACTCGTACATTAAAAATAAATGAATGAGAGTATAAAGGCTAGAGATTTACCCCAGTGTCTGTCACCAAGCACGATTGTCACCAAGCACGATGGGCAATTATAAGGTGTCTTTTCGCCCAGTGTCTGAGATTCACCGGTTTAGTGGGTCACTCGGCTGTATATGGTGTCAGACACCCAAAATGTAGGTGTCTGACACCCAAAATGTTGATAACTTCCAATCAAATGAGCCATAGGGAGACTTGACGCTAGTTCCTCCCCGACTCCCCGAACATGGTTTGAGAAAGGTAAAGGCCTGACTCCAACTCAATATTACTAAGAACCTTGATCAACGGATTTACTTTTAATCGACTGGGCTTGACTTTTCGGCAGGCGGTTTATAGGATGAACGGGGAAAAGGGGAGAGATATTTTCTCCTTTTCACTTTAATGGGAGGAAGAAACTTTGGTTAAATGGGGCAAAATTATATTAATAATTTTAATTATTGACCTGGTGATAGTTGGAGGTTATCTAGGATTAAAATCCTTATCTAAAGGAGAGAAGATTTCCCCCACTGATTTTGAATGGATCACTATTGACGAAAGTTATACTCCGACTAATCAAATAGAGCAATTCATTCAAGAAGATGCTTTTAAGCAAGGGATTTTACCCGTTTATTTGCGCAATTATGACCAGAATGAGAAAGTCTTAAAGAAGTTCCGTGGCTCTCGCTTCGCTGGACCCAAGGAAGCGGAGTTGAATATGATGTTTCCTGGACTGGAAAATTGGTTGTTGGTCGAGATAAAATATAAAGTCAAACAGCCGCGGGAGAGAGAGATTGTCCGGGCAGTGTTGTATGTGATGGTTAAAGGAGAATGGTTGGTAGGAGATAGCGGTCGGATTATTTGGAAAAAATAATTTTAACAAAGTAATTCCTAAAATCGATATAATCTGAATTAATTCCCCGAGAGAAAGGAGACAGGCCAGTGAAAAGACGAATTAATCGGATTGCTGTGCTTACCCGGGATTGTTCCGGGGTGAACGCTGCTTTGCGGGCTGTGGTCCGCACAGCTGATTCTCTGGGGATTGAAGTCTGGGGAGTCATCCGGCATTATGAAGGCTTGATCAAAGGTGATTTTCGGCCTCTTTCTCGGATTGATGTCTCAGGCATTTTAAATAACGGCGGCACTATCCTGAAAACCTCGAGATGTCGCGATTTTATGACCCCCTCCGGTCAGAAAAAAGCTGTGGATCAAGTCAAACGTCATGAAATTGATGCCCTCATTGTCATCGGTGGTAATGGTTCACTGGCTGGAGCACATGTTTTGGCCAGCGAATACGATTTAAAAGTTGTTGGTGTTCCGGCCACCATTGATAATGACATCAACGGTGTAGAAATGAGTATCGGTGCAGATACGGCGGTTAATGTAGCTATGGAAGCCATTGATAAAATTCGAGATACGGCTTTTAGTCTCGAGAGAATTTTTGTAGTGGAAGTCATGGGCCGCAAGAGCGGTTTTATTGCTTCTCAAGTGGCTTTGGCCGGCGGTTGCGAAGAATTATTGATTCCTGAAGTAAAGGATGATTTTTCAAATCTTCTCGCTCATATTAAGGAGGGAAATAAACGAGGCAAGGTCAGCTGGATTATTGTAGTGGCTGAAGGCCGAGCCAAAGCCCATGAGATTGCCGAGAAGATTTCTGTGGCTACGGGTTTGGAGACTAGAGTGGCTGTTTTAGGACATATTCAACGAGGCGGCCGGCCGACGGCTTTTGACCGGATTTTGGCGGCCCGCTTGGGTAACTATGCAGTTCGGGTGTTGGTGGAGGGTGGCACAGATGTCTGTGTCCGGATGGAATGCGGGCAGTTGAGTATTCTTCCTCTGGAAGAGGCCATTCAGCCTAAAAGGTTTGATTTTGAAACTGAGGCGGCCTTAATTAAAATTTTGACTTAGGGAATAAATACATAGGGAATAAATAAAAAAGAATAAATAAGAAAAGTGAAAGGCGAGGAGAAATAAGAGAAACTAGAGAGGAGGAATAAGTTAAATGGAAGCTGACTCGGCAGAAGAGGCCATTAGAGAAGTAATTCAGTATTTAGATAATTTGAATATTACTTATACTCTCCATCACCATCCTCCGGTTTATACTGTGGCCGAGGCAGAGAAATTCTGGAAAAATATTCCCGGGGCTCATTGTAAAAATCTTTTCCTAAGAAACAAAAAAGGAAATCGCCATTATCTGGTGATTGCTTTGGGCCAGCGTCGAGTTGACTTGAAAAAATTAACTCGTCGTCTGGGAGAAGATCGATTGAGTTTCGCTTCCCCCAAAAGACTTCAGCGCTTTTTGGGACTTTCTCCTGGGGCGGTTTCTCCTTTTGGCCTACTCCATGACCAAGCTCACGAAGTCAGGGTGGTTGTGGATGAGGGCCTGAAGGAGGCTGAGTATTTAAGTTTTCATCCCAATGTAAACACAGCCACTTTGACCTTAACCCGTTCCGATTTTGAAAAGTTTCTAAATCATCTCCATTATCCTCTGAATTATATTTCTTTGGAGTAGAAATATTCTTGAAATTATGGCCAAGATGAAAGGCCAAAAGGGGTCCGGCCTTCCTATTGATTTTATTTAGGCGGTGATGGAAAATAACAGGAGAATCTAACGGCCCTGGTTATAAGCAATGAGTGATTTCGAGGATTATCACCGCTACCAAAAACATCTCCTCTTGCCCCAAATCGGTCGACGGGGACAGGCGAGGTTAAGAGAATCAGCGGCCGTGGTTATTGGCTGTGGAGGGTTGGGTTGTACTTTGGCGGTTTATCTGGTTCGCAGTGGTGTGGGACGGGTGGTTTTGGTGGATCGCGATTGTGTGGAGCTCGACAATCTCCACCGGCAGATTCTCTTTACTGAGGAAGATGTGGTTCAAGGACGACCCAAGGCGGTGGCCGCCGCCGAACATCTGCGGCGGGCCAATTCTGAAGTAGAGATTATTGCCCTGGTGGAAGATGTTTCGGGAGATAATGTGGAAGAAATAGTTCAGAAGGGCGATCTTGTTCTGGATGGAACTGATAATTTTGAGACCCGGTATTTACTCAATGATGCCTGTCTGAAACATCGTCTTCCTTGGATTTATGCCGGAGTGGTAGCTACTACCGGGATGGTGATGAGTATCATTCCCGGGAAAACCCCTTGTTTCCGCTGTTTTCTGCCCCAGCCTCCAGCTCCGGGTGAGGTGCCGACCTGTGAATCGGTGGGTGTTTGGGGCCCGCAAGTGGGGCTGATTGCCTCTTTCCAGGTTTCCGAAGGGTTAAAAATTCTTTTGGGTAGAGAAGATGATCTCCTGGCCGGGTTGGCCACTTTTGATATTTGGTCAGGCGAATGGGAGATATTTTCTGTTGAAAAAGATCCCGATTGTCCAGCCTGTAGTCAGGGTGATTATGAATATTTGAGAAAGGGTCTATTAAGGATGACTACCCTATGTGGTCAGGAGGCTATCCAGGTCCTACCCCAGCAGAAGAGGCAACTCGATCTGGCGGCTTTGGCGAAGCGCCTTCAAACTCAAGGAAAAGTGACTGTTAATGATTATCTAGTCAGGCTTCAAATGCCTCCTTATGAATTTTATGTTTTTCAAGATGGAAGAGCCATTGTTAAAGGAACTACTGAGGAGAAGACTGCCCGCCGCTTGCTGGCCAAGTATATCGGTTTGTAGATTTATATAAGTTTATAGAGAAAAAAATTTATTAATTTGATGACTGGGAGGTTCAGTTGAAGTTAGTCGGCTTTATCGGTTGGTCGGACTCAGGTAAGACCACAGTGATTGAAGGATTGGTTAAAGAGCTAAGGGGAAGAGGCTATCGGGTGGCTGTTCTTAAGCATTGTCCCCACGGCTTTGATTGGGATAAAAAGGGGACGGATTCGGCCCGGATTTGGGCGGCTGGGGCCCAAGGAGTGGCCCTGGTGGGTCCAGACCAAGTGGCTTTTCTGGAAAGAGTGGCTGAAGTGAACCTGAAACAGATAGCCGAGCTTTATTTTCCTGATTACGATTTTGTCTTGATTGAAGGAGGCAAAGAGGCCGTGGGTTTCAAAAAGATAATGGTGACTAAGGAAGAGCTGCCTCAAGATCTGCCTGTTTCCAGCGGTGAGTTGTTAGCTGTAATCAGTAATGAACCTCTTCATATAGATAAGCCGGTCTTTCGGTTTAATCAACTGATCGAGCTGGCGGATTTTCTCAGCCAGAGAGAAGACTTGGAAAGACCGGCAGTTGTTTTAAGTATCGAAGGTCGGCCCCTTCCTTTAAAGCCCTTCGTCCAAGAAATTCTCTCTGGGGCAGTCTGGGGGATAGTCAAAAAATTAAAAAAGTTGCCTGAGAGGACCCGTTGGTTAAGACTTTATCTAAAAGGAGATTGCGAAGGAAAAAGTTAAAATAAAGGGAATCAGACCTGCTCTTTCACCTAAAGGAAAGCTCCTTGAGGAAAAATTTATTGGTGAGGTTGGGTAAAATTGGGCCTCTTTCTCTATTGTTTTAATTGACCCTCTCATTTGATCGGGAGGGGAACTGGCTAAGAAGAAGAGTTTTAGGCAGCAATGACTAAGAAATGACGAAAAAATATTGTTATTCAGAGATGAGACGTGAAGACCTCCCCTCTGCAAAGCCCTAACATGGCCCAGCTTCTGAGACTCAGTGCCCTAATTATCCTCGAAAGTGAAACATGAAGATTTACCCTCAATTTGCCAATTTACAGCAATTTTTGAGAAGATGCTTGACCTAAAAGAGTGTCTGACACCGTTCTCTATAGTGCTGGACGCTATCTGAATCTATATTTAACTCGGTGTCTGTTTAACTCTGTGTTTGACACTCTTTCGCTTGTCTGTGACACTCTTTCACTTGTCAGTGTCTGACACTCTTTTGTAGACACTCTTTTGTAATTTGGTGTCTGATACCCATTAACTTGTTGACTCCCTTTAATTTGCAGTACTTAACTCGATATCTGACACCAATAACATGAACTTGGTGTCTGACACCAATGACATGACACCAATGACATGACACCAATAACATCTGATACAGTGAACATCATAGCGGTGTCTGACACCATCACAGCGGTGTCTGACACCGATACTGGGC
>Ga0190336_1000054_pt1 | contig 23639 bp, 20 predicted proteins | sample 487204910_MG_FD_161651 | JGI IMG/M metagenome (GOLD analysis project Ga0190336, IMG submission 161651) | Hydrothermal vent sediment bacterial communities from Southern Trench, Guaymas Basin, Mexico - 4872-04-9-10_MG | ecosystem: Environmental > Aquatic > Marine > Hydrothermal vents > Sediment ...
TTCGAAACTTCCAAGGTAATATCGAAGAGGACGTAAAAGGGTTAGGACCCAAGGAGTTAGATAACAAGGATTTTACTACACCGTCCGAGTAATCTCGGAGAAATGTCACGTCAGACCATCGGATATTCTTGATCCTTATGACGAACTTCCATTTATAGATAAAATTAAATTAGATATTGCTGTGCTCACCTCCCGGACTAAGGAGGCGAGTAAGACTATGTCGCCTCAAGACGCCGAGGCTTATTTAGAACAACTGAAGATTAAGAAGAAAATTGGTAGAAAAGATTGAGGTTGTATTGGAAGGAGTAGACCGAACGCAACAGGCGTTCGCTACTTTCCGCAAGAATTTAGAGAGCTCGGTTAGTGAACTGAGGAAGGCAAGAGCGGATATATTCGCGTATAGTGCAAGCTTGAAAAATGCCATACAATGGCAACAGATGAGTGCTAAGGAGTATGTCAAAGTAACCTCTCAACTTAGACAATATGATAAGTATGTAACAAGATTAACGACAGAGATCCCAAAGAATCAACAGGAGCAGGCTCGATGGGTTAAGTCTATAAAAGAAGGACTAAGTCCCATACGACAGTATATCACCAATTATGAGGATATTGCACCATTATTGGATAAAGTCGCAGGTAGAGCTCTTAAATATAACAATACCCTCATAGAAACAACTGGATTTACAAAGAAGGGGTCTCAATACGTAGAGACTCTGTCCAGCAGATTTCGACGATTAGCTCGTTCCTTCTCAGAGGCTCAAGGTCCTCTCTATAAATGGGGACGAGTATTTAACCATTACTTGCCTATCATATTCGTGGGTGTATACGCATTCCGGAATTTAGAACAAAAACTTGAACAAATAACAAAAGCCTTTGCTGATTTTGAGTCCCAACTTGTAGTGGTAGAAAGGACTACAGGAATGGCTCACGATACAGTTGAGCGACTTGGTAAAATCTTCCTTACTCTCGGAGAACAATTACCTGTGCCTCTTGAAGGGTTAGAGGATATAGCTATCACAGCAGGACGATTAGGAATACGAGGAGAAGCTAACATCCTTGCCTTCACTGATGCTATAGTCAAGATGTCTAATGCAACTGTTCTTTCTGCCGATTCAGCTTCCAATGCTCTCGCACGTATAGCAAACGCTATGGGAATACCTATCCCTTATGTTGAGAACCTTGGTTCGAGTATAGACATCTTGGCAAACACATCCGCTGCTAATGCTGAACAGATAGCAACAGTCATGAGAAAGGCTGCTGGTGCAGCTAAAACTATGGAACTCCCAGCTTCTGCTCTGGCTGCAATGGGTGCAACTCTTGTGGAAAGTGGTGAAGAGGCAGCACGAGCTGGTACCAGAATATCCAGAGCTTTGGTGTATGCCTCAACAAAGACTGGAGTGATGGCAAGACAAATGGGATTATCAGTAAAAGAACTCAGAAAGAGGATGGAAGAAGATATGCTTGGCGTGCTTCTCGATTATTTAAAAATGCTCAGAGATACTCCTTCCAAGGTAGAGCGTCTTGCACTGGCTCATGAAGTTTTCGGTATGATAGGCACGAAAGCAATAGTGAAGCTTGCAAACAATTACGATACCTTAGAGAAACACATAAAAGACGCTCAGGATGATATGGTGTACAATATCACACTTGAACGAGAGTATGCAAAAACACTTGACACGACCACTGCTAAGATGCAGATGTTGGACAATGCAATAGAAAGGCAAAGGATTCTATTAGGAGAAAAGCTTGCCCCAGTCTACTTTAAAATGAAAGAAGTTGTACTTGCGTTCTATAAAGTCTTAGCAGGACCGGAACCCATCGAGTATGGAAATATAATTGTCTCTCTCAGTGAGAATCTGAAAAACCTCTTGAATCCAAGTGAATCACTATTAGCCATTACAGACAAACAAACTTCTCTTTATGAAACTCGTTTAGAAGACATGCCACGTTTGATAGCCTATGAAGACGCGTATGCCAAAGTTATAGGTACTGTCTCTGAGTATGAGTTTAAAGCGGTTGCAGGTGCAAGAGAATGGTATATGAATGCTGTTAAGGGCAGAAAGGCAATTGATAAATCAACTAAGAGTTTGAAACAACACGCTAAAGCTGTTCTTGAGGACGCTCGTTATGGTTTCCTCCTTGGTTTGCAATATGGCATCCTACAACCAAAATATCAGGGTTTGATTCATTCAGTTTCTCGTTTCGAAACTGGCATTAGAAAATTAGACAATGCTAAGAATCATCTTTTAGATACGACTCTGGGACTTTTTGGTATTCAAGAAGCGTGGAGTGATGCACGGATGCAAGAAATCAAAAATATCGAGAAAGAGGTTAAAGCTCATCATGGTTCTACTGTTGAATTCCTTGCGAGAACTCAAGCTGTTGATAAAGGCGCTTTTGCTCAAGTAGTGTTTAACGATGCTATGAACAGGGGAATGCGAGTACTCTCTAAATACTCTCCTCACATGAAGCGTGCAGTTTCTCTTGCCGGTTCTCTGACCAAGACTCTTATAGAAGAGGGTGTAGCATCAACTGAACTCGAGAACGTGTGGGAGAAATTGGGAGAGTTGTTAGAGGAGCGAATAGAACTGTCAACTGAATTATCTCAAGTCGAACTCCAATGGAATGCTACCACAGAACATAAACTGGACCTTGAAGCTGAACTCTCAAAGATTTGGGAAGATCAATTAGATGTGATTAGTAAACTATTAGAAGGTAGCGATAATTTAGCTCAGTCTTATTTTACTCTTAATGATGCTCTTCAATACTTGAATGGTCAATATCCCACTTTTGAATCTCTTACGAGAGGAATACTTGCATCAGTAGAAGGAGCCGTAGTTCCTATCAAAGCCCTTGATTTAGGTATAATAAAATTGGGAGATATCCTCCCTTCTAAGTACTTTAATCCTCTCGATATTCTTCTAAAAAAACACGCAAAAGTAGTTGAGAGCTTTGATGAATTGAACGCTGCCGAGCTTGAATATGGAGCTGGTAGTGAAGAGGTAATAAAAGCAAGAGCTAAGACTCAAGAGGCTGTGGACGATTATAGTAAGACTCTTACCGAATTCGCACCACTTCTAACGGAACTTAACAAAAAAGAAAAGGAATGGGGACTTACGGAGAGTAAGCGTTATATGCAAATTAAGGATATGGCTGTTCTTTCAAAAGATGAGTTAGATACATACAAAAAGGCTATCGATGCCTCTTCTCAATACTATAGTAATTTAGACCGTATGATGGAAATTCGAGATGAAATAGCTTCCCTTACTCAACTCCAAACCAGAGCTGAAAGGTTGTGGCAAGACGCTTCCAGAGATTCTCTCACTGAGCTTGAGGCATACAATAAAGTTTTGGACATGGTAGGGATTACAGAGGAGAAAGAGAGAGAAACCGCTTTAAAGCGAATACAAGAAATTATGGCAAGTGATCGTCCCCTTGAAGAGCGCAATAAATTACTCGTGGATTATATTGCAGGACTGTTAACCGTTGTAGAAAAGAAAGAAAGGTTGGCTTCGGTAGATGCAGAGATAAACAAATTAAGAACTGAGGGCAATAGACTATTGTACGAGAATCTTCAAACTTTAGCTAACACAGGATACATATCTGGAACGGTTGCGGATGATCTCAAACTCCTTGTCAATGCAGCTCAGGATGTAGCCGAGATATCACAAGAGGGCAAAGTTGCTCTTAAGGACATGATAATGTCCTTTATTTATGTAGGAAAAAGTACAGGAACTCTTGATGAACAGATGCAGACTCTTGGCGAGACGTTAAGAGGTTTCGGTTTTTCCTTCCAGTATATTCCCGATAACGCGGAGACAGCTATGGATGAAACCAGATTAATTATTAAGGACGCTATGGGTGGAATAGTTTTTGATAGTTCAAAAGAGTTCCAAACTATAGAAGATTTCATAAATAGACTCCCAGAAAATACTAAAGAAAATTTAGCTAAAGGAGTAGAGAAATGGGGTACGCTCTTCGAGAAAGCAAAAGTCCTTAACATTGCGTTTAGTGCTCCTATGGAGGATGTGTTCAGAAATCAATTAGTAGAGCTAACTGAGATTAAGGGGAACTTAGAAACAATTGTACAGAAAGGAATAAAGGTAACTAAAGTAAAGTCAATGCACACTGGTGGTAAGGTAGAATACACAGGACTACATCTTCTACATAAGGGGGAAATAGTAGTTCCGGAGAAGATAGCTCGACAATTAAGCACTTCACGCTCATCTATAAGAGAAAGTGTGACATCTCCCATAATTAAGAATAATGTAGAATTTAGAGGATTCAGTGTTCCTCTTGAAGATCTTAAGAAGCTTCTTTCTTCTTTGATGAATCAACCTGAAATCCATTCAAGCGTCATTAAGGAGGTTTCAAGTGAGGAAGTCCTCAAAGACATTAGGGAAAGGGAAATAGGACGACAATACATTAAAAAAGTAATGCACGACTCTAACATCATAAGGAAGTCCTCAGTGGTAACATCCCTCTTACCAATTAATGTATCCACATCTTCTCCTGTACTATCCTTTTCTCTTCCGAAAGTGGACGTGAAACCAAGTGATATGTCAGTGCGAATTGATACAAAAATACCAAGAGATAGAATCATCAAGACCCACCTCATAGATTCGCATGAGACATTCATAAATGGCGTACAACGCAATGTAATTGATAAGTCCGATACAAATATCATAGAAAGAACATTTAGCACCATATCTTCATATTTGCATTCTAATGAAATTTATGAAAATAACCGAGAAATGCTCAAAGAGGTAAATCACGTCTTCGACAGCAAAGTAGTGAGAGAGAACAACTTTATTGAGAATCTACAAACATTGAAGGAGGTTATTCTTAAGGACAGAGAGGTAATCAAGAATAACATTCAGAATGTTCGAGATAGCAGTGTGATTACTCGATATTCTGATACTCAAAAGGAGCGAATTAACAATTTCGTTGAGAAAAACGTAACATCGATACTAAGAGAAGAAAAGAGTCCTACACTTAACAAGGAAGTAGTGAAGGGGGACCATTATAAAGATAAAATAATCACTCTCCGAGATAACATTCTTAAGAATGTAGAAACTCTAAGATATTACAATGAAACTGTGAAACCCCTGACGATTAAAGATCATACATCTTCGACAAGACAATTTGATGTTGAAAAAGAATTAGTAACGTCATCTGTCAATAATTTGATCGAGAAGAGTAAAATTCTAACATTAAAAGAAGAGGCACTCACTTCTGACAGTGAGAAGATAACAAAGGATCGCATTCATGAAAAATTAAATGTAATAAAGGATATATACTTTAAGAGTAAAGAATTAATAAAATATAATAATATAATTAATAATATAAAGGAACAAAGCATTGTACCACAAACAGGACTATTCCAAGTTGAGAAAGGGGACATTGTGATACCAGAACCAAGGGTAAACAATTTGATTGAAAACTCGCTTAACTTGGAGGCATTGAATTCCTTGTTGACTTCTCTCAAAAGACTTCAAGGATTCTCTTCCAATACAAATTCAACTCTTCGAGAAATATTAAAGAAAGGAGTGCTTGGTTCACTCCAAACTGGTGGTTCTGTTGGAGAGACGGGACTTTACCTCTTACACGAGGGAGAGTACGTTGTGCCAAAGTTTGCCCCTTCACAAGTCTTGAATATCCACATAGAACACATAAGCTTGAGTCCAGAATACACAGCAGAGAAATTCCTTAGAGACTTAGAGGCTTATAGATTCTCTCCATTATAAAATGGCTTGGAAAGTTAAATTTGGAGATTTGGAATTGGAGTATGTTGAGTCATGGTCTCCAGGCATTGATCCAATGAAGAAAATCTACACAATGTATGATGGGTCCACTGATGTTGCTGCCTTTGGAAAGGTACGATGGCGACCTAAAATCGTTGGTATATGCGATGAGACTAAGGTCAATGAAATAGCAAATGCTGCTACTAAATATTCGGATGCTCTCAAAATAAACACAGAAGAGGGAATGTTTGAATTTAGCAAAGCTTCAATTGTTAACGTGAATTTAGATTATTGGCGTCATGCTGAAGGAAAAAATTATTATCGTGTAACAATAGAATTTATAGTCTTAGGATGATAGAGGTGAAGCAAAATGGTGACAAATAATCTTCCAAGTAAAATGCGAGCAGAAGTAATTGTTCATAGATCAGATGGAACCACTGAGCGTCACTTACCAATATCTTTCGATTTGATGGAAGAAGATAGAAAAGCAATAGAAAACCATTTATTGTTAAGAAAAGCTTTAGCTTTAACTCGCATTATCTAATTATATCAAACTAAGGAGGTCCTTAATGAAATGGCAGTTACAAGTAGTGCAATAACCAATGTCGCTAAGATTAATTTGGCGTACGCTCTTATAAACCAGAACGATTCTTCATTTGACTATCGATGTATGGGAGTGGGCAATGGTAGCCAGCCAGCAAGTAATGGAGATACAGGATTATATGGCAACGAAAGCAAATATGTGACAGTAGAAGGAGTATACGAGGCGGATTACACCGCCAAGTGGAGCCACACTTGGGGCTATGATGATTTGCCTTCTCACGAATTCCGAGAAGCAGGAATATTCAAGAACGAATCAGAACTTGAAATGCTTGGTAGGATAGTCTTCGATCCGATTACTCTCAACGAGAGCGATTATATAGAGATAACAATGCGAGTCAAGTTCCCATAAACGTATGGCTTGGCTTGATCCTTGGGGAATTAGGCAAAAAGTAAAGGTTACGAACAACTCGGGTCGATACCTTTATAACTATCAGATACTTATAGAGCTTACCAGCTCCAATTTTGATTTTGAGAATTGTAAATCGGACGGTAGTGACATTAGATTCACCGAGTCTGATGGGGTTACGGAGCTCCCTTATTGGATAGAAAAGTGGGACTCAGAAAATAAACACGCTCGTGTATGGGTAAGAGTTTTCGTACTACCACCCTTGGAATCTTTTCTGTTCCTTTACTATGGCAATCCGGAAGCAGAGAGCGAAAGTAACGGAGATTTAACCTTCAAATTTTTTGATGACTTTGAAAATGATGATTTGAGTAGCTGGATAAAGCGAAATTGGTACGGAACCGTTAATTATTGGATAGAAGATACGGATTCCCACGGTAAAGTATTACACGTTGGTCAAAGTAGTAAAACAACTGGAATCTTATTTAAGGAATTCAAAGTTGAAGGACCCGGTTTTAAACTTGATTATGAATTTTATGATGTAGATTACGGTCACGGGTCATCTCAAGAAGGGCTCGATGCGATAGGTTTGAGCTTCTTTAGTTCAGTGGAAGGTGACGCGAATGATAGTGACAATTACACTGATCATATTCATACTTATGCTGAAGGATTTTCTAATAAAGTTCAAGATTATCAAGCAGATGGAAGCATATATCAAAAATGGAACACTTTCAAGTACAGTCCAAGAGAGGATCATACTTGGACGAACTTAGCCGATTTGTACTCTCCGGGACAATGGATATCAAGAAGTGTTGGTGGAGCTAATTCAAACATAAAAAAGGTTAGAATTTTTGTTAGGCACGAAGATGGTTACAAAGTTTATAATGACGCTCGAATAGACAACCTGCGACTCCGTAAGTACGTTGAGCCAGAACCAGTGGTTGAATTGGGGGAAATAGATAAAGCTACATATCCTATTAACTCTGAATTAGAAATAAGTTTGTTGTTTAATGGAAGGCAAGAGGGGAAATTTCCTATATCCTTCCAAGAAACTATTTCTCCTTCAATATCGTCTTCTTTATTCGTTTCTGCACTTCCTTCTGAATTTTTGATAGACACAAGCCTCGAAACAGAATTTAGATGTTCTTTTTATCCACCTCCTCCTCATCCTTATTCTTTTCGATTCCCAATTATGATAGAAAATGATACCGGAGATACCTTATATAATTTTCAAATACCAGTTGAAATTAACACTTCCAACTTTAACTATTCTCTCTGTAATAAATATGGTAGTGATATCAATTTTTTCACTGAAGACTATTCTCAAGAATTACCATTCTGGTGGGAAGAGTGGACTTACAATGGCAATTCTAAGGTTTGGATAAAAATACCTGAGATACCTCCAGGTTTTCATGTGTGCGCTATCTTAGTTTGTGGACATTCCCAATGGGAGTACATTCGTCCTGAACAACCAAAAGAGGTCTTCTTATTCTATGATGGATTTGAGCGAAGTGACGTTTCAGATTGGACTTTTGAATTCTCTCCTTCTGATTCAGGTGAACCGTATTATGGAGTAGCTGACGCTTGTCACGGCGATTATGAACTTAAAGCTGGCTTTAAGGAGAATTGTGAATATCCTCACGTTACTGTCAAACAGACTGTCTCGCTTCCTTCAGGAGAGAAAGTATTAAATTGTTGGCAGAAAGAAACGAATACTGGAGTTTCTCCTACTCACGCGATATATGTTAATGGAACAGAAAAATGGTCAGACGTAGCTGACTCTGAATATGAGGATTGCGTTTTTGTTCAAACTTCCTCCTTCACTGATTCTGGAGACGTAGAAATTAAATTCACAGATTCCAAAGATCAAAATACAAAAGTGGGAATAAGACTTGATAGCATATTCGTTCGTAAATACATCGAGCCATTTCCAACAGCCACGTTATTAGGCAAGGATTCTTTAATATCCCGAGTTTATCGTGACTTTCAATTAGATTTTTCTTTCCCTTTGATAGACTTGAAAAAGAATAACACCTTGATGATAGGCGATACACTCGAAGCTCCTTCAATGTCTTCTCTCACACTTGCTTGCTCTCAAAGTGGTGAAATTCCCATATTTCCCAACGTTCCCGCCTATCTTAGGAGTAATCACTACTCATTGATTCCCGGCTCTTGGACACGAATGAGACCTATTACAATAGAAAACAATACAGGAGAAAGTCTCACAGACTATCAAATACGACTTGTGCTCACTCCTGAAAATTTTGATTATGAGAATTGTAATTCAGATGGAAGTGATCTTCGATTTACCAATCCTTCACTTTCCCCGCTATCCTATTGGATCGAAACGTGGAATTACAACGGTGAATCACATGTTTGGGTAAAGGTTGACGAAATTCCTCTTGGTTCTAATGTCTGTCTCTATATGCTCTATGGTAATCCAGTTGCGACTTCAGAAAGTGATATAAGGACCACATTCGTCTTTGGTGATGATTTCCGTGACGACTCCCTTTGGACTTCAAGTGATCCAGAACATGCTTACATCTCTGATAATGTTCTTCAGTACCACTCCCTTCCCGAGTGGAGTCCCGATCTATTTCAAGCTTGCATTCATACTAAAGACTCCTTTGATATTCCAGACTCCTTTATCATTCAGCTCAAATCGAAAGTCCAATATTTCCGTTGGGGTTCTCTCTTCATAGGATTGTGTGATAACGTTGAAAATCTTCAGAACTATTTAGTCCTCAGACCTGGGATGGACACTCCCCAAGGACAGATTTACGCTTATGGGTTACGCGTGAAGGATGAAAATGGGTCACGATCAGTTTGCATTGATGAAAAAGCAGGCTTCGCTGGAGAAGAAGAAGCACGAGAACGACGATTCTTTGATGATTGGTGGTACGGTATTCGGATGTGGAAGAAAGGGCAAGTTGCACATGGAGAACTTTGGAATGAAAATTTTACCCAAGAAGTAGGATATGTGCGTTTTGATCATCCGGACACTCTTTACGACGCCAATCCAATGGGATTAAATAAGTTCTTCGTCCTCAATACTGGATGGGCTGCTCGTCAACAACCCCCTTCTGGTTCTGATGGCTGTTTAGATTATGTGTTTGTAGCTAAATACGCAGACCCCGAACCTTCAATAATCTTGGGAGATCCACAACATATCATCATTCACGATATGCTTTGTTATCAAGAGAGTAAAGCAGACTTTAAGTTAAATTCAACTCACTTGATAGGTGATTACCTGTTCTTGCCTACTACTGTTCCATCTTGGGGGTCCCTACACACCCACTATTGTTCTGAATCAGTAGTGGGTAGCCAATTGGAGGGGATAGCTATCCCCGCTTTAGAATATCTGTTTAGTGTGAATCCTGCAATAGTTGAACCTTTTATCCAAAAAAGACTCTGGATATGGGAATCCTTACTTCAGCCAATTGACATCTCTTCAGTATTCTTCTACGGTACGAGTTCTGTTTCTCTTTTAGATCCAGAACTAATAGGCACACCCTTTACTCATTGGAATATAGAAGTAACAAAAATTCCGGATGTAATAAGCTTAAAAATTACACAAGAGTGGGCAGCGCCTGATATAGCAGAATTGAGATTTAAAGGTGTTCCACAGTTCTCGGTGGGAGATTATATTCATGTCAATAAAGTTACTGGTAATCCTCCCGAAAATCCTATTGTTACTCTCTTTTACGGACCTGTATTATCAGTGGACAGAGAATTAAAGAAGGGAAGAGAAGAGGCAATAGTTCGAGCGGTTTCTAACGAATGGTATCTCACTAAACAAAATTGCTTCTGGGGTGACGAAGCCACTCTCTTCTCTCTTGATCCTCACGTGACCGTACGTGGTTTATTGTGTTACTTCTTAGGAGGGTGGGATTGTAACATACTCGGTTGGCACGAATGTCCTCTTTGTATTTACTATCATATTCCTCCAGCATTTAAAAAGTCGTGTGAAAGTTGGCGCTGGGCTAACCCTGGATGGGGAGGACCCGACTGCTGTCCTTCTGTATCAGAAGACGAGTGGTGGGACAGATGGCTACATTGGTGTGTTGGACGACACTATAAGGAAGTTTCAGGTGTTCTTCCAGTGTACTTTGAAGAAGTACCAAATTGGAAAGAAAAATACGTAATGCGTGCTGGAAAATCAGGTTTCAATTTCTTTTATGGAACCTCGAAGTGGGACGCCATTATGCAGATATGTAATGTGTGCGATTGTGTTTTCTTCTGCACATACTGGGATAAAGATAGTTGTAGAAGTAAGAGAGATCTTGGCAGAAGACTTGCTTATTTCCTAACACGTGAAACTTGTGAAAACGTGCTCATCGATGACAGGATTTATCAACACCCTCCTATTTACTCTGCCAGCGATTACGGCAAATTTAGATTACTAATCAATCCTCTTTGCCGTGATGCAGCAATAAAAGTAAACGATAATCCTGAAGATGGAAATCTAAAACAGAAGTTGATCTCGATACGGAGCCGAGAGGAGCAAAGTTCCGAAGAAACGAAAATTAATAGATTAGCCGTCTCTTGTCAAGATTTCCCTATTGTGACAGCAGAATACAGACCAGTAAATCTCAAACCAGTTGAAGAGTACATTTCCATATCTGATGTAAATTTAGAAGATCTAACAGATTTACAGCAGTTTGCTTCTAAGCGATTAATGGAATTACGCACTCCCAATGTCACATTTGAAGCACGCTTTCTCGATTTTGTCCTAACCAATAAGAAAGTTTCATACGAAAGTAGTCACTGTAGTTATGAAGCGTATCTTCCTCTCCATACTGGAATGTATATTGGCTTTGAAGGCATTGATGGTCTTCCACCGTCTTCAGATAAAGACGGTTATTATAGAATCATGAAAATTACTTACGAAGCAGGAGAACATACAGCTCGCAAGGTTATCACTACTCTCGAGTGTAAAGATACGGATCTTATTCATCCTGGCAGTCCAAAGTTAAACGAAATGGAAAATATAATGCACAGAGAAGCAAAGAAAATCGAGAAAGGTCCCATACTCCCCGGTTATCCGTGTCCTTCAAATCCAAGACCCCCAATGTTAGGAGAGATTCCTTGGATTGAAGTTGGAGAAATAGTAGCATACAACCCGGATACGGGAACAGCAGACATAAAAATAACTAAAACAGGTCAAATAGTTAAGGGAGTGCCTATAATATGATCAAGGTTGGTGATAGAGTAGCGTTATATAATACCAAGAGTGGAAGAATAGCAGAAGATTTAGAGAAGGAAGTAGTAGAAGAAGAAGAATTATACTATACAACATTTGATGGTAACTTTGAAAGAGATAGCAATCCCATTTTATTTCCTTGGATGGCTACAGTGACTCGAGGAGACAACGTATATGTTCGATATTATGTAAATCAAGGCTTTATATTGGTAGGCTTTGGGCGCTTGTGGAGATACGTTGTGGGACCAGCCACACATTGGTTAGATTGGGAAATAGAACGTCCGCCTTGGGGAACAAATGATGGGACACAGTACTTTTATGGAAACGGAAATCGGTGGGGCAAGTCTCTTTGGTTAGATGAAGATGGCAATATTTGGGCGTACGAGACACAAGAAAAGAAATTATACATTATGCCTTATTGTAGTTGGGGAAGAGGAGGAACGGACTCAGTCCTTGATATAGAAAGCGATGGAGAGTTTGTCTTGGGTGACGATTCTTTTTACGTAAAAAATGGTTCTCTTATATCGTCCTATAATCGTAAGACCTATGAAAAAGAATGGACTGCAGACACGGGCTACAATATAAGACGGTTTTACTGGAGAAGTGAAAATCATCAGTTAATAGCTGTCGCTCCCTCCTCTATAATAGTAATCGATACAGAAAAGTTACAAATGAATACAATTCATGAAAATTATTATGACGTCACAATAGATAAAGATGGAAACTACGTTTTTTTAAATGGAAGTTCGATGGTTTTCAAAGAACCTGAGCTATTTCATACAATAAAAGAAATCGAACTGCCTCAGTCGTTTTCTTCTCCACGCATAGCCGCCAATGCTCATGGCGATATTGCAGTGTGGGGAAAAGGAGGAGCTGTTTGTCCTCCCATATATTTGGCAGATTTCAACTACGAAAAATACGTAGGAATCAGCGATATTGCTCATCATGGAAGTATGAGTGGACCAATTCACGCGATTGGACAAACTCCCAATTTTTTAATTGCTCCTGAAACTGGTGCAGAAGAATTGTGGGTTACGGACGTTCACTCCAATTCTCTTCACACGTTTCCTGTGGATTGGAATTCCATGTTTATGAGAAAACAAAAAGCAGAATCTCGTCATACTCCTGATCCAGATTACCCCCTCTATCCTGACAATTTATGGAGAGAATCTAAGGTGATATGGTTAGGCTCTTATTGGCATTATAGTACAGACTTCCTTCTTGCCAAAGCTTGGTACACTACGGCATATCGTTGGATTAGATATATGGAAGGAGATCCGACGTTCTCTCAATGGGCAGTATGGGGAAGAAAATGGAAACCCAATTATAATGCTATACTTGCCTATCTTTTTGGAGGAGGGTTTTAGGGTATGGCAGAGGAGTTACCAACTGAAATTGTAAGCACGAGAAGTGGATGCTTTGCTACCAACATTTCACAGAAGATTATAGACAGATCAAGAACAGTTTATGTTAATCTTCACACCGTATCAGAAAGTAGCGTTTTTCCCCTTGTGTCACCTCAAGGAAATTCTATATACGTTGGTACCATCTCTCATGGCAAGACAGTTAGTACTCCTCCATTAGGCAAAAGTTGTTACGTTGATAGTAGCGGTAACATTTGGGCGATTAGAAGTGACAATGGACAATTTATCCATCTCATCCCGCCTTACGATAATTACGTAGAAGGAAGTCAATTAACTAATACGAATTCTGGAGTCTTCACCTTATCAGATTCAAATGCGTACGTCGCAGGAGAAAATTCCGTTGTGAGCTATACCTTTATCACCGATATTGATGAAACTCCCGTTGAAATGTATTATGACAAAACTCACGAATGTGTGTGTGCTCTAACTCCTCATTATATTTATTTGATACATGCAAGTAGCAATCCTCACCCTGAAGACGAAGAAGAAGGCACTCTTTTGGACAGTTACTATATCGGAGGTGGAGGAAAGGGCTTAGCAATTGATAAATTCAAACGATACTGGGTTTTAGTTGGTAATTCTATTAAGGTATTCAAGGTTAACTCCGAGAGGAAGCTTGTCCGGGACGAAACTAAGAAATTTCCTTATTTAGTCACTTCTTGGGGAGGAGAAACTGAGGCTTACACAGTTCAAATTGCAGAAAACAGTAATTTTGATATAATGGTCACAATTAGAACCCCTGATGATACGATAGATCCTTGGGGTCAAGAAGACTATGGCGGTAAAGGGTATGGAGAAGCAGAATGGGCAACAGATCCCATCTATAAAGGAGAGTATCATGGTGGCAGTCCTGCACCTTACGTTTGGACTGCTTCCAGTGATTATAATCATCCAATTCGAGCCACCTTAAGTCACCGTATAAATCATTATTATGAAAATGTAATTCCTTTACAATATGGAGCATGGTTAGTGCCAGAGTTCATGTGGGACCTTCATTTTGAAAAATTCTACGAAGATGAAATCACACATAGAAATCCTTATTGGGAATATGAATGGGGAAGATGTGAACATTATTACTACGTATTTGAACTGTGGAGTCAACTATTAATGAAGAAAAACGGAAGCTTAGGAAGATATGCAAGAGGAGACCCCGGATGTACTCGTCATTTAACCTGGGGTACTGCAACTCCTAAGATAGATGACTTGTTGAAGGTGTAAAATGAAAGTAGGCGATAAAGTCATTCTCAAGTCTTCAGGATCTGGAATGTATGTGAAAGCTCCTCCATCAAAGACTATAAAGGTAATGAAGGGACACTTTGTTATCAATGTTCACACAAAACCACCAACTTACGAAGTAAACGATCTAATGTACCAACCTTGGATTTCCCACTATCATTCTAAGGCGTTTGCAGTAGGAATAGGACAGTACTGGAGAGCGATACGCTGGGGTGGAAATTCGACAGAAGGAAATATAATATTAGACGAAAATGGAAACCTTTGGTTTTGGAAAGGGAGCGTAGCTTCAATCAAAAAGGACGATTGGAGTGATAAATCATCTCTATATTATAATACTGGAATAAGTGGCTGTTGGTCTTATAAGGATTTCTTGGTTGCTAATGACAAAATATTAGTAATAGACAAAGGAACTTTGTATGACTGTGGAATCTATAATCTTTATGTTGGTTATCCGAGAATGTTCAATAAATACACAGGGGAGTTGGTATGGGAAGGGAGTCCTTCAGACGAAATCCCTTGTGACTATTGGGAATGGAATGAGGATTTTCAAAGATGGGAACATAAAGGTCATTGCTATGTTGGTTGGGATGTCAGTAAAGGAAAAGTGATACTCGGAGGATGGCAGTATGCAAAACGATGGTGGGGATCTGGAGGAATAGTCGAAAAAATTAGGGTATATAACGATTCTACTGGAGGAGGAATTTGGGAACATTCTGAAATAGAATTCTGGGGTGGAAATCCTAAAAGAAGGAAATACGTCATATTACTTGATGAAAATAGTGGTGGACGATATGGATTTGTTTACTGGGAAGGGAACACCATTGAAATTCGAGACGAATCGTTTAATTTAGTTGAAACACAAAGCTTTTCTGGTACTCTTCCTGGTTATCAGTTGGGAGATACTCCATCCAAAAGAATAATAAACGGAACTTTAACTGATTTGGAGACAGGAGATACTTTAAAACCACCTTACATTTCACTTGGTTCTGGAATAGACAATGGACTATCTTGGCACAGTATCTGGGGAGGGGCTCAACCTAATATCCAAGCTATTTATGACTATGTATTATCTCCAGACGATATAAATAGAATATTTGGAATTTAAAAATTAAAAACACGGGTGGGATTTCTTTTAATTCTTTTCTTATCCCACCGCTTTCGACTTCTTATTTTACTCTTTCGATTTCCCTTTCTATTTGCTCTCATTTCCTATTGAAATGAAGGATCAACTTCTTCTCGTTTTGAATTCTTCTTTTCTTCGTCGGCTTTCTTCTTTTCTTTCTCGTATTGATTTTTGATTTCGTTCCACAGGAGTTTTCCTGATATTATTGTCTTTTGATGTTGGAGTAGGTCTGCGAATATCTTATCAAGGTATTTCTTCATCTCGTTCATAGCTTCTATGAATTCGTCAGACGCTATCCATCCAAAGTCTGAATTAGCATCTTGTTTGATTTCCAGATATACTGAATAGATTCCCTCAAGGTGCTCAACTATTGACTTTATGTAGTCTATGTGATTTCTTAGCCACATCAAATAAACGTCGTCAGCGTAACCCATCACTTCCTCTTTCGCTCTCGGCATAATTATCACCTCCTAACCAATCCTTTATATTTGTCATCATGAAGTTCGTAGTCCTTCCACATCTTGGGTAACATGTCCTCTGGTTTCCACTCTTCTTGACCATACTTGCCTTTGTATTCCCTGAGGACTTTACCGGTCCTGAAGAACGAGATTTGGGCAACTCGCATCCCAACGTGTAGGACCACTGATGTTGAGGGTAGATGATTAGTGATCTCCATTGTCCATTTGTTTACGAAGCCTACATCTCCAAACCCTGCACACTTGCACACAGACACGCCGAGTCTTCCAAGCGAGCTTCTTGCGTTCATTTTGCTCGCTATATTGTTACGACCACCTATCACTTCTTGAGTATGAGCCAGAATCGTTTCCCCAGGACGGACAACTATGTGATCAATAGCTTTATTAATTTCCCAATGCTTCTCCACAAGATATTTGTTGAAAGGATCAAGAAACTGTGAATATGGGAACTCTACTGCGTAATACTCTCCGAGCCTTACATCGTAACTATTAGGATTTAATTGTTCTTCTCTAAATGGTTCTATTACTATATTTCCTTTCTTTATTTCCTTAAGAATTTCAGCATCTGATAACATAGTCTCGTTTCACTCCTTAAGTTTCTTTATTTACAATAAATTTTTAATGCACGTTAGGTTCCAGTGAAGTTCTTCTATTTCGTCTTCTATGAGTCGTATTTTACCTTCTAAATGGCTCTTTCTTTTCTTGAGAGCAGTCAAGTGCGATTCTAAATATTTTATTGCTACTCGAGAAGGAAGGTTACGCACCTTAGAAATCATTTCTTGGATTTTCATTTTTATTTCCAAAAGAAGTGATTATAGATTAGGATAAGAAGTGGAAGAACTATCACCATAAACGCAAAGACATAGAACGCTATAAACGCCAAAGTTTCAATCATATCCAGTTTCATGTCCCTACCGTAGGAAGAAATAATATATTAAAAGACTAAGTGTTGCACCTGCAATCCAACAGACGAACCACACTCTGAATGAGATACAGTTTTCGTTTATCACTCTCCACATATAATTCTTTTTCATTTCTTGACCTCCACTAACTTGAATGTCTTCTTTTCTACGAACCTTTTCTCTCCAAGTACATTCGTTTCGTAGAGGGTACATATAACGTGTGTGGGATATCTTTCACCTATTAGAAACACGAGTTCACATTCAGGCTCACACAATTTCCATTTCAATTTGTTATTTTCCATTTTTCACGCCTCCGAATTTAATTTAGTACTGATGAGATAAGTCACAATTTGTTCCCACTCCGTTCGATACAGAAAGATTTCACCTGATTTATCTCCATCCACGTCTATTGCCGTAATTTCAATGGCATCATCATCGAATAGCTTGACAATTAATTTGTCATCTTCCAAACCATTTAATTCTAACTTCTTCATGTTCACGATAACGAATCTAAAATAACATTATTGTATTCTCTTAGAGATGTGTGCATTAGATTCTTCTATTTTGACTTAGTTTCATTGTTTTCGCTTATCTCTTTTAGTTTCTTTTGGTAGTAAGAATATAATCTTTTAGGTGTAGAATAGTATCTCGCTTTACACTCCGTTGCAATGTACTGAGCTATGAGTGGCATAGCTACTTTCTTATCCCTGAATTGTTCAGGACCCAACTCTTCCAAAACCTTTTGAATTTCATTCATGATTTCAGCTTCCGGTAGTTCAGGAAGTTTGGGACGTTCTGAATCAATATCGACTTCTACCCTTTTCATGTCTGGAACGTCTAATCTTGCTTTATAAAAGATCTTCTTTCCGCCTTCATACGTCTTATAAACTACTCCTTCTCTGCCTTCCTCTTTCGCACGATCTAACATTTTTTCAATTTGTTCCTCGAGTTTTTCAATGGTTGAATGAGAAGTTACAGCCCAGAGTTTAACTATGGGTAACTTCCACTGATAACAGAATTGATAAACCCTATTGTAGTTCCACCATCCGTTTTCAGGGTCATAAATGTCAAAGACTACTAAGTCGTCCTTCTCGTGTCGTTCCACACGTGTGGGACTGATGCCCTTCTGGAGCAGCTCAAAGAATATAACGATATCGTGATTCCATTGATATTTTTCGGCTCGAAGTGCTTCCTTAAGAATGTCAACGCAACCAGTCTTGTAAATAGAGGCGAGTATGTCCTGACTTGGAGGAATCAAGTTCCGACTTCCAAATTGAATGTTGTCGTCCTCATCTAAGAATGCTCTGATGTTGGAACCGTCTCTTTTCTCCTCCCAAAATATTAGTTTGCCAAGGAGTTCTCGACCTTCATAAGGACTCTCCCTTAAATATTGTAACTTCGGATACTTAATTGCGTCTTCCACCTTCATATTTCGCGTATAACAAAACCTTTATTGTTTAGAAATAGTAAAATATACGGAGGGTGCAAACATTTGCGTATATCGAGGATATGTGCATCTGGTGAAGGATCTTACTTTTTGTTTGAAGAAAGTTTGGATTTCACGTAAGAACCCCATTGTTCTGCCATCGCTTCCGCAACTCCAAGATAAGTTCGACTACGTCTCCTCCAACGTTCTTTCGATGGAGGTTCTTTCCAGACCTGTTGCTTTATCTGATCTCTTGGTATAACTTTAGTAGGTTTCAGAGGCGGGAGGTTATTTAACCAAAAACAAGTCGCTTTTGAATATGGCTCTCCAAATTGCCACGGTTGAATTTTTTGATCGTATTTTCTTCCAATAAGTTCAACTGCATATCTATGAGGAATTGGATTTTCGATTGCTATGTGCGGAATAGGTGCATTAAGAAGTTCCTTGAAAAAGTTTGCCCCTTCTTTTAGATAGTCCCATCTCAATTCTTTAGTCATATATCTTGAATCTTGGAATAGCCATCTTACTCCACTGTTCGCTAAGAATGTACACGGTGGATGCGCTATCATCAAGTCCCAGTCATCATCGAGAATATCTCGCACGTCATCTTGAATGTGCTTTCCTGGTCTTTCCGAAGGTAGTAGATCACAACTCCACGCGTCGTATCCTCGTTTAGCAAACGCTTCTCTTACTACGCCAGAAAATTCACAAGCAATTAAAACCCGCATTTCATTAACCACTACACGCCGAGATAAACAGTGTATAAGAATTGAAAGAAGATTATAAATACGGCTAATGACATAAGAAATAGTACTATCAATACCGTAATCAAAAGAAAGTCTGCGATTCGAGGTATCCATTTGTCCAACCAAAGTCCGACTCTCTCAAATACCGAACGTACAGTTTTAAGCATCTTCTTCACTTCTCCCCTTCTTACCCCACTCTATTTCCTCTCCACAATAGGGACACTTAGTTTTTAAATAAGACACCTTTTTTAGAGTTACTTCTCCTTCTTTCTCTTTGAGGACTATTCCAAACACCTTTCCACAAGATTTGCATTCTACTATCATTCTTCAATCTCCATTATTTTATTACAGAAAGGACAACTCAATATCCTTTGTCCGATGAGTAATCTTTTTGGCAACCTTTCTGTCTCGCTTAAAACAATATAGTTATCTTTCTCTGCGATATTTATTACCAATCCGCAGTCTTCACATTTAGCTATCATCTATGAGTTTTTCTCCCTCTCGTGTTCTTACATAAACTGGAAAAGGATATCGCTTATCAATTTCCCTCCCAATCTTGTCTATTTCTTCCGGAGTATATTCGTCCTCTTTCTTGATAAGTTTGCGTCCGTAAGGAGGGACGTTTTCCCATATTCCTTGTTGAATCACGTACTCTCCTTGGAATTCGAGATTGTTGAGTTCTTCTGCTATTTGAAGAACTTCCTCTTCGTCCACTAACCTTTTAAATACAGTGGTTTGAATTTGAAGAGGAATGTTTGAGTTTATGCACAAAGAGAGTGTATTCCGTACAAATCGCTCCACATTACTTACTTGGGTGAGTTTGAACCATAGTGGAATATTCTCAAGGGGAGCTTTAACATCCAAAAAGACTTTGTCTAAGACTTTAGATTTTAGGAGTTTCTCGATACTTGAAGGAAAATAACCATTGGTTTGGATACCCACAATTTTGTTTTCTCTGTGCATCCACTTCCCAATCCGTTCTATGAATTCCTCCTTAAGAGTTGGCTCACCTCCCGAAAAGATTATTGCGTCAACAAAATCCAACTCCTTTTCAATTTGATTTTCTACTTCATTTACATTAACATAGTTCGGTTGTTCAAACAATCGATGGTTTTGACAATAAAGACAACGGAGAGGACAACCTCTCAAGAATACAACAAGAGAGTTCAATCCTCTCCAATCAATTGTTGAGATCACGAGTCCTCCATAATTTACTTTATTCATGCTCATCTATCCTATCCATTTTTCTGTATGGCAGATCTCTCAGTCGCCGCTCGTGCATATTGGACTGTTCAACAAAGTATCCAACTATCCTTCTAAACTTGAGGACATTCTTACTACCACAGATAGGGCAAACATCCACATCCCCGATTGTTAAATGATTGTTTTCGAGACAACGTGATAAATAATTATCAAACGCAGAGTATGGTACTTCCTTCTTGACTATTCCTTCTAAGATTTTCCTCATTTGGTGAACGTTCTGAAATACTGAAGGAACGTTCACAAACATCATTTGTCCACCATCGAAAAACTTGGAAAATCTCCCAGTCAACTCTACTCGTTCTCCAAGGGACAGCTCTACCCAAGGAGACACAATCTGATTGGAATACATTTTTCCACTTTCGTAGTATCCACTCTTATCTCTTCGATGTTTCTCTGCGTATGTCTTATCTGTATCATAAAGAGTGATTGCTGCTGATTCCGCTGGGACCAGTTCACAATTGTAAAATCCTTCCCAACTATCAATAATATAACGAATCTTCTTGAGTAGCCCTTCTAAATCGTCCCAAGAATAATATATACCCATTAGTTGTTTAAAGTCCCAAAGACCAATGATACCTATCGTCGAATACATCCTTTGTAAGGACCGAAGTCCTAACTCAAATGTAGCGTCGAGGTACTGATACTCCTTAAGGAGCTTTCTGTGCCAATCAAGGAAGTCCTTAGCAAGCTGAAGGTTCTCCTTTATGCGTTCTTCAAATGTGTCTGGATGTCTCAGATAGATTCCTGGGAGATTAAGACTCACGACTTGATGAGAACCTATCTGAACACCACCAGAACCATAGGAATTAAAGAACGGTTTTTTGGAAGAAATTAATCGACAACAGGAGGCAATGGCATCGAGGTGTGGAAGAACAAGGAAATTATACATTGTATGATGAAGATTCTGTTTGATTGCAAAGTTAAGGAATTCCTCATCTTGTATCTTCTTATTCTTTACCTTGAGAGCTACAGTTATGACTGGGAATCTTAACATTTGTTTTTCCACTTCACTGGTGTGCCATCGCATTACTGCTGACTGTACAGCGGATAATTCATCGACTTCCAGTCCCCACGAATTCTTATTGAATAGGTGAGCTAAATAATAACGGTCGAAAAATGAAATATTGGTATAGAGAGATTCAGCACCTTGTCGAAGGTGTTGATTAAATGAATAGAATAACCGTTGGAGTTCATTTTTAAATTGATAATCCGTGAGTCTGTATTCTGGCAAAGGCATTCTTCGTTCTTTTTTCACGAAATAGGTTAAGGCTAATATAAGATCGGGGATGCCAATCGCTCCTCGTGTTCTATTGGCTACGTATGAGGTAAACTCAATCAACTGCGCTATGAATGAATCTAATCTCTTTGGTGGTTTGCTTTTAAAGTGGGGGTAATATGTAAGACCCTCCGCAAGAATTGGCTCAACGCTTATGCTATAACAGTAAGGCATGAGTATATTCTTGGAAAGGTCATGAATGTAGATCTCTTTTCTATGTCGTTCTAATATCTCACGTCCTCTGTCAAACCATTCCGATATGAGTTCCTTATTGAAAACCAACTCCGCTCCCGATGCTAACTGTTTTCTAACGTTGGCAATGTCTGATGCGTAATTAGCATTAACATCCACTACATTCCCACCGGTTAGGAATTTTTCTATGTTCATATCAAACTCCTATATAATTAATATTATTTTATATATTTAGTTAGAGACTTAATGGGACCATTATCCAAATAGTTATCTTTAAGATACTTAAGAAAGCGAAGGACCTCTTCGATATGGGAAAATGAAAATGATACTTCAATAGATTGATCATTTGCTTTTACGGTTATTGTTTCATCGATTTTAGAAAAATGAACTAAGTAATTCATCGTTTCATTCCTCCAAGGAGTCACAGAGTAGAAGTTTTAGTTTGCGAAAATAACTCTTTCGTATCTTTTCTCTTAACTTGAAGTGCTTAACGGGATCCTCGTCGTATCTGACTTGTAACTCTGCCTCAGCGTCTATTGCCTTTTCAAACACCTCCAAAACTATGTCAATTATGCCCATGAATCACACCTCCTTCACTATGCTCAAATTTTGCACCAGACAATCATATTCGCACAAGATCAAAATATTTTTGACGTGCCTATATGATTATATGTCTGAACAATTAATCGCATTAGATCGCGAAATTTAAGATATGATAATGAATTATTCTCTGACTTCAGTAAGCATGTAGTTTCTTCGTCTTTCCTTATCCCTCGCTATAATTTCTTTGTCCTTCTCTTCTAATTCTGTAAGAGCAAGAAGACTGTACCCTATTATGTCACTAAGAGTGTCCCATATTGCAGGGAAAGACTCATGGAGATCTTTCTTCTCTAAATTCTTTAGACGACTAAGCTTATCTGTAAGACGGATGCACACAGAAAGTAATCCGTACTCTTCCCACGTCTGGTGAAAAGCGTCCCCGTACATGTTATTCTTTCGCTCAAGCAAATTACGAATTAATTCCATGTGTCTTTCTATTTTTTCCATTCCTTCTTACTCCTCAATCTTATCTATCAATCCCCAATCTTTTGCCTCTTCAGGAGGCATCCATACCTCTCGTAATCGTATAGTTTCTCTAACTTCCTCCTCTGATTTATTACAACGGGTAGCCAAAATTCTCACTATCAAATCTGTAATCCTATTCATTTCTGTGACTTCATTCTCGAGTTGGGAAGTAGACTCCGAATTGAAAACCACCCACCTCTTTGGTTCATGTAGAAGAAACGTTGCGTGTGGACGAGAAATCCTTTCATCTCCAGCCTGAAGTACTATCATGGCAGCAGCACTTGCCGCTAAACCTTCTACTATTATCCTTACTTTTATACCCTCTCTCGATACCCTTCGCAGTGCATCGTATATCGCAAATGCTTTGTGTACATCTCCCCCTGGAGAATTTAAAGTGACAGTAAGAACGCTTCCCGCTTTCATTCTTCGTTTAATTTCATGACAGAACAAGGTAAAATCGTGAACTATGTAAGAATCGATTTCACCATTGATGTGAACTATTCCATCCTCAAGATCACGATATTTCAGTAAATCATCTAAGCATGCAAAACTTTCTTTATCCCTCTGTTTAGTTTCCATTTTGGACCTCCTCATTAACAATTAACAGAATGTAGGAC
>Ga0190336_1000055_pt1 | contig 23133 bp, 18 predicted proteins | sample 487204910_MG_FD_161651 | JGI IMG/M metagenome (GOLD analysis project Ga0190336, IMG submission 161651) | Hydrothermal vent sediment bacterial communities from Southern Trench, Guaymas Basin, Mexico - 4872-04-9-10_MG | ecosystem: Environmental > Aquatic > Marine > Hydrothermal vents > Sediment ...
TGGAGAATGCTGAGGAGAATGGAGAGTAAGGGTATTCTGAAAATAGAAAAGGTGGGGTTACAGAATAAAGTAAAAATTGTTTAGGGAGTATGTTTTCCATGTGCAGCTTTATGCATCTCTTTTATTGTAGCATCTATTTGATGTCTTGCTTGTATCATTTTGTGGAGTGCATTTTTCCAGTGATTTTGTTTAATCTCATTCATGCATTCTTGAATTGTTTGAGATAGGTCTATAAACTGTGAATGCAGTCTTTGCCTAAGCTGCTCTATAATTTTCTCCATAATTTTCATATGTAATAGAACTCTCTTTTGGATTTGTTTTTCGGCGCATTCTTTGAATAATTTGTAGACTTGTGATAGAATTCTATTTGCATCTGCCAAGTTTTTAGCGGTCTCATTTATTTTGCCTGCCTTCAAGTTTTCTATGGCTGCACTTATATTTAGCATGTTCTTAACTTCTGTGAGATTGGATATTATCTGATTTTTCTGCTCACATTCGGATGGAAGCTTCTCTGCAAGAGATAATAGTTCATTCGTTCTGGTAAGTGTTCTTTGGTAGGCTATGAGGAGACCTCTCGCTTGAATCACTCTGCCCGGAGATATATTTGCCTCATGTAGGAGGGCTTGAAGTTCTCTGGCTGTTGCTCTTAAATTGTTAAACAGCTGTTCAACAATTTTCATTTTATCATAATTGTAATTGCCGGAGAGTATACTATTTTCTAAGTTTTGAAGTGTCTGATTTATATTTTCTAATCGGGCTTGAATATTGTTAAGTGCAGTTTCATTTATTTGGCTGATCAATGTTTCATTAGCTTTTATCGCTTTAATCCAATTATTTAACCTTTCAACTGTCTTTTCAATCAATTGTATAGATTTTAAAATTCTTCTTTGCTCCGGATTTTCCGCTGTTGAGGTTACTGAGAATGTGGCTAGTGAAGCTATTATCCAGAGGATTGAAACTAGAATTGTGGCTACAGCTTTACTTCTCATTTCGCATCCCAGATTAGAATGGTTTTCTAGACTATTAAGGGATTCTTCGGGAAGGATGTTTCATTTTTTGAGAAAAGCGTTTCATCGAGATTTAAGGTACGTAACGCTTTTAAGACATATTGCATATAGGGTTTTGGGAGTTGGCTATGTGCCAAGTGCGAAAGCCTTAAAGTATATTTTAACTTTTCTGCAAAAACTTCAGAAGGCAGATTGTTTAATGCTACAAGACTGTTTTGGAGGTTTTAGATTTGGCTAGAATGATACTTCCAAGAGACTATGATTTCAGAAAAGTTGAGGTTAAATGGCAACGTAAATGGGAAGAGTGGAGTATATATAGTTTCGATTGGGAAGATTTTGAGAAGCCGACCTATGCCATCGACACTCCTCCACCATATCCTAGCGGTGAATTCCACATGGGGAATGCGCTTAACTGGACATATATCGATGCGGCAGCACGATATATGAGGATGAAAGGTTACAATGTTCACTTTCCCCAGGGTTGGGATTGCCATGGTTTGCCCACGGAGGTTAGAGCTGAGAGAACTATGAATGTTAATAAGAGAGAGGTTGACTACGAGAAGTTTAGGAGAATATGTTTTGAACTCACTGAGAAATGGATTGAGCAGATGAAGAAGACTATGAGGAGGATGGGATACTCCATAGATTGGTCATTGGAATATAGAACTATGGATCCCGATTATTGGAGGAGGACGCAGCTATCCTTTATAATACTCTATCGTAAAGGTCTAGTTTACAGGGCTGAGCATCCAGTGTTATGGTGTCCAAGATGTGAAACTGCAATTGCGGAAGCGGAGGTGGAATATGTTGAGAGGGAGACTAAGTTATACTATGTGAAGTTTAGAAGAAGTGGAAGTGGAGAAGTGATTGTTGCAACCACTAGACCTGAACTTATACCTGCATGTGTCGGAGTTTTAGTAAATCCAGATGATGAAAGATACAGAGACCTAATTGGGAAAGTTTTGATTACACCAATATTTGAGAGAGAAGTTAAAGTCTATGCGGATAGAGAGGTGGATCCAACTTTCGGTACAGGAGTAGTTATGATCTGTACTTTTGGAGATAAAACTGATGTTAGATGGCAGAAAAAGTTTAACTTGCCAATAATCAAGGCGATTGATGAAAGAGGAGTTATGACCGATGCTGCTGGGGAATTTAAAGGGTTAACTATTGAGAATTGCAGGGAGAAGATTGTGTTAAAGTTGAGGGAGGAGGGATATATAGTTAGAGAAGAACATATTAAACAGAGCGTTGGAACCTGCTGGAGATGCCATACGCCAGTGGAGATTCTAGCTAAGGAGCAATGGTTCATTAAAACTAGAGAGCTTGCAGAGGACGTTGTCAATTGGGCTGGTAGAATTAAGTGGATTCCAAAATGGGCTGAGAAGAGGCTTATAGATTGGGTTAAAGCTTTAGATTGGGATTGGGTTATATCTAGGCAGAGAATCTTTGCAACACCTATACCGGTTTGGTATTGTAAAAAGTGCGGTAAAATTATAGTTGCAGAGGAAGAGTGGCTTCCAGTAGATCCTAGGAGAGATAAACCGAGAATTAATCGATGCCCAAGATGTGGCGGAGAAGATTTTGAAGGGGAGAGAGATGTAATGGATACTTGGATGGATTCTTCTATTACATGTGCTGTTCATGCTGGTTGGCCTGACAAGCCTGAAGTGTTCAAGAGGCTGTTTCCAGCCGATCTGCAGCCAAATGGCTATGATATTATTAGAACTTGGGATTATTATTTGATTGTTAGGGGACTTATGCTCTTCGGAATGCCGCAATTCAAGACAGCCTTAATCAATGGAATGGTTAGAGGGACTGATGGGAGAATGATGCATAAATCATATGGAAACTATGTTGGAGCTGATGAAGCGATAGAGAAATATGGAGCTGACGCTTTAAGGCAATGGGCTTTGACAGGTGGAGGAACGGGATCCGATATTCCCTTCAGATGGGAAGATGTAGATTATGGTTGGAGATTTCTATTGAAGCTTTGGAATGCATCTAGATTTGTAAGTTTACATGTTAAGAATTATGATGGGATAAGTGGTGCTGGAAGCCTTGAACTGATAGATAAATGGCTTCTAAGCAAACTTGAAAAATTGACGTTTAAAGTAGATGAAGCTTTAAGCAAGTTTCAATTTAACGTTGCATTGGATGCTATTAGGAGATTTTTCTGGCATGTCTTCTGCGATCATTACATTGAAGCTGTAAAGTATAGGTTATATGGAGGGGAAGATGAGAGTAAGAGAGCTGCTCAGTACACTCTTTATGAAGCATTATTCAGGATTCTTCAGCTTTTAGCTCCATTTACACCGCACATTGTAGAGGAGATCTATCAAAACATCTATGCTGAGGATAAGGGTTTTCTGAGCATTCATAAATCTTCATGGCCTAAAGTAGATGAGGGTAGGATTAATGAAAAATTGGAAGCCGTCGGCGACATGATAATTGCAGTTATAGCTGAGCTTAGAAGGATAAAGGCTGAGAGGAGAATTGCATTATCTAGATCAGTGGAGGAAGCTGTAATATATGCTTCGGAGAATGTGAAAAAGCTTCTTGAGGAGCATTTAGAAATAATAGGGAGAGTTATCAAGGCGAAAAGGGTTAGAGTTTTATCCATAGCTGAAGGATTAGGGAGGACTGTAAGGGATTATCCTGAGATTAGAGTGGATATAAAAGTTTAAAATGAGCTACTCCTGTTTTTTATATCTTAATATTGCAACTATTCCTCCAAATGATTTCCTCAGCTCCTCTCCCTCTTCAGTCTCTGTGGAGATCAATTCAACTTTTGTTCCAGTCTCTTTTGCCTTTTCGACCAGTTCATCTATTAGGCTTTTTCTATTTTTTAATAATAGTTGGGAACCACATTTAGGGCATTTTTCACTTAGAAATTTATCTTCATCTTTACTTGAGATTATTTTGATACGTTCATAGGAGCAGTTTGGACAGATAACATCAACTTTTTCAAGATCTAAACTTGTGGAGATTAGGAGAAGGTTTACTGCACCTTGTTCCAGAAGTTTTTTAACCTCTTCTAAACCATATGCAACCATTGAGCTGTCTTTGACGAGCTGCTGGAGAAATCGCTGCATTAAATTCTTCTCCTTAATATATCTTACCTTTTCCAATAGATGTCTACTTCTCTTTATGAGCTCATAGATTCCCGCCTCTCCCGTATAGCCAGTATCCACGACGCCTATTACCTTCTGTTGAAGTTGATAGTGTAGATATTCTTTCTCGACAAATTCGTTTTTCGTGGGACCTGGACCTCCAATTATTATACCGCTTAGATTTATATTCTGCTGTAAAAAGAATTTTCTCGCATGTTCTGCTACACGCTTATAGAATTCATGGGCCATCTGCTCTATTATCCTTTCAAATCTTCTTTGCGATTGACCTCCAGCATCATGTTTTCCAGGAACTCCTGAAGTTATCTGTTCAAGGATTTCAAGCCGTCTTCCTTTAAGTATTGCGAATGTTGCATCATTTCTATCCATTACAATCAATCCGTAAAATTCTTTCTCGACGATTAATTCCTTTAATGGATCTAGATGGAATTTGCTGTCACAGCGATATAGGTAAATCTTTATGGGTTCTGGTGGAATTACTATGTGAACCTCTAGTTTTTCGTCTCCTGGAACACCTCTCGAAACATAGCCGCAGAAGATTACAAGGCCATTTTTAGGTACACTTTTGAAGAGCTTCAACCTTTGCATACAAGAGGTAAGAGCATCTTGTACGTGATGCCTTGTCGTCCTATCCTTTATGTTTCCCGCTTGAGAATATTCCTGTCTCAACACGCTCATAACGTCTGAGAGCTGTCTACCTGGAGGAATATAGAGACTGATAAGTTCTGTTCCCCGCCCCTCCTTCTTATCCAACTCTTTGATCAACCTTTCAAGTTTATATTTTTCAATAGAACCATTCGACGATAAGCTCATCCTATTTCACCGATGAACAATTATGAGAAGAGAAGCTAACAGAATAATATGGTAAATCTTTATAAATATTATTTTCAATCATGAAAGTGATAGATATGAGGAGGCTTGTGATAAAGCTCGGTGGACACATATTCTTCTCTAATAAGATAAATGTGGATTTAATAAGTAGATATAGCGAAATTATAAGGGAGCTGCATAGAAGAGGAGAAAGAATGGTAATAGTGGTTGGAGGAGGCAGCTATGCAAGAAAATATATTGAAGCAGCAGACCATATGAAAGCCAGCGAATTTGAAAAAGACTATTTAGGAATTCTCATAACGCATGGAAATGCTTTCCTCTTTGCAACAGCATTAGGCGAAATAGCATATAAACCTATACCTAGAAACATCGATGAAATAATGGAGGCTGCTGAGAATAAGGATAAAGTAGTGATCTGCGGTGGACTTGTTCCAGGGCAATCAACCATGACAGTTGCGGCAATGGTTGCCGAAGCTTTAAGAGCAAATTTAATTATAAACGCTACAGATGTAGATGGAATATACGATAAAGATCCAAAGAAAAATCCAGATGCAAAGATGTTGAGAAAAGTCACAGTTAAAGATCTCAGAAGAATACTGGGAGAAGGAGAATTCAAAGCTGGAACATATAGGCTGATAGATCCACATGCATTAAGAATAATAGAACGGGCAAAAATACCTGTGAAAGTGTTGAACGGATTCGATGAACGTAACATAATAAGGGCGATTGAAGGGGAAGATGTAGGAACAACTATTATAGTCCATTGAAGTTAACAGAAAAATGAAATAACAGAGAGCAAACCAATTTAGAAATTACAATAAACAATAAAATATGGCGAGAGCAACAAATATATTTACGCGTGTAACTAAGATTTAATGAACCCACAGTCGTAAAGGCGGCGTCGACTAGACACGGAGCATAGCTCCGAGGATGAAAAGTCGGCCTCCAACTGTGGGAAAATAAATGTAGACTTAAACAAGCCGGTGAAAACCGGCACGTTTAAGTCTGAAGGAAGCCCAAATCCTCGTGAGTGCAACCCCGCAGATCGTATGGCCAGCGGCCGTACGAATCCCGGTTGATCCTGCCGGACCCGACCGCTATGGGGGTGGGACTAAGCCATGCAAGTCGTGCGCCTCCAGGCCATGGTGGAGGCGCGGCGGACGGCTCCGTATAACGTGGCTAACCTACCCTCAGGATGGGGATAACCCCGGGAAACTGGGGCTAATCCCCAATAGGAGAAGAGACCTGGAAGGACTCTTCTCCGAAAGGGTGTTAAGACCATGCCTCTTAACACCGCCTGAGGATGGGGCCACGGCCCATCAGGTAGTTGGTGGGGTAACGGCCCACCAAGCCTATAACGGGTGCGGGCCGTGAGAGCGGGAGCCCGGAGATGGGCACTGAGACAAGGGCCCAGGCCCTACGGGGCGCAGCAGGTGCGAAACCTCCGCAATGCGCGAAAGCGCGACGGGGTCACCCCCAGTGCCATCCGCTAAGGGTGGCTTTTCCCCGGTGTAAGGAGCCGGGGGTAATAAGCGGGGGGCAAGTCTGGTGTCAGCCGCCGCGGTAATACCAGCTCCGCGAGTGGTCGGGACGTTTATTGGGCCTAAAGCGTCCGTAGCCGGCCCGGCAAGTCCTCGGCTAAATCTCACGGCTCAACCGTGAGCAGGCCGAGGATACTGCTGGGCTAGGGGGCGGGAGAGGCCGAGGGTACTTCCGGGGTAGGGGCGAAATCCTATAATCCCGGAAGGACCACCAGTGGCGAAGGCGCTCGGCTGGAACGCGCCCGACGGTGAGGGACGAAAGCCGGGGGAGCGAAGGGGATTAGATACCCCCGTAGTCCCGGCTGTAAACGATGCGGGCTAGGTGTTGGGTGGGCTTCGAGCCCACCCAGTGCCGCAGCGAAGGCGTTAAGCCCGCCGCCTGGGGAGTACGGCCGCAAGGCTGAAACTTAAAGGAATTGGCGGGGGAGCACCACAAGGGGTGAAGCCTGCGGTTCAATTGGAGTCAACCCCGAGAATCTTACCGGGGGCGACAGCAGGATGATGGCCAGGTTGACGACCTTGCCGGACGAGCTGAGAGGAGGTGCATGGCCGTCGCCAGTTCGTGCCGTGAGGTGTCCGGTTAAGTCCGGCAACGAACGAGACCCCTGCCCCTAGTTGCGACCCAATTCTTAGGAATTGGGGCACACTAGGGGGACTGCCGCCGCTAAGGCGGAGGAAGGAGGGGGCCACGGCAGGTCAGTATGCCCCGAAACCCCCGGGCTACACGCGGGCTGCAATGGCGGGGACAATGGGTTCCGACCCCGAAAGGGGAAGGTAATCCCATAAACCCCGCCTCAGTTGGGATCGAGGGCTGCAACTCGCCCTCGTGAACATGGAATCCCTAGTAACCGCGCGTCACCAACGCGCGGTGAATACGTCCCTGCTCCTTGCACACACCGCCCGTCGCTCCATCCGAGTCGGGTCTAGGTGAGGCTTAGCCCGAGAGGGTTGAGTCGAACCTAGGCTCGGCGAGGGGGGAGAAGTCGTAACAAGGTGGCCGTAGGGGAACCTGCGGCCGGATCACCTCCTTAAAATATCAATTGCTGCGGGGAGCCACGGAAAGGATTTGGGCTTCCTTCAGGCTTCGTGAGATGCAGTCTGGAGGCTTAGCCTCCAGATAAAGGGCGAGAAGAGTGTTTTACTCTTATGATCGCCATGCACAGGCCGTGAATCGCTCACTGGGTGTGGTAAGCTCGGCACGCCGACGCCGCCTGGTGGATGGCTTGGCTAGGGCGCCGAAGAAGGACGCGGCAAGCGGCGATATGCCCCGGGTAGGCGCATGCAGCCGTAGATCCGGGGATCTCCGAATGGGACTTCCTGCCATGGATGAATAATCCATGGCGCTCGGGAAAGTCTTTTGAGACGAGTACCGAGTGGGAACCCCCCGAACGGAAACATCTTAGTAGGGGGAGGAAAAGAAACCAACATGGGATCCCCTGAGTAGGGGCGACCGAAAGGGGGAAAGCCCAAACCAAATCTACTGGGGAAACCCAGTAGAGATGTGGGGTTGAGAGGACCGGCCGCTCCCTCCTCGGAGAAGCCGAAGTGGTCTGGAATGACCCGCCGTAGAGGGTGATAGCCCCGTAGGTGTAATCCGAGAGGGAATGGGCTGGCTCCTAGAGTACCACGGCTTGGTTTTGCCGTGGGAAGCTGGGAGGCACCGACTTCCAAGGCTAAATACGTCCCTAGACCGATAGTGCACTAGTACCGTGAGGGAAAGTTGAAAAGTACCCCGGAAGGGGGGTGAAAAGAGCCTGAAACCAGGCGGCTACATCGGACGCAGCTCGAAAGGAATGATTCTCCCCGAAGGAAACTTCGGCGACGAAGGAGTACGAGGGGAGAGAACCGGGGTTGCGTCTTCCGTCTGGAAACACGGGCCGGGGAGTTCACGGCTGTGGCGAGCCTAAGGAGGTTAACTCCGGAGGCGTAGGGAAACCTACAAGCCCGCAGCTAACATCTGTTAGCGAGGGGCGGGGTCCGAATAGGGCCTGTAGTCACAGCCGTGAGACCAGAAACCGGGCGATCTAGGCCTGGGTAGGGTGAAGCCGGGTGAAAGCCCGGTGGAGGCCCGTAGGGGTGTTGACGTGCAGTTCACTCCCATGACCTGGGCCTAGGGGCAAAAGACCAATCTAGCCCGGTGATAGCTGGTTCCCCCCGAAGTGGGTCTCAGCCCAGCCCACCCGGAGGTAGCTAATGGGGTAGAGCACTGATTGGGGGGTAAGGGGCCGGAAGGCCTCGCCACCCTTTCAAACTCCGAACCCATTAGCGCCGTAGATGGGTGGAGACGGGTTGCTCGGGGTAAGCCTGAGCGCCGAAAGGGGAACAACCCTGACCGAGGTTAAGGCCCCAAAGTGCCGGCTAAGTGTTAAGCTCAAAGGGCGTCTCCGGCCTTAGACAGCGGGGAGGTAGGCTTAGAAGCAGCCATCCTTTAAAGAGTGCGTAACAGCTCACCCGCCGAGGCCGGAGGCCCCGAAAATGAACGGGGCTTAAGCCGGCCGCCGAGACCTCGGGGCACCTCTCCATTGGGGAGGCGATCCGGTAGGGGGGCGTCCTGGCTGGCCAGAAGCTGGGCCGTGAGGTCCAGTGGACCGGCCAGGATTGCAGATCCCGGCGGTAGTAACAGCAAAGCCGGGTGAGAATCCCGGCCGCCGAAAGGGCCAGGGTTCCTCGGCAATGCGTCGTCAGCCGAGGGTCAGCCGGTCCTAAGGTGGGGCGTAACTCGCACCCACCGAAAGGGAAACCGGTTAATATTCCGGTGCCGTGGAGGTACGATTGCGGTAACGCAGGCTCGACCTCCGACGCTTCGGGGTAGGCCAAGTAGGGTCGTCGCCCTACCCAACTGTTGAAGCCCGGGGAGTGCCGTAATGGCGAGAACCGGGTGAAAGCAGGATGGGCTACCCTTGGGTAGTTTGGCTGAACCCCGGAGCCCATGAAAAGGGGGTCGAGAAGGATCCTCCACGTCCGTACCGAGAACCGACACAGGTGCCCCTGGGTGAGAAGCCCAAGGCGTGTCGGGACTACCCCAGGCTAGGGAACTCGGCAAATTGGCCCCGTAACTTCGGGAGAAGGGGTGCCTGAGGTCTTCGGCTGAAGCCGGGGACCTTAGGTCGCAGTGACTAGGGGGACCCGACTGTTTAATAAAAACACAGGTCCCCGCGAGCCCGTAAGGGTGTGTACGGGGGCTGAATCCTGGCCACTGGCGGTCCGTTAAGCCCGGGTCCAACCGGGTGAAGCGTCGCTGAAGGCCGGGAGTAACTCTGACTCTCTTAAGGTAGCCAAATGCCTTGCCGGGTAAGTTCCGGCGCGCATGAATGGATCAACGAGGTCCCCGCTGTCCCAGCCTGGGGCCCGGTGAACCCACCTGGTGGTGCAAAGTCCACCAACCCCCAGCGGGACGAGAAGACCCCGTGGAGCTTTACCGCAGCCTGTCGCTGGGGCATGGTCGCGGATGCATAGTGTAGGCGGGAGCCGTCGAAGTGGTCCTTTCGGGGACCATGGAGGCGTCCATGGAACACCGCCCTTCCGCGACTGTGCCTCTGACTCGGCCTCGCAGCCGGGGACAACGGCAGGTGGGCGGTTTGGCTGGGGCGGCACGCCCGCAAAAAGATAACACGGGCGCCCAAAGGTCGGCTCAGGCGGGTCAGAAACCCGCCGTAGAGGGCAAGGCCAAAAGCCGGCCTGACTGTGCCCTTGAAAGCAAGGGGCGCAGGGGGGAAACCCGGGCCTAGCGAACGCTCGTGCCCCCTTCGGTGGGGGCCGGGCATGACAGAAAAGTTACCCCGGGAGTAACCGGCTCGTCGCGGGTGAGAGCTCCCATCGACCCCGCGGTTTGGTACCCAGACGTCGTCTCTTCCCATCCTGGAAGTGCAGCAGCTTCCAAGGGTGGGGCTGCTCGCCCATTAAAGGGGAACGTGAGATGGGTTTAGACCGTCGCGAGACAGGTCGGACTCTATCTGCTGGGGGTGTAGGCCGCCTGAGGGGAAGGTGCCCCTAGTACGAGAGGAACGGGGCGCCGCGGCTTCTGGTGTACCGGTTGTCTGACAAGGCATTGCCGGGCAGCCACGCCGCATGGGATAACCGCTGAAAGCATCTAAGCGGGAAGCCCTCCCCGAAAAGAGGCGGCCATTCCTCGGTGCGGGAGTAGGTGACTACTCCCAGCCGGGGACGAGGGCTGGGGTAAAAGACCCCGTTGATGGGGTGGAGGTGTAAGTGCCGAGACCTTCGGGTCGAGGCGCTCAGCCTGCCACTCCCAATCGCCCGAGGTGCCGAGCACAACCACATCCAGGCGAAAATTCATGGCCTGTGCATGGCAGTTTAAGAAAATTTTTATTGAAACTTTTAGGAGGATTATTTGGGGCAAGTGGGCGAGCGGGCTTCGGGCATCTTCGGAAACGGGATGCCTGAGGAAGCTCACCCCCATGCGGAGCCATAGCCCCGTGAGGGGCAGGGCGAGAGCCCTGGCTCTGGCATAGAAACGAGACCTCTCCCAGCTGGATGAGGAGGAGGCGGCTGAGGCTTCTAGGCCGAGAAGATGCCCAGCAATGGGCATCGAGATAACCCGTCGACGAGGCTGGGAGAATGGATGCAACGGCCAGCCTATGGGGGTAAGGCCAAGTATGGCCTATGAGGACCGCATGAGGCCGGGTAGGCCGCTTAGCTGAATCCCGCAGAAACAGAAGGTGAGCTACGCCCACATGCCCCATTTATATGTTTTCGGAGAATTTGTGGTAGAATTGTCGTTCAATGGTTAGGAGTTCATATCTATTCTTCGCAGCGGAGTATTCTTTCAGTATAGTTTCATTCAGTTTTAAAAATGATGTTCCCCATTTGAATAGGGATAGTATCTCTTCGGCCAATTGATTGTATCCTAGGATTATGAGGGCTGCCGAGAAGGCTTCAAGAGTGCTCAATTTGAATGGAACAGCATAGTTTATGGGATTGGCTGCGAAGAGGAGTGGAAGCCTTCTTCCTTGATGTTTAAAGCTTATTCTTTCAAGTATATTGCAGTTCTTCCAAGAACAGTCGATGGCTGTTAAACCATGTCTTTCAACTAGGGGTTTATCTTCGATGCTTAAAAGTTGCCTTGCATATGGATTTAAAATTATAGATCCACGTGGAATATACTTTACTGAATGAATGAACTTTACATAGCCGAACTTTTTAAGTTTAATTGAGGTACATTTTTTCGGGTCACATTGATGAAGATGTACGACGTATAGCTTAGGGGTGGACAGGTTAAATCTCCTCCAAACTATTCTAGAAGCCTAATCCTTAAAAGTGCTTGTAACGTTAAAATTAATGGAGAGTGAAAAATTGACGCTTGCATTTGTACTTATAAATGCAGAGATAGGATCGGAGGAGGAGGTTATAAAAGAAATTATGAAGCTTGAGGGTGTGGAGGAAGCATACATAGTATATGGAGTATACGATGTGATAGCGAAGGTTAGAGCTGAAAGCCTTGAAAAGCTGAAGGAGATAATAACTTGGAAGATCAGACGCTTAGAAAAGGTTAGATCGACGCTTACAATGATCGTTGTTGAGGGCAAAAAGAAAACATAAATTAATCTAAATTTTTATCGTCTAGATGAAAGTAGGATAAACATGAGACTCCATATAGGTGTAGATGATACGGATTCAACAAGGCAGGGATGCACCACATATATAGGTGCATTGATAGTTGAAAAGCTGTTAATGGAAAATGTAGAGTTTAACGATTATCCAAATTTGATCAGGTTAAACCCAAACATACCATGGAAGACTAGAGGAAATGGAGCTATAGCATTGAGGATCAACATAGAGGAGGAGAAAATAGACGAGATAGAAAGGATTATTATAGATACGGTTGCTGAGAATGCTGACCTAGAATGTGAAAAAACTCAGCCTGGAATAGCATTTCTCATGGGAGATGTGAGCAGAGAACTTGAAAGATTTGCAGTGAAAGCCATGAGGAGGCTTATAACTATAGAAGAAGCTGAGAGGATAGCTAAAAGAAATAGAATTAAACTGGTGAAAATAAAAGGGGGAAGAGGAATTATAGGGGCGGTAAGCGCGATAGGGGCAACATTGAAGAAGGATTATACATTCGAGTTGATAGCGTATAGAAAACCGGAAAACTGGGGAACATTGAGAAGAATAGATGAGAACAGCGTCTACGAAATGGATAAGTACACCCAACCAGCAACATTTAACAATATTGATTATGAAAGTGGGAGAGTACTAATATATCCTAGAGGAGCAGACCCCGTACTCTTCGGTGTAAGAGGGGAAGATCCGAAAATCCTTTTAAAGGCGTTAGAGCTTATCAAGCTAGAAGAACCAATAGAGAGATGGATGATTTACAGAACAAATCAAGGAACAGATATGCACTTCAGAAGAATAAAACGGATAAGGGAGATTAAACCCTACGACTCCATAATAATTAGAGGATACATTGAGGAACAACCTAGAACTATTAAAGGAGGACATGTAATAATAAAAATAACGGATGGAGAAAACATTATCGACTGCGCAGTTTACAAACCCACAGAAATACTTACAGAGATCGCGAAAAAAATGATTAAAGGAGATCTTGTAGAAATCTATGGAGGAGTGAAACCTAAAGAAAAAAGGGGATTAACAATAAACGTTGAGAAAATAGCGATGATAAAACCAGCATTAAAAATTGTAGAGAAAAATCCGAAATGCCCCATCTGTGGAGCAACAATGAAATCCAATGGAAAAAATAAAGGATTCAAATGTCCAAAATGTAAGAAAAAAGCAAATATGACAAAAATAAAAGTGATGGTTCCAAGGAAAATCTCCGAAGGACTGTTCATTCCACCTCCAAAAGCACATAGACATCTAACAAAACCGATGTGTAGATACGGAAGAGAAAAAAAATATATGGTGGGGAAACTCATCGAAAAATGGTATTGGAGCGAAAAAATAAATTAAAGCATTTAAGAGTAAAACTTATTGCCTAAAAGAACATTATACAAAATAAAAGTAAAAGCGGGGTGGGCTAGCCAGGGTATGCCGCGGGGCTCATAACCCCGAGGTCGGTGGTTCAAATCCACCCCCCGCTACCATCTTTTCCAGGCCTTATTCGCCGAAAAAGCTTGGAGAATGCCCCCGTTTTATAACCCGTTTAAAGCGGGTTTAACGAGTTTTCTGAAATTGTTGTATCGAGGCTAATATTGTTGAAAAACGCATCTATAATTCAAGCTTATGCTGAAGAACCTGAGATAAGTCCTGAACCTAAATTCATCGTCCTTATTAAAGGAGATCTTTCATTTGACTTAGCCGCTAATTTAGCTTCTTAATAGATTTATTAGTTCGGTAAGTTTCATTATTCTTGTGCACCGATTGTTTTCATATTTGTTTTCTCTATTGGTCAGAATGCTTTTCATTCCAGCTGATTTGCTCCTAGATAGTCTGCCTCAAAATCATTTCCAACGTGTAATACTTGTCTCGGTGGAATAGATATAAGGGACATGGTTATTATTAGCCCCTATGGATCGAAGAACCATAGGTGTGATGCTCCTGACAGTATTTCTGCAAAGAACATTGATAGTGTTCCTATTAGGAGGATGGCTGTTATATTTACCATACAACCTCATTCTAGTGATTGTGTGAATATAATTTAAATTAAATTTATGTTGTTAAATAAATTGGTTATGATGTTATTGTGGGTTGTATTAGTGTTCCTTTAAGTTCTTTCGGTTTCTCCATTTCTATGTCCATGTAATAGTAGATTGGTATTCTTCTATTTGAGGCGGCCCATGGGTTTCCTTTGCTGTCTATAGCTATGCAATTTACCCCACCCTTCTCTCCTAATGAGTTTATGTCTTTTATGGCTTGTATGCATGCTTCTTTTACGCTTAGCCCGTTTTTCATGTAGTTGACTATGCTTTTTGCCGTTGAAAGTCTAATGGTTAATTCTCCTCTACCAGTGCATGCCGCTCCTCCATATCTATTGTCTGCATAGTTGCCAGCTCCAATTATAGCTGAGTCTCCTACTCTTCCTGGTAGTTTCAGTGCTATTCCGCTTGTTGAAACTCCTACGCATATGTTGCCTTGCATGTCAATTGCAATTACATTTACTGTTCCATGCTGCTTTACAGCTAGTTTTTCATACCATTCTCTTAATTTAAAGTTCTTAATGTATTGTGCTAGGTATTTCTTATATCTATCAAAGCTTTCATCTAATTCTTGGATTGTATCTCTTAGAAATGCATCGTATATTATGCGTGCACGTTCACTTAGTAATTCGCATTTCTCAAATCCCATGACTTCTGCGAAGAGTTCTGCACCGTCACCGATTAATAGGACGTGTGGCGTATTTTCCATAACCTTTCTAGCTATGGATATTGGGTTTTTAAAGTGTTTTATTCCAGCCACTGCACCGGCCTTCAATGTTCTTCCATCCATGATTGATGCATCCAATTCCACTTCACCTAGGAGGTTTGGTATACCTCCATAACCAACAGTTTGATCTAGAGGATTATTTTCAACAGCATTAACTGTGGCTTCTACTGCATCTATGGCTGAACCACCATTCCTTAAAATTTCAGCTCCAATATGGAGCATCTCTCCGGCATTTCTAGTTCCAATAATTCTGGCCAAAACCATTATAGGAGCACCATCAATTAAGTATATGCTGAGAATATTAAACTATAACGAGTTTAGATTTCCTATTAACCGTTAAGTCTCACTGTGAATGTTAATTTATTATTAAAGCTGTATGGCGCAACACTTCAAGTTCACTTTTATAATTGTTTTGACTACATTTTATGGTTGCCTTATTTTACTTGCTATTCTTTCACATCTATGTTAGGAAGATTTATGTCGATGTGAAAATAATTATACTGTCAATTTGAATAGCTATGCAAGCTATGCTTCAAAGTGTATTTGTGAGAAATGCATCTTTTAGGCCGCTATTAGAAGTGTTGGCAGTACAAATAGCATATCAGACGTTACGGGGGAATTGAAGAGTGAACTTCTCATTGAAAAGTATGTTCTCTGGTTTAGGATAATTTGCTAGTTCTTTCTCTTTCATTAAGATTTGCACCCATAGATCTTTACCAGTATATTTTCTGATCTTTGTTTATTTTCTAATCAAAAAATTTATTTTTAGGTTAATATTTAAAGTCACCGCAGATCATATTAAGCGGAGAGGAAGCCCATGAATCACTTATTCATATATGTACTGTTAATAACTGGAATAGGTGTAGGTTTCGCATCTGGATTACTAGGTGTAGGCGGATGCTTCATAATGGTTCCTGTTCAATATTGGATTCTAACAGCATCAGGTATAGATCCAAGTATTGCAATAAGAACAGCCTTCGGAACAAATCTCCTAGTGGTTTTACCAACAGCCATTAGCGGTGCTCTCGGCCACCATAAGAAAGGGGCAGTCATCTGGAAAGCTGGAATAGTATTGGGTGTTACGGGAGCATTAGCCTCAGCTCTAGGAGCATTTATAGCATCTCACCTTCCAGGAAAATGGTTAACCATGATCTTTGGCTTAGCTATTCTTGGAGGAGCTATGAGAATGTTGACAGCGAAACCGATGAAGATTGAGGAGAAACCGTCAGAGAAAGTGTCCACATATATTTTCTGGGGTGTGCCATTGGGATTTGCATGTGGTTTAATCGGTATTGGGGGAGGAGTTTTAATGATTCCAGTTATGACTACGCTTCTAAAATTTAAGATGCATTCAGCTGTTGGTACATCGACAGCTATGATGATTTTCACATCAATTGGAGGGGCAGTCTCTTACATGATTGAAGGTTTGGGAGTAAGCGGGTTACCCCAGTACTCCATTGGATATGTCAATCTTCTACAATGGATTCTTCTGGCCGGTACAAGTGTACCCATGGCACAGATTGGAGTTAGAGTTGCCCATAGACTTCCAGCAAAGAAGCTAAAATACCTATTCATAGCAGTGATGATCTATATGGCTTTAAAAATGATCGGAGTATTTTCATGGATGCACATACCAGTCTAATGAGATATGCTAACGCTTGATTTTCATCACTTTTATTTTTGTCATAAAAGAAGGAAAAAGTTAGTTGAGAGAATCTTCATAAATCGATAATGGTTTGAAAATATTTTCCGCAAATACTGTGAATATATTGCAAAAGTAATCATAATAAAGTCTCAGATAGATATGTAAGTAAAAATTATATTTTGAAGAAGAAAGGTAAACATTAAAGGGAATAATCCCCAGTAAATTCCCTTTAAGAATTTTCAGGTGACAAACGTGAATGAAAAAATAATCATATGCATATTTTTAGGCTCCATTGTAGATGCCTTTACGACATACATACTTTTGAGGATATCCATTGGCGAAGAACAAAATCCAATTCTAAGGAGATTATTGGAGAGATATGGTGAAAGAGCATTAATCTTTTGGCCGCCCATAGAAACAGCATTAACCTGCTTCTTTGCCTTCATCACAGCACATATATTTACGAGAAATTATGAAATTTTAACGTATATTATAATATCTATACCATGGATAGCTTCAGCATACAACACAGCCCAAATAGTAAGTATACTGATCAGACAATGAAACAATTGAAGAGGAGCTAAAGTGACAAATTGAAAAGAGAAAGAGCGTTTTTCGTGGTAATTTCAGCTACTTTTTCAACAGTGATCTTCTTGATTTCAGCTATCTTTCTGGCAGCATAAATAATGTTTGCAGGCTCGTTACGCCTACCTTTAAATGGAGAAAGAACCGGCGAATCGGTTTCCAAGAGCATGTTATCTAAGGGGATTAATCTCACCAATTTTTGCTTTTGAATTGAATGCCACACTGAAGTTGGAATTGAGAAGAAATAGCCATGTTCAACTCCCTTTAAAGCCCAGCCTGGACGTCCATCATAAGCATGTAAGACAACTCTTTCAGCATCTTCTTCCATGAGAATTTTGACGGCATATTTTCCAGCGCTTCTCGAATGAACAATAAGTGGAAGATTAAGATCCTTAGAAAATTGGATCCATCTTCTGAAAAGCTTTATTTGAGTCTCGCGGAGAACATTCTCCCGTATATAGTAGAAGTCTAAGCCGACTTCTCCTAAACCAACTATTTCATTTTTATGTTCTTTTACAAAATTACAATACTCATCAAATAGTTTTATAATGCTCAGATCAGCTGGATCCCAGCCTAAAGAAACAAAGACAAATCTTGGATACTTATTAGAGAAGTTAAGCAAAAAGGAAGCATCATCAAAGGATAAGGCTGAAGAGATTACAGCACAAACATTGGAATCTTTAGCCCGCTTCAAAACAGAATCTCTATCCTCATTGAATAATTCATCTTCAATATGGCAATGAACATCTATGAAGCAAATTTCTCTTAACAGTTTTAATACCCTCCCTAATCTTTTGATTATTAGTTAATCATCTAGATTATAGTCTAGTTATGAGAACTCTAAATTGTCTTAGAAGAAATCTAAAGAAATCACGAGTTTTAACAGGTCTCAACTTATAGGCCGCCTTTATAATTCTTGCTAAGATCTCATCTGAAGGAATATCAACTCTTTCAGCTCTACCTAGATAACGATAAAGTTGTGCTCTAGTAATTTTGATCTCTTTAGCAGTTCTAGAAATATTCTCACCACAAGCTTCAAATACTATTTTAAGCAGTTTTAGACGCTCATTTTTCGGAACAAAACTAGCTAACGCTAAAGCCCGCTCATCATCTATATAGGACACACAGACCCCTATAATTCCTGTGGAAAATACCCTCTTAAAGGTTTCATTATTGTATTTCATTTATATGAAAATACCCCACTAGTATGTGTGAGGTTGAGTATTTAAGTATTTTTATCTAATATTATTTATAATTTTATCTATTTTTATCGAAATATATTTTATATATTTATTGTTATCTATTTTTTGATTTTCCAATAGAAAATGAGGGGGTTGTGTGTTGTTTTTGCTAGTGTTATGCGGCGTTTTTATGCCTTTATGGTTCCGTTCGGAACTATGAATCCGAAGCTTTTCGTCTTGTTTTAGACTTTTCTAACGGCTATTTTTCTCGTGTTTGATGGTTCCATAAGGATTCAAAAACCTCGAAAAATGCTTTTTTATTGGTTTAATTAGTATCATATATGGTGTACTATGATTGTAACCTTCACGAATGCTTCAATTTTTATATTTAAATCTTTCTATCATGAGATCATCAATTTTGCCAATACAGCTCTTTTTAAAGATGTTTGAGATCATCGACTTTCCAATATTTTATCTAAAAAAGTCAAGGTATTTTTAGTTGGAATATTGTTCTCTTGTTTTTTATAGTTTACTTCTCAGTATACAAGAGTTTTTTGTCTTTTTGTTGGTTAAATTGGTATTCCGCTGGCCTTGCTACTCTATTCTACCATATTTGTAGAGGTTTTATTTAACCTTTTATCTTGCAAGATGTTATCATAATAAACAGTTGACAACTGTTTACCCCTTTATTTCCAGTGGATCCTCCCGAAAAACCTGATTTACGCTTGATTCTTTATTTTTTCTTCTCTTTTAGATTTTTTGGAAGAAATGTTTGTATAAATCCTTTTTTTGCCCTTTTTGGCCAAAATTTTTCTTTTTTATTTTTTCTATTTTGTTATCAACTTATATTTTTGGCCGAAAAGCTATTATATTTCTGTTATAATATAATTCACACAACTGGAATGGTTGGGGTTATCTTAATGAAGAAGCCTAAGTGGCGTGTTGAGTACGTCTCTCCCCTTGGCGAGAAGATAACAATTACTTTAGAAGGGACTTTTAACAATAATAAAATAAAGCAATTTCTAGATTTATTAGAGATCTTTGCGACTTCAACTTCCTCTGAGTATTCTTTAAGTCACAATGTCACAAGTAACATCACGAAACAAACCAAAACTAAAGGGTTAAAGGAAAGGATACTTCTTCTGCTTAACAAACGTTTTCATAATCGTTGGTTTACGAGTAAAGATGTTGCAGCGGCTTTCTATGATGAATACTCTGAAATTATCCCAGAAAACGTTATATCCACCTATCTTTCAAGGTTTTACTATCGTGGGATTTTATTGAGGAGAGGGACACGTGCAAGAAGACAGTACACAATCTCCCCTAAAATCACCAATGAACTTTAAGATTTTCATATAATTAAATTCATGTACTTAATTGTTCTCTTAGCATTATTATCTGTTTTACTTTTTCGGGAACTTGATATTTATAAGGCCAAACTGATTCATCTCTTATTAAAATTCCTTCATCAGCTAATTTTTTAAGAAGCCTGCTTGTATGTTCCCTAGCCTTACCAATCCTCCTGGCAATTGCTGTTCCTCCTCTTAATTCTGGATATTTAATTAACACTTTGATTATTTCCTTTTCCGTTATTGTCAGACGATTCAGTTTACTAACCAGATCATCATCTGTGATCTGTGATGTGACGGCCAGCCTTTCAGTCACTGTTTTTCCTTCTAACCTTTTTTGGGTTTTAGTGAAAGGTATCTGTACTAATTTCCTTGAAGATTCTTCTTCAGCTTTTTGGGATGCAACCTCTATTGCGGGTTTTATTGACGGTATCGTTATAGGTTTTCGTTCAATTTTTCTCTCCCTTAAGGTAATGGAAGTTTTGGGCTGCGGTTGTTCTGCAATGTACTCTTTTATTGTGGTCTCCAATCTTCTTAACCTACTTCTAAGGTCCGTAATATATTCTTCAATAACATCTAACCTTTCTTCAATTAATCGAAGTCTTGCAAGTCTTCTGATTATGAGGTCAAAATACTCCGTCACATCTCTCCTAAATTCTTGTAGTTCTCTAGATGCATCCTCCCTCGTGCGAAGACTCATATTCTCATACCTTTGATTTGTTATGTCATAATATGTAACTTCTCACTTAAAGCTCTTTTGGATATGTTGTTGTATCACATCACTTTCATACTATTTACTGAAAACTTTAGTCTCTTTTAACATCATCTATATTAAGTTTTATAATCTTTCCTCTTTTGAATTCCCTTTTAATCTCCATCATCTATTGGTAGAGTGTGACTATTGTAAATGTAACATAATCACAAATTTGGATAATGATCACATATCACAAAGCTTTAAATTCATGGTTTCTTTTAGGTTTCCAAAAGGCGTGATTATATGCTCCGTAGCGCTAGAGTACATGTTTCAGGAATTGTGCAAGGTGTTGGCTTTAGACCTTTCGTATATAAGTTGGCTACATCTCTCAACCTTACTGGCTATGTGATCAATCTCGGCGATGCTGGCGTAGAAATCTTTATTGAAGGTGAGGAAGAGAAAATAAAATCCTTTTTGAACCTTCTACATGATCAGAAACCTCCAACCTCTTATATCGAAGATGTAATTGTCCAATGGTTCCCCTATAAAGGTAGGTTTTCAACTTTCTCTATAAGGCGGAGTTCAAAAATCGCGAAGGGTGAAATGTCTATAATTCCCCCAGATGTTGGTATATGTGATGAATGTGTCAGGGATATTCTGAATCCCTCCAGTAGATACTATCTATATCCTTTTACAAATTGCTCAGTGTGCGGCCCTCGATTCACTGTGATTTGTGATTTGCCTTATGATCGTGACCGCACATCTATGGTTGACTTTCCATTATGTAATGATTGTTTAAAAGAGTATCAAGATCCAAATGATCGTAGATATCATGCTCAAGGAATATGTTGCCCTAATTGCGGCCCAAAAATTTTTCTCTACTCTATTGATGGGGAATTAGTTAATACCTCAGATCCAATATTTGAGGCTGCCAAACTGCTTAGAGAAGGGTTTATTATAGGTGTGAAAGGTCTCGGCGGTTTTCATATTGCTTCTAAAACTACGGACGATGATGTAGTCCTTAAACTAAGAAGGAGAAGAAAACGTCCTTCCCAACCTTTCGCAGTTATGTCTCCTAATATTGATACCGTTAAAACCTTTGCAGTTATATCCCCTATAGAAGAAAAGCTTCTAACATCTTATATTCGTCCAATTATATTATTGCAGAAGTCTGATAATTACTTCTTATCTAAATGGATCTCTCCAGGATTGCATACGATCGGTGTCATGCTTCCGTACACTGGTATCCATTTACTTCTACTATCCTTTTCAAGGGAACCTGCTTTAATAATGACTAGTGGTAACCTTCCAGGTGAACCTATGGTCATTAGCAATAGTGAAGCTTTTAAAAAACTTGAAAACATAGTTGATTATCTACTTATTCACAATAGACGCATAATAAATAGATGTGATGATTCAGTATTGCGTGTGACGTCAAAATTGCCTGTTATGATTCGAAGATCAAGGGGCTATGTACCTGTTCCCGTTAAGTTACCACTAGGAAACAAACTGAATATACTTGCAATGGGTGGAGAAGAATTTGTAACAGGCGCTTTATTGAAGGAAAATAAATGTTATATAACTCAGCATATCGGTGACACTGATAGATTAACCACCTTGACATTTCTTGAATCTGCCTTGAACTTTATAATTAAGATTACTAGAACATCAGAAATTCATTATGTTTCATGCGATCTACATCCAATGTTCTCTTCAAGGAGGCTTGCAGCTAAATATTGTAAGAAATTTAGTGCAGAGCTAATTCCAGTTCAACATCACATCGGGCATTTTGCCTCCTTAATGGCGGATTCAAAAATACCCGTAAATGAACCTTCGGTCTGTATCGTTATTGATGGTTATGGATATGGTTTAGATGGGCAAGCATGGGGTGGAGAAATATTAGCATATAAAAATAAAAAATTCTTCAGAGTTGGCCATTTAGAATATGTGCCTTTACTTGGAGGGGATCTCGCAACTAAGTATCCTGCCTACATTTTAGCAGGTATGCTGACAAAGGTTTACTCAAAGGATTTTGTTTTCAACTTTCTCACAAAAAACGTTATAGCTGGTTTCAAACATGGTGAGAAAGGTATTCTCTTAGCTCTTGAACAACTTGAAAGGAAATTCAACATAACTTATACATCAAGTATGGGGCGAATTCTCGATGCTTTTTCAGCGCTGTTCGGAATATGTTATCATCGCACATATGAAGGTGAACCTGCAATGAAATTTGAATCCTTTGCATGGAAGGCCCATAATAAGTCTCCTCTAGACATAACTGTTCCAATAAAGTGGGAGAATGGTGAATATCTTATACTTACAACTGAATTGTTAAAGCAAATTATTGAGTTGATGAATTCTAAAAAATATTCATTGGAGCTTCTTGCAAAATCCGTCCATATAGCTCTAGGTAAAAGCTTAGCTGAAGTTGCCACTAAAGTAGCTGAAAGATTAAATGCCAGTAACATTGGTGTTTCAGGAGGTGCTGCTGTAAATGAGTTCTTAGTTTCCTCAATAAAAAAAATTGTTGAAGAAAGAGGTTTTAATCTAATTAGACATGTAACTGTGCCTCCAGGTGATGGCGGGCTGTCTTTAGGTCAATGCTATTACTCTCTATTAAATGTGATGTGATTTCACGTGACATTGCGTCACAAAATCACGGAAAAATTAGTTTAATTTATCATGAGTTGAAGATTATTCTCTCCAAATCTGCCCCTTTGATGCTCCCTGAATTCTGCCTCAAGAACGCTAAAATTTATAGTTGTGACCTGAAAAATTATCCTACTTACCGTCCGTTAACCCTTATTTTCATATTTTCATCGG
>Ga0190336_1000057_pt1 | contig 22155 bp, 23 predicted proteins | sample 487204910_MG_FD_161651 | JGI IMG/M metagenome (GOLD analysis project Ga0190336, IMG submission 161651) | Hydrothermal vent sediment bacterial communities from Southern Trench, Guaymas Basin, Mexico - 4872-04-9-10_MG | ecosystem: Environmental > Aquatic > Marine > Hydrothermal vents > Sediment ...
TATCATATAAAACATCAGCTTCATAAGTAGTCCAACCTTGCATCGTCCATTTCTCTCTTTCTCTAGGCACTAGTCCAGGATGTGCTGTATAGATAATTTTAACTTTATCCCTTGGGGCTACAGGCCCATAGTCTTTTTGAGAAACATAAAAATATGGTTTAAACTGAGTTTCCTTTTTTATTGTTAGTTTACCTTCACTATCCCTAAAAAATAAATAAAAATCTTTACCTACCGGTACTATATTCTCAAGACTAGAACTCATCTGTTTCTTCCCCAAAATCTTCTTCTATCACTCTTTCTCCTGTCTCTACCACCAATTCATCATTAGTTATAATTCCAGTAGCTAAATCAAAATCTATAGTAAGTTTCCCTTTAGGTCCTTGCCGATTTTTTTCAATTGAAATGTATTGTCTACCTTTTCTTTCAAAGAAACACAGCAAACAGTCACAACAGAATATCTTACCCCAAGCTTCTGAAATATCTCCCATTCCAGGAGTTGAACTTTTTAAGGCATCTCGATTAAACTGAGTAGGAGAAATAACTACAGAATTGGTTACCATAGCCAACTGCTTTAAAAACTCAGAATTTTCCCTATATCTAAACCGCTCATGCTCATATCTCTTACCACTCCGTAACAGATCCAGATAGTCAACTAGTATTACTTCCGGTTTGAACTTTTTAACAATCAGTTTCCTGATATATTGTTCTATTACTTCAAAAGTAACTTTTCTTTTATAACTTTTAATTATAAGTTTTCCTTTCCTTGGAAATCTTTCCATAGAAGTCCTTAGATGTCGCCGTAGTTTATCTTTATCTTTTAGTTCATATCTCGGACACATAAAAATATAAGAATCTAACCTTGACTGTAGTTCCCATATAGGTTCTTCTAAATTTAAGAACAATACATTCTTTCCTTGATATAAACTTTCAATAGCTTGTCTACAAAGAAAGGTAGTTTTTCCTCCCCCCGTTATACCTAAAATAATATAATATCTCCCACTCTGCAACCCTTGACCATCTCTTAAAAAATACTCATCAAGAACTGGAATATTAGTTTTTACAGTGAAAACATTTCTAGATTTCTTTCTAAGTAATGCTTTACTTGTTCTTTCTATAAATGATTCCCAATCATATACTTCTTCACCAAAATCATACTCAAAAGTATAATCTGTCAAAAAATCTTTCAGAATTTGCTCAACTTGTTTTAATTTTTTCTCAAAATTTCCTAAACCAAGAAAAATTCCAATATACTCACTAACTATGTATAATTTAAGAGAGTGAGAAACTGTCTGTATTATAGAATGTTCAGAAACTATTATCTCCTCTTCTTTCTCCTTTAGTCCTTTATCAAGTTTTAATATCTCAATAATACTCGCTCCATCATAACCAAACAATTTTAACCGTATAGCTTCCTCTAGTTTTACTCTATCTTCATAAGGAACAAATGACAAGTACTCAGTTTCTTTTACCTTCCGAATTAAAGTAAAAAGAAAGTCACTAGTCCCAAAAAGAACCAACGGCAAAAATTTCTCTCGGATATATTCTAAACTTAACATTTTCTACTAATTTTAAATTTCACCTTGTGAAGTCCTTCCATACCCGGCGGAAGTTCTGTAACCACAACATTTTCACCCAAATATTTTGTTGTATAAAATCCATCAAAAACTGTAAACAAAAGTTCATCTGACTTAATTAACTGACCGAGTTGATAATGAAAAATATCCTGAAAAACTCTCTGCACATAATGATTATATTCCTTATAACTTGAAAATTTAAACTTGTTACGAAACTTACTATTTAGTAAATAAAGTAGTCCTGTGCCCCTTCCTTCCTTACTATAAAGAGTAGATAAAATCTCAAGTTTTCTCTCTCGACCATTATCAAATAGTGTATAAGGGTCTTCCACATCATTAAAATAATCAATAAGTTCTTTATCTTGTATAAGTAAAATTATAGTAGATAACTCAGCACCTTTGTAGTCATAATAATATATATTTTCATAATGTATGGCTGAGATTAGTTCCATCCTTTCTTGCTGTGTCAATCCAGTTAAATTAGGAACAAAAGTTACTCTATTAGTAATACTTTTCCGAGGAAATAAAAATAACCGGTTATCCCAAAGACCTTTTTCCAACTTCTTTTTTAGTTCCGGATTTAACTTATCTTCATCAAGAGGTATACCATGAAGAACTTTCTCTTTGTAAATTTCTGGAAAAAGATATACTTGGGAAGAATCCAAATAGATACCTAACTTACCCCACACAGCAGGTTCTTCAAAAGTTATATGTATAGGATAAGCTGCTTCGGCTATAAAATACTCTCTAACTAACCGCCTCCAGTAAAAATTCTCTAGAACCTTACTTTTAATTACTAAACTTGTATTATAATTAGAAAAAATAAGCCGCTCATTCCGAATTAAAAAAGATGAAAAAGCCATCCTTACTTCTTTTCTTCCATCTCAATCACTCTATCTAAAACCAAGCGAGCTGTCCCTTCAGGGTCTCCCTCCCGTATAAAAATTTCTTCATAAGGTAATTTAAATCGAGTTAATATTTTCCTTACCGCATCTGTAACAGTAGTATCTTCCCGCTTTGGACTTCTCATAAAAAACGTAAATAACTTAACAGCGTGAAAATCGAGTAGATGGATAGTATTCAAAGGTAGTTTAGCACAGAGACGATAAGCAGCGTTATCAACTAGACTTCTATCAGCAATAATTGGTTTATCCTGGTGAACCAAATAACTGGCAACAGTAATAAAATCTAAAGCGTTCTCAAAATAGTTATACGCAGCGTTATAACCAAATATCTTTTCTTTCCAACTATCTCTTATTCCCATCTGCACAAGTATTCCATGAGCAACTTCACCTACAAAAGCAAACCTATCACCATCAGCCAACTGCTTAATTATTTTCCAAGTTGTAGTTTTACCTATCCCATGACTTCCCGATAAAGCATAAACCTTAATCATCTCTTCACCTCCCAATTTTTCTACTACGCAACAATTTAGCTAAAGGTGTAGTATCAGGATCTACTTGCTTCCAGACCTTACCAACTTTCAACCAAAGTCGTTGATTTGAAGATGCAGGAAATCCATCTCGATGCAACTCCCGTTTATATTTACCATCTACTACCACGTCAATAAAATCAAGCACCTCGGGACGGAGCTGTTCCAAAGTAAATCCTGTATATAATACACATCTTTTATTAAATTGTTTCTTAACTGCCTCACTTATTAATCTCAACTCCTGAGGATAGTATCCAAAATCTCCCCCTAGAAAAACTATACTATCTACTAGTTCTACATTTTTCTTTATCTCCTCAATTACTTCTTCCACAGTAAGTTTCTTACACAGAGGACTATCTGGATCTTGCAACTCGGGATTCTGACATCCTGGGCATCGATGCCAACACCCACAACAGTATAAATTTAAACTAATACCCAAATAAGGGTCATCTATAAACCCAACCTCAAATCTTGCTATTGGTAAGTGGTTGCTCTTCCCAGGCATCTTTCTCCCTCTTTAAAATAACTTTGGTAAGATTAGTAGTTTTATCTTTAACATACAACAAAGTAATAACTGGTATAAATACTCCATGAACTTTACGAACTCGCCCACGCCCAGCTATTATTTTTTTAGGATACTCCCGAAGAGTAAATTTAAAATACAGTTCCTTTATAGAAAAAGGTAGTTGATTATATGAAACTTTTCTATATATGTCCCAGTAAGGCCCTTCGGGAGAACTAGTAGTAGTCTTAATCTTAATCTTACACACCCCAGTAGAAGTAACATCAGAGTACTGGTGAAGATATTTCCAAAGAGCTCTAACAAGAAAAGTTCTTAACCACACTTTTAAATCCAAAATAGTTCTAATCCTTTCAAACATTAATCAAAAAACTAATATCTGCAGATGAAGTAGAAAAAGCAAAAGCATTATGCAAATGAATACTTTCTTCATGCTCTATAAAAATCCAATACTTACTACTTATCTCCTTTACATCCTTTTCAACTAACCGAACCATATCTTCTACAAACCGTGGACGGTGGTAACTAGTTTCAGTTACCCACTTTTCATCAACTCTTTTTAGTAGTTCCCAGATAGGTGAACTAGCATGTCTTTCAACAATCTCCACTATATCTTCAATCCAAATTATTCGCCCGCTCGATTCTAAAACTATCGTGCAGTAGCTCCTTTGGTTATGAGCACCTACTTCAGATATTTCTTTAGAACAAGGACATAAACTCAAATAAGGAACCCGAACAGAAGTATACTCTGTTACTTTTTTCCGATTAGTCATTATAATATATTTATAATCAATAGGTAAATAAGATTCAAGTTGAGAAACTGGTGACTTTTTTTCCATAAAATATCTTGTGCTAGCTTTAAGAAAAAATTGTTCTGAATAAGGAATCCTGTCTTGCAACATATTTAGAAAATCTAGATACGACTGCCGAGTAGTGAATTTTTTAACAATACTTAATCCACTAACAAACCTCGACATATCAACTCCCTTCCTGTCTTTTCCTAAGAAACACCCTACACTCAAAGTGCCATCCGTAGTAAAAGTCTTTCCATCTCGTGTAGTCATCTCAAATAAAAAACCTACCCCTTTTACACCAACTACATTAATATCAGATTTCACAAAAGGTGGCATCTGCTGAATATCTGGTAAAGTTTCCATAATCTCCTCCATCATTGAAGTTGAGCAGAACTCTCTCCAATTGAGTTATTTCCAAATAAAAGATATGTAGTACAGTTAACAATCCTAAATAAAAGGTTTACCTCCTCTGGAGTTAACCGGCCGGATTTATTACCAACTGAAAAAAATAAAGTTTCATTATCTTCTATTTTAAAATACAGAACATCTCCAGGACTTGTCCCTCGAGCATAATACCGAGCACCACTCGCTAAAAACTGCTGTAAAACAGTTAAAAACTCAGTAAAACCCGGAAAAGAAAACCAGAAATCTTTCTCCCCTAAGATTAACTGACATTTTTTACCAATTACTCTCAAAGAAACAGTACCAGCACCTATATATATTCCTCTATCCACAGCGTAGGCCCTCCAGTATTCTGTTTGCCTTTCTATATAGTTCAGGATAAGAAGATTGCTTCAACTCCACCTTCCACCCGTTTAAAAAATTTATTAAAATATCTTCCTGAATAACTACCTCTAATTCATACTGCCTAACTACATTCATAAATACATCCATATCGAACTTTTTCTCTTCTAAAATATAATTATAAAGTAAACTAGGTACTAGTGTTGGATCATCTTCTAATAAACTACACAACTTATAATTCACCTCAAACTCATCCTTCCTATCAAGTATTAGATCTACTTTTTTCTGTAATCCCCCCCACTCCATAGAACTAAGTACATCAAGAAATTCTTTAGGAGATCTTAAGTGTGGATGGTTCTTAAGTACTTTTTCAATCAGAACAGAACAAAACTTGGGTCCTAATGATTTTATACCGGGCACTTCATCTTTATCGCCCATTATTGCTATAAGAAGAGGTAACTGCTCATACTGGAATTCCGTAGAGTTAAATCCATAGGACTTAGCAATATCCTCCCGCTGTAAAAAAGTTTTATTAACTGGATCAAAAATTTCTGCCCCAAAAGCTTTTAACTGGTAGAAATCTTTATCTCTAGATACTATAGTAACAGACCCTACCTTTGACATAACCCTCACTATAAAACTAATTATAGAATCAGCCTCAACATCCGTACTACTTACAAAATGAAAAGGACTAACCCGCAAGCAGTCGTAGATTATCTTTCTTTGTCTTTGCCACTCTCTTCGCTGTGTTTCCGTAGAAAAGGCACTCCGTCCTTTTTTATAATCTCTGTATAATTTTCTTCTATAGACACTTTTTCCAGTATCTGTTACTATAAAAACTCGTTGAGGATGAAAAGTATCTAGATAATTAAACAAAGTTTTTAAAAATATATAGCATCCACTAATACTGGTACCATAACTAGTAGTATATTTTAGATATTTTTCCCCCGCAAAAAATGCTGACATAAATAACTGAGAAAAATCTAAAACTAAAGATCTAACTCCCGTGCCACCCAAGTTTGGTACCTCGTAACTTTTTCAGAAAATTTGGATGGAGAATTCCGTTTCTTAGCTAAAGTCAAAGAACTAAATTTAAACCGATTAGTTGGTATATTTATTACAGAACGACCATCCTCCTCATACTCAACATCAAAAACACTTTCTACTTTTGATAGCAGATAAATATAATTGGAAATATTCTGAATCCGCACCTGGACAGATTTATCTTTCGCTGGATTTAAAATAATAGCCATTGGAGTTACAACAGAAGTAATCTTTGGAAAAAATCCAACATCTACACCTTTACACCGAATCCAGTAAAAATTATTTACCTCCTGCAAACTTAGTTCTAACAAATCATTGTTAAAAAATAACTCCCTACTAAACTCCTCCCTAGTATAACTGGGGTAAAAATTTCCAACCCAAATATTATCTACATCTGAACCATATTCTAAAACTACCTCCCTAACCAGATGAGGAAAACGACCTTCTCGGGGTTGATTATAAAGGTTGGAAAAGAATAAAAGTAGTTCATCATGATATTTCTCAGGAAAACTACGAGATACAGTAAAATGTGGAATAGAAATTGAAAGATATCGAGTTAAAAATTTTTTCTTTTCAAGGATAGTAAATGAAAAATCTGGATCCAGTTTTATACTTGGTATCAGATATTCTGCAAAACGATTATACTTATAACAAAATAGATGCCAAGATCGTGGCCAATTTTTCTTGTAAAGTTCTTTTATCAAACTAACAAGTTCCTCTTCTTTTCTAATTTGCCAGTATCTACTAATTAAATCAACTTTTTCCTTTCTTGTCTGACAAAAAAGCAACAACCGTGGGAAAAAAATATTACCAAAAAGATATTTAGTACCAGTACTGGAAGTTTTCTTCATAAGTGTTACCAAGTATATCAAATACTTGTACTACAACTGTATTAATACCTTTTTGTATTTCCGCTTCTACAGTTCTTACGGCAAGTTCTTTATCATCTCCTTTTACTTCTTTAATATCAATTTTATTTCCATTTAATGTTACCAGAATAGAATCTTTATCTAACTGGATTGCTGAAAGGATACTAAAAGTAAAATCTACTTTCTCAACTCCTTCTAAAAGAGAATATGGCTGAGGGTACACTGGTGTTATAGAAATCCATATCCATCGAGCGCTTTCCACCAAACAGTTTCTTACATCACTAAATATAACTCCTTCAATAAAACACTGTCTCCAACTTCCTTCCAAATAACCAAAAGTAATAGGGACTACTTCTACATCAACAACACCAAAATTGGCTAAAATAGCTCCTCTCTCACTTATCCATCCAGGAAAAGATTGAACTTCAACTAGTCTCTCAGAAAAAGTTCCAGAAATAGTTTGTAACCAAACTTCCTTCTTACTATAACAGTTCCAATCCGTGGCGAGAGTAAAGCAAAGTCTTGAGTCACTTTCTGTGAGAGGTCTTTCACAACGGAGTGCTTCCATATCAGAAACTTTATAGACATATAGATACACTCCTTTATCACTTTCTACATGATAACATATATTACATATCCTTTGACTTACATCACCAAGTTCTAGATATACTCCTCTTTCACTTCCTTTCCGCACTTCAACTGTAGTTTCCAGCACAGAAAGTTCTTCAATGCTTTTTCTTTGCACAAAAGCACTCCGAGCGCTAGTAGATAGAAAAGGAGCACATAAGAAACAGTTTCTTTTATCCGTGCAAGAAGAAACTACTACGGCCTCAACTTGATCTCCAGTGCAGAACTGGACATGCAATGGTAAAGAGACAAGTTCAGTAGTAGAATCAACAACTACATCTAGTAAAGTATCACTAATCCAAACTGCTTCCAACTTTTAAAAACTCCAATAATTTTAGATAAAAATTATTAAAATCAAGTAAGTTGGCATCTAATACTAATGCTTGCTGAGGAGGCTCAAACTGGAACATGAGAGGCTGTTTATAAACTCCCCTAGTATCTCTTGCCTGAGCTTTCTCAAGTGAGCATTTTAACCAAACTACATAAAATTTACCATACCGGGATACTATTTCTCGCATTCTTTCTCGATACCGAACTCGGGGAGCAACAAAAGATAATAGAACATTTACACCATTTTTATTTAAGACATTACAGATATAAGCAGTGTTTTCTAAATTTTTCATTCTATCCAAGTCACTAAAACCAAGATCTCTACATACTGTACTTCTAACATCATCAGCATCTATGTGGATCCAGTTCCAAAAGAACGGTTTAGTTTTCAAGTATCTACAAAAAGTCGTCTTACCACTACAGGGTATCCCGCAAACTAAAACTGTCTTCAAAATTCTACCTCCTTTTCAAAAAATTTCCTTTTCGCTGCAACTTATTATAACACCTCTTACACATAGACCTAGCATAATAAACCTTTATCCGTCCACACCGTGAGCACCGTATCAACCGAAGCCTCTTCTGGAAATAATACCGAGGAAAGTATCCATCCTGCAACAACCATTTTAGAAAATAAGGTGTAGGAGACTCTGTAAGGTAACCTAAAATAAGTTCTAATTTCTCCTTATCAGTAAGAGATCTAATTTTTTGAGCAGTTTGACGAACTAACTCTTCCTCTATCTTTTCACTAAACATCAACCACTGATTTCTTAATTCAATCAGTTCAGCACCAAGTCGAGCAAATAAAACTTGATCTAAAACTTCACTATTAATCCTCACTCAAATTGACCTCCAACAAACGAGCCTCCCCAAAACGTCCTCCATGGGACTTACAATGCTGGCGGGCCTCAGATTTTGTCCAGTGTTTTTTAGGATAACGAAAAGCTTGTTGCACCCACCGTTGCCCTACTTTACAATAGATGACATCATAAGGTTTTCCATTATGTTTTCTCTTTCCGTTTACACGACGGAAAGCAGAGCAGTTCTTCGGATCTTCCAACCTACAAGACCACTCATTAGGATATGGCATTTTTAGTACCTCCAACTGAAGTAATACCATTCTTTTTTTCTAACCAAATCACTCGGTCCCAACCATTCCAGTCCTTCACAGTTTTATTATGAGTGATAAAGAATATCTGTGAAGGTATCTTACGAGAAAACTCCTTCAGCAAGCGTAAAACCCGGACGACTACCTCACCGCTTAACTTATCTATTATCTCATCTAAAAGTATTATTCCAGCAAATCTTCTACTAGTAGCTAACAAAGTAAGAATTCCAAGAAGTAAACTAATATCAATACTTCTCCTCTCACCCATACTATACGACCAGTACGAGCGGTTATTCACTAAGCAACCAAACTCTCTCTCAAACACAAACTCCACCATCATATCCGACTGCAACAACTGGCGTAAGTAAAACTGTGTAACTGAACTAAACGTTCTAATAACTTCTCTAACAATCATCTTTTTAAAACGACCTTTATTAGCACAAATCTCTTTCCAGACGCTGATTACAGGAACTAACTCCTTAAGTTCTAGTTGTTCCTTTGTTAGATTGATAAGTTTATGTTCCTCACCCCGTATATCTCCCCCAATTTTTTCCAGTTCTTTTAACTGAAGTTTTAACTCATCTTTTTCCTCCTCCATCTTTGAACACTCAACATTTAACTGTCTTAACTTTTCCCGCAATACTTTCTCATTAATCAATGCTCCCTCAACTTTAGATCTTAAACTATTTAATTCTTCTTCAATTTTTGCTTTCTTCTTATCTAACTCTCGTAATATACTGGATTCTTTATCAAAACGAACTTTCCACTCAGAAGCTTTCTGGATAAGGGAATTCTTTTCATTTTGTAACTCTTTAACAAATTTAGCAACTAGTTCTGGATCCACTTTCTGAAAACACCAAGGACATCTTTGTCTGGATTTCTTTTTCTCATTTTTCTTTATCTCAGTATCTATCTTTGACATCTCCCCATTAATTTTAGTTAATTGAGCATAAAACTCAGTACGAGACTGCTGGTGCTGCTGTATATGAGAATTAATTTGTGTAAGTTTTTCCTTCTTCTTCAGTCCTAATTGAGTAAGTTGCTTGCGTTTAGATTCTATACGGAGCAGTTCCTGATTCCTCTGTTCTATTAGGTCTTGTGTAGAATTTATCTGAGCCACAACATGGTGAATTTTATCAATTAGATTTTTCCTAATAGTTTCCTTCTGCTCCAGTACCTTCTGGTACTGATCCAGACGAGTCCGTAGAACTAATTTTTCTTGTTCTATCTTCTCCAACTTATCAAATACATTATTTTCAACTTCTTGAACTCGGTGTTTAATACCCGGGGGCAAAAAATTAAGATTCAATAAACTTTCTACCAACTCTAATTTCCTCTCTAAAGGTAAACTAAAGAACTGGACATAATTACCCGAGTAAAAGACGTGTGTGTTAAGAAAATCTGTAACCGAGCATCCAAGTAAATTTTCTACAACTTCTATATTATCTTCTAACCGTCTAAACTGTATAGGTTCCCCTTCTGGATTTCTAATTACAACTTTTGTCCCTTTTCGAGAACGACTCCGAGTAATTCTCCAGTTGTTATCGAAAGTACATTCTGTTACCAGATCTTTCTCCCCTCGCCGGATTAAATCATCAAGAACAACTTGCCCCCTCTTTCCTCTCACTGTTTGCCCGGTGATATTAAATAAGATAGAATCAAAAAGAGCACTTTTACCAACTCCGTTCCCCGAACCTGAGTCCCAGTCATAACCAGTTATCAGTATTAGATTTTCTTCAGGACTAAACTCGAGAGAAATAGAACGATAAGAAAGAAAATTACGAATTTTTACTTTCTTTAGTCTCATCCAAATCCTCCAAAACATTTAAAGCTATCACAACAATAGCATAAAGTTCTAGTTCAGAATAATCAGGGAAATACCGAGAGATTCTTTTAACTATATCCCTTGCTCTTACTAATACTTCTTCTTTCCCCTTCATAATCTTACCTTCATAATTTATAAAAAATTCTACTTTTACGGACCTCCTCTTGCCGGGTCCTTATCATAGAAGATACTGGAACAAAATAACCAATGACTCTTGTGACTTGCTCCACTACAAGTGAAGAACATATAGGACAACGAGTCATAGACCCAAGAAATGTATGCCCTTGTCCACAACGAGAAAAAAGAGGATTAATAGCAAAATGCTTTAACCCTTTTTTCGTTGCATATTGTATAAGTTTACGAACTTGCTCAGGACTTGCTTGAGAACCAATATTCAGATGAGTTATTACACCTCCAGAAAAATACTGGTCAAGTTCTCCACCTATTTTAATTCTCTCCACTAACTCCACTGGTTCCCACAACGGAATGAACTGATTAGAATATAACTTATAAGGTAAGTTGGGATAAAATACTTTATCTTTTTCACATAAAGTCACTGCAGCACTCTCCGCTGGAACTTGCTCAAGATTAAATGGGACATCCCACCGTAGAGACTCCTCTCGAATAGTATCCAAAATACAAGCCAGCCATTTTTTTAGCACCCCTACATCTTTTCTAAAATCATACCCACAAATTTCACCTAACTCCCACACACCTACTAGTCCTACCGTGGAAAAGAACATCTGGTCAAGATTTAACCAACCCAAAGGTGAGAAAAACTTAAGATAACCAGATTGTATCAATTTCTCAATTAGACACCGGTGACTATATAATATGGAGCAAGCTTCTCGAACTCTTTCTCTTATAACAGATTCAACTTTTCCCGGATCTCCCCCACAGTCAAGACCTACACGAGGCAAATTCACAGTGACTACTCGATGTGACCCAATGTTAAGACCACCGTTACCAAAAGAATCTATACCACGAAACTCCATCAAGTCCTTTACCGAAGATGTAAGTCGGCAACAAGAAGCGATTTGAGCACAATCGCTAGTTATAAATATATTAAATACTCCTTCTGTATTACACTCACAAACCAACTGTAAGAATTTCTCATCCGGAATTATCCCTTCTGCGGATTTATATAAATTTACCGTGCAAACAGGAAACCGGTAAGGTAATCCAGTATGTGGATCTTTGGCTGCAATAAAACGCATCCACAACTCCTGAACTCTTTCAATCACATCAATATAGTCCATCACACTAGAACCATCTGGGTAATAGTACTGGGAGAAAATACTCTTCAAGGTCTCCCGGTCATAGAAACTTATATTAGTAAAAGGACTCTGACCTCCAACTCTATACTGATTATTCACTACATGCACAAACCGCTGAAAATCATTTACTATCTGCTTATCTCCTATATTTTCTTTCTTAACATACCAAGCATAATTAACTGCTAAATCAGCTAAAGCCACAGCCCCAGCAAACTCCTGACTTAGATCCATAGTGTACTCAATCACTTGAGATATAAAAGAGTCACCTCTTTTAGGTCTTTTCGAGTACAGTTGACCGTAAGGACGACCTTGTGCCATCAAGACACTAGTAGATACAGCCACACAGTAAGGAACTGTCCACAACGTCTGGTCGTGGCAATACAGGCGACCAGTAATGACATCATCAAGTATTTTCTCTACCTGCTCCTCTCGTAAATGGCAACTAGATATTAACTCCTTCCAAATTAACCATAAGGAGTAAAATTTTGAGTGTGCTTTAGCTATCTCGGACATAAAATTATTATTACTCCTCAACTGTCCTATATTAGCATTAGGGTCTACAGAAAAATCTTGTAAAGAACCCTTCCAATACTTAGACCCAAGTGCAAAAATATCAATCGACTCTCTATCAATACCACTTAAACGCAATAACCGCCGACCTTTCTCAGTACTATGAAATTTATTATACACACGAGCAACTTCATCAGGAACACTAAATTGAAACCTCATCTCCCATATACCTCCTAAACAATATTTTTAACTTCTTGAATAACTTTCTCGGGGGGTATCATCTCCATACATCTTGCACCTATCCGCCTTATACTAGGAGACTCAATCTCCTCCCAACTCATACACTGCTCCTTAATAATTGAATACCGGTCACCGCAAAGACAAGGAGGGCAAGAAAATACCGGCCGCACATTAGGATACCGGTCACATCGTAACTGGGGGTGTATGTTACCAAAGAGAGCCACACAAGGAGTCCCCACAGCATTGCTTGCATGTAAAGCACTAGTATCTGGAGTAATAACACAGTCACATTCCGAAATTAACGCTATCATATCACGCACAGAAGTCATATCAGTCCAATCTAAAAACTGGGATTTATCAAATCCAAGCACTCCATCCCGATAGTGAATACAGAAAGGATGCTTCTCACCCCACACTCTTCTAATAGTCCCCACGGTTACAACATTATACGATGATACTAACCCACGAATAACCTCCAACGAGAGTCTAATTGGATAAGTGCGGTAAGGAGATATAGAATTAAGAACATACACTATTGTTTTTCTCCGCTGAGAAAACTGATGGAAAACATTCCTTGCATATAATTTCTCCCTTGTCTGAACACAGTAAGATAAACCAGAGAATTCTTTTGGGTCTAAACCAGCCCGTTTAAAAAATAAATCCACACGAGGAACATTCATATAGGCCCACTCAGAAATCCTCCCCTCACGTGGATGTACTCGGCGAGATTCAACACAAAAATTAAAATCAATCACTTTATCATATCTTCTCTTTTCATTCCCTTGAAACACATCATAAGGAACCACACGATGCACATCCTTATTTCCTAACCATAGCTCCGGATAGCTAGTACAGACATCAACCTCTGCACTTGGATTGTTCTTTCGTATTGCTTTTACAACAGAAGTAAGAATTAAAATATCTCCAACACCAGATTGACGGTTAAGTAGAATCCTCATTACTAATTTTTTCTAAAAAATTTATTTCTAGCACTCACAAGCGAAACTTACAAATTATAAGATATAAAGTAAAAATTCTATTTTCAAGTATACTCCTTCTTTTATTTTTTATAGAAAGATAAAATTAATTTTTGTTTTAAAGCAACAAACCAAAAAAACCATAATAAAACATTACTACCATTGCCCCCACCCATTTATTATTAGAAAGAATTACTTCTATAAGGAAGATTTTATTTTAGTGGTGGTGGTTTGGTTGGTGTGTTATTGGTGATTAAGTATTGTCTAACTATACTTCCCTATTAAATAATATTATATCTACTCCTTTTTTCTTAATTTTAATATTTTTTATGGAGGAAAAGTTACTCTCCAAGGTCTGCGGTAAGAAACCGTGGAACATTCTAAAGCGAATATCCTAGAGAAAGTTGGTGGGTCCCACTTCCCTCTCCACCAAGGTAATGTGTGTTGAAACTTTTTTCGGAATTGGTATGAATCTTGTGACCATTTTTTTAGTTGGGGCTCCCCTCTAGGATGTCCTCTTAAATGAGCTCTTAGGAGAGGCATTTTTGCCTGTAAGAGCGGAGAAAGAATAGTGGAAAATCTTTTCTTTTTATCTTGTCTTAGTAATTTCTCAACTTGTTTTTCTAGATCTAGTTCCATTTCTTGCAGTGCTTTACGTGCAGCTACTAACTCTTTCTCAAGTTCCGGATCTGGTTCCTTTAGTTGTTTGAGTTCTCTTTGTAGTTGTATGACATAGTTTTCATGCCACATTCGGTTCCAGTTAATTTCTCGGGTAGCATTCTGGTGAGAATATCTGTTTAGATACAATTCAGGATACTCCCTTGTGGCAATTGTATCAACTATATCCTGCAACTGAGCTACTTGTTGTAAATACCATTTAGACCAGTGAGAATATGAATGGTGATGTTCTTGGCAACGCCACCCCAGTAATTTCTTTCCAACAACACTCTCCCGAGAATAAGCTCTGGGTGCAAGGGCCATCTGAGTAGCATCAAGCAACTTTTTTGAACTAACACGAGACTTATAACCCATAGGACCATCAATAAATGGTTGAGTAGGGTCTAAGTAGATAGTAAGCAGTGAAATTATATCTTTAACTAATCGCCTATTATATCGAGAAAGTAAAGCTTTTATTTTTCCTAGGTATTTTTTATGTCTAGTTCCATGTTCTATTACAGGGTGCTCTTGCATAAGTTTTTCTAAAAACTGTTCCTGAAAACCGGTTACAGGTTGGGGTAGATATTTTTTCTGCTGAGCCCACTCGGGAGCAAGAAGTTTATTGAAGAATTCTTGATGAAATACTACTACTGATGTTGCATATAGTTTTGTATTAGGTTCTTTACCTGATAGAAGACTTATTGCGTCAGCTTCATCTCTGTCTAGAATTATTCGTTCTCCATCTGGAGTATAAACTGTGAGAAGTGGTGCTAGATTAACTTCAACCATCTTTTTCTTGGTATCTTTCTGTTCCGGATCTACTCTATACATAATATCAGAACTTTTTCCATATTTTCTAATTAACTGTTTCAACCAAGTAAGCAATTTCTTTTTCCAAGGACTTAGATCTAGTTTATACCGGTGCCAATAGAATCTAATTACTTCTTTTGTTAGCCTTCTAATTGTGTAAGGTTTTTCGGCTCGGATTAATCCTTCACGTTCCATTGTTATTAGTATATAAAAAGCGTAAGTCCACATACGACGATGATTTTTATCAGATAATTTTCTAGGAAGTAACTCATGGATGTACTCCTCATATCCAGCCCACAATCCATCTCGAATAGTGTATCGAATTTTATAACTAAGCCATTTCTTATACTTTTCTCCTAATTCAACCATTGTTTTCCAATACGAGTAAGGTATATTTTCTTGTCGCCATATCCAAAACCGGAAATTAGTTAGTAAGTCAAAAGTAGTTTGTCCTACTTCTTTTAAGATCCATGACTGAACTACTCCATTAGGTTTATATTCCGGGTTTTTTGTTACTGACCATCTTGTAACCAAAGAGTTACCCCAGATAGGATCTCCAGCTTCTGCTGCTGCTAAACGACGACAGATAGTAAAAAGGTCTTGAAAAATCTCATCGTCCATCTTTCCTACAATAGGTATTGGGTCATGCCACTGCTTGCTTCGCCGTATATAACTTGCTATATAACAATTTTCAATTCCTTTTTTATGTCTTTTTTTACTTCTTTTTGTTACTGGTTTTCTATTACCTAAGAACCATTCGAGTAACTGGTATATATTATCTCTGTATTTTTCACACACCGGAGAGGTTCCCGTGGCAGCCAACTCTTTAAATAATCTAAAATGAGACCACCGGTAAGGTTGACCAGTTTCTGGATGAGTGCTTGGTGGTATAACAGCAAAACTATTAACTAAAAGTTCACCTATATCTAGTTCTTTATTTTTATAATAGCTCTGCTTCGGTATTTTATTTCGGCGGATATAATCTAAAAGTATTGATTTAGGCAGACAAAATTTGATTTTCTTAATACTTTGTCCATCTTTCTCATAATGCCAGATTGAGGGAAATTTCTTTAAAAAAGGCCATCTTTTCAAAACTTCTTCGAGAGAACGGTCTATGTCTAATATACAGATATTAGGAGTAAATACTAATGAGATACCGATGTTGTTATGAGTGTTACTAATTGGAATATCTCTTTTTTTATTCCAATCTTTTGGTGGCTTTTTTCCAACACAAGGTACTATTTGGACATTATATTCTTTCCAGTATTGCTTATAATGAGTGATTTGATTTTTAGTCATCATTAAGAAATTTTAGTTCCTTACTTTTTCTCAAGAAAAAGTTCCATTCTAACCCTTCTTCTTCTACAAATTTCTTTAATATATTAAAAAAGTTTTCTTTTTCTAGTTTTTCTGTAGCTGGATCCAAAAGAATTTCTAATTTTTCTACTTTCTCTTCTGTTTTCCAAGTAATTACATTCTCTGGCAGTTCATCAAGTTGAGGAGACCAAAGCGCTAACAGGTAGCAATCTTTCTGGGGAGTGGTAGAAAAAGTAATATCATAAGGATTTTTTAAAGCAGTTACCGTTGCTATTTTTTTAGTAGTGATGTCAATTAGATGGATAGCCTGTTGGGGGCTTTTAATAAGAGCAAAATCGGTTTTAAGTAGACTTCCACAGTAAGTAATTTCTCCCTTTTTACCTCTCTCGTGAATATGTCCGTTGAATATCTTTATACTAGTTCCCCATTTTTTAAGATGGCATATATCTAAATGAGTAAAAACTAATGTCTGTTCTGGGCGGCGAGAAACAGTGCGAAAGAATTTATCTATCACAGAAGAATCTTCTGTATAAGGTAAAAAAGAAAAAAACGTATGTTCATCTATACGTAAATTAGTTGGTTTAGTTATCACAGTTGCTATATCAGAAAATAGAAGGTCAAGTATATTAATTAGTTCATCTTCTAGAGTTACCATATCGTGATTACCGGTTACAAAAAATGTTTCCTTGGCAAACATTGCTATCTCAGTTATAATATTCTTAAAAACCACAAGTTCCGGAACTGTTGGAAGTAATTTTTTATTCTTAACTTCCAAGATATCGCCAAGAAAAACTATATAGTCAGGGTTATTAGAGAGACACTGCTCTTTAACCCACCATAAACTACGGAACAAAGCTAGTGTGAATGGATTACTAAACAAAGTGGGTTCAAGTCCTAGTTTTTTAATATCTTTTACAAGTTTTGGTGGTAGATAGTTTTTGCCTGTTAATTTATGTCCTAAATGGAGGTCGCCAATGGTTACTACTTTAATCATCAGAAAAAAATTTTGGATTAATATTGGTAGGAAAACTGCTTTTTTCTGAAATTTTTTTAAAAAGCGAGGTAGTAAAAAATGGCAGCAACATTACAGTTTAGATTAACTGGGGGTGCTAGTAACACAGATCCTAATGCTTCGTTAGGTGGTGTTATGTCTGGCACAGAAGTATCTTCGTCACCTATGAATAATTTATTTGATAATGTTTCCCCCGCTGAAGCTAGTTCTGGAGACACAGAATATAGAGCAATTGACATCTATAATTCTGGAGATACTACTGCAACTGAAGTTGCAATCTATATGTCAACTGAAACTTCAAGTCCAGATACTCAAATTGATTTAGGATATGATAGTGCAGGAGCTCATGCATCTGACTGGAATGGTCCTTCAATTACTGATGAAGGTGATACTCCTGCAGATAGTGGTGGAGGTAATATATCCTTCGCTCATCATACTAGTGGAAATAAGTTAACTTTACCAGATATTCCAGCTGGACAAGCAGTACGTGTATGGCTGAAGCGAATTGTTTCTGCAGGTGCTGGAAATACATCAAGTGACCAAGGTACTCTCACAGTAGAATATGCTTAATAGTTTTATACTGAAATCTTAGATCTGACTTGAGAAAAACTTAAAAAGGATTAAGAATGAGTTGGTTAACTGGTTGGCAGTATAGAAAAAAAGTAACTATAAGTGGTTCCCCTGGCGCTGGAACTAATTATCAAGTACTTCTCAAAGTAGGAGAAAGTTCTGGTGCTTCTGGGTGTGACTTTCATGTAGAAGGTAATTCAGCAAATTTCCCAAGTGATAAGAATCAATCTGGAGATTTAAGATTCACTGATGATGATGGGACTGCTCTACTAAGTTTTTGGGTGGAAAAAGTAGAAGGAACAAGCCCTAATAGGACAGCCCATATATGGGTAAAAGTTACTGATAGTCTAGATAGTGATGCGGATATTTACTGTTACTATGGAAACTCTGAAGCGAGTAATGTAAGTGATCCTGACAATACATTCATTTTCTTCGATGACTTTGAAAGTGGTAACTTAGACAAATGGTTAGTTGAACCTCAAGGAGGCTCAATTAGTATTGTTACAGATAGTCAAGAGGGGCAGTATGCTGTCGAATTTGATGACCCTGTAGTGACAGATTCACCCCACATATATCATCCTAATATAGATGAATGTAGTTGTTTATGGACATTTTGGCTTAAATTTCCTAGTAATCCTTATGGAGATCAAAATGAATTTTATATGTTCCTCGATTTTAATGGTAAAAGAGTTCATACTCGGTTAGAAGCTAATTACTACAGAGTTTATGATGGATCTTGGCACACACTACAATCACTATCAACTCACGTTTGGTATAAGATAGAATGGCAAGTTGACTACGAGAATAATACCTGTAAATGCTACATTGATGATATAGATAAGGGAAGTTATGGACTTTATGTAAATAGTGTAATAACCAAAAAAGTGCGCTTCGCATGTGGTAATAACCGCAAAGGGAGATATTACCTTGACTCAGTTTCCTTACGGAAGTTTGTGAGTCCTGAACCATCCTTTAGTTCTGCCGGAAGTGAAGAAATAACCCAACTTACTTCTAACTTAGTTACCGCTTGGAAGTTATTAAATGTCTGCAGTTTATATTCATCCTGGAGATTATTAACTGAGGAAAAGTTAAACTCACAATGGAGAATCTTTGGGGAACTTGCTGGAGACATCGCATGGCAAATCTTAACTACAGAGACTATCTCAACGATAATAGAGTGGAAACTACTTGACGCTCGAGACATAAGCCCAGCCTGGAAGTTACTCAATACAAGTGAAGCAATCTCGCAATGGAAGATCTTAGATAAGTTTGACTTGAGTTCATCATGGAAATTATTGACTCGGTCTGATGAAACTACAACATGGAAAATTTTAAATGAATTTGGTAAGGAGATAGCGTGGAAACTGTTTCTGTCAAAGAGTAAGGATATCTCATGGCAAATATTAGTTTCAAATATTGTATCAAAACTAATAGCTTGGAAGTTAATAACATACTTTGATGTAGATGCAACTTGGAAAATCTTAGATGTGACCAAGAGAGATACATCTTGGAAATTACTAACGTCAAAAGATAAGACAATATCTTGGAAACAATTGACAAGTTTAGATACAACTTCAGCTTGGAGGCTACTTTCTGAAGTTAGTCGGCAGAGTAGCTGGAAGTTACTTACTACTAAAGGTAGATCTCTTTCTTGGCAAATACTTCTACTATATATTTTATCAAGAGATCTAACGTGGAAGTTAATTGCGACAGATGACTTAAGTTTTAAGTGGAGGATTTTAACTGGTGTTGAGTTAGACTCATCATGGAAACTGTTTAACTGGTTGGATAAAGATGCTTCGTGGAAGATATTAGATAAGTTTACTGCCGGGACTGTCTGGAAAATTTTAAATGAAAAACAAAAAGATTTATCTTGGAAACTTTTTGGGGAAGAAATTAAGGAGTTAGCATGGTCTATCTTATCTGAAATTTATAGTAGGGATGTAGCTTGGAAAATTCTAAAATCAGAGGAATTAGATACTAAATGGTTAGTTGGATTACTTTATAGAGTTAGTAGGGAAATATTGTTAGATAGTCAGATTAGTAAAGAAATTATTTTAGAAAGTAATTTAAATGTGGTAGTAAAAAAATGAAAAAAGAAACATTTGTTGAAGATATAGTTGTACTAAAATTGGAAACAGGTGTGGATCTAAGTACAGCAACCAAATTAAAAATTAAGTACCAAAAACCCAATGGAGAACGAGGGGAATGGGAAGCAAGTGTAGGAGACCCTCCTACTATAATGGAATATGAAGTAAAAGAGAAAGAGTTAGATGTAGATGGCTGGTGGAGATTACAAGCTTATGCTGAGTTTTCTACATGGCATGGCCACGGAAGAATAGCTCACTTAGATGTAGGTCCTCACCTGTGAACTGCTTTCCATTTTCTTTTCACCAATTTTTTTAATAAATGAGAAGGAAAACCCAAACACAAAAAGGAAGTCATAGGTTGACATAAGTAGTAAAGAGATGAGGAAAGGAAAGGTTTATACTTTGGATGTTTTAGAGTTTTTTAAACAAATTTCTGATAAGTCAGTAGATCTGATAGTTACTGATCCTCCTTATAATTCAAATTTAATCAAATGGGATAAGAAAGATAATGAATGGCAATTATCTTGGCTGAATGAAGCTTATAGAATATTGAAACCCGGAGGGAGTTTTTATTGTTTTTTTGCTCCAATGAATATGTTTGAAGTTGAGAAGTGGTTTAGAGAAAGAATGACTTTGAAAAATATTATAGTGTGGCACCATCCTAATTTGTATGGAGCAGGACAAAGTTATGGTAAAGATAGGTATAAATCTACTTGGGATGTAGTTTTCTATGGAGTTAAAGGACGAAAAGCGAAACATGGCAAGAATGTATCTTCTACAGCATATAAAGAAACTGGAAAAGGGTTTGATGTCATGATTTTTCCACAACCAAGACCTCTACTTCACAAAGGTCAAAAACCTTTAGCTCTTATAGAAAGATTTGTGATTTGTTCCAGTATGGAAGGAGATCTAGTATGTGATCCTTTTGTTGGAGTAGGAACAACTGCAATTGCTTGTCAACGTTTAGGTAGAAAGTTTATAGTGAATGATAATAATTTTGAATTTACAGAGATTACTATTAAGCGTCTTGAAGTATGTAATGATTTAGATGAACTTAAGCGGTTAGATAAGGAGTTATGGAACTTAAAGAAGAATAGACAGGTCGGTAAAATAGAGAAGAGAAAGTAAATGAAAGACCCCCAGAAGTTTTTTCCTTTTCCGAGTTATCGAAAATATCAGCGAAAAGTTTTAGAAAGATTTTATCAGGACTGGAACTCAACTCAAGTATTTCTTCTTGAAGCACCACCTGGGTTTGGTAAAAGTGCTGTAAATTTAGCGCTTTCCTCTGCGGTGAAACGTAAGGCGCTTATACTATGTGCCCAAAAAGTTCTTTTAGATCAGTATGAACGTAGTTTTCCTAATAAAATAGCAGTTATTAAAGGACGGGAGAATTATCCTTGTATTGCTTTTGAAGGGCATAACTGTGGGAACGCACCGTGCTGTGTTAGAAAAAAGTTTAGGTGTCCTGTAGAAGGTGACTGTATATATAAAAAGAAGTTAGAACTGGCAAAAAACTTTCCTATCACAGCAACTACTGTAGCTTATGGTTGGCAAGGAGGAAAACTTCTTCTGCCCAGAGAACTTATAATAGTTGATGAAGGACATAATATAGATACAGTTGTGAGTAATTTTGTAACATTTACTATCACTGAGAAGTTCTGGGGGAAAGTCCACAAAGAACTGGGTAGTTCCACACCTTTTTCAATTTTAGAAACACTTAACTCAGCAGAAGAACTTGCCGAGTATCTTATTTATAACTTAGATATCACTGGATATATAAATATTTTACAAGAAAAAATTGAAAAATCTGAAAAAGTATTAGATGGAAAGG